>Ga0315285_10007916_pt1 | contig 10912 bp, 11 predicted proteins | sample YL17G09_36_MG_FD_203698 | JGI IMG/M metagenome (GOLD analysis project Ga0315285, IMG submission 203698) | Sediment microbial communities from Yellowstone Lake, YNP, Wyoming, USA - YL17G09_36 | ecosystem: Environmental > Aquatic > Freshwater > Lake > Sediment | place: USA: Wyoming | collected... | reverse complement strand
TACCTCGGAGATCATGCCCGAGGCGGCGTGGCGGATCATCGCGGGATCAGGTTTGAGCCTCGGGACGTCGCTCCTCGACGAGACCACGCTAAAGAACCCTTCAATACCCAGCGATGAGAGTACCCTGTGGGCGGCCTCCGATGAGGTGTTCGTGACGACCCCCATCTCAACGCCGGCTGCCCTGAGGGTTGTCAGGGCGTTGACGGTGTCGGGATAAAGCACCGTCCTCGACGCTGAGCCGAGGTCGTAAGGTCTCATGAACGCCTCCACGGCCTCCCTGAGCTTGAGGACCGCACCAGGCTCGAGGTTCGCCTCAGCCCACTCATAGGCGGCGTTCCTGAGGGCATATGACCTCACAATTCCCGAGAGGATCTCTTGGGGCACGCCCAAGGCGAGGAGCTCCTGCCTCGTCATAGCCCTGAGCTCGTCGATAGTCTCGGGACTCTGCTGATAGGCTGACTCAACCAAGGTCCCCTCGAGGTCAAAAAGAACGCCCCTCACACGATGCGCCTCCAAAGAAAGAATGCTACAGGCTCATTGCTTAACGTTCATCAGTTCCAATGCCTTCCTCTCAACCCATTTGACGTATTCGTCGCAGTGGAGGAGGCCCTTCGCCTTCATCTCGTCGTATTTCGCCTTCCCCTCAGGAGTCCTCGTATTACACCCAAGGAGGCCATAGCAGTCGACGTGGCTCCACTCCTCCTCGAAGGCATTCATCAGCTCCTGGGTCAGCGTCCTTATCTGCTTCCTCTTTTCAGAGAACTCCTTCTCCGCCTCGTCGCCGGAGGTGCCATACACAAGGCCTAGCGCCATTGCGGCGCCGCTGACGGCACCGCAGACGTCGCCCCATCCGGCTACGCCTCCTCCGAAGTTTGAAGCGATCCTCATCACGTTGACACCGAAGCCCGGCAGCCTGTGTGCCTCATCGATCCTCATGAGGGTGCTCTCGCAGCAGTTGAACCGTACCTCTCCCCTGGAGATCATAGTTCGTATAACGTATGCTGCGGAAGAAAAGGTTGTAGATCAACTGTAGCCGGCTAGAAGCATCATTATGGGCGTGATCGTGATCTCTACCAGAGCCGCGACGATGAACAGGATGAGGATCCTCCTCATGAAGAGACCGAGGGCGAGCCTCACCTCCCTGCCGGGCTCGCCGTGCCCCCTGATCCTGTTGACCATCTGGTAGCCTATCCCCATCCCCATCGCCATGCTCAGGATAAACACGGGCACCTCGATGATGCCATGGGGTGCGAGGCCGGCGACCGCTATCGCCAGGCTCGTCTGGGCGACGAGGTCGTATGCGACCCAGCCGATGACGAAGCCGTTGAAGACGATGAAGAAGAGGGAGGGTATGCCGGCGAGGACGCCGAGGAGCATGAAGAGGAGACCCTTCCCGACGTTGTTAGCCACTATAAAGGCGAAGATGCCAGCGATGCCCCACTGGCTGAGGTCAGGGAAGGCGCCGGTGATCTCATCCAGCCCGCTTCTGGGCAGGCTGCCCCCGAGGGCGTAGCCCATGGAGAGAGAGAAGATGAAGAGGAAGCCGCACAGGGTGAAAAGAGGCGTGAGACCCCTCACGTAGTCGGCGTAGCCACCGAAGAACCTGTCCGTGAATCCCCTCGGCTCTGCCTCCAAGTCCTCCGCCATCACGTTTCCCCGGCTTTCCTATCCTTAAGCAGCGCCGCCCTGATATCTCTTTCGAGTACGGTTCTTCTGTTATCCCTTTTAGCGCTCTCAGTGGCGGCCTCTGCGAGGGCCAGGCTGTACTCGCCGACGGCTCGCCTCATCTCCTCGGTGGCCTCGCTGCTTATCCTGTAGTCGCCGAACTTCTTTATCAGCCTCCGCATAGGCGCCAGGGTGAACTCTTCTGCCAGGATTGACCACCAACGAGGATGTTGGCGACGCTGCTATTGTATTTTTCCCACAGCCGTCGAAATACGGTTATATCCTGAGCCATCCTAATGAAATTGTCGAATGCTGACCATTCTGTTCGTCGAGACAGCCCTGGAGCTTGTGCCGGGTAGCATCTCGGGCCACCCCTCTGTGGTGAAGAACGCAAGGAGGCAGGGGAAGAGGCCTGAGGAGACCCTCCTAGACCGGAGCCTCCACCACCGAGCCATGCTCCGGCTGCCCATGGCCGAGAAGAAGGGGAGACCAGACATAATCCACTTCTGCCTCCTCGAGGCCCTCGGCTCGCCCCTCAACAGGATGGGAGGCCTGACGGTCTGGGCTCACACCCAAGCTGGTGTCGCCATCGAGGTGGCGCGGGACGTGAGGGTGCCGAGGGACTGCCTCAGGTTCAACAGCCTGATGGAGAGGCTCCTCGTCGACGGGCAGGTCCCGCCTGCGCCCGAGAAACCCCTGATGAGCGTGCATGCGGCGAGCCTCGGGGAGATCAAGGCGCGGATAAAGCCGTCGAGGACGGTGGCGCTGACGAGCCACGGGGCGCAGGCTAAGCTCGACGACTTGTGCGTGGGGTTGGCGGCGGAGGAGAGCCCGCTAGTCTTCATTGGGACCTACCCCCATGGCCCCATGCAGCCCGAGACGCTGTCCCAGGCAGACGAGGCGGTGAGCATCTACAGCGAGCCCCTTGAGGCGTGGACGGTTACGTCGCGCCTCGTATACGAGTACGAGAAAGCCTCAGGCGCCGCCTAGCCTGACCTCGAACTCGACGAGGTCACGCACAACGTCAGCCCCAATCGCTTTCCCTGACCGATCCAGGTGGTAAGCCCTCATCCCGAGAGCCCTCGCAGCCTCGTAGTCGTAGACCGGGTGATCGCCCACGTGGGCGACCTCAGCGGGTTCAACGCCGAGCTCCCCACAGACCCTAGAATAGAACTCGGGCGACTTCTTGACGTCGTTAAAGTCGGATGGTGCGGAGAAGACCCGGGCGAACGGGGTGTCGAGGCAACGTAGCTGCACCTCAAGGAACTCCCTTATGGTGTTGGAGGTGACGACGAGTACGTACCGCCTCCCCAGGCGTCTTAAGACCCCGTTGGCTTCGGCGTAGGGAGTGCATGTGTTTCCCCGTATCCTCAGGAGATCCCTCCAGTCGCCCGGCAGCCTCAGCCTCCTGAACCAGTACCCGACATCATACCACTCGGCCCTCTGGTCCCCCACCGTCATGTACTCTGAGAGGACCATCTTCTTAGCCTCGTCGAGGCCGACGCCGTGCTCCTCGGCGTAGAGGCGTGGCATATCCACCTCCCAGATCAGGTTGCTGAATGTGTGGTCGACGAGGGTCCCCTCCATATCGAAGCTTACGACCTTGATGCCGGGCATGTTCAGTTCATATCGGGTGTAGGGGATAAAAATGTGCGCCACCACTCGCAACCGTTAAAATCGCTTCAAACCAATCCTATAGGGATGTTTATGGAGAAGCTCATCATCACGGCGGCGGTCACCGGCGGAGAGCCTGTGAGCAGGGAGATGACCCCCTATGTCCCCTGCACGCCTGAGGAGATAGTGGAGGAGACGTACAGGTGCTGGGAGGCGGGGGCCTCGCTGGTACACCTCCACGCGAAGGACCCCGTGACCGGGAAGCCGGCGGCGGACCCGAACCCGCTGCTGAAGGAGTACATCAGGCTCATCAAGGACAGGTGCGACATAATTACGAACGTCACGACGGGCGGCGGCAGGCGGGCGACGGCCGAGAAGCTCGACGAGATGGTCAGGGAGCGCTGCTACCTCGGGGAGGAGATGATGTCGCTGAACATGGGGAGCGTCAATCACTGGACACGCCCGTACCAGGGGGTCTTCATGAACGAGGTCCCCACCATAGAGCGATGGGTCGGCTACATGAACGAGGCCGGCATGAAGCCTGAGCTCGAGTTCTACGACACGGGCATGATCAACACAGCGAAGATCCTCGTCCAGAAGGGGGTGCTCAAGGAGCCGCTGCATGTCCAGTTCGTCATGATCGGCTCCACCGGCTTCTCGGCTACTCCCAAGACCCTCATCTACTGCCTCGACCAGCTCCAGCCCGGCTGGACCTGGAGCGTCTGCGCCCTAGGCAGGAACCAGCTCCCGATTGGGGCAGTCGCCATGACCCTCGGAGGCCACGTCAGAGTGGGCTTCGAGGACAACATCTTCATCAAATACGGCGAGCTGGCGAAGAGCAACGCAGAGCTCGTCGAACGGGTTGTGAAGACGGCGGAGGCGCTGAACATCGAGGTCGCTAAACCTGACGAGGCGAGGCGCATGCTGGGGCTGAGGAAGGGTTAGCCTTGGACAAGCTGATAATAACGGCGGCCGTCACAGGCGGAGAGTACGTCTCGAGGAAGGACACCCCCTACGTGCCCAGCACCGTCGACGAGGTCGTCGAGGAGGTCGTCAGGAGCGTAGAGGCAGGCGCCTCGATAGTCCACCTCCACGCAAAGAACCCGGAGACAGGAGAGGCCTACTCGGGAGACCCGAACCCCGTGCTGAAGGAGTATATCGACGGGATCAGGGAGCGGGTCGACGTCGTCATCAACGTCACCACCGGCGGAGGCAGGGTCGGTAACCCGCCCGAGGTCTGGGACAGGCTCGTGAAGGAGAAGTGCCTCCTCGGGGAGGAGATGATGTCGCTGAACATGGGGACTATGAACAGGTGGGCGGAGCACCCCACGGGGGACGTCTTCCTGAACACCGTCCCGATGATCGAGCGGTGGTGCCGATACATGGTGGAGGCCGGCGTCAAGCCAGAGCACGAGGTCTACGACACCGGGATGATCAACACCTGCAGGCAGCTCGCCGAGAAGAAGATCGTCCCGGAGCCGCTACACATCCAGTTCGTCATGGTAGGCAGGACCGGCTTCCTCCCCACGCCGAAGGCCCTCATCTACAGCCTCGACCAGATACCGAGCAGCTGGACGTGGAGCGTATGCGCCCTGGGCAGGAACGAGATACCGATGTGCACGGCGGCCATGATCCTTGGCGGCCACGTCCGAGTAGGATTCGAGGACAACATCTTCCTCAGGAGAGGCGAGCTTGCTAGGAGCAACGCGGACCTGGTTCGGAAGGTGGCGAACATCGCGAGGGAGCTCGACAGGCCGATAGCGACACCAGACGAGGCGAGGAGTATGCTCGGCTTGAAGAAGCTCTAGGCGTTCCTCCACCAATTTCCAAAAAAAGGAAGGCTATGGTTCTGCGCGCGCTGTTTCTAAAGCTCCCATGACCTATCTTGTTTCTTTCCCTTGCGCTGCAAGTTCGTAAAGGAACTTAAGATTGGTGACGAAAAAGTTGTCAGGAGATAGCCAAGTGTCGAATGGTGAGGGCACGGGTTCAAGAGATACTTGCTCCACAGGTTTGCCAGACTTTATCATATTCACTACGATGCTTTCAAGTGACTGAATATATTGAGACATTACCGAAAGGTCTGCCGATCGACCCACAGGACCATGACCAGGGATGACGACTTGCACTCCTAACGCTTCGATTTCAGCGAGTGATTGTTTCCATTGCCCAGGAGAACCACTTGCGAGGTAAGGATGTGAATTTACAAAGAGCAAATCGCCCATAAACGCAATTTTCTCTTCAGGCAGGTAAAGAACAACGTCGCTTGCTGTGTGACCAGCAAGAGGAAAAAGCTCAACTGTTCTCATTGTTCCATGTATCGTGAGCTTATGCGTAAAAGTGATGTTTGGAAGTCTTGTCTTCAATTCCGAATGCGATTTGCTCATTGCCTGCAAGTAAACAACCAAGAAAGCAAGATCCCGACGTCGCTTAGGATCCTTTTCAGCACTAAGTTTTGACTGCGCGTCAATAATTTCCTTGGGAATCGTCTCTCTTTCCAATTTGATTTCTTCAGGTTCGTTTCGGGCAATTGCGTCACGGGTCAATACAGTGCTGATTATATCGACATCCGAATCAAAGACTTGATTGCCACGAATATGATCGTTATGTCCGTGACTGTTGATGACATGAGTAATCCTATGTGAGGTCAGTTGTTCAGTGACCTTCAGAAGGTCTCTGGCTGCTTCAGGAGAGATGAACGTGTCGAAGAGAATGGTTCTATCACCAATGTCGATGACACCAGCATTACAAACTGCATACCCCTGCTCAGAAGCAACTGTAGCATAGACACCATCAGCCAATTGTTCTATCTGAAAATGTTTCGACTCTGGCAGTCGAAGTGGCACTGCTAGACTCTCTCCCTTTCCCGCTCTTATGTTGGACAAATAAAAGAATTGTTTGCGTGAGGATAAGATTATTGAGGAAGTGCACCGGCGTGTGCGAGTGAAATAAATGCGTATGGGGGTGTACGCATTTCGCGCGCGCGTGCGTGATATCAATATTCAAGGTATTGTTAATTGCGCGCGCGAGTATTTTTTAAAAAAAATTAGGGTAGGACTGTGTAGGGCCTCATCATCTCGTTATCCTCGTGGTCGATGATGTGGCAGTGCCAGACATAACCCGGACCAACAGTTACTTCGAAGGGATATAGGTTGGTGCCTGGTGTAGATCCACCTGTAGGGGTAGAGATGGGCGCCCACCTAGCCCTTATCACCGTCACTTCACCCGGGTTCATTTGAACTGTGTCCTTCCACCCCAACTCGTTAGGGGCAGGGCCAACAGGCTTGTTCTGCAAGTACGGCGCAGGGTCAAGTGGTAGAGGGGTATAATCCATCATGAAAGGCAGCATACCAGGCGTCATCGTTCCAGCGGCGTTAAGCGCCATCCAGTCCTTCGCGTATTTGGTTGCCTGTAGAGGCTGCCTACTCACAACCTGGAACTGGACCAAGTGAAGATGGATGGGGTGTGTGTCAGCGGTGAGGTTTACAATAACCCATTCCTCAGTCGAACCAACCTGAGGTGTCTCAGTAACAGCACTCATCCACTTCAGACCGTTAAGCAGAACTTCTTGCGGACCAGCAGGACCCATGACCTCGTTCAGCGTCATGATCCTTCGGGGGGCGTCAGGGGTAAGCACCGGCAGAGTGTTCAACACTGTGGGCAGCGGAGTCACAGTCGGCCCTGTGCCCGTGACGGTGAACTGCATTATCTGTCCAGTCGTCTGTGGATCAGCCCTCGCCCCGTTGGGGAAGGGAGTCTTGGCCGTGTTTGTGAGTATCACTTTTGTGCCCACTGGAAGCTTGGAGAAATCAACTATCAAGTCGGCTCTCTCCCCTGGGGCGATGGTTAGCTGGGTCATTGGTACTGGCGTGGGGAGGTAGCCTCCGTCGCTACCTATCTGGGTGAAGGGCATCTTGTTGCTGAAGCTAAGCGTATAGAACCTTGCATTCGATCCATCAAGCAGTCTAAACCTGTACGCAGTCTGCTCCACGTTCATGTTGGGCCAGACAAGCCCGTCAACCATTATCGTGTCTCCGAAGAACTCTGGCATCCAGTAGGGGTGTATGGTTGGGTTTACGCCTACCTCCGGGAACCAGAAGTCGCCCTTCAGCTTGAATTTTCTATCCTGAATGGCGAGTGGGACCTCGTACTTCCCCGATGGGAGGCTTGTCGCAACCGTGTCTGCGGGGTCAGTTTGGAGGTAGAAGCCAGCTAGCCCCGATAGGACGTTGATCCGAGTAAGACCTAAGGCGTGGTCGTGGTACCATGTTGTGGCCGGCGGCTGCTGGTTGAAGTAGTGGTAGACTGCCTCACTACTCTGAATAGGAGTCCCATCCCACCACGTGGCTAGTTCTGTGTAATAGCCTGTTCCCTGCAGGCCACTCGATGTGAACCACTGGTCGGGGCCACCGTCGGATGTGGACTGTGTTTCGCCTCCATGTAGATGGGGAACTACGGGGATGATTGTCTGGGCGGTAGGGTTACCGGGTGGGTAAGCAGGGAAAGGCCCTGTATTCATGTTCAGAGTTCCCGTGGGGTCGGCCCAGTGTAGGGAGTAGTCTACCGCGAACATGTAGGAACCGGTTAGCTTGTTCTGCCAGCGGACGTAGATGTCCGTGCCCCTAGTCGTTACGAAGCTCGGAGCAGGTGAGTTGTGGATATATCCTAAAAGAGTGCCTAAGACGGCGTCCTTAGCATCTCCTCCGTAGCCCCACACATTAGTAGCTCCGAACCCAGTCGGGTTTCCCAATGCATCAACTGTGGGAAGAATCTGCTGTGCAAATGCCGTCATATCAACGGTGTAATACTCAGTTCCCGTTACCGTATCAACATGCTCTGGTACATAGACCGGGGGAGGTCCGGTGAGCTGGTTTACATACTTCGGGATCGTTTTCGGGTCAATCGTCACGGCCACAGGCGGCTTGACAGCGAAAGCCTGAGTGCCGATTGGCATCAATAAAATGATGAAAACCATCAATACAGCTAACTTCTGAATCTTCATCTTATCTCCAAAAAAAAATTGGAACCTTTCTATTTAAACCTTTAATAGGGTTTAAATTCAATGAAACAAGTTCCTCGAAATTTACACGTGCGCCCTTATAACCATCGTTTTTCTTTGCTCGAATTTGCGGGAGATGCTAAGCGACAATAATAATCGTCAAATCTTGATCTACGCAACTAGATCATAGAGATTGTTCGCACCGTGATCTTGGTGTGTGTTTTGCTGTTTGTGTTTGTTTGTTGTGTAGGGGAGGTTGGGTTTGGGTTTGGGGGATAAATTTTAGACCCCAAACGCGCGCGAGCGAGCGCGGGGTATTACGCCCGGCGATACTTGCGGAATATTTTTTTTTTTCACGGGGCTGTAGTAGAATCCTTAATATCTGTTGTTTCAGAGATCATTATCCAGAAGGATGTGAAGGTTTTGGCTGTCAAGATTACGCCCGACTACGTTGACCTGCTGAACGAGGCGGTCCAGAGGGAGATCCAGGTCTCCATCCAGTATTTACTCCAGCACGCGAAGATGGAGAAGCTGATCCGCAAGGTGATCGCGGAGAACATCTTCCTGGACAAGACCACCTACGAGGCGGTTGGGAAGTTCCTCAGGGAGATCGGCATACAGGAGATGAAGCACGCGGCTTCGATCATGGAGAGGATCTACTACCTAGGCGGCCAGGCGACGACAAAGGCGAAGAAGCCCGTCATCGGGGGCTCGCTGAGCGAGTTCGCGAAGCTCGGAGTCAACGCCGAGGAGGATGCACTCGTCCTATACAGGAAGATCATCGACGAGGCGAGGAGGATGGGGGACTACGAGACCCACGAGCTCTTCGAGAAGATCTACGGCGAGGAGGAGGGGCACCTCTTCAAGTTTCAGGAGTACGTCAAGGTGCGGGACGAGCCCGAGGGTGAGGGGGCCGAGTCCTCCGAGTGGAGGAAGATATTCACCGACGACTACTTCGCCCTCCTCAACAAGGCCGTCGCCAGCGAGATCATGGCAATCATCCAGTACACGAACCAGCACGAGAAGGCGGCGCTCCTCAGCCTACGCATGAAGGAGACGCCCCTAGAGGTGATCGCCGAGAAGAACAAGACCAAGGCGGTGAGCGACCTCCTCAAGCCCATCTTCATGCAGGAGATGGAGCACCTCGAGAAGATCTCGGAGAGGATCTACCTCCTCGAGGGCGAGGCGACGGTACTACCGGACCCGCTTCCCAGGGTGGGGGACACCGCCGACGACTTCCTGATGCTCGATCACCAGGCCGAGAACGACGCCATCCTCCTCTACAGGAGGATAATCGAGGAGGCGATGAAGCGCGGGGACACGCTTACGAGGCGTATGTTCGAGGACATAGTGATCCAGGAAGAGGAGCACTACTGGAAGTTCGACGACTACGTCAGATAAAGTATAAATTTTTTTTCTTCCCCAAAATCTTAAGAATAGAAATTTATTTCCTCTTCAATTCTTAACAATGAAATCGATGGGGATTTAAGTTAGAGTGTTTATCCTCGCACTATTTCATTTTAGTTCCTAAAGTGTGAGGAATTTTTTCCATCTCTTTAAGTAAGTCACTTAATTCTATGAATAAATAACTTTCATTAATTAATTCAATTGGAAATTTTGTTTTATCCGTATTAAATCCAACAACAACAGTATGCGTTCCCAATTTTGATAATATTTTAACTGCCGGGACGTAATCTTTATCTGCAGAAATCAAGCAGATGTGTTTCCACTCACTAGGATTAAGTGACAAAGGACCCATTTCCAGCATATGGATGAAGACTTGCATATCGACCTCTTTTTCTGGTCCGCCACTGGTTTCACTTTGTTTAATCTCAACGACGGAAACACCCAATTCTTTCTTGATTTTATCTATTATCTTAGCGCGATCCTCGTTTTTGAAAGGACCTATTTGCTTCTTATCTGAACAGATGAAATATGTATGAAGAAAAGGATGCCCTACAAGTCCACTTCGATTTAGTCTATTTTGTATTAAACCATGGAGGGTCGAAAACGATAATGTGTTAAGGATGTAATCAATATCTTTCCCTTCCCTGTGAAGTGCATTAATAAAATTTGGTCCATCGACAATTATTGTAACTGGCATATATTATTAAACATTCGTCAACTTTTTAAATCTATTTATTGCTCGGTAGTCGTTATATCGCCCCGCCACTTATTTTTAGACGATACGATTATGGGTCGCCTAGACTTTGGGCTGCAGATAGAGCCCCAGTACGGGTTCAGCTACGAGGGCATCAGGGGGATCGCCGCTGAGGCGGAGCGGCTGGGCTTCGAGTCCCTATGGGTCTCCGACCACTTCTTCCTCTCCCCCGAATTGACGGCGACTCCTTGCTTGGAATGCTGGACGACCCTAGCCGCTCTCGCCCGGGACACCACTCGGCTCCGCCTCGGCGCTATGGTGGCATCGCAGAGCTACAGGAACCCCGCCCTCGCCGCTAAGATGGCGGCGAGCATAGACAACATGAGCGGCGGGAGGCTCAACTTCGGCGTCGGCGCGGGGTGGAAGGAGGTCGAGTACAGGGCATACGGGTACCCGTTCCCCTCCCCCGACACAAGGATCAGGCAGCTGAACGACTCGCTGGAGATAGCGAAGAGGATGTGGACGGAGGAGAGGGC
>Ga0315285_10007913_pt1 | contig 10913 bp, 27 predicted proteins | sample YL17G09_36_MG_FD_203698 | JGI IMG/M metagenome (GOLD analysis project Ga0315285, IMG submission 203698) | Sediment microbial communities from Yellowstone Lake, YNP, Wyoming, USA - YL17G09_36 | ecosystem: Environmental > Aquatic > Freshwater > Lake > Sediment | place: USA: Wyoming | collected... | reverse complement strand
GTAAATGAAGACAATATATTTACATCTTCAATTGTTAATACAGAATTTGAAGGCGATAAAGTTATTACAAAAACCTTTTCCTCATTAGAGGCGGCTAAAATATTTGCTGATAGTGAATTAAAAAACCAAGGTTTCTAATATGTTGAAAATATTATATGCCGCTAATAATTATTCATCTTCGTATTATACATTACAAAGATTTATGAATACTTATGTAAAGTATTATAATATTAAAACAGCCGGATACTCTAAATCTATTCAAGATTTAAATGTTAATTGGAATTTAGATGCTCTATTAGATTTTCGAGGAAAGTCTAATAGAGTTTCATTTAATAATAGCAATTACGATTTATATATGAGAGAAATAAAAAGATTTGCTCCAGATCTTATTATTTCTGATTTAGAAATTTATACATCGCATATTGGTTTAGAACTTAATATTCCGGTATGGCAAGTTAGCCCATTACTTTTATATTATGGAGTTAATAATAGAATAAATAAAACTAATTTATATAAATATTATTCTGGTCTTTTTGCCAGAGATATAAATAAAAATCAATATTTAACATATATAATTAACAATTCTGATAAAAGATTGGTATTATCCCACTTATGCGATCTGCCGAATAGACCGCAACTTAAAAATGGATATGAATGGGTGCGTCCTAATTACGGCGTATCTAATGTTCATAGGATTGATAATACTATCGGTATGATAGATGCTTATTATGTAAATGTACCTAGTGAATTATTAATTCATTATGACGAACCTGAATCTATCATTTCTTCTTATTATAATCATCATTATGGTTTAAGCGGTCCTGATAAACCTGTCTTTGAAACATCTATTAATGCTGATGTAAAGTTTTTGTCTCAATATCTCAAAGAAGCGGATATATAATTCGCAGAGGTAGTTGATGAATAGATTTACAAAAGTTGGTATGGTTAAAGAGTGTGCGGGTTCTGTCCTTACTCCACAAAATGCTGGACTTAAAATGATTTTAGCAGTATGTTCTCAAAGCGGAACATATGAAACTCCATTTTACAGTATGATTACAAAACGTTTTATTAAAGTTAAGAGTGATTATAGGGAGGCATTTGTCACTCAACAGGGTTTAAAGTTGGGTAACGTTAATACAACTGCAATTACAAGTGAATCGTGGATTATGCAAGCTGTTTGTTTAGATAAGAAAAATAAACTTGATAAGCTTGCTCTTGAAGCTTGCGTCAATAAATTAATTGAAATGGCTACTTATGAAAGAGCGAGCGTGCACGTTTCTGCTCTCTTGTTACAAGAAATACCAGCACTTAAAAAACTATTACCCAAAGTAACAGAAGCCGGATTAAATATTTACCTGTATGACGAAAAAGTCTAATGATACTCGCTGCTTAATATTTTAATATTAAGTTGTGCCAACTAATCATTGCCCAGGGGATTCGGTTGTATGCAAAGTAGGATATGGAAAAATTCTTGAAATAAACTCAAAGGATTTTGAATTGACTAATTCCTTTGATATTATTTGTTTTAGCGACCAAGGATATATTTTGCTTATACCGCAGGATATGTACTTGGTTGATTCGTTTTCTCTAACCATACAACACTGTAAGGTCTTTGGACTTGATAAAAAATTCGTTGGTGGAGAAGCTCATTATATTAGTGATGAACATATTTTATCTGTCAGAAGCCGAATGACAGGGTTATGCTGTATGAAGTGTCACGAACCATACGAATATGCTGAAGTAAATCGCATAGATGAAAATGGTAACGGCGCTCTACTGTGTTGGGTTTGCAGAACCTACCCTTATCATTAGAGCATATTTGAGTATTTTTATATGGAAGAAATGAGTTTTGACGAAATATTAAACACCTTGAAAAAATGGTTTCAAGGCTCTGCGTCAAGAAAAAATAGAAGAGACGAACGCGGCGTAACAATGCCATTTAAAGGTTTCCAGGCGCCTCTGCGTGGGGCTTTGCGTAATAGTGGTGGGTTCGACCCATCGGGCAAGGGAAACGTTGGGCGCGTTCATCAGGGTTTGGATTTGAGAAATCCAATTGGAAGCCCAATATACCCAATTGCTGCTGGGGTTGTTAAATACGTACGCCCCGATCCTAAAGGCGGTAATACGGTTGTAATCGACCATCAAAATGGATATTCAAGCTATTATGCTCACTGTGCTGTTATAAATGTTATGCCAGGTGAGCGTGTTGATAATAATACCATCATAGCAAAAGTAGGCGCATCAGGTAATGCTAAAGGGTTTGGACATTTGCATATTCAAGTTTGGAATAATGGGGCTTTAATTGATCCCGCAACAGTTATTCCAGGTGTGCCGCCATATACCGCGTTCAATGCTAAAACAGAACGACTTGCGCTTCCTGGGGCTAAAGAAGAAGCTGCGGCGTGGAATATACAAGATCATTTACAAAATAAGAAAGTATAATATGCATCAAGAAATACAAATATGTAATAAATACATTACAGGAACAAGTCTCGTTAATCTTGGATTAGAATACTTTGGTAATAAAAACCAATACTATAAAATTAAACAAATTTTATCTAAAAATAATATTTCAATTAGAACGGCAAGTCAAAGAAATTCTACTTATGATATAAATTGTAATTATTTTAATAATATCGATACAGAAGAAAAAGCATATATGCTTGGATTTTTATATGCTGATGGATCTAATGTAAAAAATACAATTACCTTATCTCTTAAAGCAAATGATATAGATATTTTATATAAATTCCAAACTTTACTTAAATCAAATAGACCAATAAAAATTTATAAAAATAACCATTTATCATCATATGCTCGGCTGACAATACAAAATGATCATCTCATTAAATGTCTATCTAATTATGGCGTAACTGAAAGAAAAACTTTTACCATTACATATCCAACATTTCTACCCATTCATCTTGACAAAGCTTTTATTAGAGGATATTTTGACGGTGATGGTGGGTTTAAATTAACAAAAAAATTAAATAGATATAACATCTGTATTACATCTAATCAAGAATTTTGTAATGAATTACAAAATAAAATTTATCATCATACCGGAATAATGATGCACATATATGCCGCACCAGCAATAACAGATAATAGAATTAAAAGATTAGAAATTGGCGGCAATAAACAAGTTTTGACAATAAGTAATTGGCTATATAATGGGGCGACTATTTATTTAGATCGTAAATATCAAAAATATAAAAATTTACAAAATAATCCATTATCTTTCAAACATCCGAAATGAGATTAAGGCGAAGAAAGAACAAATATAAGGTAAGTAAATTAGAAAAAGAGATATTAGCATTACTCATCTCTAATGATTACGAAGTTGTTCCGCAATTTATAATACCAAATATTCCTTATATTTTTGATTTTTATTTTCCTAAACTTAATACAATTCTGGAAGTACAGGGCACGTATTGGCATTGCGATCCTAATCAATATAAGCCTGGTAGCCTGATTAAAATGGCAGGATTAGGTAATGTTTTAGTTGATTATATTTGGGCTAAAGATCGTCTCAAAAAAGAAATGGCTGAACGCCAAGGGTTTAAACTTATTACTTTATGGGAAGATGATTATAAAAAATCAGGATGGGAAGCTATTGCTAAATGCTTACTTCAATAATCCTATAAATTCCATTCGTTTGAAATGTCTTAATATACAAGGTATATAACTGGTAAAATTTAAATGAGGATAATGACGAGTAATTGTATATTCATCATTACTTAATAAAAGAACCGCCTCTTTATAAGATCTTTGAGAAAAGTAATTATTACAAATTGGAGTTATTTTCCCTTGATAATATCTTTTTAAATTACCAATAACATTAAGTTGTCTTTTAGAGTATTCGTGGATAATTAATCTAGGATATAAACATTCAACATTATCAACATAATATAATTCACTTTCAAATTCTGTATCAACAATTTGATGGGACATTTTTGATATCCTACCAGACCCATAATTTCCAAATCCTCGAAAATTATCTTCTTCCGTTATTATTTTAATAAATTGAAACATTAAAAACGACTATATTGATAAACTTTCAAATCGGAGTTTTCAAGAGAAATTAAATCTTCATTTAATTCAAATACTGAAGGATCGATCCAAGGAAAGTATACTGGAGTTTTTACATCTCTAACATACTCTGGAATAAGTGTAAGATAAATTGTATCGGCAACTTCCATACCTTCACGATAAATGCTGGCGCCACCTATAAGCCAAATATTATCTGTATTTTCTGATAATATTTGTTTGCCATCTTTATCAACCGTTGCAACGGCGGGAATTGGCGTACCAGCTATATCAATAGCTTCTTTAAAAGATGATACTGCTTCAACCCCGATATCTTTATATTGATCGGAATGAGTAACTACAATATTACGGCGCTTGGGTAGTGGTTTTGCGCCGAAGCTTTCAAAAGTATGACGACCACAAATAATTGTAGCACCTGCCGTCTTCTGTCTAAAGAATTTCATATCTTCAGGATACTTACCCATCCAAGGTATATTATTACTGTTGGCATCTCCAATGATACCATTTTGTGATACTGCAGCGATTATATTAATCATAATAATCTCTTTCTAAATATTGCAAATATACCCGTTCCTCGCTCGTTACCATTCACGGTAATAACAGTATCTATATCATAAGTACGTTGTATTGTATTTTTAAAATTATCTAATTCTTCTTGTTCTAAATTAGCCATTAATGGACAAGTAAAAGTAAAAGAATTATTTTTTGTATTTTCAAATTGAGCTGTATTTTTATTTCTATCTAAATATAATATATCGTATGAACGATCTACATCATATCTGGGTTCAGAAAATACTGGTAACGGATCTATTATATCTCTCATCTTATCCAACTTATTGTATAATTTTTATTCCAAGCGGTTTTTGTATTTGAAGGATGATGTAATGTTAATGGTCCACTATGATGACAGCATTTTTTATTTACACATTGAAACATAGTTGTTCCGCTACGTTGCATCTCTTTCCAACAATAATCTCCGTGAACAGGATCGTTTTTTGAAACGATCTTTAAATGATAACCACAACGAATACAATGCCATTGAACCATTTTAGATACTTTCATAATAAATGACTTAAACTGTAACTTTCGCCAGCTTCAGTATGAGTGTTATAAGGGTGATGTAATACGAGTGGAGTATCGTGATGATCTTCACATTTTATATTACTACATAAAAACCATTGAGTGCCATCCGCTTTCATAAGCTCCCAAGTATAATCCCATTCTTTATCATCTTTAGCAATAGGTAGTAATGGTTCGCCACACCTCATACAATGCCATTGAGTTTTACTCCAACCGGTTGATTCGTATGGATTAAAACTGTCACCAATTACATCTTCATCGGGTTCAAATTCTTTATCGAAAGAAACCTTATGTTCTTCAACTTTTTTAATTTCGTGTCTAATATATTCATTAGTCTTACCACTATATGTAACGTCACATATAATTGTATTCAAATCACAAGAAACTAATTTAATATGAAATATAGATACCTCAAGTACATCTGCAATATTTGTAATTAGTGCTTGCTTAAGATTTCTTTTCATATCTTCTTTAGGGATAGAAAATGTATCAATTATTATTGTAGTACCACCATAATAAATATCATAATCTATATATTCATCATCCTCTTCCGTATGTGTTGAAGTAGCGACAATAATTTCTTTATGAGTATTAGATTTTTCTAAAGACATATATTCTTTAAATCTATCTTTAAGATATTGAAACATTATATAGAAACTTTCAATTTATTTAAACATTTTTTATTAATAGAAGAACTGCTTGTCCAACAATTTCGACTATCAGTTCCAAATTCTAATAATCCCAAAGTATAACCACTATCTGCAGTTCCTTCATTACCATTTAATTCTGTGACAGTCATTTGTACAATGCCAAATAGTGTAGGTACTATAATTTCATCACCAATTTTTATACCATCTCTTGTAGTAATAGGATTTTCATTTATATCATTAGCCAAATATATAGAACCCCCACTTTGTTCAACAATGGTCCAACCTAATTTCATTTGTTTAGATTCGTCAGCAGGAAGTATTTCAATCTCTTGTCTGATTGGCATATTACCTATAAATTCTGATTCGCCAATTTGTATATGTTCAGGAAAAATTGGCAAACTACCCATATCTTTTAATTCTTGAGTAGCATAAATATTGGTATCTTTTTTTATTTTTGTCATATTGACAATCCTAATATTTTTAATTCTTTGGGGGATAATTTTTGTTTAATCTTTTGTCGTGCGTGAGTTAGTGCGGCAGTTTTACGTTTCTGTTTATCCACATATAATTGCCGAGCCATTTTTAATTCTTGTTCAAAATTTTCAAATAGCCAACGTTTAGGAATACGTTTCATAGCATCAACAGTTTTGCCATTAATAATAATACGCGTATATGGAGCATACCAAGTGCCACTTTTATCTTTAAAGTCGACTTCTTTAGTATTAATTCCTGTACGAGTCCATAGTGTATTTACATCTCCATAATAATGCTCTTCAGAACCAGCGACTTGCCACGTGCGAAACTTAAATCCACACGTTTTAGCAAGTTGTTTAAAGATATATGTGCAGCGATCTACTATAGTCGAATCGTAATTATGCCATTCCGTCATAACGGCATCTTGTTGTTCTAAAATATTTGGAATAAGCGGTTCTTTCATTGAGTACAACCTTCATCTACCTGATCAATTAATAATTGAAAATGATGCGTGTAGTGTAAAAATAATTTATCTAATTCAAAGTTAGTTGGATCTTTTTGTATCATATTATACACTTCAGCAATGCGATGTTGGAGAATTGCAATAAGTGTTATAATATCTTTTTGTTTCATAATCCAAGCACTCCCAACTCTGCTTTGGAAAGTTTTGATTTGATTTGTTTTAACATATTTTGTTTAATACGTTTTGCTTTTTTATCTTGTTCTATGGCGCGCTTCATTTCTATTTCTTCTTGACGCCACACTTCAGCATTATCTACACTTTCAAGTGTTTGTTTAATAAATATTTTTTTCAATTTAAGAAACAAAGCTTCTATACCCGGATCATTTAATGCGTTAGTTGTATTCTTAACTGATTGTTTCAATTCATATAATTCTTGAGTTGAAAAATCATCTAAAGAATTTTCTGGACAAAATTCCATATCGCGCAAATCTCTTGCATATACTTTTGTAAATTTAGTGAGAGTAGAATTAGATTTTTTCATAGTGTTCCTCGTATGGATAATAATTTATATCTTGACAACAATAATTGCAACTATACAATTCAAATTATTTTTCAGGAGCAAAGGTCCATAACCAATCTGGATTCCATTTATCATCTACTGAAAAGGATCGATAATCTAAAAAACTAGTTAATAAAGAATATGTATGTTTGGTCTCGGCACTTCCCATGCCACTTTCCCATTGTCCATTTAAACCAGGACGCAATATAACGAGTTGTCTATATTTATAAACTTCGTGTCTTGGATCAGTATTTTTCCACATTTGCCAATTCCAAATCTTCTTCATTAAACCACCACAACGGATATGACAACAATACCATATCTCTGTGTGTATGAGACCATTCCATAATACGTTGTGGAACGGGAGGTGCATCCAAATCGACATCATAACCTCGCGCTTTACAAAATCTTATCCAAGCCTCTTGTTTAATAATAACCATATCGCCAATTTTAAAATCTCTGCGATACACATCGATATGACCATCAGTGCCAACCTCATCAAGAGTAACCATATTATTTGAGTTGGCAAACAGATCTATTGTATTAATTTTTACGTTAGGTATATTTTCTAATAATCTTTTATTTCGTTCAACATCTTTTTGATATGATGGACATAATATTTCAGTTCTAGGAAAAGTAATTTCTACATATGGAAATTTATTTCCAGCATTAACTTCTATTTTAAGATCTTGAATACACCCTATTGGTGTATCATTTATATAAATAACAGTATCATATGGAGATAATGATGCTTCACCGGTTTCATCATTATATGAAGTTTTCATTACTATTTTAATTTCTTTATCTTTCATTCTGGTGCCTTTATATATTTTGTTTTATCATAACTGGGATACATATCATCGTGTCCTTCACAGGCAGCATATCTATATTCATCTAATCCACCATCTCCATCTTCTACATAATCGGTATCTATACAACGTACATTGCCCCAGCAAGGACGCTCTTCCTGATCATATGTTTGAAAACAATTTTGACCGCAACAAGTATGAACAATGGGTGGAATCATAATGGCGTAATACTTGTTAAGTATTTTGCATTGTAATAACATTTATCAGAGTAAGCTGTTTTCATAGAAAACACATTATTAGTAATAGAAACTTCTAGAAGTGTTCCTTTGATGGAATGATTATCACCTTGCATCATTACTGAAATCTCATTGTATTTTGCTTTATCTATCATATCTTTTAATATGCTAATCATCATATACCTTAACAAGCCGCGGGGCGATCATAATGTTCGCCAATTAAAGTTAAAATTTCTCCGAGCAATCTCTTTTCACTATTATTATCTTCAATAAGCATTGTTAAATATTCTTTAAATTTGTTGCGTTCATCTATATAATCATTAAATGGATTACGATTATAATGTTTACTTATCTTATCTATAATAGTATTTACTAATACTAATTTAAGTACTTTATCAACTTGCTCTGGATTAGCAAATAACATATCTTCTTCACACGAAGCGTGTCTATTTCTTTCATTATAAAGTTCTTGTAATAAATATTTTACATCTTCATCATATCTATGAGCTTTTTGAACTTTAGACGCTGTGTCAAGGAACTTTTCAATTTCTTTTCTTTTTGACATTCTTTTCTCTTTTTTCTTTTATTTTTTAATCTATTAAGTTGTTTTTCAACTCGTTCGATTTTTTCTATTAATTTAGTATAGCCGCCGCCGGTCAGACAATCTTGACAACAATCTTTTATTGGATCAAAATCACAATTCAAATTATATAATTCATCTTGATATCGACGTAACGCTGCTGCTACATATTGCTCTTCTGTTTTATAAGAAAAAAGACGTTTTATATATTTATATAACTGTACAATCATATTATTTGTGCTGCTGCTTTTCTTACACAATGCATAATAAACCAATTTAATGGGGGTGGCAAACTACGTAATTTGATATAAACTCTACTGTATCTTTTTTCTGCATTATCGTAACAATTGCGTAACCATTTACAATCGCTTTCTAACATCGCCTTATCTATTTTCCATTGTGCAGCTACACTTTCGTGCTCTTGTACTCGGCGATGTAATTTATTATTTAACTCTTGTCCTTGTAATGCAGTCATACGAAGAACTTCTATATCGTTTGTTTGAGTAAGATACTCTATATAATTTGGTTGTCTTTTCATAGTTTTATTTTTCAGCTAGGCACCAATCATCTTGCTCGCTCCAATTGTATGGATCGAATGCAAAATCACAAGTTGCATTTTCAGGACAATGATCACAATAACAAGTATCATTTACAGTTAATGAAAGCCATTCTTGTACCGATTGTACAACTTCAAATTTTCGCTGTTGAACTTGTATTACATTTAATTTCATAAATTTAATTTTTCAATTCTCGACATTTGCTTAATGCGATATTCTAATTTAAGTGCTTCGGATTTATTTTCAACTTCAAAATACTTTAATAATATTACGGGACAACGACCTTGAGTATATTTGGCACCCTTCCCTGCATTATGAGTTGCAATTCTTTTATCTAATTGATTAGTAATTCCCGTATAAAGAGAACCATCAGAACATTTTAATATATATACTACCCAATTAGATTTTTCCATAATCTTATAATCCAATATTCTGATTCGCGTTGCAACATTAATAATTCTGCACTTTGTTCAGAGGTAATTTTACCACGAGCACAAGCTTCAAAAATACTAATATTAGATAACTGTTTAGCCAAACGTCTAGCTAGCTTGCGACTAATATATTTGGCTCGTATGGTTTCACTTAAATATTGAGGTGTCATAGGATTTTTAGATGCCATTAATTCTTCAAAAGTAGTTATTCTTAATGATGAATATTTCATTCAATCTCTTCAAATAATGGAAAATCATCACAATCATACATAGACCACATAGCTCCAAAATATATGCCGGTACAAAAAGCAACACCTATAGCTGTTATGTATATTATATGAGTCATTGTTCGTCTTTCTCTATTTGAGATTTCATTTGTTTTATATCTTTTTTAAAAATAGAAAGCATTTGTTTAATAACAATAATATTGCTTCTATTTATATAGGCTTGAATTATCATATAAATAATCGTGCTTGCAATTACTGGTAAAATTAACATTCTTGTACTTTAAATACGATATATAATCCTGCAAGAGAGATAGCTATTACTGTAAAATTACGATTTATAAATTCCAAAACTTTCATATCAATTTTCCTTAATCATATCTTGTACGAGTTTAAGTTGTGCCATAAATACATCACGACACATTCGCGTATCGGCTGCGGCGGCGTGGGCTTTCTCTTTTTTAACTTTATATCGCTCTACAAGAGAACCTAAATTATAATATTGATTACGAGTATTAAAACATAAATCCAAGAAGACTGATAGCTCTCTCGTATCAACAGTAAATGGTCTGTTGCCGAATGGAAAAGTATCTTTAGCTCCTTGCTGTATCCACAAGTCTTGTAAAAATGCAAGATCAAATCTTGGATTTTGTCCTATAAGAATACGATCTTCAGCAGACATACCGTCAGCTAAAAACCAATTTTCAATATCAGGAATAACTTTATTTGGTTCTAAATAAGTTTCTTTACCAAAAGCCGTTTGATGTTTTAAATCTTCTAATTTATGCCCATTGACACGA
>Ga0315285_10007911_pt1 | contig 10914 bp, 12 predicted proteins | sample YL17G09_36_MG_FD_203698 | JGI IMG/M metagenome (GOLD analysis project Ga0315285, IMG submission 203698) | Sediment microbial communities from Yellowstone Lake, YNP, Wyoming, USA - YL17G09_36 | ecosystem: Environmental > Aquatic > Freshwater > Lake > Sediment | place: USA: Wyoming | collected... | reverse complement strand
CCAATCCGATCCACCCACCCGCCGTCACGATGAAGGTTCAGCAGAATGCCGCGATCGTGATGACCGGCGAACTCGATCCCGATGCAACCGGTACATACGTACCAGGAGGCCAGTACAACGGACATCCCTACTGGATACGTGCACTACCAAGCGCGGGTTGGTACATCTGGCATGACTCCGCTCAATGGATACTGTCTATAGGGCTGAATAACTACGGAGAATTCTTTTGGACCGCGTTGCCACATATACTTCCCGGATCATGGGAGCCTAACTTCGAAGGGGAATTCGGAGAAGGCTATTGGTCCTACTATGCCAGCCTGGCCCGCATCACCACGCCGCCATCCAACTACGCATCACCTCCGGCTGGCCTGACCCTCTACCTTTACAGCGGGATCCCGCTGAACGCTGGACGGTCCTACTACTCGGGGCCCTGGCTGCACCTTGAAACACTCGCCCCTGCGATCGCAGCGGTTGTCGCTACGACATGGCGTCGCTGGACCTGGCCCACACGATCCGTTGAGCCGCCTTGGACGTGGCCCGCCGACGGCTCCGGATCGGCCAGGTTCTACGCGATCGCCCAGGATGCCATCACCGGCAGCATCAGCACGAAGCACATCAGCACCCCGACCTTCGGGAGCTTGACACCATGGTGACCCACGTCGAAGCGCCGCACTCCAACGACGGCCTGCATGGCCGGGCAGCCCTCCTCTCTGCTCCGCCTAGCTCGACGGTACATGGGTCACCACCTATAATGCAGCCCATCCCCCGAGCTCGCCGCCAATGGTCACTGCACGACCTGACAGCTCGACCACTTGAGGGACGGCTGCGTGAAATCATCCGCCTAAAAAGCGGTTCAAAAAGCGCGCAGGAAGCGCGCAAGCGGTTCATCGTGAATATGGACTTAGCGTTTTCCGAGTCGCTAAAACAGGATGTTTCTCGGCCAAATACATGGCGTTTTTCGCCGGCGAAATCGCGTAAGTCGTGCACGGCAGGTCACCCGCTTGCCCCCGGACCCTGGCCAGGGGCCCACCTACCGCACAGATACCTAACAAGCGATCGGGACCAGGCTGCGCCCAGGGAGCAGAGAAGCCGTCAGAACCAGAGCTCTTTACTTGAAACCCTAGCAACATCTTAACAAACACCGGTAATGCCTAGAGTTGCAACGGATATTTTGAAGCATTTCGAAGCCCGAATCTGGCCTCAGACCCTGCCGGAGCAGAACGGGCTCCAGGACGCGATCCACGCCCCGCACCTGGCGGAGCGTGATCGGTACATTCTTGCCCTGATCGACAGCTCCGATCGGACGGTTCAGGACCAGGCCCGCCGCATGGCCACGTGCGCCGACTCCGTTCACCTCTACGTCGACCCGGATCTGTCCGACGTGCACGAATATCTTCACCGATGCAAATGCCGCCTGTGTCCACTCTGCGCCCGGGCGAGGTCGATTCACATCGGGCAGCAGGTCGAGGCACTTGTCAAGGCGATGAAGAAACCGCGTCACTTGGTGCTGACCGTCAAGAGCGTCGATGTTCCGTTGGAGGAGCAACTTCGTAACTTGAGTACATGGTTCGCCAAGCTCCGGCACAAAGCATTCTGGCAACACAACGTGACCTCCGGCGTGTACACGATCGAATGCACGATGAACGAGCGATCGGGCAAGTGGCACCCACATATTCATTGCGTTTTCGATGGTCACTACCTTCCGTACAAGATCATCCAACGGCTTTGGCACGGTATCACCAACGGCAGCGAGATCGTGTGGCTCGAGCCTGTGGACGACGTCCACGGCATGACCAACGAGCTGTGCAAATACATCGGCAAGCCCCAGGACGCCGAGCACTGGACGGATGAGCAGCTTCGGACCTACGCAAAGGCGATCAGAGGCAGGCGGATGATGCAGACCTTCGGCAGGTCGAAGCCCAAGCCGATTGAGGACCTGGTGCCCACCCCGGCCGGGGTGGAGGCAAGCTGGAGCATCAGCCTTTCCCGGGTCCTCTGGCTGGCGGATATGCGTCAGGAATCCGCCTACCGAAGCCTCATCCTAATCGCAGAGCTCTACCCGCACCTAGGACGGTACATCTATCAGCGGATGCCACAGCTCGAGCCCGAGATGACCAAGGCAGAAAGGACACTGGCGATCATGTCTATCATCGAAAGTGGACGTGCTCCGCCACGTCACGCCTCGCCACCACAACGTGCCAAGAAGCTGATCGAGGCGGAGCTTGTCCCTCTGCTGAAGAACCTTCACGACGTGAAGGATGAAGATCTCCAATGGCTTTAGTGCTGATGGAAAATCCGGAGACAGACCCTGACGGCCTGATGACCCACGGTGACATGGGCGAGATCTGGCGTCCAAACTGGGTGATCGACGAGGAAACCGGACTACCGGTCTGGTCAGGCACGTGGGAGCTCCGCCGGAACTCATCTCGTCAGTTCATGACGAGCATCGACAACTTGTTCATCACTCGCATCCGGGCAGTGGCGGAGGTCTGGCACAACGTTCTGGACGATGAGGAGAGGGCAGCTTGGAAAGCAGCAGATGCTACCAAGGATGGTGCCAGGCCCAACATGGATGGCACCTTCGCCAACGGGTGGAACCTTTTCGCGATGGTGGCACTTGCCCCACTTACATGGTCCTACGGCAACTTCCTGGCCGAGTATGCCGATTCGACGACCGAGCCGGACTCCATCACCTTTGACCAAGCTGACGCCAACGAACAGAAGTTGTTCTTCACCCTTGGTTTCAGCAACCCGCCCTGGTCCGATGCCCATATCTTCGCAATGGTCCACCAGGTCGACCCGCTTCACATCGACAAGAGAGATGCCTCCCGTCGTACATACTGCGTCGGCTACTACCAATGCGAAGAAGCTCCGGTAGGTGACCAGACATTCACAACGCCCGTTGTTTTCCCGTTTAACTTGGGCGACAAGGTTCAGGTGCTCTTTCGTCTGCACCGAAGCCTTGACGGCGTGACCAATCACATGCTATCCTGCACCGCAACTTGAAAGGACCCACAATGAGCACACCCGATGAATCCTACTACTATTCAGGCGAACCCCAAAAAACGTCTCGCCACGTTGCCCCAGGTTCAACGATCTCGGGGCCCCTCGACCAACTGCACCACCCTTTTAGAAGGAAACACCGCACCATGAAAGCAGCCATGCTGGCCCTGGTAGTCGCACTTGTTGCGATCGTCACCACCTCGACACTGACCTGGAAGCAGCGAATCATCACCGCCCTGGTCGCCGCGGCGATTGCGGTTTCCGTCAGCCTCTTTGTACCCGGCTGCATGAGCACCACGGAGATCGAGGGCAAGACGTACAGCTGGCGGCTGGACATCCTGGCACCGATCGGAGCGACAGTGCCCGACCCGAATCCTCCGCGAACTCGGTACCCCACCACCCGACCCACACAGCCATAATGCCAGAGACTGAACGAAAACTGAACTTCTCGAAAGAGATCGCCTGGCAAAGCGGTTGGCATGCTGCTGCCTACCGCAAGACCCCGAGTCAAAACCCCTGGACAAGAGCTGATCTCCGCCAGCAATGGGAAGCGGGGTGGAAGGCATGGCACGCGACCCCTGGACTAACCTACGCCGTACCCACCTGAAGAAAGTCCGGCATGGTCCAGTTGACGGCGGTTGCACCGAGCCGGATCTAGCCTCGCCGGCAGCCGTCAACTGGAACGATGTCTGCACGATCAAGTCCGTCATGATTAAAACCCCGGGGTTGCACTGCGAAGGCTGTGGCCGATCGGCACCACCGGGTCACACCGCCTTCGTTATTGAAGATGATCACATGTACGGGCACCTTCTATGCTACGAGTGCGGCGTCGCTGTTCGGGACGTGCTGGGCTTGACCGACATCACGGCACCGCCCGACGTGCCCGCCTATGGCGGCGGCCTGCGCATGACTGCTGAATGACTGAACAAGAGGAGGACCGACGGAGCATGACGGCCACATGCCGACAAATTCACCCCGTATCCATCGCGAGGCTGACGCGCCTTGAGCTATCGACGTGCCGGACGGCACGCAGGTCGACCGACGCGCCGACTCGATCCTAGGGCATCGTGGGAACGGGCGCGTTGACCAGGCCGCGTTTCCTCGCAGTGCCCGTGCTTCACTTCGTTGCGTGCGGCCGGCAGGGCAAGCGTCCGTGCATCGTGTCGTGGTAGACGCGGGGCTGGCAGCAGCAAGTGTCGCGCCGCCGCCGCCGCTGCCATGCAGGGGTCAGCATGCCAGGCGTCGCGAAGCACATCCGCGAAAGCCCGCCTGTCATGCCCCCTGCAGATGGCAGCTCGCGGCGTCACGCCACTTGCATGCTGTCCCCGCGTCCACGCCACGCTGCCCGGGCGCTAGCCCAGCAGGCCGCACTTACTTCGTTCCGCACGGGCACCGCCGGCCCCGCTGCGCGGTGCCTCTCGGAAACGCGGCCTGGTCAACGCGCCCGTTGGCCCTACGGCGTGCCTCCTGCACGCCTCCGGGCCCCGCCCGCCCACCCTCGCCGGCCGCTGCCCCTTGGTGCCACTAGTGCAAAGGTAACGCTGGCTGGAACTGCCCGTGTGCGTCGCCGTCTCGGCAGACGGCCAGCGGCGGGTAGGCCGCTAGCCGCCTCGACGCCGCGTGTTAATTTGGGCAATATTAATGGGGCAAAAAAGGACAAGGGACATCAGTCCAATAGTCAGCATGACTAATAATGAACTAAAGAGGGGATTTGCCCGTTGCTTGTGCCCGGCGGCGTCGCTACGCGCCGCCTGCCGCACCCGCTACGCGGGTGCTATTCCGGGCACCGCAACGGGCTCTGGCCGGAGAAGAAAAATCTTGAAAATGCTGTTGACAACGTACACCACTACCGATAGTATGAGCAGTCAGCTCTAACCACAAGGAGTCCGAACTATGGCAAATGTGAAGTTCTCGGCAATCGTCGCTGATGCCCGCGGGAAGGTCGGCGGCGTGGTCTTTGGCCGCGGCGGAGGCGGCTCGATCGTCCGCACCAACGTCAAGCCATGCAACCCGAGATCCTCGGCCCAGTCCGCCAGGCGAGCCGTCATGGCCTACCTGACCCAGTACTGGTCGAAGACGCTGTCCAACACCAACCGGAACGGCTGGAATGACTACGCCGCGGGAACGAGCTGGACGAACAAGGTCGGCACTGCTGCATTGATCAGCGGCATGTCCGCTTTCGTCCGGCTGAACAGCCTGATCTTCCTGGCCAGGAATGCAACGACCGAGCACCCAGCCGGCAACGCCTGGCCGATCCGCGAGGTCGCCCCGCTGATGGTCGGGCACGCTGGCACTCCCAGCTTCACCATCACGGCGGATGGTGGCGACAACCACATCCACCTGCTCGAGCCGACGGTTCCCTTCCTGAAGGCGAACAACGACCACTTCATGGTCTTCTTCACCCACGGATGCACGAACGCCGGCAGGACCAGGCCGGGCAGCAATCGCCGGTACCTCGGCTACCTCGAAGGTTCCGCCGGTGCCCCACCGGCGTTCCCCTACACGATGACCAGTCCCTTCAACTTCGAGAACGGGCAGAACGTCTACTGCACCGGGATCTTTCTCGACGAGAAGGGGCGAGTCGGCGGCGACTTCACCGCCTCCGTCCTGGCCGCAACCCCTTGATCCTGGTGTCCGGCGAGCTCACTCCGGACGCTACAGGACTGTACGAGCGAGTGTCAGACTACTACGGCCACCCGGCCTACACACGGCAAGCGGGCGGGTGGTCATTATGGATGTCAGCCGATGGTATCGACGCCCTTATATCACCCGAGATCGGCACCGTTCCGGACGAACCCGATCCCTACTGGGCTCGCGTGCCGGCGGGCGGGAGCTTCCCCGGAATCTACGACCACCAAAACGACGCCCTCGGACACGCGACAGTAGCCAACGTATAACCACAGCCCTTGGGAGTGCAGCCCATGGCCATCATCAAAGCCGGATCGCTTGTAGCCGACATCCGAGGGAAGGTCGGGACCAACGTATTCTCCCGCAACCAGGGTGGAGCGATCGTCAGAGACGTGGGGACGTGGGTCCAGCCCGACAACGAAAACCAGGTAGCGATTCGCGACGCGATTGAAGCACTCTCAAAGGCCTGGTCCTCAACACTGACCGTATCCCAACGCGCAACGTGGAAGAACTACGCGGCCACCAACCCTCGTCCGAACCGCTGGGGAACGAACAGCCTGGTCAACGGCTACTCCACTTTCTTGCGGCACAACTTCCATTCCTACGTTGACAAGGAAGCACTTCAATTCGCCTCAGCCCCGACCTCCAATCCGATCCACCCACCCGCCGTCACGATGAAGGTTCAGCAGAATGCCGCGATCGTGATGACCGGCGAACTCGATCCCGATGCAACCGGTACATACGTACCAGGAGGCCAGTACAACGGACATCCCTACTGGATACGTGCACTACCAAGCGCGGGTTGGTACATCTGGCATGACTCCGCTCAATGGATACTGTCTATAGGGCTGAATAACTACGGAGAATTCTTTTGGACCGCGTTGCCACATATACTTCCCGGATCATGGGAGCCTAACTTCGAAGGGGAATTCGGAGAAGGCTATTGGTCCTACTATGCCAGCCTGGCCCGCATCACCACGCCGCCATCCAACTACGCATCACCTCCGGCTGGCCTGACCCTCTACCTTTACAGCGGGATCCCGCTGAACGCTGGACGGTCCTACTACTCGGGGCCCTGGCTGCACCTTGAAACACTCGCCCCTGCGATCGCAGCGGTTGTCGCTACGACATGGCGTCGCTGGACCTGGCCCACACGATCCGTTGAGCCGCCTTGGACGTGGCCCGCCGACGGCTCCGGATCGGCCAGGTTCTACGCGATCGCCCAGGATGCCATCACCGGCAGCATCAGCACGAAGCACATCAGCACCCCGACCTTCGGGAGCTTGACACCATGGTGACCCACGTCGAAGCGCCGCACTCCAACGACGGCCTGCATGGCCGGGCAGCCCTCCTCTCTGCTCCGCCTAGCTCGACGGTACATGGGTCACCACCTATAATGCAGCCCATCCCCCGAGCTCGCCGCCAATGGTCACTGCACGACCTGACAGCTCGACCACTTGAGGGACGGCTGCGTGAAATCATCCGCCTAAAAAGCGGTTCAAAAAGCGCGCAGGAAGCGCGCAAGCGGTTCATCGTGAATATGGACTTAGCGTTTTCCGAGTCGCTAAAACAGGATGTTTCTCGGCCAAATACATGGCGTTTTTCGCCGGCGAAATCGCGTAAGTCGTGCACGGCAGGTCACCCGCTTGCCCCCGGACCCTGGCCAGGGGCCCACCTACCGCACAGATACCTAACAAGCGATCGGGACCAGGCTGCGCCCAGGGAGCAGAGAAGCCGTCAGAACCAGAGCTCTTTACTTGAAACCCTAGCAACATCTTAACAAACACCGGTAATGCCTAGAGTTGCAACGGATATTTTGAAGCATTTCGAAGCCCGAATCTGGCCTCAGACCCTGCCGGAGCAGAACGGGCTCCAGGACGCGATCCACGCCCCGCACCTGGCGGAGCGTGATCGGTACATTCTTGCCCTGATCGACAGCTCCGATCGGACGGTTCAGGACCAGGCCCGCCGCATGGCCACGTGCGCCGACTCCGTTCACCTCTACGTCGACCCGGATCTGTCCGACGTGCACGAATATCTTCACCGATGCAAATGCCGCCTGTGTCCACTCTGCGCCCGGGCGAGGTCGATTCACATCGGGCAGCAGGTCGAGGCACTTGTCAAGGCGATGAAGAAACCGCGTCACTTGGTGCTGACCGTCAAGAGCGTCGATGTTCCGTTGGAGGAGCAACTTCGTAACTTGAGTACATGGTTCGCCAAGCTCCGGCACAAAGCATTCTGGCAACACAACGTGACCTCCGGCGTGTACACGATCGAATGCACGATGAACGAGCGATCGGGCAAGTGGCACCCACATATTCATTGCGTTTTCGATGGTCACTACCTTCCGTACAAGATCATCCAACGGCTTTGGCACGGTATCACCAACGGCAGCGAGATCGTGTGGCTCGAGCCTGTGGACGACGTCCACGGCATGACCAACGAGCTGTGCAAATACATCGGCAAGCCCCAGGACGCCGAGCACTGGACGGATGAGCAGCTTCGGACCTACGCAAAGGCGATCAGAGGCAGGCGGATGATGCAGACCTTCGGCAGGTCGAAGCCCAAGCCGATTGAGGACCTGGTGCCCACCCCGGCCGGGGTGGAGGCAAGCTGGAGCATCAGCCTTTCCCGGGTCCTCTGGCTGGCGGATATGCGTCAGGAATCCGCCTACCGAAGCCTCATCCTAATCGCAGAGCTCTACCCGCACCTAGGACGGTACATCTATCAGCGGATGCCACAGCTCGAGCCCGAGATGACCAAGGCAGAAAGGACACTGGCGATCATGTCTATCATCGAAAGTGGACGTGCTCCGCCACGTCACGCCTCGCCACCACAACGTGCCAAGAAGCTGATCGAGGCGGAGCTTGTCCCTCTGCTGAAGAACCTTCACGACGTGAAGGATGAAGATCTCCAATGGCTTTAGTGCTGATGGAAAATCCGGAGACAGACCCTGACGGCCTGATGACCCACGGTGACATGGGCGAGATCTGGCGTCCAAACTGGGTGATCGACGAGGAAACCGGACTACCGGTCTGGTCAGGCACGTGGGAGCTCCGCCGGAACTCATCTCGTCAGTTCATGACGAGCATCGACAACTTGTTCATCACTCGCATCCGGGCAGTGGCGGAGGTCTGGCACAACGTTCTGGACGATGAGGAGAGGGCAGCTTGGAAAGCAGCAGATGCTACCAAGGATGGTGCCAGGCCCAACATGGATGGCACCTTCGCCAACGGGTGGAACCTTTTCGCGATGGTGGCACTTGCCCCACTTACATGGTCCTACGGCAACTTCCTGGCCGAGTATGCCGATTCGACGACCGAGCCGGACTCCATCACCTTTGACCAAGCTGACGCCAACGAACAGAAGTTGTTCTTCACCCTTGGTTTCAGCAACCCGCCCTGGTCCGATGCCCATATCTTCGCAATGGTCCACCAGGTCGACCCGCTTCACATCGACAAGAGAGATGCCTCCCGTCGTACATACTGCGTCGGCTACTACCAATGCGAAGAAGCTCCGGTAGGTGACCAGACATTCACAACGCCCGTTGTTTTCCCGTTTAACTTGGGCGACAAGGTTCAGGTGCTCTTTCGTCTGCACCGAAGCCTTGACGGCGTGACCAATCACATGCTATCCTGCACCGCAACTTGAAAGGACCCACAATGAGCACACCCGATGAATCCTACTACTATTCAGGCGAACCCCAAAAAACGTCTCGCCACGTTGCCCCAGGTTCAACGATCTCGGGGCCCCTCGACCAACTGCACCACCCTTTTAGAAGGAAACACCGCACCATGAAAGCAGCCATGCTGGCCCTGGTAGTCGCACTTGTTGCGATCGTCACCACCTCGACACTGACCTGGAAGCAGCGAATCATCACCGCCCTGGTCGCCGCGGCGATTGCGGTTTCCGTCAGCCTCTTTGTACCCGGCTGCATGAGCACCACGGAGATCGAGGGCAAGACGTACAGCTGGCGGCTGGACATCCTGGCACCGATCGGAGCGACAGTGCCCGACCCGAATCCTCCGCGAACTCGGTACCCCACCACCCGACCCACACAGCCATAATGCCAGAGACTGAACGAAAACTGAACTTCTCGAAAGAGATCGCCTGGCAAAGCGGTTGGCATGCTGCTGCCTACCGCAAGACCCCGAGTCAAAACCCCTGGACAAGAGCTGATCTCCGCCAGCAATGGGAAGCGGGGTGGAAGGCATGGCACGCGACCCCTGGACTAACCTACGCCGAACCCACCTGAAGAAAATCCGGCATGGTCCAGTGGATGGAGCCTTTGCTCGTCCCGAGTTGTCAACCATGCCGGATGGGGTGCTGGATTCAGCCCACAGACTTGAGAGTTGCATGTACCGCCTCAAAAGCGGCTCTTGCTCCGGGTGCGGGCGAGAGCTGGTCAAGGGGCACACGATCTTCATCCTGACCACCAAACCTGAAGCCTACTACCTTCTCTGCTACGAGTGCGGCATTGCTGCACAGGATGTCCTGGGCTTGACCGCCATCACGGAACCGGTAGACGTGCCCGCCTATGGCGGCGGCCTGCGCGTGACTGCTGAATGACTGAACAAGAGGAGGACCGACGGAGCATGACGGGCACATGCCGACAAATTCACCCCGTATCCATCGCTAGGCTGACGCGCCTTGAGCTATCGACGTGCCGGACGTCCCGCAGGTCTACCGATGCGCCGACTCGATCCTAGGGCATCGTGGGGACGGGCGCGTCGCGGAGGCGGCGTTTCCGATTTGTCCCCGTGCTACACTGCGTTGCGGGCGGCCGGCAGGGCAAGCGTCCGTGCATCGTGCCGTGGTAGCCGGCGGGTTGGCAGCGGCAAGGTTCGTGCCGCGGCCGCCGGGGCTGCTGCACGGGTAGTCATGCCGGGCCGCGAAGCACATCCGCGAACAGCCGCCCGGCATGCCCCGTGCATGCAGCCCCTCGCCGCGTCACGTCCCTTGCATGCTGCCCCGCCGTCCACGGCCCGCTGCCCGGGCGCTAGCCCAGCAGGCCGCCCTTCACTCCGTTCCGCACGGGGACAACCGGCCCCGCTACGCGGTGCCTCTCGGAAACGCCGCCTCCGCGACGCGCCCTTGGGCACTACGGCGTGCCTCCTGCACGCCTCCGTGCCCCGCCCGCCCACCCTCGCCGGCCGCTGCCCCTTGGTGCCACTAGTGCAATGGTAACGCTGGCCGGAACTGCCCGTGTGCGTCGCCGTCTCGGCAGACGGCCAGCGGCGGGTAGGCCGCTAGCCGCCTCGACGCCGCGTGTTAATTTGGGCA
>Ga0315285_10007907_pt1 | contig 10918 bp, 18 predicted proteins | sample YL17G09_36_MG_FD_203698 | JGI IMG/M metagenome (GOLD analysis project Ga0315285, IMG submission 203698) | Sediment microbial communities from Yellowstone Lake, YNP, Wyoming, USA - YL17G09_36 | ecosystem: Environmental > Aquatic > Freshwater > Lake > Sediment | place: USA: Wyoming | collected... | reverse complement strand
CGCGGGGTATATTTTCTGAAAGACCCGCACACTAAAAAGATGACTGAGGCCCACCTGCCCAACTGGCAGCCTAAAACACCCGAAAGACTAACCTTAGAGCAGGCTCAGGAGTATGTCGCAACCCTTCATAATGCCCACACAGGAACAAAAGGCTACCGAATCGCCATCCGAGACTTTTTCCTATCCAGAGATCACATCACCCTCAAAACAACCGAAATGAGCGGCATGATGCCTCCGATCGGCAAATGGAAGCATGTGTATGTTCCAAGAGAAATCCTAGACAAAATTTTCGCCTATGTCAAAGAACGATCCTACATGGCTTACGTCGCCGACTTTACCATGTTCAAGACAGGGGCCAGGAGTACGGCCTGTCTCACCGAGTTTTTGCATAGGAAACTTCGGCAAGAGGAAGGCGTGAACGTGATCGCAGTCACCGACAAAGGCTTCCATCGAACAGGAAGGCAGACCTTTGACAAACTAATCACCGACGACTTACTCTCCGAGCTGCAAAAAGGATGGGACACCATCGGAGACAATCCCTTCCAGGGCCTAGACGAAAATGAACTTCGGAGCCTCAATAAAGAAGCATACCGTCAATACTTGACTGGCGACGCGCTCGACCTGGGCCTCTCAGAGCCTAATCACTTTTGGAGACACATGTTCGGGTCGCACATGCTAAGGGCTACAAACTGGAATTACACGGCCGTCGCCGAGCTTGGCTCATGGAGTAATGAGGACATGCTCAAAAAGGTGTATGGTGCGCCTCCTCAACAGATGCTAAGAAGGCTCGGAATTGAAACCATACCGAAAATCTAATCTTCCCCTTTTTTGTCCATTCTGCCACACACGCTTAGAGAGAACGTCGAAACAGACAAGAAAATGTTTTCGCTGCGATTTTTCCGTGACTAAGAACTGGAAACGCACGAGATACTAGAAAAAGAAGGGCTAGGCCGACACGGTTTTTATCGCGTCGCCTATTGTTGTTTTTAGGCTCCGAAGGAAGTCAAGCACGATCGCCAGGGCCGCCGTTGTTGCAGTGTCCAAGCCTGCGCCGCTGCTAAGAAGCACAAACAAAGTTTCCCATACTCCCAACGTAACAAGAAACTGGCTGGCCGAGTATGGCAAGATTTTCTTTGCCTCAAAACAGTTGTACGCATAGCCTCCCACGTTACGAATAACCGCGAAGATTGCAGCGATGAAAGCAGGGTTAGTTAGTAGTGCCGTGTTAAGTAGGCTTTCAAACATTCTTTTTTCCTCTATGAAGATTAACCGCTGATGAGCTTAAAAAGCGTTGCTAACACAGCGGCAAACGTGGCCCCACTGACAAACGCAAGAATATTCATTTTCACTTCTAACCTAGCTACTCTCTCGCACAATGCGACATAAGTGTTACGGCTCTTTTTTTCCATGCTTACACCAACGGATGAAGTTTCTTATGTACTTCAGGCCGAATAACGCGTTCTCGGAGCCTCCAAAGCTGATGAAGCAAAGCGGAAGGCACACCGAAGGGGCCAATACTACGAGCTGCTAGGCTGCCTCCTGGAGTTGAAGGAGGGGTCGGCGGTGGGGTAGGAGGAGGGGTTGGAGGAGGGGTTGGAGGAGGGGTAGATAGCATGTTGCATTTCCACACTAACCCTATCGCGTTCAGTTCTTGCCAATCGCTAGTTAACATGCCGAAGCCGCTTCTTGGATAAGGAACAAGACTATTCTGAATCACTCCAACATCATGTTGTTTGCAGAAATCATAAAAGTCTTGGAGAAAAACTTGCGCGTTTGGGTTTGCTACATGGGTTCCCACTTCTCCGAAAACAACGTTTAGTCCTTTGCTTTTGAATGTTGAAACGCTGTAGCTTGAAAGAAGCCGTTGAACCAGCTTGTTTTTAGCGTCAACCAAGTCTGTTCCCTGCCAATAAGCCAACTGTTCAACCGCATAGTATGCAGGAGAAGTGTTGTCTGCACTATAATAGTAATGCAAATCGTAGACTAGGTTAGGTTCAGGAAGGGGATTAGTCGCAATGTTGGCGATGCCTTCAACGCTTCCGAAAGGATAACCGGCGACCATGACCACCAAATCTGGTTTGATCGCCCTCCACGCGCGGATACAACGCAGAGCAAACTGCCTATACACTTCAAACTCAGCGGCGGGGGGATCATTACTTGACGCAAGCGGTTCATTCATAACGTCAATAGCATACGGCTGCAACCGGCTAATTATGGATGCCCAATCGTTAACCCATCTGTCGCCTTTGCCGCCGACGTTATAGATGATGTCATGGCAAGACTGGGGCGTGGGACTCCAAATGTCCCAGGTGCAAATGACAAGTTTGACGTTACGTTGTTGCAGAGCCGTTTTGAAGGAGAGAAGAAACTGTAAAGCGTTAGGGTCTGATGCTACTGTACTGAGCATGTCTTGCCTTAAACACTGACCGCTTGAAGCCAATTCTGCAAGTTTTTCACTTGAAACGTCGAACCAGTAAGGGTGACCGCAGCCTAACATTCTCATTTTATTGTCCTTCTTATTTTGTTCAATTCGCCTATGGAATAGACCTAACCCGCACATACTGGCCTGGCGCGTTATTGGTAGGTGTTATGGCGGGAAAAGGATTTGTGAACACGCCGTACGCTGCATCATAATAACCCCCCAATAAAGAACCGCCAAGCGGGTAACTATTACCGTGACCTGCGTATGTTGATGCGTTCTCGTCGCTGCGGATGGCCCGCCAGTAGAGTCCAGGGCTAAGTTGTGTATCAACGATGACAGCCTCCATTTTTCTGAGGGTTCCTGCCTTAGCAATACTTGCGCTTTCAACGACCAACGCGCCGCCAACAGGCGTATCCCCCATGTCCCGATACAGACCATTCCTCACGTTTCCCGCACTAACATTATCCTGTATCCATCCTAAACGGTCAATAGTCAAAGTTACAGGTATTTGGATAGGAGCAACATAAACTCTGCCAGTAACAAAAACTATGCCAGTAAACGCCGTACCCCACAACTCAGCGGAGTGAATATAGCGGAGATAAGGCCTAGGATAATCCGCATTTATTATTCGGCTCATCGGCGCACTTTCCCACGGAGCTGAAGTATTCCCGACGTGTTACCAGGCGCACCCGTCCATTCGATGCTGACCCAAAAGACCCCTGGCGCGTACAGTTTGAAGGGTCGGGTCAACACGATGGTATATACTATGTCGTCTGCACCGTCAAAGTCCATCTCGTAGATAAGCACGGTTTCTTGCAGGTAAGGCGTGACTGCCCCGTTTATGGCGGTAGTCCAGAACCTTGCCCGGTAAGTGACCGCGTTCGTCGGATTCAAACGAATCCTGATCACTTGAAGCAGCCCTTCAGACAAGTCTAACGGGTACATGTACCCGTTGATTTGTTGTGTAGGCAAAACTGTTTTTGCTTGGTTCACCTCAAAAACGTTCAAAGCTCCATCTTCGTCAACAAGTGAATAATGAAAGTTCATTTCGCCTTTTCTGATGGGCTTCGCCGTAAAACTCGCGTCGCCACCAAGCCCCAACGTCAATTCGCATCCTGGCTGAGCAATGTTTGTAAGATAGAATCTGCGGATAGGTAAGGTCATGTTTTCGACGTAGTTCAAATCTATAGCGTCTTTCGTGACTTCATTGATTCTGATGGTTGCTGCTCCTGTAAGTTTGCCTACGCCTAAGAAGTCGAACCATCCTTCAAGCTCTACGAGTTCGTTAACGCGGGCTGCTGCAAGGTCAAACTGGAGAGTTCTATATGTCGTGTGTTCATGCGCGGGCTTCTTTAAGCCGTTGATTGCTTCGATGATGCCTCTTGTTTCAGGCCCATACTCTCTTCTGCTCATACTACATTCCTTGGTTTCAAGTTTGGAATTATTGACGGTTTCAACGGAGCTATCGGGGTGTTGTTGCCGATTTTTCCGAGCAAGTTCTGAGTTTCAAGTCTGGTTATGAAGTGTTTGCTGCCCTGTTCGTCGGGAAAAATCATCACTACGACTTCCCCGATTCTTCCATACCTTACGGTTCTACTGTCCATTCTATCGTTTCTCCTTCAATAATGTTAGGATTTCAACGTTCTGTTTTTGGATGTTGTCATATGACATCTGCACCGTTCGGAGGTGAGATACATACGTTTCTAGTTGAGTCTTGATGCTATGCTCAACCATCATTAAAGCATCTATCATGGCCTGCTTTTCTTTTTTGTTTTTACGAGAAAAAGGGAGGTTCACACACACAGCTCCTTTTTGAGTCTAAGTCCAGCGTATATAGTGTACTGCTTGGCCTGCTGCGGCTAGGGCTATGTCAACGTCGTAAGCCGACGTTATAGTTACGCTTTCTTGGCTGAAGTTCATGCGTTGCAGTCTACGGGTTACGTATGCGATGTTGCTTCCTGGCGTTACGGCTGTGCCTGCGTACGGCTCAAATGGGAACCTGATCTCGTTGATTGGCAAAGCGGTGCATCTAAGCACCATTTCCACCATGAGTTCCTCTGCGGCCGTGTTCACTGATTCTGTCGCGATTCCGCCGACTTCGACGAGTGTATGCGCCTGCGTGATTGGCATGGCTACGCCCGCTACTTCTCCGACTGCCGCGATAGCGATGGCTACTTCTCTGCCGCATAGGCTTCTGATGGTTGGCAATGGAAGTCTTACGTCTGTCCATGTGAATTCTGCTGCGCTGCGCCTGTTTCCTGCTAGTGCGTCGGTTGGTTCTACTCCGACGTTCCATATTTCGCCGCCTGCTACTGGCGCGAAAACGTCGTAGTATTCGCTTGGGGCCTGTATCGGGGTTCCACTTGCTAGCATGCTGCCGGCTACGTTTCCGCAGATGACTTCTTGAGGCTGGAAATTGTAGTTTGCGCCTTGAATGTCAAAGACGGCCATCATGCTTTCTGCTACTGCGCCCGCCGTTGCCGTTTCGATTGGTCGCCATCCGAGAAGGGTTTTGGCTTTGTCGGGAACAGGGAAAGCCGCGTTTATGGCTGCTCTTGCTACTGCTGCGCCGCCTGCTACGGTGTCGGTGCAGCTTGTCCAAATGTTGCCGCCTGCTTGTTCAACCATTCTTATGACTGTTTCGCTTGGTCTACCTTGATATGGCATGTTTAGTATGCTCCATTACTTTTCATAGCTACGTTGTAGCTGTTCGGGGTCATGGTTTGAAAGACGTTTGAGCGTCTTATCGTGTTGCTGTTGCTGTCTTGTGCGGGCTGGTTGCCTCCTGGCGGGTCGAAGATGCCTCCGACTATGCCTCCTGCTGTGAGGCCCATGCCTGCGCCTTTGACTACGCTGCTGACTGCGGGGAGTTTCTTGTATGCGGGAACGACTGCTTTGAGTATCGAGTCTATGATGAGTACGCCTACGCCTGTCATGCTTGTTTTGTTGATTGCGCCCATAATGTTTGGCTTGAAGTCTGCGCCTCTGGCGCTCATGTCTTCGCCGAAGATTTTTCCTGTCAAGTCTTTCCCGATCAAGCCGCAGAGTGCGTCTTGGAAACGGTACAAACTAAACAGGGTGTACCCTTGAACGGGGTTGTTTTTTGCCCATTTTGCCGTGGCTGCGTTTTCCCATGCTAAGATTCCTGTGCCGACTGCTACTCCTGTCTCGATCATTCCTTCTTGCTTGTCGCTGAAGTCCAAAGTTTTATCTGCCTCTTACGTGACACGCTGCTCGTGCTGAGCTTTTGCTCATTCCACGCGCCATTTTTGTTCTTACGCATCGCGCTTTTCTGAGTCCTTTTCTACCTTTTGCCATGAGATTTGCCTCTGTTTGCGTGTTCTATGTTACTGGTTAGCCGCTTAAAAGGTGTTAGGACATACATGAGGCTACGCGATGGGGTTGTTGATGTCGGGGTTTGAGGTGAAACCGCTGAATCCTTTACCTCCGCTGCAATTCCACAACACTATAAGCCACAGTGTTGCGGGGCTGCTGACGGTTCCGATGGTTTCAGTGGCCGCTTCTATTACGTCTTGAAACACTTTTTTGAGGTCGGTTCCTGTTTCCTGTTTTGCTTCTTCAATGTCCATGTTAAGCACCCATCAGTTTAAACAGGGCAGTCATGTTTTTCAGTTCGTCGCCGCTTGGAATGGCTCCGTGTGCTGTTTCAACTACCTTTTTTCCTGCCTCAACCATTGTGGTTAGGTTGGTTCCTGCCTTCCGCATCACGTCTTGTCCTGACAAATGCGCCCAAACGAACATAAACGCGGCGAAAGTGTCATCGCTTAGTAGTTTGGGAAATACGTGAGGCACGTTTGCATCTAAAAAGATTTCTTGCACAAGAGGGCCAGGGTTAAGGGGGCCGAAAACCGCTATAAGCCAACCTAGAAAGCCATGCTGTGCATCTATCATTTGAATGTCGCCCGCGTAATAGGGGCTTTTGGTGGGGTCTTTCATGTGGTAAGGCCGTTCGTTGATTGGCGCAGCGTAAGCTCCACCATGCAGAAAGTCAGCGTACATTAACAGCGACAACATGCCGACGGCTCCGCAGGCTTTTCCAGCGGCGATTCCCTGCTCAATAACGGCTAAGGTGTCCTCGTACAGTTTAATTATTGCCGTGTTGGCTCCTTCAAACTTGGTTTGAGGTCGAGATGGCCTCAATTCTCGTGTGATTCTGCGAGCTTTTCGGGTGGGGCCTTCACTCATGTTTACACGTTCTTTAACAGTCTTATGAGGGGGTTCCTCTTTTATCTTCTTCGCTGCTTTCTCTTTTGGAAGGTGATCGGGGATCGTGGCTTCTTCTTTTTCTGTTACTTTGCCTATTTTGCTGATCGCTTCATCTTCTGCTTCTTCTATTGTTTCCTCAAGAATTTCAGGCTCATGCGCTTCTTCGGGGCTTGGTTCTCGTCGTCGTAATGCGCCAAAGTTGGGCAGCGGCCGCGGCTCCGATGGGTCAGGCGTGGCGGGAGAGGGCATGCTTGCGAGTTTGCTGTTTAAGTCGTTTATCATGTCGGCTACTTTGTCGCTGCTCATCCAAACTTCTTTTCCTTCGACGCGCAATTTGACTTTTCCCGCGCCTCTTTCAGCCGTTTTCAGTCTGGAAGTCAGTTCTTGAAGGGCGTAGATCACGCTGGCTTCATAGTTGGGATTCGTTTCGGGCGTTCCGACTGCGCTTATGTCGGCTTCTTCCAGGAGCGTATCAACGTCTAATGAAGGTTCAGCCTCGATTTTTTCTTCTTCTGCGGGGAGACTGTATGTTTCTGCTAGTGCGAGCTTGTTTTCTTCATACGTTGCTGTAAAGTCGATCTGATCTAGAATGTCGGTTCCTGGAGTAGTCCAGGGGTCAGGTATTCGGGGCCTGTCTGACGCGCCTTTTTCTTGCGCTGCCGACATGAACCATCCGATCAACTGAACAAAACTGAGCTGATTCAGCGGCGTAGTCTCGCCGACACGCTGCAACTCTTTTCTTTCTGCTGCAACGTACTCTTTGACGTTGATCTGCCAGTTGTCCTCTATGTTCCGTCGGGTTTGGTCGAGATAATTCATTGTGGCCGCTTCTTGTGACGTTTAAGAGTGGCTTCTGCCCTGGCTATGGCTTCGTCTAGCTTCTCGTTTCCGTCTTGGGCTGACATCGAAACTAGCACCTTCTGGTCTTGTGGTGTATGAAGCCTTGGCCGCCTCTGCCCTTGTGGCCGTTGGCAGTGCAGACCATATAGTGTAGTCTCTTGTTGCATCCGCATTTTTTGGCTCTTGTTTTTTTACTCACGTTTTTCCCTCACAAAGTTCAATAGGATTACAGGTACATGTTGAATAGTCTTTTGTTGGGCCTCCACAGCAGCGAATTTCTGCTTTTCTGATGCACCTGTTCATCATTTTTAGGGTTGATTCTACTTTTTCCGCGTTCAGGTTTGGCATGTTGAAGGTTGCCTCGGTTATTTCATGCCTTATTGTTCGTGTGTCGTCGGCGAGTTCTTTCCACATTGCTTTTTCCTGTTCTAGGTCGTTCTTGTCGAGCGTGGCTAATACGTGATCTAGTCTCTCGTTGGCCCACTGACTAAGCCAGGCGTAAAAGTCTTTTTCATGCGGATCAGAAGCGATGGTTACGCCTTCAGCGGCCTCGGTTCTTACGCCTAAAAGGTGCTTTTCTTGAATACACTTGCAGTTTTCAAGTGCTGAACCGTTGCTTGCGTGTTTCTGAATCTCGTAAAGTTCGCCTGCCAGCTCTCGCCGAGTATATTCCAGATCGTTGAATGGGGCCGTCACCAGTCTTGCAGCTCCTTTTTCAGTTCTGACAAGATTTCAGCGGCCTTTTCCTCGGTCAACTTCTCGATTTCCTGCGCGAGCTTGTGTACTACGTTGTACTTGTACACTTTAAAGTCTATCGTTTCAGGCGCGTTAAGCAGCTTCAACGTCTTGGTAGCCATCTGAAACAGTGCGTCTTTCGCGCTTTTCCTGATTACTGGAACGTTAATCTTGAGGTTCCAGGGCGACGCGCTCATGTTACGACACTACGACATGCTCGGCGAGTTCTAGTCCTGCTGCCTTTGCCGTTTTCTTGAGCATGTCGCGGAGGCTTAAGAGCTGTATTTGTTTGCTTGTTTTCAAGATTTCCTTGTCAAAGTCGCTTAGGCTGCCTGGCGTGCCTGATTCGCCGCCTTCGAGCCTTTTAAGTACAGTGTTCAAGATTTTCTCTACGGGGCCGCCGTCTTTTTCTTGGGCTGCCGCCGCTGCGACGGTTGACTGTTGAGCGCGGGGTATCGCTTCTATGCCTTTTGTTATTGCTTGAAAGTTTTGGCTGATCTCCCTGAAGGCTGCGTCGAGCTGTGCAGGCATTTCCTTGTTCACTTTGACGTTTAGCAGGTTAATTTCTGCGCGTAATGCGTCGTTTTCGGCTTTTGCCACGGCTAGGTCTTGCTGAAACTGCTTCAGAAGATCAATAACCATTTCTCCCTCAGTCTGCCGTCTCGGCTCCGCGATCGTGGCGGTTACTGTGCCTGTTTCCTGTGGCCCTTCACTCATCTTCTCAAAACCTCGATAGTTGCTTTCGCTTGTAGAAGTTCCTCTTGAACTTGCTTCATGTTCGCGTACATCTTGCAGGTTGAAACAGCGAAGCATTGTTCACAGGCTGTCGGTTTCCTCAAAGGTTGCGCGCCTCTAGCTAAGAAACAGGGTTCGGTCATATGTGTCTTCTACTTCCTCGCCGTCGTCAAATTCGTCATTGTCGTTTTCTTCAGTCATGTTCATATCCTCTTTGCTTTGTGGCCTCCGCAGTTGGGGCAGGCTTTCAGTTTTTCAGCGGTTTCTTTGGCTCCCAGGTGTGCGCCGCAGTCTTCGCATTGGGTTTCATCCTTGAAGTCGGGATTTTCGTCGCCGCAAGTAGGACAGAAGCGTTGCCAGGCTCCGATATAATGGGGTTTTCCTGTTTCGTGGCCGTGGTCAGCTTCGGGATCGTGGGAAGCCTGGGGTGCGATAGTCGAGATAATAACTGGAATGTTGGAAGGGATCGACCGCGTGGAAGTCTTGGAAGCGGATTCTTTCTTTGCTGCTTTTCCTGCCCTGGCCGTGGCTGCCTGCGCGTCTTTCTTATATTTCTCGGCTGCTGCTTTGGCCTCGGCTAATTCTTGTTTGAGGCTCGCGTTTTCTGTTTCTAAGGGGATTTTAACTGGATTTTCTGTCACGTTCAATCTTCTCCATTACTGCTTTTCTGAGAAAAGCGTACCTACTCAGATTTTGCTTCTCGCAGGCCCGATCTAGTTTGGTGAGTTGGGGCGCGGTAAGCGTGGTTTTGACATCATACTGCATGTATGTACTAGGGGCCAACCTGAGCTTTTAAGGTTTTTCTTGTTATGTTCTGCGCTTTTTCAATTCGTCGCGTATTTCCAGCGCGATCGTTTTGAGTTCTTGAATGTCTTTGTTCCGCATTATTCGGGGAATCACTACTTTCCAGGTGAAAACGCCTGTTAAGATGCTTCCGAATAGGAAATAGAGGGTTCCGCTGGTTAAGTTGCTGAAGAAATTGAGGATTGCAGGGTCTAGCGTTGTTTGACCTTCATGTTTTTGGGTTGTGGCGGCTTAGGGGCCTGTCTTTCGGGAGAAAGGAGAGTGAAAAGCTGCTCCGATTCAGAAAGTAGAGGCCCTAATGCCTTCGCCACCCTACACTAGATTCTTGTACTGTTTGGTCGCCGCGCACAAATTTGTCGGTCATGCCAATTGCGATACAATAATTCCCGTTCTTGAATCTTTTGAGCCTACTAAGAGTCCACAGATATTTCGGAACCTTCTTGTTCAGAACGAAGACCATGTACCTCATTATCTTTTCGATCATGGGGTAACCAGTAGAATGTGCCATAGGAGGCATATACTTATGATGATGATGGCACAAAGGAATAGTCTCGTCATTATCTTCTTTTTTCCATATTCGAGGAATCAAATGATGGTCTTCTACATCTTCAATCGAGCCACAGATTAAACATCGGCTCATTGTTTCGCCTTCTTTCTTGAGTTCTACACTACCATGTCGGCGACTGGTGCGCCATGTGGGCAGCCATCTTCGATCTGTCCTTGACCTGGCTGCCGCGAAGTTTTGTTATGAGTTGCTTCTTTGATGCGAGCGCGTCCTATGGCTCCTGCTGTCTTGGCATCTTCTCGTTTCTGGTTTTCTTCTGTCTTAACCTGTTCTAGTTCTCTTGCGAAGGCCAGGGCTGCGGCTTTGGCCTGGCTAAAAGTCCACTGCCCATCTGCCCAGATCGCAGTTTCTTTCTGAGTTTTTGAGATTCGATACGCTTTTCCGTTGACGGTTACTATTTGAACGTCGCCAGGAGCTATAATTTCAGGCTTAGAGGTCGGCCGAGACTCCTTCTCCGTAGGCAAGATAGACGAATCTTGGTTAAATGAGGAATTGAGCGGAGCCTCGGCCGATTTCCCCGCCACATCATTAAGATAGTGTACCTGAGCTTCTAGGCCGCTGACCTGTTCCTCTAGTGATTTGATGTAGCC
>Ga0315285_10007905_pt1 | contig 10919 bp, 4 predicted proteins | sample YL17G09_36_MG_FD_203698 | JGI IMG/M metagenome (GOLD analysis project Ga0315285, IMG submission 203698) | Sediment microbial communities from Yellowstone Lake, YNP, Wyoming, USA - YL17G09_36 | ecosystem: Environmental > Aquatic > Freshwater > Lake > Sediment | place: USA: Wyoming | collected... | reverse complement strand
TGAAGAGCTTAATGATGCCCGCAAAGAGATTGATTCCGGCATTGAAGTATGTTATGTCCTTATGGAGCGGTGGGGGTACGGCCCTGCCGACCTTTATATTGCGTCCCGCGTGAGCCATCCAACCCCAAGATCGCCCATTGTCATAAGAGACCTTTAGCGTATATTCTTTGCCGTATATATCTCTCGGGAGGACAAATTTGAATCGGTAGCGAGATCCGTTTTTCTCCACGATCGCGCCTTTGATCTCGCGCCATTTATGAGCATCCTGTGGATCTCCGTAGTGCAGATACATAACTGGTCCTACCCCTGAAATCGGTTTATCGAATATTACATCGGCATAAACCTCTCTTGTGCGATCCACATATTGCTTTCCATCAACCACTTCTGGATAGAGATTGCCGATATGCTTCAATTGCGGACCATACTCCTGATATGACACTATATCCTGCGGTTGACCAGGTGGACATTCGTAGAGCATGGCCGTTTCAAGGCCATCGACGGTTACCACGATGTGCGGCCTTGGTGGTAACCATGACTTGTATGGAACGCTGTAACAGTTCCGCTCATCACTGATAATTTTCATTTTCCAGTCGTTCCATACGTGTTCTACCGTATATGCGTACACTTTCCTTATCCTGGCAGACCGGGCAATGGCTATCAACAGCTGGTTGACCTGCGCGACCCATCGTTCCCGGTAACGTGCCTGCACTACCGACGGCAGGCGCCAGAAACCGTCTGTGGTTTGCGCTTCCTCGACAACGAGGGCCGCTTCGCCATCGATAATTTTGATTCTACACTTAATCCTTCCTATGCTACCTTCGTACAAGTGTTGAAAATTCAAATCACCGCTCTTGATGATGCCGTCAAATTCCAAGAACTCCTCATTCCTGAAAGTCGGATAGACATCTGCATAAAATAATGTCAGCCTGGGTGCTCTTACCTTGACATTGATATTTACATTCTCAACGCCTGAAAGCCATGAGATACGCCATTCTTTGCCACGTACGATCCTGTCAACTTCTTCTCCCTGACATATCACGAGAGAGCTGAACGTCTCATATTTTTCTACCGCCCTCGCTCTGCGATACTCTGTCTGTGTCATGCCAAGATCTGATAGGTGGTTTAGTTTCGATCCTGCCTCGTTCAAGAGCTTGGTCAAAAAATCTGTCATGCCAAGTGCACGAGGACGACCATCGATAAGATCTGGTATAGCGCTCTTCACTTTAGAGTAATAGTTTGTCATAAAAAAGCGGTGGTCTGCGATGCGTTGTATATCTATAGCCTTTCTTTCTATTTGGCCACCAAGCTCTTCGCGGAAAATGACCAGATAGCTATTGATGTCCTGCCAGAGAGAGATGAGATACCCTCGCATGGCATTAAGGTTATATCTCTGACGTGAAGCACCCGGAGTATTATATCTCTGCTCGGCAAGACTAAACTCTTTTCGTATCTCCTTGAGAGATTTGTCAAAATAGGCGCTCGCATCATCAATGTCCGTCATTAGCGCGGATAAGAACACCTGATCTGACGTAGGCGGTATTTTGCCCAAAGACGCATTGTCTATGGTGGGCGGCGGCTCCTCCTGGTATACCGGCTGCGTCTTTTTATGCCACATACCTGCCCACCACGCGGATATATCCTGCCATATCTGCCGCCAGTTGAAGCTTGTGCCATCTTCCTTGATCCAGTCTTTCCTGAAGAGCTTGATGAGAGGGGCAAAGGGGTTGAGGCCTGCATGATAAAAGGTAGGGTTATCGAGAGATACGCCTCGCGCCTCGTCGACTACCCTTTCTAGTCTTTTTATACCAACGACTCCCTTGCTATCCAAATAGTGATCGCGGATAATTGTCGCTACCTCGTCTGCGTACAGCGTTCCCTGGTCTGCGTACAGCGTTCCCTGGTCTGCGTACAGCGTTCCCTGAATAAGACCGTCGATCTCGCGGAAATCGTCAGTGCTCAACGAAGAGACATCGACACCATGCTCTTTAAATATTACATCGAGCGGTTTGATCCTTCGGGATCGTTGACTCCTCTTGTCCGGCGCGCTGCGCGTGACCGTGACCTCCGTTTCCGGCGGCACTCTCCTTTTGAGGAAGATCCTTTCCGCGATATCTAGTGCAGGCACGCCAGCCACGCGCCGCACGGGCACTTTCCCGTTCGCGGCAACGGTCTTCAATCGTCCTATTAACGCATATAGTGCCTCAAGGGAAAGTCCTTCAGCGACCATCCGCATCTGTTCTACCGTACACTTTGGATCGCGAATGAGATAGGCAGCAAGGTCTTTCAGGGCGTCCTCTTTCCCGCCGTTTGCCAGCCCTATCAAGATCTTCAGGCTATCCGGGCTCGCCATTCCGCTGAACGACTGCGCAACGTTGTCATTACCGGCTGCTGCGGCAGGACCGGGCCGTGCATCAGTCAATGCGTTCAGGTGCGTATCGAGCTGGGTCTCATTTGCAGCCGGTGAGGACGCATGTGTACGGTCCGCTGCCTGTGCCGACGCTTCCTCCCTATACGCGGGATGGGACTTTATGGGAGAGCCGGCATGCGTAACGTCATACCGCGAGAGGAGATATTCTATAAGACGCGAATACATGCTTTCTATTCTGCACATCACCGCTGCCTTGAGATGATGGATAAATTCGCTCATATATTTACTTATATCTGCATAGACTAGCCGCTCTCTGTCTTCGATGGCGCTGGAGGCGATGCGATCGCGCACGAAAACATCCCATGTTTCTTTCTTGAACCTTTCAAATGTGCGGATAGCTTTCATCGTCTGTATTCCAGTATCATAGTCCGGGTGAATGAGCAGTCCCCCCACATCATGTACCGCCTGATACAACGCTCCGTCCAATGTGCTATTCAATGAGCCTGCCGTATCCGGAATTTTTGAAAGCTCCTCGTTGATCAGGTTTCTGCATAATGCTGCCATGCCTATGCAAAGCGGATAACGCACACCTCCGCCTAACACGGCGAGCACCCCGTTAAACATGTTATAAAACTCGCCTGAAGGGAACCTCTTGCTCGGATCCGGCTGTCTCTCGTTATATTCTTTCAAACGCATCTTTATGAGCATCTGCGATTTTGGGAAGAGATGCTCCATGATCTTGCTCAGCACGAGATCAAATCTGGCAATCACCCATGCCTCTTCAGCAAGTAGAGCGAGATGCGCATAGTATTGAGGGAACCTTATCATGGTAACGCCTTCCGGAAAATCGCCTTTCGAAAGATGCCTTTGCAATATACGGTCGGTCATCTTCAAAAACATATCTATCTCTTTTTCGTGGATACGTCTGGCCTCTTCCGGCTTGAACAGGTTCTCCAGCAACATCTTGCGCGTCTCTGCCAGATCGTCCAATTGGCTTGTATCGTCTATGACGTAGTTCGGGTGCAGGCATTCGTGGAGGAGTCGTTCGGCGAGCAGCCGCTCGGCCGTTACGTGCCACTCATGCTTACTCATGCCTGCATAGGTTATACGGTCGGTCCCTTCAAAGGGATCGTATAAAACCTCTTCAATGAACCTGCTGTCAAATAATATCCACACACGCCCGTCGCGGGGATCGATCACCTTGCAGGCGTTCGTCGGAAGATTTTCTATAATGCCTATATGTAGCAGTTTGTCTTTTGGCGGGCGCTGGGCGCTGAGGAGGGCCATGAAGTGAGTGTCTGCAACATCTTCATATGCCTTATACATCATGAGGCGCAGCTTGCGCAGCTCGGGATCATGGTTGGCCGGCTCTACCCTGAAAGGATGCGGCCAATCATTCCAAAAACTTATCGTCAGATCATCCCACTTCTCCCTATCTTTACGACCTTCAATCAGGTTCGCCGCCGTTGTCTTGTCTCCGGCCACAACACTGCCGGTGCCATGGGATCTTACGCCATCCGGGCCGCTATCGCGAGGCGCTGCAGCCGGCAAAGTACCATGAGAGGCTTGACCTCTTTCTGTGTTCTTAGGATCAGTTTTTTTCGTCAAAACCGGCGTTGTTTGGGAGGCAATCGTGCTTCCGCATAAGAATGATGTGTGTATGCTTTTGGTAATGCCATCTATATAGGCCTGTGGTGTATCAAGACGATCTTTAAGCATATACTTACATTCTACGGGGATTATGCGCGCCGGCCACACCTTTTCCTTCTCGAGAAACTCTGTGATCTCACCCAAAAGAATCCGTATCTTGGTCTGGTCAAAATGATAGGCTCTCTCTGCGCTGACGAGCGAGAAAAAATCGTAATCTATGGTAACCCAGACTTCGTGAATATCATCTCTGATTTTCGCTATCTCTTCATGCATACGTTTACGGAAATGCTCTGTATTCCAGTTGTGCTCTAAGAGTGCACCGGTATCGGGATCCACAAAAGAAGGAAAATGCATTACATACGCGAGGCCTCTCCTCTCTGCCTCCGCACCCCAGGTGATTTCGCGCGTCAAAGTGCTGAACGGCCGTTCATCCTTGTCGTCGTGCGCGTCAAAATTGAGAAGGAGTATCCGCTTACCTTGAGGCACACGAGGTTTGTTCCGTTCCAATAGTTTCAAAACAACAGCGTGACGCTTGTAGAGTGGGTCAAAAACGGTATGCGTGGCAAATATTGGGGGCGTATTGACACGCGGTTCTTCGACGTTTTCCTGTCTCACCCAGTAGAATCTCTCCCTCTTTTCTTTCTGCAACCTGAGGACAAAGTGCATTCTTCTCGTCACATCATAGAAAAGCTCGGAGAAATGCTTGTAGCGGCCGAACGCGTCCTTCTCCATAAGGAGGGGCCTCATCAGCTGCGCGTAGCGCCATTCTTCCTGCGTAAGCCCGGCGCCGGGCCAGGCCAGATGATTGTCCGCTATGAACGTGATCTCAAACGCTTTCGCGATCATGTCATTGAAAACGGCGTTCGCAGGCCTCCCTGTTCTCTTGTCACTGCAGATCGCGCGGTAAACGGCCCGTGCTTCTGCGTATTTCTCACCACGAAGCACTTTGACATGCAACGCATGGTATTTCGCGGGGTTAAGGAGCCTCTCCCTCCGCATCATGATTTTAAAATCTTCGAAAGTGACGGTCCTCACGAGCGCGAGATCGTTCTCTGCAATCTCTCGCTCCAAGAGATAGCAACCGGTCGGGAGCGCAACACCTTTCACGCCATACGACCTCAATAACTCCACATAACGCCCTCGCGGGTCTGCTTGAGGATCAACTTTGATGATAAGACCGCTGTCTCTATATATCTTGGCGAGAAAAGGTATGGATACCTGAGGATTATTCGTGATCGAAGAGATACTTAATGAGGAACCGCTACAGGGGTCTGCTATAACGAGGTCTGACAATATTGTATTAAAAAGAAATGTAAGGGCGACAATGCCGCTGATCGCCTTCTTAAATACCCTATATGGCTTGGTGGTCGTCTCCATAATATATTGTTAAATATTACCATATAAAGTCTGTTAAAGCAATATAAATGTAGCTTACTTTTTTCTACCTAACTTTTCATAGTGCTAAAAATTGAGGCACACAGATGATCACAGATTGTACGAAATAGACGCATTTTTACAGATGAACACAGATAAAACAGCTTAAACGAACATCTGTGATAATCTGTGAAAACATGTCTATTGACCACGATCTGTGCCAATCTGTGCGCGGTATTTTTTTATATCCTGACGAGATAAATTGAACCGGGTTCTTTCTGGGAGGAGTTTTTGAGGATTGGGCAGACGCGGACGAGTTCTTCGAGGTGATGGTGCTTCAGGTAATTTAATGCAGCGATAACCTTGAATTTCTCATTATAGCTTAAGAATGCCTCGAGAATATACTGCTCATTCCAGAATCTCACTTCATCGCGCAGCCATTCATCGGGATAGTCTTTCGGTGTGAAGATATCGTGAAAGTGAATGATCACACCGCTTACGAGTTGTGGCAAGATCTCCATAATTTCGTATAACACATCGCCTTGCGGGCGGACCATGTGCGAGGAATCGATAAAGAGGAGGTCTCCCCTGTCGAGATCGGAAAAGACTTTCTTATCTACTTCTTCGACCGGACGCCTGATAAGTGCTATATCCATCGTATCAAGCCAGGGGCATTCGTACGGTTCGATACATATATGCTCACAGGAATATCGGCTATCCTCTGCCCTATTTGCATTGACAGCCTTCATCGCCATGCGCGTTGAATGGCCGCTGCCTATCTCGACGATCCTCTTCGGCTTATAGTATCGGATGATGGCATAGAGGAACTCGGCGTCGCCCGCCTCAAAGTTACCGTTTTCGTAATTGAACGATACACCTTCTGAGAGCTCGCTGGCAAATACAAGCTTTCGTAATAGCTCAAGCTGCCCCCGGATATTGAGATCTAAGCCGGGAAGATGCCTATCGTCTCTTAAAGAATGCCTTAGATGGCGCGGGTCGAAGAGCGGCTCCCAATAGCGGTCGAGGATGGGAAAAACTCCGGCCTTCAGGAGGGCTCGCTTACTTACAGGCATTGACTTGATGTTGGCGCGGACTTTCCGCAGCCAGAGCGCGCTCAACAGAGTGAGCGGCGCGAAGAGCTTGTCTTGGAGGCGTCGTGAGATGAGTGGCATAGAGTTATCCACAGCGTAGCCGACGTTTAAACGTCGGCTACTGACTTTGGAACAAATATGGTGCGGACGGAGAGAGTTGAACTCTCAAGGGTTACCCCACACGGTCCTAAGCCGTGAGCGTATGCCAGTTCCGCCACGTCCGCTAGAAATTTTCTCCGAAAATTTCAGTCCCGAGGACCACATGAGCGTTTTCTTGGATGCTCTGCAGCCAAGAAAACCTTTAGTATGTCCGAGGGACTTGACTTGTGAAAACAGTATTGGTGTTGCCCCGCCTCGGTTCTGTGCCGTTTCGCGGCGGGGCCACGTCCGCTAGAAATTTTCTCCGAAAATTTCAGTCCCGAGGACCACATGAGCGTTTTCTTGGATGCTCTGCAGCCAAGAAAACCTTTAGTATGTCCGAGGGAAGACATTTTTCTCTGGCAACATTCATCGCCCCCTGCTGATTCAATTTTTGCCGCAGTATACGCCATCAAAAATTAAATCAAACCGCAGGGGGCGATTTTTGCCAACGTCATACGCCAGCAAAAATCGTGGCGCGCCTGGCAGGAGTCGAACCTGCGACCTACTGGTTCGAAGCCAGTTGCTCTATCCAGTTGAGCTACAGGCGCATTTTCGTATTTCGTCGTTCGTATATCGTATTTCGTACATTGTATAATCTTTTACGAAAGACGAACGACTAACGACGAACGATGAACGACACCCAAATACTCACCTCATACAACGCGATCATCGGTACCATGATAACGAGCATGTTGAACGCGTCGACGGTCGGCGTGATGGCCGCCGCGACGATCGCTAAAATAACGACCGCGTACTTGAAATTTCTCCTCAGCAACCTATGGTTGACCAGCCCAATTTTTGTCAAAATGAAGCTCAAGACCGGCATCTCAAAGATGAGGCCGCACGCGGCGATCAGCATGGTGACGAATGAAATATATCTTCCCGCGGAGATGACTGGTTCAAGGTCGTCTGTGCCGAAACTCATGAGAAAGTGCAGTGCCTTCGGTAAAAGCACAAAATACGCAAAAACACACCCCCCTGCAAAGGCCGCGGAAGAGAAGATAACAAAGTGTGTGACATACCGCTTAAACTTATCATCGACAGCCGGAGATACAAAGCGCCAGAACTGATACGCAATAATCGGAAACGCGATAATAATGCCGCACAGGAACCCTATCCTCATGTAGATGAGGAACGCGTCTTGAGGACTGAAGTAAGCGAGCTTTCCGATCGCGCTACCCGCCGGCTCCTTCAATATCTTGAGGATGCGCGGCGCGAGCGGCATGCACGCGAGACTTGCGAGCCCCAACGCCACGAGGGAGACAATGACCCTCGTCCGGAGTTCTTCGAGGTGTTCGGTGAAGGTTAAATTACGCTCCATAGATTTGGGGATAGCTTGGTTCGTATTTCGTCGTTCGTAAGTTGTTTTTCTTTTACTAACGACTAACGACTAACGACTAACGACTAACGACTAACGACTAACGACTAACGACTAACGACTAACGACTAACTTCACTTAGGCTTCTCGTCGTCACCAACATCCTTCATCGACTTCTTGAATGCCTTGATCGTCTCGCCGAGCGACTTGCCTATCTCGGGCAGTTTCGCGGCGCCAAAGACCAGGAGGCAGATGAGAAGAATGATCAAAAGCTCCTGCATACCAATGCCGAATATTCGCATAAATACCCCCACATTTGCGAAGCACGTAATCAAGCTCTTTGAGTGTGATAATAACAAAATACCGGCGTGGATGCAAGGGGATTTATTGGGGGCGCGCCGCTCACATCATGTCGTCTTCTGCCCGGACAGGGCCTTCAGATGAGTGATTAGGCGTAAACGACGGGAGTGTACTTTTTGCGCCCGCATTCTCATCCACTGGGCCGCCGGCGATCGTTTGTGGCACAAAGTCAGCGATATCGTCTGTGTCGCCCGGTTCATCGCCTGGCGGTGGTTGGGGTGTTTCGCCACCGGATGAAGGAGCAGGAGCAACATAAGACGCGCTCCCGCCGGTGCCGGTCGACGTGCTTCCGCTTGCGACCTCTCCTCCGGACACCATAACAGGTATCCCCATGATTATTGAAGGCTGCTGATAGACCGGCTGTTGAGAAGATGGAGCTGGCTGAGACGCTGCGGGACGCGCCACGTCCTCTTCTTCTGTTTGCATAGGTTCTCGCTCGGGATAGGACGGCAATCTTTCCGCTGTTGGCTCATAATAAATCGCGGACGAAGACGTAGGCGCGATAACGGTCTTCCCTGTCGATGACGATATCGGCATCATGGTGGGTGGCGAGATCGCGCTTCCCTTTCGAAATTCGCTCGGGCGGAAGGCGCCTGCCGGAGCGTTATAGGTTTCGGCGCGCGCAGACTGATACGCGCCATCACTATCACGTGCGCTTTTTGAAGAATGCATATAGAAATAGAAACCGAGGAGAAGCGCTCCTGCCACCGCAACTGCGCCTATCGTCATTTTTACTTTTGTATCCATGGCACACCCCTTTCTTAGCCGTCAGACCTATCGATATTTTCGTTATATATTGCAGACCATGTTCCGTCCCTATTCCTGATGCGCATGCCGTTGCGCAATCCAAGATCTATGGTAACCTCATCATGGCCGTCGGCATTGACATCTCCCGCCGCAACAGCATAGACCGCGCCGTCATAGATATTGTCCCACGTCATATCGTTCAGGCACAGCCAAACGCCTGACTGCGGACCGAAATCGACGACGACATCATTGCGGCCGTTGCCGTCGACATCGCCGGTTGCCATTGCAACGGCACTCTGCGCGTGTAATCTCGTCCAGCTCATGTTATTGTATCTGGTCCAGATACCGTATTGCTGCCCAAAATCCACCAGGAGGTCATCGCGGCCATTGACGTCAAGATCATCGGCAACCATGGATACGGCGCTCTTATTATGGATGCATACCCACGTTTCGTTATTGAGCCATATCCAGATGCCGTATCGCGTGCCAAAATCGATGGCAAGGTCAGCCTTGCCGTTGGCATCGAAATCACCTTTCACCATCGACTTCGGGCTTAAGGTATGCAATCTCGTCCATTGCGGGCCGGTAGAGTGTATCCATATACCGTATGTGGGGCCAAAATTGACGATGAGTTCCTCCCTGCCGTTGCCGTCAAGATCGGCCATGACTGCGTCTTGAGAATGGATATCATGAAGCTGCGTCCACCCGTCGCTCTCATCATACAGCCACAGGCCATAGCGCTGGCCGAAGTCGATACAGAGCTCCTGCACGCCGTCGCCATCGGTATCACCCTGCATCGTGTAGTATGGCTTCAGTGAATGGATCTTTTGCCACGCCATATCTGCATCATAGGCCCATACGCCGACTCCCCTGCCGCAATCGAAAACGACCTGCTGCATAACGCCGGCGTTATCGATACTTGCCATGAGGTTCTTCTGCCGCGGCGCAAAGAAATAGGCGCCGATATCGCTTCTCGTACTATTCGGATCGTTATATTGTGAGTCGGGATGCCCGACATTGATGCACGGCGAGCTGTCGTCGAGACGGTAGTTTGCGCCATTCGCCGATGGGTCGCGCGTGCCAAAGACAGGGTCCGTATGGATATTCCGGTCGGTCTCCGACGCCGGGAACCGATCGACAGGATACTCTTCTGCCGCGGTCAACGACGCGGAGGCCGCCGGATTCCATACACAATTATAGTTGAAGTGGATATCGTCGCCGGCATATGCCACGATGTCATCGAAGACGTGTCCGCATCCGTAAAATATGCTATTGATGGCGACAAGGCGCAATGCGCCGTTACTCTTGATATCGTTAAATCCTACCTCGCCGCCTACGAATGTCGTATTGATCAATGAAATGGCGATGTCGTTTGTGGCTGTCGGATCGCCGCTGGCGTAATGCGCGTAGTTCTTCACGAAAGATCTTTTTATCTCGACAGAGCTGGCGTCACCCATGACAAGAGACCCATGCCCCGGACGCTGCAAATTCGCGGCAGGGTCGTTCCCGATCACTTTACAATTGAGCACATTGAGCGCGCCGCCGTTCGATACGATAAAGCCATGATAGAAATTGTTGAATGACAGATTCTTGAATATCACGCGGGTGCCGTCTATCTTAAAGGCCGCTGTCTGGCCGGCAAGCCCTCCGGCATCCGGCGAAAGTACGGTCTTTCTGTCGCCTTCGCAACCCCTTCCCTTGATCGTGATATTCTTATCGGCGATATCGATATGATGGTCGACATTCCCGGCGATGAGATACGTCCCCTCGGCGATCGATACGACGCCGCCGTCAGCAACCATCACTACGGCCTTTTCGATGGTTCGCACCGGAGATTGCTCGGTCCCGTCGTTTCTGTCATCGCCGGCCG
>Ga0315285_10007903_pt1 | contig 10920 bp, 6 predicted proteins | sample YL17G09_36_MG_FD_203698 | JGI IMG/M metagenome (GOLD analysis project Ga0315285, IMG submission 203698) | Sediment microbial communities from Yellowstone Lake, YNP, Wyoming, USA - YL17G09_36 | ecosystem: Environmental > Aquatic > Freshwater > Lake > Sediment | place: USA: Wyoming | collected... | reverse complement strand
CTGGCGTCTTGCTCCACCACTACTTCCGTTCTTTTCGTGTTTCCAGATACGGGCCTCGCCGAGGTCCGTATGAACGAGCGGGATATCCTCCAATACCGATTCGCGGGCGTGCCTTTCAAGCCCTACGTGAAGGAACTGCGCACGCCAGGCGGTCTCAACGTGCTTCTGGACAGCCCCGACGACCACAAGCACCACCACGCGTTGATGTTCGCATTGGGAGTGGAGGGCACGGACTTCTGGTCGGAGACCCCCGGCTGCGGCTCGCAGGTTTCCCAAAAGGTGGAGAGTTGCCCGGCCAAGGCAGGAGGAGACGGAAGCGCCCTTGCTTTTTCGGACTCCCTTTCCTGGGAGCAGCCCGACGGTGCAAAGGTCCTGGAAGAAGAGCGCACGATTCGCGTCCACGTCGGCAGGGATATCCCGCCCACGCTCCTGACGTGGGAGTCTCGCCTCACCGTGCCGGAGGGCCGCACCGAGGCCAAGCTGTCGGGCGCCCATTACTTCGGACTGGGCATGCGCTTCATCCGCGAGATGGACGGCAAGGCGACGTTCCTGAATGCCGACAATCGCGTGGGGGACGTATACCAGGGAGACGAGCGCCTGACTTTCTCGCGCTGGTGCGCCATTCACGGCACGGTGGGTGGCAAGCCCGTGACCGCCGCGATGTTCGACCATCCCGCAAACCCGCGTCACCCCGCCCGCTGGTTCACGATGGCCCAGCCCTTCGCCTATCTCGCCGCGACGCTTGACCTCAACGCCCGCCCCTATGTTCTCAAGGGGCCCGCTCCTCTGGACTTGCGATATGGTGTCGCCCTGTGGGACGGGCACGTGGAGGCGGCAAAGATCGAGGCGGCTTATCAGAGATGGGTGAAGATTGAGAGAAGCGCAAAGAAGTGAGGGAAAAGAGGGTTGACCACAGTCATTGTAATGAATGCGCAATGATCAGGGAGAGGAAACAATGAGAACGATCCTCTTGTGTCTGGCATGCGGGATACTGGGTGCTTGCGCTCCCGCTATGAAGAAGACAGGCGCGGGCGGGCCGGAATCCCCGCCTTTTGGCGTCGTCCGGCTCAGCGATGTTTCGCCGGAATGGGCGCGGCAAGACTGGGGCGAACTGGGCATCAACAAGAGCGTGCAGGAAAAACCGTTGAGAATCGGGAAGCAGGAGTTCAGCCACGGGCTTGGCACCCACGCCAACAGCGAGATCGTCTATGACTTGGACGGCCGCTACGATGCGTTCGAGTCCTGGGTGGGTGTGGACGCCGAAATGGACTCTTTCGGCGGGAGCACCGTGGTCTTCAGGGTGCTCGTGGACGGCAAGGAGAGCTTCAACAGCGGCGTGATGCGCAACGACACGCCGGCCAGGAGAGTGAACGTCGCGGTCAAAGGCGCGTCCGAGCTGAAGCTGGTGGTGAACGACGGCGGGGACAGCATTGACTGCGATCATGCGGACTGGGCGGATGCGATTCTTACCGGCGCCAAAGCGGGCAAGGCGGAAGCCCCCGCAAAGCAGGCAAGATTCAGGGTGGTCTGTCCGTCTCTCACGATAAAGCTAACGGGCAGCGGTGAGATCGCGGGGGTGGTGCTCAAAGGCAATCTCGAGCGGGCGATCAACGCGCAGACAAAGCTGACCGGCTGCAAAGTCCAGGGGCGTGTCAGGTCCCGGGAACTTGCCGGTGGCGGAATGGAGTTCGCGCGGGAGCTGGTTTCCGCAAGCTCTCAGAGGCGCTGCACTCTGGTTGAGCGTTTCATGCCGACGGAGAACAGCATCCGCTGGGAAATGGAAATCCGCGGCGAGGGAGAGCCGTGGAGCACCTCCATCGCCACCCTGCTGAACTATCCGGCGGACGCCGGGACGCGGTTCTGGACGGCATGGTCGGACCCCGAGCACAGGGATGAGGGATGGCGCGACCCCTTGGTGCTGCGTCCCTTTGCCGGGGCCTCGTGGTCGTATGCGAACAACTACGCGACCCCCACCCGGGGAGACTTCATCTCGCTGCCGCTGGTCACGGTGGCGGAGCCGGCCCGGGACGCGGGTCTGAGCCTGGTGCTTTCGCCCGAGGACGTGCTGGTGGATATGCGGGTGAGGACGGATGAGTCCGGGGCCATAAGGCTATCGCGCGTGAACCACAGGCTGGGCGGCGGGAAGCCGGTTCGCTTCGCGATGGATCTAACGGCTCATGAGGCGGACTGGCGCGGCGGTCTGCGCTGGATGGTGGCGCGGTATCCGCAGTTCTTTGACCCGCCCAACCCGCTGGCGGACGAGATGGCGGGCTGCGGCGCCTACTCCGGTGATGAGAATCCTATTGACGCAGCCAGGTTCAAGCGCATGGCCTTCCGGATCAACTGGAAGCTCTCGGATGATTTCCCCTACATGGGCATGTTCCTGCCGCCGCTCCTGAATCCGGATGACCGCTGGGAACGGTCGTGCGACGAGCCCTTCCCGCCAAACAAGCCGCGGTGGACCAGCTTCCGGCGCATGAACGACTATGCCAAGTGGATGCGCGGGCAGGGATTCCACGTGCTGAACTACTTCAATGTCACCGAGTTCGGCAAGAATGTGCGGGCCGATGTGACGGTGCCGGCGGACAGGACCTCCTCTCCGGACCTGTGGAAGGACTCCAGCGAGTTCCTGAAGGCGCGCCTGTCCGGCGCCGTCCTCATAGGCGGCGCTGCCACCTGCTATGGCGCGTCCGTCACCGATCCGGGCGACCCCACCTATCAGCAATTCCTTCTGGAGCAGGCGGAGCGCCACAACCGGATGATCCCCGATTCCTCGGGCATCTGCATTGACCGAATGGACTGGCTCAGGTTCTACAACCGCAAGGCCGACGATGGCGTGAGCTGGCTGGAGGGCAAACCGGCCCGGTTCTGCGGTCTGTCGTGGAACAGCCTCCTGGCCAGGTTGGGGCCGCTCATGCACGGTGCCGGCAAGGTCATCTTCGTGAACTCGATGACCGCGCGGCTGGACCTGATGCGCCACGTTGACGGTTTCTACTCGGAGCAGGGCGATTCCGGAGCGTCGCTCAACGCTTCTGCGCTGATGGGCTTGCGAAAACCCGCGTTGGAGTGGACGCCGAGCCCGGACACCCTGAAGCCGGACCCGGATGCTTTCTTCCAGCGGCACCTGCACATGGGCGCGTATCCGACGGCGCCCTATCCCACCAACCACCATTGCATTCAGCCCGATCCATGGGCCGACCAGCAGTTCCTGGACTATGGCCCGCTTTTGGATGCGATGCGCGGGAAGAAGTGGGTGCTCGTGCCGCACTGCGTGGAAAGCGCCACACCCGGCGTAAAGGTCAACCTGTTCCAGGTCCCCGGCGGCTACGCATTGCCGGTGACCTTCGGCGGCAAGACAGAGTCCGCAAGGGTTCGCATCCGCAACGTCACTGGACTGGAGAAAGCCCAATGCGAGGCGGTGCTTCCCGGATACGAGACGGCCCAGCCGATAGCCGTCAGCTTCAAGGACGGAGAGCTGGACCTGCAGGTCCCCCTCAGGCGCGGCTGCGCCATGGTGAGAATCGTTGTGAGATAAGAAAGGAGAAATCAGCAATGGAGAAGAGAAATCCCTCGCAGAATGAGAGCCGGAGGAAAACCCGCCGGGAGTTTCTGGCCCAGTGCGCCGCGGGAACGGTGGCCGGTCTTGCCGTGGTGTCCGCCCTTCAGACGGCCGCGGGCCAAAGCGGCGCTGCGCAACCTTCCGGCGGCCAACCCGCCGCGGCGCCCGCAAGCGCCAAACCGGCCGGCGCCAAGGGCCGCTTAGGCGTCGGCTTTATCGGGGCGGGCGGCCGCTCCGGCGCCCACATGGATTGCGTAAAGCACCTGAAGGACAATGAGAAGTACCCCGTCGAGCTCGTGGCGGTGTGCGACGTCTACCGGCCCCGCATGGAAGCGAAGAAAACAGAGTACGGCATCGCGAAAGGTTACATGGACCACCGCGAGCTTCTGGCCGATCCGAACGTGGACGTGGTGTTCATCGCCACGCCCGACCACCACCACGGCTACCAGGCCATAGACGCCGTCCTGGCGGGCAAAGACGTGTATTGCGAGAAGCCCGTCACGCACTGGAGTCAGTTCGAGCTCACCCGGAGACTGGCCGACGTGGTGGCGAAGTCCGACCGCGTGTTCCAGCTCGGCTCGCAAGCGATGAGCGACTCCGCCTGGCACCAGATGAAGCAACTGGTGAAGGAAGGCCTGATCGGCCGGCCCGTTTTTGGCGAAACCAGTTTCTTCCGCCTGGGAGATTGGGGCGAGCGCGGCATGCCGGTGGACGACCCAAACGCCAAGCCCGGCCCGGATCTGAACTGGGAGGCATTCCTGGGCGACCGACCGAAGAGACCGTTCAATGTGGACCGCTTCTTCCGATGGCGGCTGTTTGAAGACTATGCCGGCGGGCCGGGCACGGACATCTATCCGCACTGTCTGACCCAGGTGGTGGACATCCTGGGCGTGGGTTTCCCGGAAAGCGTTGTCGCCGTTGGCGGCATAGACCGCTTCGACTACGAGCTTCGGGAAGTGCCTGATTCATTCAGCCTGATCGCACGGTACCCGGAGAAGGTGACCATCTCCGTCCTGGGCACTTTCGCAAACGACTACAACTCGGTGGAGGGCGAGCGCGGTTCAGGCGCCCGGATGCCGACGATCCGGGGCTGGGATGGGGCGCTGCATATTGACAGGAACAACAGGGAGATCGTCTTTACGCCGGTTCGGGAGCAGGGAGCCAAGGCGCCCAAGCGGATCCCCATTGAACGCGGGGAGGACTTCGGATACTATATCCAGAGTTTCCTGGACTGCTGCCGGACGCGCAACAAGGCGACCTTGAGCGGGATGGACCTGGCGTTCCGCACGCAGACGGTGCTTCAGATGGCCATGCTGGCCTTGCGAAACAAGAAGGCGGCTATGTTTGATCCCAGGGAAAGGCGGATTCTTATCTAAGAACGCGTCGCGGGATTCCCTAAGTCTATAGCCGGCCTGTTGAGTGTTTGTGATCCAATCATGTTTGCGAAAAGGAGCGAAACCAATGAGCATCAAGAGCATTTCCCGACGGTCTTTCCTGAAAGCCTCAACCGTCGCCCTGGCAGTTCCGTCCATCGTCCCATCGAGTGTCTTCGGGAAAAACGCCCCCAGCAACCGGGTCAACATCGCCGGGATCGGAGTGGGCAACAGGGGCGGCGGCCTTATCATGGAAACCTTCGTAAAGGAACAGGATAATGTCCGCGTCGTCGCCGTTAGCGACTGTTTTGCCAGCCGCCGCGAGAGCCTCGCCGCGGAGATCAACAAGCACTATGACGCCAAGGTGTGCGACCCGGTGGCTGACTTCCGCAAAATCCTGGAGCGCAAGGACGTGGATGGCGTGGTGATCGCCACGCCGGACCACTGGCACGTGCCGCTCGCCTACTACGCGGCCCAGGCCAGGAAAGACATGTACGTCGAGAAACCGCTGGGCGTGGCAATGGCGTGGGCCTGGAAACTCCGCAAGGCCGTCAAGAAGAACAAGGTGATCTTCCAGTACGGCACCCAGCAGCGCTCCTCGGACGAGTTTACCCGCGCCGTGGAGCTCGTCCGCAACGGCTATATCGGCAAAATCAAGTCCGTGGACGCCTGGTGCCCCGGAATGCGGACGCCTGGGGGGTACGACGACACGTTCAACGAGCACTACAAGGACACGGAACACGTCGCCGTTCCGGAGGACCTGGACTACGAGACGTGGACCGGACCGGCGCCCATGAAGCCCTACACCAAATCCCGCTGCACCGAATGGGGATCCTATTGGATCTACGATTATGCCTTGGGCTTCATCGCCGGGTGGGGAGCGCATCCTCTGGACATCGCTCAGTGGGGCCTGGATATGGATCATACCAGCCCGGTGAAATACCACGGCAACGGAGCGATGCCGCCCCAGGGCCTTTTTGACACGATTGACAGTTGGGACATCCATTGCGAATACGCCAACGGCATCCCCTTGCATTTCATGTCCACAACAGTGGCCAAGGAAGTCGTCGAACGGATGGGGCGAAGACGCCCCTTCACTGACCACGGGACCACGTTCTTCGGAGAGAACGGCTGGATAAGCGTGAATCGGGGCGGGCTGTATGCAAGCACTCCCGAACTGCAGCGCGCGAAGATCAAAGAGGGCGAGAAAGCGGTGTATCGCAGCGCCAGCCAGAGCCGCAACTTCGTCGAGTGCATAAAGTCGCGCAAACCCACCATCAACCCGCTCGAATCGGCCATCCGGTCCGACACCATCAGCCACATGTCCGACATCTGCATACGCTTGGGCAGGCCGATCCAGTGGGATCCGGAGAAGGAACGGATTATCGGAGACGACGCAGCATCCAAGATGCTGAATCGTCCCATGCGCAAGCCGTGGAAAATGTGAGGTTGCCTTTCAGGTGTTTGATTGAGGGAAAACCACATTGGGGGAAAGGGGGATATCTAATGAAGCGGCGAACTTTTCTGTCAACTGCTGTCGCGGCAGGCGCCGGAGTTCTGTTATCATCAAGCGGCGGGGCCCAAAGCCCGTCTGCAGACATTCAATCCAAGGAGGTAGGCAAAATGGGAAAGATTCTCTTAGGCATCAACCTGGAGTTTGTGCGGCATGAGGACAAACCTTTCGAGTGGGCCGTGGCCAAAGCGGCCGAACTGGGCTACGAGTACGTGGAGCCGATGGTGCACTGGGGCCGCGAGTTGCTCAGCGAAGCCGGCTACTTCCACAGCGTCTCGATGTTGGACGATCCGTACCGGATCAAGCGCGCTTGCGAGAAGGCCAAAGTGAAACTGTCCGGCTTCTCGTCCCACGCGCCCCTGTGCAAGCCGGAGATCAGCACGGAATACCTCAAACAGGCCATCCGTTTCGCGGCCGAGTGCGGAGCGCCGGTGGTCAACACGGACGAAGGCCTCAAGCCCGCGTGGACCACGAAAGAGGAGGACGGTGTCCTGATGCGCTACACGCTTCGGGAGGCGGCCACTCTCGCGGAGGAGCGGGGCATCAAGATCGGCATCGAGCCACACTCGCAGTACACCACAACACCGGAGGGACTGGATTGGATCTGCGGCCTGGTGAAATCGCCGGCCATCGGCGTCAACTTCGACACGGGCAACTCCTATCTGGGGGGCCAGGATCCGATAGCCTGGCTGGAGCATGTGGCCGGGCGGCTCGTTCACCTGCACGCCAAGGACATCTCGGTCAAGCAATCCGAAAGCGAACGCGGCAAGGTCACGGGCACGCCGGTGGGCTGCGCGTGCGGGGACGGCGTGATAGACTGGAAGAAGGTCATCGCGGTCTGCAAGAAACAAAATCGCGACATCGTGTTCTCGGTGGAATGCGGCACGGTCGAGCAGGCGGCGAAGAGCCTTGAGTACCTGAAGAAGCTGGTCTGATTCCCCCAAGGCAAAGGACTGATCCGCCTTTGCGGTCATACATAGAGCAAAGGTTCAGAGGGGAGATTCCTAGACTCATGCGCGGGCGCGAAAAGAACGTCAACCGCGTTCCACAACAAAGCTCAGGGTTGCGAAGCACTATCGTTTAGTGGTTTTGGGATGGGGCGAGAAGCCTCGCCTCGTTCGTAGTGAGCCCCGTAAGGGGCGTTTGTCGGCCTTGGAATGGGAAGGAACCGGGGAAAACGCCCCTTACGGGGCTCACTACGAACTCTTTCAGGGGCAGCGTCAAGCAGAGGAGGAACGGCGGTATCTTCGAGGATTGCGGCCATGTAAGCCTCCCAAACCCAACAAGGTATCTTGCCAAAACCATTAAACGGTAGTGCTTCGCAATCCTCGGCTGTGATATGAAACCGCGTTGCGGTGCATACGAAATAGTAATGCTTCGGAATGCGTTTGCCGCATCATTCAATACTCTATGACGGATGGAGAATTGCCATGAGAAAAATGTCCCAACAATCCCGCAAGCGGCGGATCTTTCCGCTGCTGCTCTCCATGTTTTGCATGGCAGGCGTTCCATCCCTAGCGCAACAGGCCCCTATCCGGGTCCTGCTGCTCAGCGGACAGAACAACCACAACTGGAGGGAGACCACGCCCGTCCTCAAGCGCCTGTGCGAAGATACCGGGCGCTTCACGGTGGACATCTGCGAACAACCCGGAAAACTCACGGCGGAAACCCTCCAGCCCTACAGCGTCATCGTCAGCAACTGGAACAGCTTCTCCAGCGATCCGCGGAATCCCGCGGCCGCCTGGCCGGAAAAAACGCGGGAGGCCTATCTCGACTTCGTCCGGAACGGCAAGGGGCACGTGGTGATTCACGCGGGTTCCTCCTCCTTCTACGACTGGCCCGAGTACCAGAAACTCATTCTGGCGACGTGGGGAATGGATGTCACGGGTCACGGCGCCCCACACGATTTCCCTGTGAGTATCAGCGATCCGAATCACCCCGTGACCCGGGGGCTGCGGGGTTTCGAGACCTTTGACGAGCTCTGGCACAAGGTCCCGCTGCAACCCGGCGTTACGGTGCTGGCCAAGGCCTTCTCTTCGGAAAAGTCAGGGGGCACCGGAAAGGAGGAGCCTGTCGCTCTTGCCGCGCCGTATGGCAAGGGCCGCAGTTTCACTCTGCTGCTCGGACACGATGGGCGGGCCATGCGGAACCCCGGCTTCGCCGCGCTGCTGACACGCGGTGTCGAATGGGCGGCCACCGGGAACGTCACCTTAGCCGTTTCGGCGCCGCCATCCCGCGCGGCCCAGGCGGGCCTGCAATGGAAGCAGGCGGAATCCTTCCTGGCCCTGTTGAACAACGAACGAACCGTGTGGCAGTTCAACCACGCCAAGGACCTGGAAAAGACCTACTTCGATCCTCTGGGCCTGCTGGACGGAAGGAACCTTGCCTGGAACGCGCCGCCGGACCACGTCTGGCATCATGGCCTGTGGTTCTCCTGGAAGTTCATCAACGGCGTGAACTACTGGGAGATAAACGGCAATACCGGCAAACCCGACGGCGAAACAAAAGTGGAAACCGTAAAGGCCAGTCCGAAACCGGACCACTCCGCGCGCATCGAGATGACTCTGAGCTACGCCCCGCAAAGCGGCGAGACGGTGATGACGGAGAGAAGAACGATCCTGATCTCCCCGCCCGACGCTAAGGGATGCTATCAACTGGATTGGACGCTCACGTTCAAAGCGGGCGCGAAGGACGTGGTCCTGGACCGCACGCCGCTTCCCGGCGAGCCGGATGGACAATCCTGGGGGGGCTACGCCGGCCTCTCCATGCGCTTTGCCAAGGATTTCAAGGACTGGCAGGCGACGAGCACCGAAGGGAAGATCCAGCCGCAGGAAGCCAACAGATACCGCGGCAAGGCCACGGCGATGGACTTCAGCGGCATGCTCGAAGGCGGTCCCGCCGGTGTCGCCATCCTGGACCACCCCGGCAACCTGAACGCACCCACGCCCTGGTACATCATCATGGACCCGGGTCCGTCATTCGCCTACTTCACTCCGGCCGTCATCTGCTATGGTCCCCACACGCTGCGAGGCGGCAAGAGCATGACGTTGAGATACCGTGTCATCGTCCACCCGGGCCGCTATGATGCAGCCGCTCTGAAAGCCGAGTCCGCGCGCTTTACCAAACCATCTGATAGCGGCAAGCCGGGGGAATAACAACATGAACCACCCAAAGATCAGTCGAAGAGGTTTCCTGAAGAAATCGTCGTTGGCCGCCGCCGCGTTGGGGTTCCCGTATGTCATCCCCTCGCGGGCGCTCGGCAACGGCGCGGTCCCGCCGCCCAGCGAGCGCGTGACTCTGGGGCATATCGGCGTGGGAGGGCAGGGGTCGGGTCTGCTGGGGGGATTTCTGGGCCTCGAGGACTGCCAGAGCGTGGCGGTGTGCGATGCCTACGGGAGCCGCCGGGAGGCAAGCGCCGCGAGGATCAACCAGGCCTACGCGGAGCGCAGCGGCAAAAGCGGCTACAAAGGCTGCGCCCAGTACGAGGATTTCCGGGAGCTGTTGGCCCGCAAGGATATTGACGCCGTCGTGATCGCCACGCCGGACCACTGGCACGTGCCGATTGCGCTCGCCGCCGCGCGAGCCGGCAAAGACATGTACGTGGAGAAACCGCTGGGGGTCTCCATCGAACAGAACAAAACGCTGCGCGAGACGATCCACCGGTACGGGAACATCTTCCAGTACGGGACGCAGCAGCGGTGCTTTGACACGCATTGCGCCTTTGCCTGCGAGCTCGTCCGCAATGGCCGGATCGGGCAACTCCGCGAGATCGTGGTGGACGCTCCGGCCGGCGCAACCGGCGGCTCCACGCAGCCCGTCCCGCCGCCCGAGGACCTCAACTACGAGCTATGGCTCGGTCCGGCGCCCTTCAGCCCCTATACCGCCGACCGGTGCGGCGGCGGCGGCGGCACCTGGTACGTCTATGCGAATTCGCTGGGGTTTATCGGGGGGTGGGGGGCGCATCCCCTGGACATCATGCACTGGGGCTATCCGCACGTCCCCGCGGAGTACGAAGGCGCCGGGACGATTCCCAGCCAAGGGCTGTACGACACGATCACGAACTGGAACGTGCGGGGCCGCTTCGCTTCGGGGGTGGGTTTTGTTTTCAAGGATGGCCCGGACAAGACGCTTTTCACCGGCGATGCAGGATGGGTCTGGGCCTCGCGCGGGGGCATGGACGCCCATCCCAAATCCCTGCTGCGGGAGAAGACCCGGCCGGGCGAGGTCCATCTTCTGCAGAGCAATGATCACTACCAGAACTTCATTGACGCGGTGAAGCGGCGCACCCAGCCCGCCAGCCCGATTGACAGCGCGGTTCAATCCGATTTCATCAGCCACCTGACCGATATCGCGATCCGGACGGGGCGCAGGATCGCGTGGGATCCCGTGCGGGAAACGATCCTGGGGGACGAGCCGGCCTCGCGGATGCTCACCCGTCCCATGCGGAGCCCCTGGACCCTCTGAGAGCGTGCGCG
>Ga0315285_10007902_pt1 | contig 10920 bp, 14 predicted proteins | sample YL17G09_36_MG_FD_203698 | JGI IMG/M metagenome (GOLD analysis project Ga0315285, IMG submission 203698) | Sediment microbial communities from Yellowstone Lake, YNP, Wyoming, USA - YL17G09_36 | ecosystem: Environmental > Aquatic > Freshwater > Lake > Sediment | place: USA: Wyoming | collected... | reverse complement strand
TCTTAATATTACTAGGCAATAAATCTATAACTTGTTTTACTCCCCTAAGCGCCAGATAATCCATAGACACTGGTAGAAAAACCTCGTTCGCATATTCTAAAGCATTGATATTAATTATATTTAAGCTCGGGGGACAGTCTAAAAAAACAAAATCGTATCCCTTTAGAGCTTTAAGTTTTTTATTAAAAGCCTTTTCTATATCCTTTTCTTTAGCTAATATAAGTTCAATCCGTGCTAAAAACTTATTACTGGCAATGATATCTAAGTTATTCCTGGCCTGATAAATACAATCCTTTAATTTAACCTCATCAATAAGTAGTTCATACAGGGTGTTTTCGGGGTTTATCACACCAAACCAATTAGCTATCGTTCCCTGTGTATCACAGTCTATAATTAAGACTTTATAATCCTTAAGAGATAAAGCATAAGACAAATTGACTGCTGTGGTAGTCTTACCGGTTCCACCTTTAAAGTTCACAATTGATATTTTTCGCATAAATATTCCTTAAATTTTTGCTTGATTAGTTTCACATCAGCTAAACCTTCTACAATACCCCAAAATACCCCCTAAATACCCCTAAAATTCTTGCATATTGCCTTTAACGCCCCATAATAAGCATACCTTATCTATCACCTTTTAAACCCTGAAATCTTTCGCTAATCGCTTCTCTTATTCGTTTCCCACCGGATAAATTTTCCCGTTATCCTTCTGATCACCTGATAGAAACAACTTTAAGTTTTCTTCACTTACAAAAAAGCGTTTCCCTATCCTGATAGCCTTTATCTTACCTTTCGTTATAGCATATATAACTTTTCTAAACAATTTGAATCCTTTTATTTTATGGCTATCTTATCCGGTAAAGTTTTGTGTATAGCAAGACCTGCCTCACGTATGTAAAGGAGACCGAAAAGTCTTTATCTTATTGAATAGATTCGTTAACCCAAATCCTTCAAACCCCTTAAATTCCACAATTCCCATAATATTCTTTACCCAAAATCCTTTACCTAGTCCTTTAATAGTTTAATAGTAGAGTAGAAAAGTAGAAAGCTCCTCCTTGTTTTCTTTGTTATTTTTGTTTCTCTGCGAAACATTTTTAAAGGATTTATAAATTAATGGAAAAACCACATACACGATAACGCCAGTATGTTGTATGGTATAGAGATTTAGTCCACCACAGGCAGATAGACCCACCCCCCTGGCTACGGTTAAAATTATTGCTGGTATGATTGCTTCCTTTTCGTCTCCCCCGCCTACTGTTTGACCTTACTTTTAGCTAATTGCTTCCCTTATTCGTTAATATAACTTCCAGCTGTTACCAACTTTCTGTAAATAAAAATAACCATATCCGCTATCACTATCATAATAACCGCAAGCAGTTATTAAACCACTAAAATAGCAATAAGCCTGACTATAATTACCATCAATAGTTACATTCTGAATATCTACATAAAAATTTTGAGTTACGATATTACAATACAAATGTAAAGTATTGACTAAATCTTCTCCTTGACAAGTCTTATAATATCTTTCAGATCCATAAACACAATAACCTTTTGCCTTACTCCAGTTCTGATCATTTAGAGCTAAATAATATTCGTTTATAACGCTCTTTATTTCTGCCTCATCATTAGCAGGAGTTACTATTCCCTCACCAGCACAACCTGATAAAAATATAGCTAATACCAAAAACAAAATTACTAAAAAATATTTCCTTTTCATTACTTATATACCCCCTAAAATTATCTTAATAAATAATCATCAATTTTTTCCTTCTTATCTTTCCCCTTCTCGTCTTTGGTAAAATCGTGAGTGCAAATAGCAATAATTGTAAATATCCCAGCTATTAAGCCCATCAGTCCCAAAAGGTATAAAATTATTATATTAAAACCCCCTTCTTTTCCTAAATGTTAATCTCCAACCCTGCTAAAAACCCCAAAATATCCCTCAAATACCCTTCAAAAACTCGTTTCTTGCCTTTAAATACCCTTACATCTATCCCCTGTCATATACCCTAAATCTATAAAATAGCTAAAAGTTATGGTATATAAGGGTTTTATCTTTAATCAGGCTAATTTTAGACCTTCAAATTTCGCTTTTAAGAGGGGTCTAATATTCTTCTGGTATAATTCCTTCTACTTTTCGCTTTTTTAATAACTTCTTTCCTTGAAAGCCACATCTCTTTTATTACTTTACCTACCTTCTTAAACTCCTCATAGGTAAATCTATCGCTTTTAGCATTATTACAGATGGGACAGGCTAAAACGCAATTTTCTTCGTTATAGCCTTTTTCATTATCTTTGCGGTCCACCTCTAATTTTCTTCTTTTACCACCGTAGAATTTTCCCCATATCCGGAAAAAATCTTCTTCTTCTATCCCGCAATAGTGGCATTTCTTTCCATCTCTTTTATAAAGTTTAAGACGTAATTCCTTTTTTTCCTTTTGTGCGATATGTTTCTTCTTTTCTATCATAATATCCCGCATTTCTCTGGAATAGCCCTTTTTTCTAAAATTAACCTAAATCAGGTCTTCAAATACCCTCAAAATTCTCTTGACTTTGAGGCTCCGCTTATGATTACCTTCTACCTTCCCTTATCATTGCTTAAAAATTCCTGCTTTTTATTTAAAAGTTCTCCGGCTTTTCTTTCTGCTCTTAAACCAATCTCTTGTAATTCTCTGTTGGCATATTCTAACTCCTTATTTCTACTTCCTGTAATTAGACTTATAGGAAGTTCAAGGCTATTTTAGGTTAATTTTCGCCCTTCTTTTTTCTTATTTTTAATAACCCGATAACTATAAAAATAACTCCTATAGCTGTTAAACCTGGAACTGCAAGGCTATAGTAACTAAATAAGGTAACAGAAAGAAAAAAGGTAAATAATCCTGTGCCCAATAATAAAATAAAGTGTTCTTTTATTATTTTAAAAATCTCTCTCATAATAAGTTTAAAAACTCACTCCTTTAAAAGTCTCGTAATATCTCGGTAAATCCGCTTGTCTCTTAATGTTGTCATTATAAACTTGTAACATCTCCAGGCTCTTATGTCTGGTGTATCCTGCTACCTCTAATAAGTCGCCTTTGTAGGTCTTAATAAGTCTGGTGGTAAAGTAATGTCTAAAGCCGTGCGTGGTCTTATTAATTCCTAAAGTATTTAAATACCCTTTAACTATTCCCCTTAAAGCTCGGGTGGTTAACCGTTTATTTTTATGGTTATTGCTCTGGCTGGTAAATAAAGCCCCATCCGCTATCTTATTAGTCTTTAAATATTCTTGTAAGGTCTTACAGGTCTCCGGGTGTAAATTAATAAGCTCTTGATCATCCTGTCCCTTACCTTGTATCAAAGCAGTTCTACCTATAAAATCAAGGTCTTTAACCTCAAGTCTAATTACCTCTATCTGTCTCAAGCCCTGTAAGGTCAATAAAGCTAATATGGCTTTTAGTCTGGTGGTAGGTGGATCTTCCGGTAATTGTCTCATCTTTTGGGTAAGTAAGTTAATCTCCTCATCGGTTAGCCCGTCTTTCTTATGCTTCTTACTCTGCTTAAAGGTCTTTATATTCTGGGTGATGTCGGCAGGTATAGCCCCCTGTCTATTAAGCTCCTTTAAAAAGACTCTGGCCGTGGTAAGGTATTTATTCTTGGTGCTAATCGCTAAATCCGTTCGCTCGGCTAACTCTCTCTTAAAGGCTAAAAAGCTGTTGCGGTTAAATCCTTTACCTTCTACAAAATCCAAAAATAAGCCTATGCGGTATTTATAATCGGCTCGGGTAGTTTCTCTGACATCTAAAAGGTCAAAGACTTTTTCCGCTTTAGCCTGTGGGTCAACAAGGGTTAGTTCGTTTTCCACTGTTATAATATTTTCCATCATCTTACCTCTTTTCTTAAAACTGATTGAATTTTAACTTTCCTGTCTTTAATAAATTTATCTAATTCTTGTTCTTCAATCCGATAAACCCTTCCTAATTTTATTACCTTTAGGTCTCCTGATTTAACAAAATTATAAACTGTGTTGTAATGAAGATTTAACCTTTTAGCCACTTCTTTTAAACTTAACATTTTATTAATCCTCTTTCTTGATTTGATTATCATATTATCTATTTACAAGATATCACACTAATTTATATCTGTCAATACCTATTTACTGCAATTAATTACTTTTCTTAAAAGATTTAAGCTTTCTTTTTTGGCTACTTTTACCAGGTATATTTTTTTGTAGTTAAATAAAAAAAGAGGGTATTCCTACCCCCTAATTAGTCTAATCAATTCCACCAGTTAACTGACATCTATAATTTTCCTGCCGAGTGATCCCCGAATAACTGCTAAAAAAATAAAAGCCTTTTTTCCTTCTCTTATCCTTTGTTATTAACCTTTCCACAAGTTCCCAGGTCCCCGAGTTATTCCCAAAAAAAGAAAAGCCCTCTAATTAGTTATTAGTTCTTTCCCTTCTTAAATTTATCTCATCAAGTTTTTTTATAAGTTTTTCTTTAGCGTTACGACCAATGACAATAATCTTTCTTTCTTCTTCTAATTTGTGCTTTTCTGCAGGATAAATTCCCATTAATTTAGCTTCTTCCTTAGTGATATCAAATACCAACCGATAATCTTCTTTATCATAAGCCGTATCTTTTAAATCCCTTAATTGTGCCACGTGATAGCTCATTCCATCACCTTTTAATTTTTCGAAATATTTTTGCCATTCTTGCCTCGCTAACTCAATATAATTATAGGCTTGCCGTTTTCTCAAACCCCAGCTTTGTGTAATGAATTGCAATATAAAACTCATCGGTTTCCTTCTCAATAACAAGCTAATTTGATATATTCTTTTTTGTTTTTCTACCTTATCAATCATTTATATATTCACCGCCTTTTTGCCTTAGCATAAAGTCTTTGAAATTACGGACACTATACGGACATTTTACCGACATATTCCGACATATTTTTTTACTGCTAAAATCTTAACTTTTGTTAACCCGAAATATGGATTTTTATCAACCGAAAGGGTTTAAAGAAGTGATCCTGAATAACTCGCTTAAGGTTAAAAAGGAAGGTATTCTATGCCCTTACTATTAAAAGACCCCCCTTAAAAACGATTGTAGAAGCTCGTTTTTTTGGTTATCAAGTAAAAAGAAGGCAATTAAGCAAATACTGTTAAAGTGTAAAGTTAGGTGCAACCTTTAGCTAACTTTTCATTTACCTTCCTATTTATTTCCTGATCCCTTTCCCGGACCCTTGCTTCCCAGTTAAAAGCTTTATACCAATTATTTACTGCCGTTCTGGAAACATTAAATTTATGTGCTACCTTAAGTAAACTTCTTTTACCACAAAGGCTAATAAATTGCTTATAAAAATTACTACCTCTTTTAATACCTAACCTCTTTGTGGCTTCCTTCTTGCTTCTTACAGGTGCTAAACCCCCAAGTATAAAATAATATTCATAAGCTAACCTATGTTTTTCTTTTTCTTTCATTGCTTCTTTTCCCCGGACCTTAAAATGTCAACTTTTACCAACCTGAAATACTTACCTTTTCCAACTTTTTGGTAACCCTGTGGCTACCCCCTGGTCTCATTTTTGCTATCATCTCACTATCATTTTTTCTCTTTACTTTCTGGATCAAGGGCAGGGAAGTATTCTTTATAAGTAATTGGCCCGCCACCTGCACCGGTGATCTCACTAATAGTTTTACTCGGCACATATCTATCTATAAATTTATCTAATAACCTATTATCAACAAATAATTGCTCAATATAATGCTTTAAAATAGTTAAATCGTGAGTCTTATCGTATTCCATTGCAACTTTGGTAAGGTCAGTAAGGCTAAAACCTTTCTTCTTCATACGCCCTATTTGCGTTCCTTTCTTAAACGTTCCATCTGGATTGCGTAGGTCTATTATCCTATTTTCACCTATTTTTAGGTTGTCTGTCATTTTTACTTTATCCTTTGACATTTTATTGGTCCTTCTCCTTTCGATTATGGGGTTACATCCTGATATCCTAATGGATCTAATTCCTTGACTTTTTCCTTAACAGGACATTGACCCACATGCTTTAAGGGGCAATCTCCATAAGTTTTTCGTATTAAAACGATTGTCTGGCTAAGTGGTGATCCATCCTTACCAGTAAGTTCAAATTTGCTTCTATCAGCAGGATATTTTGCTTTTAGTTTCAGAGCCATATCGAGATACTTAACAATTACGCTATGATCTGCTTCTTTTTTCTTTTGAATACCTTTTCCTGTCTCTTTGGTAGCATTTAAGCCATCTATTAGCTTTTGACTCAAAACAGGATCAGTTAATCCCATTTCGTTTAATAATTCAACTATCGAAAGGTCAACCTTTTGTAACATCCGTTTGCCTAATTCCTTCGCCGAATCCCTTTTAACGTCTGGGCTTATGGTCAGATAGGCTTCCGTTGCATTACCGCAATTTTCTATATAACTGTCTATGAATTTTCTTTCTCTTAATGTCCTTTTAATTGATTCTTCTGGCATTTACGCCACACCACCTATATTTATTTTTGGGTTTAGTAAACTTTTGTAAACCTTATATACATACATAAACATCTTAAAAAATACCTGTAACCCTTATGTTATAACGATTTTTTAGAAACTCACTCGAAACTCACTTTTAACTCACTCAAAACTCACTTTTAACTCACCACTTATTTTATAAGGGTTTCAGAGGCTCTTATCTTATGAACTCACTCTTCCCTTAGTGAGTGAGTTCATAATGAGTAAGTAATGAGTTTATAATGAGTAAGTAATGAGTTTAATATTATATATATAATATATAGGTCATACGATATTTATTACTTAAAGAGGTTAGGAAATAATTTTTTGATATACCAACAACCGCTTTTTCCCTCTTCTTTAGCTATAATTCCCGCTTCTTTAAGCTCTTTTAATAGATTAGCAATCCTACTCTCTTTTACTTCAAACTGATCCGAGCATAAACTTACTAAGTCTTTATAAGAGGCCTTCCCCTTAAAACTTCTCTCCAAGATCCTGACAATATCTTCTTTGCTTACCCGTCCTCTTATTAAATCAACACTATCTTTTACTTCATAAATCAATGTTCTGGAATCTCTTTTCAAGTGCATAGGTTCTGGTTCTTCTTCCTTTCTTAAGACAAAGTATATCTTTTTATAATCAGTAGGATAATTCTGTCCTTCTCTTTCCAATCCTATAAAAGATTCACAAGAATTAGCCAGGTAAGAGCTTCCATACATACGATAGATTGGAGCAATATCACTTTCTCCTTTAGCCAGTAGAGACGGTTTCCGATAATGATGTAAAAGAATCCAGCAACAATCTTTTATTTCTCTTAATAGATCAGTAAACCTTTTAGCGTTTTCAGCCTTGTTAAGATCAACAAATGAGAGAAATTCTGAAATCGGATCTAAAAATATAACGTCGGGTCTTGCCTCATCAATTGCCTTTTTTATCCCTTCAAGGTTAGGATGTTTTAAAGTAAACATAAACTCTCTACCATCCCATAAATAGAAACTCTCCTTATCTTTTTTATCTATATTCAAGCCACCATTTTTTAATCCAGTTATTTGCTTTTTTCCTATTTTTTTCAACCCTTGCCAGGTATTCTCTCGATAGATATACAAGACCCTGCACTTTTTAATTACAGGAAAATCTTCCAAGAAGTGAGTTCCTGAGATTAAATTTAAGGCTAATTGAAGAGATAGAAGAGTTTTTCCTTCCTTAGCTAAACCGCAAATTATAACCTTACCGCTTTTGGGTATTAATCCACGCCCTACTAACATTTCTTCTTCCGGTATATCCGATTCTAAAAGCTCTCTAAAATTTAATAATTTCCTTTTTTCAATAGGGATTTTAAAGGCCTCATCTATTTCTGAAGATGTAAATATTCCACTCTGTATGAGTTTTGGGATCATAACTGTTTTTTGTAATTCCGGCAATTTTAAAAGCCCGGTAATTATCTTATCTTTTTCTATTTTCTGCAGTTCCGGAGAATTTTTATAAATTCCCCACTGCTCTATTTCCTTATCCACAAAGGCTAAAAAAATATCAATTTCTTTTTGCTGTTCCTGCTGTTGCTGTCTTTTGTCCATTTTTATCACTCTCCTTTTTAGAGAGAGACAAGAAGGAGCGATCCTTAAACTTGCCCCTCTCTTTGGACCAGGCACCTGACCTTATTATTTTTAGCTATACATCTTTTAACCTATCAATCTTGGCTATAAACTTTTTTATCCACTCCACCGAGAAATTTATTCCTTTACGAGTGGGAATATATTCGTCTTTTACCTTTACATATTGCCTTAAATCAACCCTCTCATCATTTCTAAATTCTCCGACAGATAGGATTAATCTTTTATTATCAGTAACATCTAAAATAGCGAGTTCTTTCAATTTAATTTACCTTCTTTTAAAAATAAATTTTACTTTTGACCCCTAATTCTGATAAAATACAAAAAAGGGATATCTCTTTCAATATCTATAAAAAATGGGAGTGTTAAAACCTGCCCGGTTTCTGCGCTCTCATTTTTTTTATGTAAATAACAAAAAAAGCACCATTAGCGGTTTTTCACTTTTACCTCCTAATGGTGCTCTATAGCACCCTTGCCAAAACTGATTTTTTCTCCTAATTTTTATTATAATATTATTTTTGACTAAATGCAAGTTTATCATTTTACACCCCTGCTAACCTATATTTTTAAGATATTTTTGACAACTGGCTATACAGTTTGTTACAATACAAAAAACCCTGTTGTTAGGGTAATATAGTTTTCTGAAAAAGGAGTCCCGCTTTAGAGGTCCGGATTCCTTTTTCCATTTTAATCATTAAAACCTTTTTAGTCAAAATAAAAGATTTAGTTTTTATAAAGCTGGGTCTTTAATATATTCGTTTATCTTTCCCATTTAATATACCCATTCACATTATATTTTTCATAAACACTTAATAAATCTTCGCAGAATTTTAATACTTCTTTATTTTTCTCTTTTTTGGCTATTTTATACATTCTGACAAACATTTTTTTACCCGATTCTGTTTGTTTTAAATTTTTCTTAAGGAAATTACAACGGCTACATAGCGTTTGTCCATTATCGATAGTGGCTTTCCCTCCAAAGTCCTTTGGTATAATATGGTCTATGTGTAGTTCTACGCCCTCTTTTCTACCCATTCCACACTGAACACATTTATAGTCATCTCTGTTTAAAATTATCTGTTTTTGTTGAGCGGTAAAATCATATAATTCTACATTTTTTACCTTCGCTGGGTCGTATCTATAAACTCCTTTCTTAATCTTTATTAAATATCCATCTTGTGCAAGGTGTCTTATCCCTCTATCGGGGTCTCTAAAAACTTTTCCCGTCCTTTCATTATAATTTTTTACTAACCAGTCAACAATTTCCGGGTGTTTTATATCCCTGTTTGGATTTTTTTTAAAATATTCTAATATTAGCTCACTTTGTGTTATTTCTTTCATATAATTTTAATTGCCTTTCTTGTGAAGAATTTAATCTTTTTTTTGATATTTCACAGTATGGCTTATCTATATCAATACCTATGCCTTTTCTTTTTAGGGTTTTGCAGACAAGTAAAGTAGTGCCACTACCCAAAAACGGGTCCAACACTAAGTCCTCAACATAACTAAATAGTTTTATACATCTTTTAGGTAATTCTGCTGGAAATGGTGCAGGATGCCCAACTCTTTTTTTACTCTCTCCGTTAAAAGTCCACATTCCGTTTGTCCATTCTATAAACTCTTTCTTTGTAATATCTGATTCCCCTTTATAATTCTTTTTCCAGTCCTTTTTATACAGAACGGCTATCATTTCAACCGGTGCAATAACATAAGGTGCTGACGCTGACATAAAAGAACCCCAAGCAGTTCTCCGTGAAATGTTTTGCTCATTCCAAACAATCGTAGTATGATATTTCCAACCTACAGTCTTTGCTATTTTTAACAAATCGGCATATACGCTTTGCTGTCCACCTTTATTTTTATCAAGGGGAATGTTTAAACAAAATCTTCCTGTTGGTTTAGTTAGTTTATAAACTTTCTTTATCCATTCTTTAGAAAATATTAAATAACTTTTATAATCCAAACCGTCTTTGTGGGAATTATAATCTATATCTATATTATAGGGTGGGGAAGTAATTGTAAGGTCTATAGAATTATTGTTAATAAAGTCTTTTTTAAGAAAATCACCTAAATATATAGTTATATCCTCTTTATTGTAAAAAGGTTCTTTTGTAGTTAGTTTTTTATTCATTTATCTTTTTTCTCCTAATTGATGTAAATGCTGGTTTATCATTTATATTTTTTTATTAAATCTTCGATAGCTTCTGTAACTAAGCTCGATAAATCCCTTTCTTTTTCTACGCCTAAGAGTTTTAATTTTTTAACCAAAGCCGGGTCTTTAATATAATAGGTAACCTTTTTATTAACTTTATTCTGCTTTGCTGGTTTATCGGCTTGTTGTTTTGCTGTTTTGCTGGTATGCTGTTTTACTGTCTTACTGGTAGATTTCTTTTTATATGATTCTTCACCTAACATTAAATCCTTCATACTTTCGCCAGTTCTTTTCTTCATTTTATTATCTCCTCAGCCAAACTTTTATAGTCAATTGCCCCTCTACTTTTAGGATCATACTCAAAAATTGCTTTATGAAAGCTACTGCACTCTGACAACCTAACGTTTACTCTTATAGGTTTAGTAACCTTATCTTTAAAGAAGTTTTTTAAATCTTCTAATATCTCTTTGCTTTTCCTGGTCCTCTGATCATAAAACGTGGGTATTATTTTAGTCAGCTTAATATTACCAGGCAATAAATCTATAACTTGTTTTACTCCCCTAAGCGCCAGATAATCCATAGACACTGGTAGAAAAACCTCGTTCGCATATTCTAAAGCATTGATATTAATTATATTTAAGCTCGGGGGACAGTC
>Ga0315285_10007899_pt1 | contig 10922 bp, 8 predicted proteins | sample YL17G09_36_MG_FD_203698 | JGI IMG/M metagenome (GOLD analysis project Ga0315285, IMG submission 203698) | Sediment microbial communities from Yellowstone Lake, YNP, Wyoming, USA - YL17G09_36 | ecosystem: Environmental > Aquatic > Freshwater > Lake > Sediment | place: USA: Wyoming | collected... | reverse complement strand
CCGAGTGGTACGCCGACTATTCGCAGTGGGAGCAGGCGCAGACCGAGCGCCGCCGCGGCGCCAGGCCGGCCGACGGCAGGATGGTCGCAAGAACGGAGCTGCCGGCCGAGCGCCCAGCGCGCAGAAAGAAGCTCTCTTACCTCGATCAGATCGAGTGGGACCAGATGGAGGACCGCATCCTCGAAGCGGAAGCGGAATTGGAGACGCACCGGCGCGAACTGGAAGACCCGGACGTGGCCAGCAATGCGGCCCGCGTTCACGAAGTATACGGGCAGTTGCAGGCCGTGCAGAAGCGCGGCGATGAGTTATACGCCCGCTGGGCCGAGCTGGAAGCCAAGCTCAGCCCGGAGTGAAAGACACCCCGGATGCCGCAGATGGCGATGCGCTAGCCCGCGCAGGCGGCAGCCATTTTGGAAAGCTCCAGGAACGCATTGTAGGCGATCGCGAAACGTCGCTCGGCAGACAGGCCGGGGATGGCGGCGGCGGCCAGGGGAAATGGGGGGGGGAATGGGGTCAGCCTGAACTGCGCGATTTTTGCTTGGTGGAGGATCTTCAAGAAAGCGTGAACTGATCGGTCTGCTGCTGAGCCGGGCGGGCCAACGCCTGCTCTTTCTTGGGACGTCCGCGAGTCCAATGGCGACCGAATCGTTCCGCCATCTCGCTGATAGAACTCTCGCTTCCAAACGGCCGCCCCGCACCGGTGGATGTTTTGTGGCGGCTTACGGCAGGTGCGCCCCGGTGCGATCGACCACGCGCAACACGCGCCGCGAGGCGTCCTTGAGCGTCAGCACCAGGTCGCCGGCGCCCCAGGTCCCCGAGCCCCGGTGGCCGATGAGCCGCACCCTCACGGTTTGCGCTTCGGGGATGTAGAAGGCGCCGAATGCCACGCTGTTGGGCGCCAGGTACCCGGCGCCGCTGGCGCCGGACAGGGACGCAGCGGTCAGCGTGAGCTGATACGAGCCGGCGGGCGATCTGTCGAGGGTGCGGATCTCAGCCGTGTAGAAGCCAGCATTGAGGTCCTGCGTCAGTTGCGCGGTGGAAGAACCGCTGGCCGGATTTCCGACCTGCTTCCCGGTGGAATCAAGAATGCGCAAAGTGAACCCGAATGTGGAACGATCGCTGCCGGCCCCGGCGGTGGCGCTCACCGCGGCCGACGCTCGCATGCGCGAGGGCAGGGTGAAGGTAAGCGTGGCAGCATCTTGGCCGCCGCCCCAGATGGCTCCGCCCTGAATGAAGCCGCCGTCCATCCTGGCCTTGGCGACACTGGCCTCCATGCCAAACCAGCCGGCCTGCGCGCCGGCGTCCAGCGTGGCCTCGACGATGTAGAAGCCCGGGTTCAGGAAAAGGCTGAGAAACGGCTCGAACCCTTCCCGCACTTCCAGGTAGACGTACAAAGTGCGCGGGCTGTTGGAGGCGCCGGGCGCTTCGAACACAATCTCACCCGCGTATTTTCCCGGCGGTAGATCGTGGCTGCTCACCTGAATGACGGCCGAGCCGGGCGCCCAGCCATAGGGGGTAACCAGCAACCACGGCTGCGAGCTGGCGGCGCTCCAGGCCACCAGCGTGCCCGTCGCGTTCGAGATCAGCACGGTGACGGGATCGGGGTCCCATCCGGGCAGCGCGACGATGTCCAAAAAGGAACGCGCCAACCCGATCTGGGGTGCGCGCAGGATGCGAACCGTCACGCTCACGGTTTGCGGGCTATTGACCGCTTCCGGGCTGGCAAACGTCACCGTCGCCTGGTAGATCCCATACATCATCCCCACCGTATTCAGGTTGAGGATGGTGGCGCCGGGAGCGGAGCCGCTGGGTGGATCCAGCGTCAGCCACTTGGCATCGGACACCGCCGTCCAGGTCAATGTCCCAGCGCCGCTGTTGGTCACCTGCACGACCTGCGCCTGCGGGTTGGTTCCGGCCAGCGCATCGACCGCGATGGTCTGCGCCGACAGGGTCAGCACCGCGGGCGCGCGGATGGAAAGCGTGACCGGAATCAGGAGGGGCGAGTTGACGGCCTCCGGCGACACCACGCGCACGGTGGCCTGGTAAGCGCCCGGCGCCAGCCCCGCCGGGTTAACCTTCACCGAGATGGCGGCGGGACAGGTGCCCAACGTCGCGTCCAACGAGACCCAAGGCTGATCGACGGACGCCGTCCAGCCCAGCGTGCCCGTGCCGGCATTCGAAATCGTGACGGTCTGAGTGAGCGCTGCCAACGGAGCCGCGAAACTCAAGGAAGCGGGAGCGGCGGCCAGGCTTCCGCTGACCGTGGTCTGCAGCGCCTCGATAGAGATCAGGTCGGCGGAGAACAGGCGCGGTGAGCCGGCGGCCATCAGCCCGCCGGCATTCAAAATTTGCCCGCTGGGAAGCAACGCGGCGGCCTGCAGGACCCGCGGGCTTGTGGAACCGGCGATCAGGACCGAGCCGCCGGGCTCGCCGCTGGCCGGGTGATACACCTCGACCTGGGCATTGGCGCTGGTGCTGTCACCCTGCCAGCCGCCCACGAAGGCCACCACGCCGGCCGGAAGCAGGAAGGCGTAGTGATCGTAGCGGGCCGCGCTCAGGGCCGCTCCGGCTGTCCAGGTGTTAGTGGCCGGGTCATAAACTTCGGTAGAGGCCAGCGCCCGGCCATCCCAGCCGCCCGCCACCAGCACTTGCCCTTTGGGCAACACGGTCGCGGTGTGTTGCCGGCGGGCTGCCGCCATCGGCGCAGCCGGTCGCCAGGAGCCGGCTGCCGGATCGAAGATTTCCGCGCTGGCCGTTGGGCTGCCGTCGCTGATAACGCCGCCGGTGATGAGCACTCGCCCGTCGGCCAGTAGCGACAGAACGCCCCGGGCGCGCGGCGTATTCAGGGCTGGCCCGGCCTGCCAAGCGCCGGAAGCCGGGTCGTACAGCTCGGTTGAGGCCAGGACCTCGTTGCTGAAGCCGTACCCGCCGGCCACCAGCACCCGCTTGTCGGGCAGGCGAACCGCCGCGTGAAAGTAGCGGTTCTCGAGCATTGGGCTGGCCGTCTGGAACACGTCGCCGGAGGAGGGTCGGAATAGTTCCACCGCCGATTGAGCAACCCCGGTCCTAAGGCCGCCGGCCACCAGCACTTCGTCGCTGGCCAGCAAGGTGGCCGTGTGCCGGCACCGCAGCCCGTTCATCTGGACGATCATTCCGAACCCACCGCTGGAGTACAACTCCGCCGACTGCAGATCGCCGGAGTCGCCGGAACCGCCGGTAATCAGCACGCGGCCGTCGGCCAGCGTTGTCGCTTGGGCTTCGGTGCGCGCCTCGAGCAGTTGGGAAAAAAGCGGCGACGAAAGGAAATTGATGGTAACAGGGCCGCTGACCGGCGCCAAAGCGTCGAGCTGAAGCCGGACAGCGATCACTACCACCGGCACCGTGGAGCCCGGGAAATTCAACCGCACACTACCGAAGTGGAGGCCGGCCTCCAGGGAGCCGGGATTCGCCTGTACGCTGATGCCGGTATTGCCGGGACTGGCCGTTCCGCTGGAAACCGGCAGTTTCAGCCACGGTGCGTCGGGCGACGCTTCCCAACTCAGCGCGTCCGTTCCTGAATTGCTGAGGGTGAGGTTATAGTTGAGCGGGCTGAACTGCCCGGCCGCCGTGCGAAGGTTAATTGACTTGGGAAGAACGGAGATTGATCCCTGTGCCCAAAGCGCTGGTGCGCCTGCCAACAAGCCGAGAATCAGGACCCCACAACTGACCAGACCCCTTTTGGACATAGAATCCCGCTAATCAGAACACATTCCAGGCCCGGTAGTTACGGTTTTTTTGGCGTGGGAGTTTGCCGGCGAATATCGGCCGGGGCGTCGGTGTGCAGTTTCAACAGCGTCCAGTTGTATTTGATTCCTTTGTGCGTTTCAAGGGCCGGCGCGGAAGTTGCCGATGGCCTCCGAGGTGCGCAATGGGCGGCCGTAAAGGCGCAGGCGCAGAATTTCCCCGGCGAGTCCCGGACCGATCTGCAGGGCGCCGTCGCCGTTCGCCGACTGCAAATTGGGACTGAACCGGCCCCATCCGAATTGGCGGGCATCGCCGCCATCACAGAGCTTGCCATCGACAATGAACGAGATTATCTTCGGGCCGCCGTCGATGACGACGGCGATGTGGTGGATCTTGCCCGCCTCCAGCATTCCCGGATCGGAGCCCCAGCGGTTCTCGGTGCGACCGTCATGGAGCACGATTTCGACCGCGTCGCCAGGCGCGGTCCGAAGCACGAAGCCCTTCCCCTCCGGCGTTCGGTTATCGAGAAGCGTCTGGCCGGGCTCGAGCGAGCGGAGCCGCATCCGCAAGTCAATCGAGAAGCCGGACCGCAGGTCTTCGGCGCCGTAATCGGCGCGCGCTGATCGCTTCACAAAGAGAGGAAGTTGGGGAGCGGCAACCGTGGCAGGCATGGTCCGGTCGGCGCCGGGAAGATCGAGCAACAGGCCCCGTGCGGTGGCGCCCTTGGCGTCGAGCTGGCTCCAAAGACCCTCCAGCAGTGTCCCATCGATTTCATGAACGCGGGCCACGTTCTTCTGCGTTTCAGTCAAAAAGTACTTCCCGCCGTCCTCAACCAGGTCGGGGTAGCTCATGCGGATCATGGGGTCGTCGTCGTACAGAACGATTTCCGGCTGCGACCAGCGGATCACCTTGCCGTTGGGGGAATCGGCTTCCACGCCCCCGCAGAGCCAGACGGGATTGCGGTCCTCGTAGCCGATGGAGCGGCGCCGGGGATGCTCGCCAATGAAGCGCCCGCCATGGTTGTGGAACCAGTAGAGGTACTTGCCGTTCTGGCAGCGCCAGGCGAAGTTGGCGGCGCGCGGATGCTTCATCAGGCGGCCGTCGGCGTAGCGCATGTATTGCGGAGTGTCCCACGAGCGGCCGCCGTTTCGGCTGTAAGTGAAAGCGGCGTGGCCGTCAATGGTGCGGAACACGCAGAACAGCGATCCATCGCTCAGCACCGAGAAGCTGTGCTCTTCGGCGACGGGCCCGCCGCCGGGAGGCGTGCGGATGCCGGCCTCGCCCTCCGGCAGCGTCTCCCAGCGGATCTTCTCCGGGTCACGTGCGGTGAGGATATTGTCGCTGCGCAGCAGAACGCCTTCCGTGGAGGTGAACCCGCCCTCACCGAAGCCGCCGATTTTGTGCAGACCTACGTAACCGGCATTGGAGTGAACGAAGGCCTTGCCCACGTTCCAGAAGTACTTCAGCTTGCCGCCGTAGGGGTTGCGGCGGTCGATTTCGAAATCGCGCATGGGGATGTCGTACCGTTGCGCGGACCAGGAGCGGCCGTGGTCATCGCTGTACTTGAAGACGAAGTGCCCCAGGCTGTCCACCCGCGTCCAGTAGCCGTCCTTGATCGGTGGGTTGTCGGCAATGGCTTTCCGGACGTTGTCGGTGTTGTGGTTGTAGAAGATGTAGACGCGGCCGGAGGGGACCTTGAGCATGACCGCGTAGGAAGCCTCGGGACCGGTGGCGGGCTCCACGTCGACCGGCGCCGACCAGCTCTTCCCCTGGTCGGTGCTGCGCATGGTCACCACATGTTGCCCGGCCTGGCCCTCGCGCTTCGCCCCGGTGGTGACGCAGACCAGCCAGGCGCCGTCGTCGGTCTTGACGATGTAAGGCTGGTCCGCATAGTACTCGGTTGGGATCTCGCGCCCCTGGCGGATGTCCCGCCAGTCCCCGGACGCCGCACCAACCGCGAGAACAGCAAACAAGACCGCGAGACAGATACGCATGCTTCTCATATCAGAACAGCCCTCCTGACGTAGCCCATGTACCGCCGGCGGGACGCCGGCGGTACATGGGTGGTGCTTTTCAAAGTAGCCACCCATGGTCGCCGCGGCGACCACCCAGAAACCACGAAAAGCGGCGTATGGAGCGCCGACCTCTGGCCGGCCCCGGGGCCGCCGGGACGGCGGTGCTCCATACTTTCCAAAGCAGAGATCCGGACCGCAGCGGCGCCACCTGGTCTCACGCCTTCTCGGGCTCCATGCCGCGCAGCAATTCGTCAGAAAGGATCTTGCCCAGAAGGTAGTACTTCCGGTCGGGATACCAAAGAACCCGCTTCCCCTTTGACTCGGTCAGGCTGGTATAAGTGGCGATTTCCGCCGTTTTCTTCGGTCCTACGATCACGCCATCGGTGTCCAGGATCTGCTTGGGCCGGCTGAACCAGATCGGCTGCCGGGCCTTGGGACGAAACTCGCCGACCGCGATGTGAGCCGGGCGCCGGATGTGGCTCCAGTGATTCAGGCCCTTCCATTCCGCAGGCGGCGCGAACTGGCTGAACCTTCCAAGTTTGCCCGGGTTGTTGAAGTACAACAGGAGGTAGCGGCCGTCCTGGAGGCGGTAGATCGGACATGGCGCCTTGGGGTGCGGAATCGGCTCGCCGCCGTCCCGGTAACGCAGCATCTCCGGTTTGCGCCAGGTCACCCCATCATCGTCCGACACGGAATACCAGATGTAACCGGTGATGGTGCGCATGGTGACGAACAGACGCCTGTCGGGCAGCAGCACCAGGCTGGGCTCTTCGCAGTCGGTCAGCGCAGGGTTCAGCGCCGAAGGGACGGTGAGCCCCTTGCCCTCCAGCATCAAGTGAGTGACGCGGATGTCTTTCGGGTCTGGCCCCTGGTCGAGGTTTTCGAAACGCATGAACTTGCAGCCGGAGTCAGCCACCCACCAGCCCGGCGGCTTGTCTTGGCGCAAGGCGTCGCTCACCCAGTACGAATAGCCGGCGAACAAACGGCCCTTGCTGTCCCGGATTGGAATCTGAAAGACGATCCAGTTCCAGAAGGTCCCCTTTCCGGTGGGATGATCGTAGGCCGCCTTCGGCCAGGGGATGTCGGCGCCGCGCTTCCAGGTGTGTCCGTCGTCATCGGAGTAGCGCACTCCCATGTCGTTCATCTTGAGGGTGCGGTCCCGGCTGTCCCGTTCCGGCCCGGGCGAGTCCTGGCAGAAGAAGCAGTAAATGCGGCCCTGGCGGGAAACTACCGGGACGCCCCAGCTTGCCTGCAGCTCCTTTGCGCCTTTGTAGGGCCCCGCGACCACCGCCGGCTCGGACCAGTGCATCAGGTCCTTGCTCCGGGCCAGCATGATATGGTTGTCGCCGAAGGCTTCCACCGAACTCTGCGTCCACATCGCCAGCATGTCGCCTTTGGGCGATTCAAAGACGAGGAAGTGTTCGTTGTCGCCGTCGTTCAAGCCTCCCTCCTTGGGGAGGTACACGACGATGTCGGGTTTGCTCCGCTTCCATTCCCTGGCGGGGTCCCCGGTCTGGATTTGTTGGGCGAGCAGCGTGGGCATTCCCGCCGCCGCCTTCAAAAAGTCTCTGCGCAGCACTTGCCGCTCCTTTCGAGCCTGGGCCTCACGAGCCAAACTCTCTGGCCGCGTCAAACATGGCCAGCACGTTCTCTGGCGGCACGTCGGCCTGAATGTTGTGGACGGCGGCGAGAATGTACCCGCCGCCGGCGGCGAGGTCTTCGATGCGGCGCTTCACCTCCTCGCGCACTTCGGCGGGGGTGCCCAAAGGAAGCACCTTCCCGGTGTCCACGCCGCCCCAGAAGGCCCTCGGCGAACAGTTGGTTCAGCAGCAGGTCCTCGAGCCACTCCGCGAAGCCGCGAAGGAACTGGCAAAGATGGATGGGCCCCACCCAAAGGTTGAGCACCACGGCATAGTCGCTGTTTTCGTGCATGCTGCGGGAGCGTTCCCGGAGGCCGCGGTAACGGCCGGGATCGTCCGGATCCGGCCAGTCGTAGCTCTCCAGGCACTTCAGGCCCGGGTCCACCAGGCCCTGAAAAGGACCGCCGGTGTTGATGTAATGGCCACCGGGCGGCTTGGTCCAGGCCACACCCCACTCATCGACATAGGTGTCCTCCGAGACCCGGCGGTCGGGCCGGCTGTCCGGACTGCCGGCCAGCAACGGACGGGCATCGAGGTCAAAACGCCGCACCATGTCGCCGGCGGGAATCACCGTGGCCGCGCGAAACGACAGCAGCGCCGGCGAGTCCTCCGGGGCCAGGCCGAGGTTGTGGCGCAACGCGGCGTAAGCGCGCTCGTCGATGGAGGTGGCGAGATTCGAGCCCAGGTCCACCGGTACGCGGTCGGGTGGCGTATGATTCAAGGCAGCGAGAATTCGTTGGCGGTGAGTCATCCGGCCCTTTCCATCACGGCTGCCGTGGAGATTCGCCGGCCAGGGTCCACGAACCACCAGCAGCAGGCGCCCGCGAAATAGAGCACGCCGTAAGAATACAGGGGAGCGTTCCAGTTGCCGAAGCGCTCCACCGCGAAGGCCAGGACAATGGGGCTGAGCACGCCGCCAATCTGGCCGGCCGTGTTCATGCAGGCACTGACCACGCCGGCATGCTCGCCTCCAATGTCCATGGTGGTCGCCCAACTGGGACCAAGGGAGAGATTCGAGGCGGTCAGCGCCAGCGGCAGCCCCGAGAACACCCCCAGGCTCAGCGCCGAAAGGCCGCGCACCTTCTCCAAATACCTGGGCAACCAGGTAATGTAGAAGTAGAAGACATGAGCCTGGGTGAAGTAGGAGAGGTAGAGTGCGACCAGGCGGCGGTCCGCAAACAGCCGCAGCCACGGAACACCGCCGGAGGCCTGGCCGCGCTCCACCCCCCGGTTCTCGCAGATGTGGCGCAGTTCCCACTCGCTGACGGAGCGGTGCTCGGAGGGGTCGTCGCGAAACCATGCATACCAGGCCGCCGCCCACACAAAGCCGATGGCGCCGAAGATGACAAACACCATGCGCCAGGGCATGTAGACCAGCATGGCGGTAACCAGCAGTGGGGTAAGACCGCCGGAAAGGTGCGCCCCCATGAAGAAAACGCCCTGCGCTGTGCCCCGCTCGGTAACGGGGAACCATCGCGAGAAGGTCTTGGCAGCATTGGGCCACGCGCCGGCTTCACCAGCGCCGAACAGAAAGCGCACGGCCAACAGGGAACCGTAGCTGAAGGCTGCCGCCGTAAGCATGGTGAAGGCCGACCACCACACGACGATGCGGGTAAGCACCCGGCGTGTGCCGATGCGGTCCCCCCACCATCCCGTCGGTATCTCAAAGATGGCGTAAGCTAGAGTGAAGGCGCTGAAGACCAAACTCATCTGGATCCGTGTCAGCCCCAGGTCGCGCATGATGCCGCCCGCAGTAATGGAGATGCACACGCGGTCCAGATAGGTGATGGCCGCCAGGCAAACGCCGAACGCGAGCACCTTGTAGCGGATCCGGGAACGGCCGGCTTGCGGTGCGGGCGCCACGCTGCTAACTCCTTCCTGCACTCTGATGTCATGAGGCCCGCGCCTCCCTCGGGCAAGCAGTGTATGCTTGCGCAGCTGGTGTTCGGCATCGGCTGTGAAGCAGGCGCAGGATGCCAGTTTACATCGGAGTGGACTTTCACACGAGGACCCAAACCGTCTGCTGGTGCGACACGGCCACCGGGGAATGCGGCGAGCAAGAGTTGGAGAATGGGGACCTGGGGGAGGTGCGCAGGTTTTACCAGCAGTTTCCGCTAGCCCGAATTTCTCACACGGGGGCTAGCAAAAAGCCGCCTTTTCTGGCATAAACATTTCTGCAACAAAACGTTACAGCCAAAAGGAAAATGCGCGTTACATAGTGACCTCGCTGAGTGCCGCCCAGTGGCCCGCCCAGAAGTTGTATGAGGTGCAGTACTGCGCGCGCGGAGAGATGGAAAACCGGATCAAGGAGCAGATGTCACTGTTTGCCGATCGGGTCAGTACCGAGCACCTGCGGAGCAACCAGCTTCGCGTGTATCTGTCGGCGATGGCCTACGTGCTCTTGCACGGACTGCGCCGGTTGGGATTGAAAGGCACCGAGTGGGCCCACGCCCAGGTGGGCGCCATTCGCTTGCGACTGCTCAAGATCGGAGCGCAGGTTCGGGTGACGGCGCGCAAGGTGTGGGTTTCGCTGGCCAGCGGGTTCCCTTGGCGCACGATGTTCGCGCAGGTCTGGACCAACCTCCGCTGCTGACGCAGCAAGGCTGTCGCAACAAAATTTCTCAACCAAAAAGAAGGCGTCGGGCGGAGTGTCGCCACCACCTGCGTCTACGCGCTGCGCAAGCCCATCCCGCGAAGCGACCCGGCGCTCGGCGCAAGCAAAAATCCGCTCAAATGAGAGATGGCAGTCTGGTATCGGCTATCTGACCCGCCATCGCGCTGCCAACCGGCTGCTCTCGCCACCTTGTGAGAAATTCGGGCTAGAACTCGTAGCGTAGCGCCATCTGGTAAACGCGTGCGGCGTTGACAGTGCCGCTAATCTTCCCGAAGCTGGTCGCCGGACTCTGATACGTGGCTCCGGGGTTCCCGAAGTTCACATTGTTGAGTATGTTGTATGACTCAACGCGGAAGTTTACCCTCTGCCGCTCGGTGATCTTGAAGCGCTTCACCAGCGACATGTCGATGTTGAAGAAGCGCGAACCGCGGAACGTGTTGCGGCCCGCGGTGCCGAACTGGCCGGCGCCCGCGAAGTCGAAGCTCTTGATCTGGTCGGGCGTGAAGTAATACACGCAGGCTCCGACGGTACAGGGAGTGCCGTTGCCTTTCTTCATTAACTTGCCGATATTGCGGTCCGTAGCGTTGTAGTTCGCCCACGAATTAACGTCGGCGTTGGCCGTAGACCGCCCGGAAGAAACGGTGAATACCGGGCCGCTCTGCCAGAGGCCCAGCGCACCCACTTCCCACCCGCCGATCAGGGTGTCCGCCCATCGCGGGAGGTTGCCGCCGACCAAGCGGTTCTTTCCGACCGGCAGCGTGTAAATGATCGAGTAGTTCGCGGAGTGTCTGCGGTCGTAGTCGCCGAGCCCGCGGTTCAGCGCGAAATTGTAGTTGTCGATGGGCGACGTGAACCCATTCTGGTCCACCGAGATATTGTCGATACTCTTGCTGAAGGTGTAATTGATGTACATCTTCAGCGCGCCCACCT
>Ga0315285_10007897_pt1 | contig 10923 bp, 5 predicted proteins | sample YL17G09_36_MG_FD_203698 | JGI IMG/M metagenome (GOLD analysis project Ga0315285, IMG submission 203698) | Sediment microbial communities from Yellowstone Lake, YNP, Wyoming, USA - YL17G09_36 | ecosystem: Environmental > Aquatic > Freshwater > Lake > Sediment | place: USA: Wyoming | collected... | reverse complement strand
CTATTGTCGCAGGCTCAGGAACATATACCGCCGAGGCACCATTAGCAACGTCGTTCATCAGAACGTGTGTGCCGTCCGCCAGGACTTCCATAAGCTCCAGGGACGCTCCGCCGCCGCCCTCGAGGTGCCGGACGTTGAGAGAGTAGCTTCCTGCCTCAGCAACGTCGAACATGATGTACTCGGTCCAAGCGCCTTTCCACTCGGTGGTCTGGCCGACAAAAACGCCGCCGATCCAGACCTGAGCGCCGTCGTCGCTGTTGATCGCGAAGAGATGCCTTCCGGCAATCAGCTCGATGCAGGCGGTAATCTCGGTGGCGAAGGAATCATCGTTATCGCCGTCAGCCGGGTTTCCCGTCGGCTGTTGGAAAGCATCGATACCCGGGAAGCTCTGGTCGTTCTCGAAAACACCGCGGCCATCGCTGTCGTGCAGGTTCACGAACTGTTCGACGCGGGAGCCTTCATCGTAGCCCTCAACCAGGCCATCCAGCAGCTGGTTCATGCCGCCGTAACCCCACGCAATATCTTCGCCGAGGAATATCGAGCGGATATTAAAGCCCCGCTGAGTGGTCCCGCAATTCTCGACTTTGACGTCGCCCGGAACGGTCGGCGGGATTGGGTAGTTGACCAGTTCGGGGTTGAGCGTGTACGCTACGTTACTCGCGATAAACTGGTGCATGTGTGCATTATCACCGGCGGTCAAGCCTATGCCAACGAGCAGGTCATCGGCCAAGAGCCACCCCGTCTTGTTTCCGACGACTTCCCAGCCTGAACCGTAGTCTACCAGCGACTGGATGATCTCATAGCCACCGAATCCCATGTTGATTCGCTGAATGGCTACCTTCTGGGGTCCTACTTGCCACCGGTCGCCGCTACCCCCGCTGTCGCCGTTGGTGTTTTGGCGGTGCTGGAAGAACGCTGCATCGCCGCTTGTTCCGGCAACGGCCCATGGATCGCCCGGGCCTTTGCGGATAAGGGTGTTATAGTGGATCGAACCACTCGCGAGGCTCTCACGAAGCATCACACCACCCTTGGTCCAGTCGTTCCAGCCAGCGTCCTGCCATCTCATGCTGCCTTCGATACGCACGCTGCCAGAAACCTCATTGTAGGCGTAGTGCATGCCGTCATGCTGGCCCCAGATGTCGTTGCCGCCCGCTGTGATGAGGTACTCATCCGGATAGATATACTGGGTTGACCCGATGCCCAACGGATTGCCCCAATCCACGTCGTGGCCGATATCTGCCTGGAACTCAAATATTCCGACAGGTGCAGCCATCACGGGCGCTGCAAACATCAAGAGGGCAGCTAAAACAAACAATCTTTTACACATAATAAAACTCCTCCTCATACATCACTTCATAATCACATATCTCATAGCTTTGGCAACGAGCCAAAACACACTTTGTGCCTTGGCAACGAGCCAAAACACTGATCGTTCGTGACAGGCGTAGAGCCCCTGCTCAACACTTTTTTGTGCCTGCCTCAAACAACCTTCTACAAAACAAGCAACAAAGAATCTTCACCAAACCCTGTGCTTGCCTGAAAAGAACTTGTTTTACGCGAACGCGGCTTTTCACACCCTCCATCCATGCGGGTGCCCGCTCTGAGTTGTCAGGTTGAGAAGTGTCTTTTCATCACACCAACCTCATCCCTGGAGTAAATAACTACTCCGCCCAGAGACGCAAACTGCCTCCTGTAGCCACAGTTCACAATACCCAAATATCCAATTTGCCTATTTATACCAAATTAACTATACCCCCGTCAAGCAAAATCTTTGCAAAATTCCCCAAATTCTTGGCCACCCCAGGCCGGATTAACCATAACTGCTGAATTCACAAAGGCTTGCAAGCATCTCACGTCCGAATTTCGACGCCCAGAAAACTCCGCGACCGCGCGCATTTTCCGCGCATCTCAAAGTGCCCATCTTAACCCGCAACAATCCGCCCCAAAAACCACCGCGCCCAGCCCCCTCAAGCCCTCATCTAAGTAGTCCTATAGCGCTACTTAACCGCGAAAACTTGGCCAATTGCCCGAGAACACGAAGCACGCTCCTTCGGCTTCGCTCAGGACGGGAATCCGAAATTCGGATTTCGGGTTTAGTCCAGCTTATACAACCGCCTATACAGCAATGTGTCCTAAACGATCCTCGGCGGTAAATTGCGCTGTAGTAGCAGGCTACGCCCCGTCAACCTTTTCTTCTTGCTCGCCGCTCTCGCCCTCCTTAGGTCCCTCGGCCGCAGCCTGTTCCGGCTGCTCGACGCTTTCTTTCTCCGCGCTGTCGCTCGCTTCAGCCACAGGTTCCGCAACTGCTCCGCTGACGCCGCTCTCGCCCTCCTTAGGTCCCTCGGCCGCAGCCTGTTCCGGCTGCTCGACGCTTTCTTTCTCCGCGATGTCGCTCGCTTCACCCGCAGGTTCCACAACTGCTTCGGCAACGTCGCCACCGCCGGCCTGTACTTCTTCCTTACTCTCCTGTGCGTCATGACGCTTGGCCGCCCGGCTTACCTTCTTGCTCTTCTCGCCGCCCTCAACTGTCTCAGACCCAGCCGACGCTGCGCCGGCCTTTCCTTTGGGCTTTGAAAGCCGCTCAACGTCGCTATCGGAAAGAACGCTCTGAACCGCCGCAGGACGACGACGATGAGCCGGCTCTTCTGCTTGCTCTTCTGCGGCCCATTGGACACGTCGAAGGCTCAAACCGATCTTGCGAGATTCGCTATCGACCTTGAGAATCTTGACCTCAACTTCCTGACCGACCTGCACAATATCCTGAGGCTTATCAATCTTATGGTCCGCAAGCTCCGAAATGTGCAGCAGGCCCTCCAAGTCCGGCTCAAGCTCAACAAACGCCCCGAAATTAGTTAGCTTCGCAACCTTGCCCTTTATGATGTGCCCCGGAATGTACTTCTCCGGAATGGCGCGAATCCACGGGTCCTCAGTCATCTGCTTCATTCCGAGCGAAACCCGCCGTTTCTCCTCATTGACATCCAGAACTACGCACTTCACATCCTGTCCCTTCAGCAGCGCCTCACTCGGATGACTGTATTTCCGCGTCCAGCTCAGGTCCGATATGTGGATCATGCCGTCAATCCCCGGTTCTATCTCGACAAACGCCCCGAAATTGGTCACACTGCGAACCGTTGTATTGACAATCGTCCCCCGCGGATACTTCTGAGACGCCACCGCCCACGGATTCGTCTCGGTCTGCTTTAACCCCAGCGATATCTCCTGCTTCTCCTTGTTCACGCTCAGCACCACAACCTCAATCTCGTCGCCGAGATTCACCATCTCCCCCGGATGTGCAAGACGCCGCGTCCAGCTCATCTCGCTGATATGGACAAGGCCCTCAATGCCGTCCTCCAGCCGCACAAACACCCCATAGTTCATCACGTTGACGACTTTGCCCCTCACCCTCGCCCCTATGGGATAACGATTCTCAACCGCCTCCCACGGACTGGGCGTCTTCTGCTTCAGACCTAAGGAAATCTTCTCGTGCTCCTTATCCACGCCGATAACAACGCACTCGATCTCCTGGTCAAGCTCCACAACCTCCGATGGATGCGATATCCTCCCCCAGCTCAGGTCGGAAATATGCAGCAGACCGTCCAAACCGCCCAAATCCACGAAAACCCCGAAATCGGCGATGTTCTTGACCGTGCCTTTCCGCCGTTGTCCGACCTCGATTTCATTCAGAATCCTCTCCTTGCTGCTCCGCCGTTCCTCCTCAACCAGCTTGCGCCGCGATATGACAATGTTGTGCCCCTCAACGTCAATCTTCAGAATCTTGCACTCGACTTCTCTGCCGATGAACCTGCTGATGTCACCGGGCTTCCTGATATCAACCTGTGAAGCCGGCAGAAACACCGGAACGCCGATATCAACCAGCAGGCCGCCCTTGATCCGTCGTATCACCCTCCCCGTCACAACGTCTCCTTCCTTCTTCGTTTCGATTATATTCTCCCACCCGCGTATAACATCCGCCTTGCGCTTGCTCAATAGCACAAGGCCGCTCTCAGAATCCGTGTCCTCCAGAAGAACCATAATCTCCTTGCCCGCCTGTATATCCTCAGGACTATCAAACTCGCCGGCGTCGACAACCCCTTCGCTCTTGAGACCCACCTCCACGATAACGTCGCCGCCTATCTGCGAGACGATCTTCCCCTTCAAAATCGTCCCCGGTAATCGCGAATCGACCTTCCTTTGCAGGACCTCTTCCAGAAACTCCCCTTCCTTCTCGCCAAAAAGCTCCTTTAGCTGCTCATCAAGTTTCTCCTGCGACAAACCCAATTTGTTGACAATATTTCTATCTACCATAAGACCAACATCCTTCTGTGGAGTCTCGTTTCGCCGCTCGCCGGCGCCCCACATTTACGCCGGCAAGACCTTGTGCAACGCTGCACAAAAATCCCGTTAGTCAATCATTCATCAAAACGCATCTGCCAACGCAGCAAATGCACACCGAAAGCCTTCTCTCGGCGCCAAGAGCCCTATTGTGAGCTACCGGCCGTCAAAAAGCCTCCAGATTCTTCACGAACTCATCTATTATCCAGTCGGGCGTGGACGCGCCTGCCGTAACGCCCGCCATATCCTTGCCGAAAACCATTAAATTATCAAGTTCTTTCCAGTTTTGCAAGTGAAACGTTTCACTATTGTGCTTTTTGCAGAGTTCCGCCAGCCTCCGCGTATTCGCGCTCTCCAGCCCGCCCAGGACAAACATCACATCGACCTTCTTGCACAAATGCACCGCCGATTCCTGCCTCTTGATCGCCTCCTGGCATAGTGTATTGATGACCCGCAGCTCGCTGAAGCTCCCCCGCCCTATTGCGCCGAGCATGTCTCCGAAATTCTCCGGCCCCTGCGTAGTCTGGCTCACAATCCCCAACCTCGCATTGCCCGGCAGCTTGGCCAAATCCGACTCATCCGCTATCACAACAACGTCCTTCGCGCAGCCCATCACCGCCTGCACCTCAGGATGGTTCTCCTCCCCCACAATCACAACCTGGTAGCCGTCCTTTTCAAGCTCCTCAGCTATGCTCTGCACCTTCTTGACTAATATGCACGTCGCATCAACAATGGTAAGGCCCTTCTCCCTCAGCCTAGCCATCTGGGCCGGAGCCGCCCCGTGAGAACGGATTATAACCGTCCCCGAATCAATCTCATCTATGCCCTCAACCGTCCTTAGCCCAGTCTTCGCTAACCGCTCAACCTCGTCCTTATTGTGGATTATAGGACCAAGACTATAGACAGCCCCCTTGCCCCTCTGTTCCGCCAGCGTCTTCTCCGCCACGCTGATAGCATTCCTGACGCCGTGGCAGAAGCCGCACTTCTCTGCAACCAGTACCTTCATAGACTCCTAAACAAGCGGCGTCTGGCCGGGTATCGCCACCGGCCCCATCTCCAAAACGCCGAACTCATACTTCGCCGGGCGAAGGTCAAGCTGCGAAGCCTTCATCGCCCAGTCCCATTTCAACGCCCGGCCCGTATAAGCGCTCATCCTGCCCATTATCGAAGTCAACGAACTCTCGGCGATCCGCTTGCCCTCGTTTAGTCGCTTACCCTCACGGATCGCCGAGATTTGGTCTGCATGCTGCCGCAATTCAGGATTCCACGCCGGCCCATCGTACTTGAACGGCTTTGACCCTTCGATAATCGCATTGGCAAAGTCAAGGTACGCCGAGCCTTTCGTCCCAACAACGTGCTGGTCGCACCGGTCCGTGGCCTGGTCAATCTGCGCCCCCATATACTCGATCCGCACCCCGTTCGGATACTCATACTCCACCGCGAAATGGTCATAGACGTTGCCGTACTCCGCGCCGGTCCGCACCTGCCGCCCGCCCATTCCGACGCACTGCACCGGGTGCGCGCCCATCGCCCAGTTCATAATATCCAGATTATGCACGTGCATCTCCGCTATGAAGTCCCCGCTGAGCCACGTCAGGAAAAGCCACCGCCGCAACTGCCACTCCATATCCGTCCACTCAGGCTTGCGAGGCGTCGGACTCCAGCCAAGCATTCCGTCGCCGAGCCGAACGCACTGCCCCCCGACAATCTCCCCGATATCGCCGTCCTGAATCCGCTTGACCCCCTCCATCAAATGCGCAGTACGCCGCATCTGCGTGCCGGCCACTATCGTCAGGCCCTTCTTGTCCGCTAACTCCGAAGATTCAATCACCGACCGAACGCCCACCGGGTCCACCGCCACCGGCTTCTCCATAAACACGTGCTTGCCCGCCTCAACCGCCGCCCGAAAATGCTCAGCCCGAAAATGCGGCGCCGTCGTAAGTATCACCACATCGACATCGCACGCCAGCACCTTCTTATACGCATCCCACCCTGCAAAGCACGTCTCGTCCGTCACCTTCACCTTGTCCGGCAGGTTCGTTTGGAACATATTGCGCGCGCTGTCGAGCTGGTCCTTAAAAAGATCGCCCATCGCCGCAAGCTCAACGTTCTCGCCGGCATTCAGAAAGTTCGACCCGTCATGGCTGCCCCTGCCGCCGCACCCAATCAGCCCGACGCGAATCTTGTCGCTCCCCGCAGCATACATCCGACCGGCCCCCGACGCCAACGCCGCCGCCCCAACCCCCATCATCTTCACAAAGTCTCGTCGCTTAATCCGTCCTGCCTTCATGCTATTTCTCCTTTTCTAATGCTCACGCCTTCTTCAATTCCACTCCTCTCTGTTTAGCCGTCGCCGCTCCGGCGACGCAATCCCAATACTCCTGCGCTCCCGTCATTGAGAGCAGTACGCCGGCGGCTGATGTAAAGCGTACCCCCAACACCCCGCCCTGTCAACCCCAATTACCAGCTTAAACCGCACCAGCCTCTTCATAAAGCATTCGCTTGCACTCCTTCACGATATTTTTCTCACCTTCTTGTGCTGCCGCATTGCAGTTGATATACTTCTTGCCTTGATTCTTTCACGCGGATTGTGTAACTTTGGAGCCGGTCTCTTTGCTCAAAGGAATTTTCTTATTCGATTGTCTCAAGGGTCCAAAATGAGCCGACAAACCATCGCCATCCTTGATTTCGGCAGCCAGTACGGCCAGTTGATTGCTCGCCGCGTCCGCGAGCATAACGTCTATTCGCGTATATGCCGCGCCGACATCAAAGCAGACGACCTCGCCGCTTTGCCCGTCAAGGGTCTAATCCTCTCCGGCGGCCCCGCGAGCGTATATGAAAAAAACGCCCCCAAATGTGACCCCAAAATCTTCGACCTCGGCGTCCCGATCCTCGGCATCTGCTACGGAATGCAGTTGGGCTGCCAGACCCTCGGCGCCACGATAGTCCCCGCAAAAAAACGCGAGTACGGGCGGACTAACCTCGCAATCCTCGACAAAACCGATTTGTTTGCGAATCTGCCCGATTCCATCACCGCCTGGGCCAGCCACAGCGACCAGATCGGCGAATCGAGCAGCGATTTTCTCAAGCTGGCGACCACGGACACCTGCCCCTTTGCCGCGGTAAGACACAAAGAAAAACCCTTTTTCGGCGTCCAGTTCCATCCCGAAGTCTCCCACACACCCAAAGGCCCCCAGATTCTAAAGAACTTCCTCTATGACATCTGCGGCTGCGACGGCGACTGGAAAATGAGCGATTTCGTCAGCGAAACGACCGAGGCCGTCCGCACGCAGGTCGGCGACGCAAAAGTGATATGCGGCCTCAGCGGAGGCGTCGATTCATCCGTCGTCGCATCACTCATTCACAAAGCCATTGGCGACCAGCTCGTCTGTATCTTCGTTGATAACGGCCTGCTCCGAAAGAACGAACGCCAGAGCGTCGTTGCGACATTCCGCAATCACTTCCACATGGACCTCCGCGTCGTTGACTGGTCCAAGCAGTTCCTCAAAAAGCTCGCCGGCGTCACCGACCCTCAAAACAAACGCAAAATAATCGGCCACGAATTCATCGAGGCATTCAAATCCGAGGCAAAAAAGATACCCAACGCCAGATTCCTCGCCCAGGGCACGCTCTATCCCGACGTCATCGAATCCGGCCACAAGGACGGCAATCCAGCCGCAAATATCAAGCTCCACCACAACGTCGGCGGCCTGCCCGAAGAACTCGGCTTTGAGCTTATCGAGCCGCTCCGCGACCTGTTCAAGGACGAGGTCCGCGTTGTCGGCGAATACCTCGGCCTGCCCGAAGACATCGTCTGGCGCCATCCCTTCCCCGGCCCGGGTTTAGCCGTAAGGATAATCGGCGATATTACGCCCGAAAGGCTCGAAATCCTCCGAGCCGCCGATGAAATCCTCATCGACGAAATCAAATCCGCCGGCCTCTACAGAAAGGTCTCCCAGGCCCTCACCGTCCTGCTGCCCATCTCCACCGTCGGCGTAATGGGCGACGAGCGAACCTACGAAAACGTCATCGCCGTCCGCGCCGTCGATTCCGTCGATTTTATGACCGCAGATTTCTCCCAAATCCCCCACGAGACCCTCGCCCTAATCGCCTCTCGCATAATAAACGAGGTCCGCGGCGTAAACCGAGTCGTCTATGACATCTCATCCAAGCCACCAGCAACAATCGAATGGGAATGATCCTTGCCACGGTGAAAGTCCCGACTTGTCGGGGAAAACATTAACGTAACGGCGTGTCTGGCAAGGTTTTGCTTTGAAGAACGGTGGGAGGTTGGTATTATTGACATCGGATTTCGTACGAAATGACGTGAGATGTTCTATTTGAAATACGGGATTTGTTTGGGGATCGTATATGAAGAGAGGTAGTGCAAGGACATGACGGCTTCATTCGTGGCCTACATTGACGAATCGGGAGACGAAGGTTTCAAATTCCGGACGGAATCCGATGAACAGTCGAGCAGCGACTGGTTTATTCTGGCCGGCTTCATAACGCGCAAGCGAACCGACCTTGAGACCGTCAAAGCAATTGACAGAGTCCGCGACGAATTCAAATTACATCCGAGCAAACACATCCATTGGAAAGACCTGAAGCATCCACGAAAGGTCCGCTATGCTCAGATCATCGCGACTTTGCAGGCCAGACTGATCGCCGTCTGTGTGCACAAGCCGTCTCTGCTTGAGCCTGAGACGTTTCAGCAGAGGTATCGCCTGTACTTCTATGCCGTCAGGTACCTTCTTGAGAGGATATCATGGCTTGCCCGCGACAGCCACAATCCCGCCAAGTGGGGAGGCGACGGCACAGTTGAGCTGTTGTTCTCAAATCGTCAGGGGATGTCCTATGAGGAAATGCGCGACTACTTACGGTTGCTCAAGATACGGCAGGATGCGGGGCAGGACGTTCGCATCGAGTTTGATAAGGTGGTTATTGACAAGATCAAGACCCGCACGCCCGGCAAATCTATGGGTTTGCAGCTTGCAGATGCAACTGCCGGGGCATTCTTCAACGCTCTGGAGGCCGACAGCTTCGGCAACACTGAGCCGCGGTACGTTCAAACTATGGCCACTGTTGTCTATCGCCATGAAGGAATTCTGCACGGATACGGCCTGAAAATTGTTCCAAGAGAGGCCGTGCTCGCATTGGAGGGCGATGATAATACTGCGTGGATATCGGAATTCACATAAAAATAGCAGACCCCAGGTCGTAGGATCCCACGCGATACGCGCTGCTGCCCTTGCGGGCAACCTACGATAGCTCCTGCGCATGTCTGCTATATAAATAGTACGTCCAGATCCCCTTCCGGTCAAACAAAATTTCAAAATTCCCACAATTTCTGGATATCCCCCCTTGGATCCTTCCCCACGGGGCCAAGGGCCTGGGACAACGCGGCAATCTCATTTTGGGGAATTCGTATTTTGGTCCTTTGAGTTTGTTTCGGATTTAGTGCTTACTCAGACTGACCGGTTTTTCAAGAGAATGGCACGATAAGTCCTTATGCGACAGCAATACGGCACAGTGTGTCATTCCCGCGAAACTTGTCCTCGACCTGATCGGGGAGCGGGAATCCACTCACCCGCCACACTACTGGATACCTGCTTTCGCAGGTATGACAAGGCGAACCGGTCAGTTTGAGGTGCTTAGTAGTTCGAATTTCTTCTTCTCTGTGCACCCCCCGTCATTCCGAGCGCAGTCGAGGAATCTATTAAACAAAAGTCATTGCGAGGAGTCCCTTGTGGCTGTGGCTTTGAAAAATCCGGATCAATAGTCAATAACCAATAATCAATAATCATTAGTCAACCGCCCTGCTCCACCTCAGTCGCCCCGTATCCTCATCGACATTCGGCTTGCGGAATACGAACAAATGCTCGTGCATTATCAGGTAGAACTTATCCCTTTTCGCCTTCGGCCGCCACCGCTCCGTCATCTTGCAGTGATGCTGCACCTTGATAATGTCCTCTTTGAGAATGAACCCCGCCCTCAAGAACCGCCGCATCACCCCGAACGCCAACGGCACATAATGCCTCCCCCTCCTCGTATCCCCGATTAGTATCGCGCAATACCTGTTCGGGCGCAGCACCCGGTAAAGCTCCCCCGCAACCTTCTCTATCTCATCGCAGAACCTCGGCAGGCTCCCGATATTCGACAAATCCCCAGCAATCTTCCCCTCCGAATAGCTGATGATATTCATATAAGGCGGATGAGTCAGAACAAGATCGATACTCTCATCTGCGATGCAAGATAAATCCCGCGCATCGCCCACCCTCGCCTCCTGCTCGCTCGGCGGACTATGCTTGAATCGCAGCCCCTTCTTCGCCAATTCTATCGCCTCCGGATTGATATCTAACCCGATAGCGTTCCGAGCCAACAGCTTGGCCTCGATAAGAGTCGTCCCCGCCCCAACCATCGGGTCAAGAATCATCTCCCCCTGCGCAGAATACATCTCAATAATGTTCCTCGGTATCTGCGGCGCAAAATTCCCCCGATAACCCGCATTGTGCGTCGCCCAGCTCCCTCGCTCAGGAAATGACCATACCGTCGTCGCCTCCGGCAGCCATAACCCCGGCAAGAACTCAC
>Ga0315285_10007896_pt1 | contig 10923 bp, 8 predicted proteins | sample YL17G09_36_MG_FD_203698 | JGI IMG/M metagenome (GOLD analysis project Ga0315285, IMG submission 203698) | Sediment microbial communities from Yellowstone Lake, YNP, Wyoming, USA - YL17G09_36 | ecosystem: Environmental > Aquatic > Freshwater > Lake > Sediment | place: USA: Wyoming | collected... | reverse complement strand
AGAAATGGGCAAAGATGGAATCAAGGTTTTGAATCGAGATTGTAAATTCTATAATCGGCTTAAGAAAATAGCGAAGGGAGAGGTTATTACATTTGGAAGTAATTCAAGAGCTGATGTTTATTATGAATGTCTTGAAAGATTAAAAAAAGGATTTGGATACAAATTCACTATTATATCAAAAATCGGAAGAGTGGAGGTAAAATTAAATATGTTTGGGAAACACAACGTAAACAATGCAATAGCAGCAACAGCTGCTACAATTCCGGTGGGCATCAAAAAGAGTGATGTGAAAGAAGCAATTAATGAGTTCACAGCATCAAATATGAGAAGCGAAGTAAAAAAACTGAAGAACATCACTCTCATTGTAGATTGTTACAATGCCAATCCGGAGGCTTTTAAATCTGGAATTAGGGACCTGGCTGAAATGGATACCAAAGGCATAAAAGTGGTAGTGATGGGAGATATGTTAGAGCTTGGTGAAGATGAAGAAAAGTATCATAAAGAGCTCGGGAATGAAATGGCAAAGGCAAAGGTTGATTTACTAATCACAAAAGGGAAATTATCCAGGCACACATCTGACGTTCTTTCTTCTCAGCGAATTCTTACCAAGCATTGCGAAAATAATGATGATATAAAATCATACTTAATACACCTTTTGAAAAAAGATGACGTCGTCTTTATCAAAGGTTCAAGATTGATGAAATTAGAAGACATTGCAGAATTCTTAGAAAAGTGGGATGGATCCCGTTAGAAATAAATCCGGATCTTGTCATGCTGAACTTGTTTCAGCATCTCTTATTTCCGTCCCAATGAGATTCCGAAACAAGTTCGGAATGACATCTTCCGGTTTGGAAATGGATTGCTAATGGGATAAATCTCTAAACGGGATGGAGGAAATCATTGATTTATTATTTGATAACCCTGATTCTCAAAAGTAGTGGGGAACTCGGGTTTCTGAGAGTGTTTACATATATCACGGTCAGGAGTATTTTAGCGTTTAGCGGCGCTATAATAATCTCAATATTAGTAGGTCCTTATTTTATCAGAAGATTAAAAGAATTAAAGATAGGACAGAGTATAAGAAAAATCAATAAGGAAGGGAGTCCGGATTTATTTGCCATTCATAAAGGTAAAACTGGCACACCCACAATGGGTGGTCTTTTAATTATTGTGTCGTTTCTTATACCCGTTATTCTTCTTTGTAATTTAAAAGCAGGTAAGATACAATTATTGATAGTATTGACAATACTCTTAGGTTTAATCGGTTTCTATGATGATTATAAGAAGTTAGTCAAGAAAGATGCAAAAGGATTAAAAGCAAAATATAAACTCATAGGGCAATTAGTTGTCGGATTGTTATTAGGGTTATACATCTATGTATCAAATTTACCTGTAGATTACTATTACAAAGGGATTACAGGATATACTTATTTATTAGTTCCGTTTTTTAAAGATGCATATCCCAATTTAGGGATATTTTTCATACTGTTTGCGATGGCGGTCATTGTAGCGTCATCTAATGCAGTTAATTTGACTGATGGTTTGGATGGGCTTGCAATCGGTGTAACTATAATATCGATGATGCCATACATTATTATTTCGTATCTTGTAGGAAGAGTCGATTTTGCAAAATATCTTATAATACCTTATGTGCCAAATAGTGGTGAGATAACAGTTTTTTTATCGGCGATGACAGGTGGAGGATTAGGTTTTTTATGGTTTAATTCGCATCCGGCAGAAGTGTTTATGGGAGATACAGGTTCTCTGACAATTGGAGGATTGTTAGGAACAATCGCCATCTTATTAAAGCAGGAATTATTATTAATCGTAATCGGAGGTATATTTGTTATTGAAGCATTAAGCGTGATTATTCAAGTTATTTCATATAAGTTAACAGGGAAACGATTATTCAGGATGTCGCCTTTACATCATCATTATGAGATGGGTGGAATGGCAGAATCGAAAATCATTATGCGTTTTTACATCGTTTCGGTTTTATTAGCGCTCTTTGGATTAAGTTTATTAAAATTGAGATAACGCACGGAGGGGACGCATATATGCGTCCCCTACAATTCCCCTCTTGAGAGGGGCGTCTGCGAAGCAGACAGGGTGTGTAATCGGTAGTATATTAGAGATTACAATTGGAAAATATATAGAATGAATTTCAAAGGTAAAAAAATACTGGTTTTTGGTGCAGGTAAAAGTGGTGTCGCCGCTGTTAAACACCTCGTTAAAAATAATTATGTCCTCTTAGTCGATGATAAAAATAAAGAAGATTTAACAAAAACTCTTAACGGTCTTGCGAATCTACCCATCGATACCTTTTTGGGTAAATATGATTTGAATATTCTTGAAGGTGTAGAATTGATTGTAATCAGTCCGGGGATTCCCCTCACACATAAACTTGTATTGGAAGCAAATAGAAGGAAAATTCCAATAATAAGTGAGCTTGAATTGGGCTATCAGCTTTTAAAAGATAAATACCTCGTTGCAATAACAGGAACCAATGGTAAGACCACCACAACCGCTTTAGCAGCATATCTCTTGAACAAAGGTGGTTTGAACTCTCTTGCTGTTGGTAACATTGGGGCTCCGATAACAGGTTTGTTAGAATTAAGTAATCAACCAGATTATTTAGTTGTAGAGGTAAGCAGTTTTCAACTCGAGACCATTGATGAATTCAAACCGCAAATATCTGCAATTTTGAATATTACACCGGATCATCTCGATAGACATAGGGATATTCAGGAATATGCAAGTGTGAAGGCAAAGATATTCAAAAATATGACAAAGAAAAACTTCTTAATCATTAATGGAGACGATAATACCTGCCGTGAAATAGCTCAACAATCTAACGCAAAGGTTCTTGAATTCAGCAGTAGAAGAGAAGTTACAGAAGGTGCCTTCCTTAAAGATGATGAAATCATAGTTAGAATTAAAGGAATGGATAATCCTATTTGTCTTGCTAATGAAATCTTTATAAAAGGAAGGCATAACTTAGAAAATGCACTCACTGCTATTTTAATCAGCTTCTTAATCGGTGTTAAAAAAGATAAAATAACAGAAGGACTAAAGGAATTCAAAGGTGTTGAACATCGGTTGGAATTTGTAGATGAACGGGATGGGGTGAGTTTTTACAACGATTCAAAAGCAACGAATATTGAGGCATTAGAGAAGTCTTTAGAATCATTTTCTAATTCCATCATCTTAATTGCAGGTGGAAGGGATGTTGGTGGTGATTTTATCAGATTGAAAGACTTAGTCCAAAAGAGAGTAAACAAAGTAATTCTGATTGGAGAAGCGGCAGACAAGATTTTTGAGAGCTGGAAGGATATTGTACCGATGGAACATTCTTATAATATGCGGGATGCAGTTGAAAAGGCGTACAAATCTGTAACAGGTAGAAATATAATTTTACTTTCACCGGGTTGTAAGAGTTTTGATATGTTCGCTAATTTTGAAGACAGAGGTAAGATATTCAAAAACGAAGTCAAAAAACTCTTGAGTGAGTTAAAAGATTAGCAGAGTAGAGACGCAATATATTGCGTCTCTACAAGGGAAGCATATATGCGTTCCTACTAATATTATATAAAAGTTCATCAGCATTTATTATAGTTAAAATTGTTTTTGCGTTCTTTGTGTTCTTCGTGCCATTTGTGGTTAAATAATTTCAAGGAGAGCAAAAATGGGTTATACAAATCAGAGAGTTATATTAATTGTCTCATTGATTCTCATATTTTTAGGGATAGTAATGGTCTATAGTTCAAGTTATGTTTACGCCCAGTATAAATTTAATAGAGAGCCTTATTACTTTTTACTAAGACAATTGATATGGGTCGCATTATCATTAAGCGTAATGATATTCCTCACACAATTAGATTATCAGAGATTAGGAGAAGTAAGCAAATGGATGTTATTGGTTTGTGGAATTCTTCTTGTTCTCGTTTTAATACCAGGAATCGGAATAATGGTGAAAGGTGCAAGGAGATGGCTTGGTTATGGACACCTCCGATTTCAACCATCTGAATTAGCAAAGATAGTTCTGATTATCTTTATGGCAAAGTTCTTATCTCAGAAATATGATAGTATGAAAGACTTTAGGCGGGTAGTTCTGCCATCGATTGCAATATTAGCCTTATTTATGATATTAATAGTGAAAGAACCAGATTTTGGTAATGCAATGATTATTGGTTTGATTATGGGAATTATGTGGTTTGTAGCAGGGATGAGAATTCGATTAATCATTGCCTCACTGATTGTATCAGCTCCTATTGTCACATATCTCATTTTTTCTAAACAATACAGATTGGACCGAATATTAGCATTTTTAAATCCCTGGGACTACAGGTCCGGGAAAGGTTGGCAGTTAGTTCAATCGTTAATATCGTTAGGTTCAGGTGGAATAGGAGGAAGAGGTTTAGGACAGAGTGTGCAAAAGTATTTATATCTACCTGATTCGCATTCGGATTTTATATTTTCCATATTAGGTGAAGAGCTCGGATTCTTAGGAACTTCTGCTGTGGTTCTTCTCTTTCTAATTCTTATCTGGTGCGGAATAAAAGTTTCATTAAGGATTAAAGATTTGTTCGGAAGCTATCTTGCGATTGGGATTACCTCATTAATAGGAATACAGGCATTAATCAATATGTGTGTAGTAACAGGATTATTACCAACAAAAGGACTTCCATTGCCTTTTATAAGTTATGGTGGTTCCTCACTGCTTGCGAATTGTATAGGAATTGGAATATTGATCAATATTGCCAGTTATGACACGAGCACGAAGCGACCAAAAATAAAAGCAAAGATAATAAAAAAAGCATACTCAACATAGCGTAGTAAGGGTTCGATTTATCGAACCCGTTATTACGGGCGTGATAAATCACGCCCCTACATTATAGACGCAATTGGGAATTATGGTCTTATGAAAAAAAACATAATAATTTCAGGAGGTGGAACAGGCGGACATATCATCCCGGCAATCGCGATTGGTGAAGCAATAGAGAAAATCGATAATAACATTGAAGTTATTTATGTATCAGGTGATAAGAAGGTAGAAAGAAAATTTTATAAAGATAAAAATTGCAGAAGAATTCCAATTAAAGTTGTCCAGAAGGGTTTTACAGGCAAAATTAGAGGGCTCTTTAACATTATAAACTCAATTCGGATTTCCATCAGATTAATAAAGGAGTTAAAGCCAATAGCTGTCATTGGGACAGGAGGTTATGTTTCAGGACCGGTATTATTCGCAGCGTATTTATTGAGAGTTCCGACTCTCATTCAGGAACAGAACAGTCTGCCGGGTAAGACAAATAGGTTCTTAGCCAAATTTGTAGACGAGATTTCTGCTTCTTACGAAGGTTCATTGAAATATTTTAAAAGAAAAAATGTTAAACTATTAGGAAACCCAATTATAATCAAGGATAAAGGAATAACCCGAGAAGAAGCATTGAAGAAATTTAATCTAAGAAATGATAAACCGATTTGCTTGATATTTGGTGGTAGTCAAGGGTCTTTGAAAATAAATAAAATCGTCCTGGAAACCATACAAAAAGGATTAATAAAAGACTTAGATTTACAAGTTATATGGATTTGCGGATTAGGAAAGTATTTTGAAGAAATAAAGAAAGGGTTGGAGGGAATAGAAACAGGAAAATTAGATTTGCGGGTCTACGAATATATCGAAGATATGGATGTGGCAGAAAAGATTACTGATTTCGGAGTAACAAGGGCAGGGGCTATTACGCTAACTGAGCTTGCATATTATGGAATACCATCAATTCTTGTGCCATATCCGTTTGCGAAAGAAGACCATCAGAGACTAAATGCGCAAGAAATGATTAATACGGGTAGTTGTAAGATGGTTTTGGATGCAGAATTAACACCAGAAACATTAGCAAATAAAATTAAAGAAATGTTATCAGATAGAAAAAAATTACTTGAAATGAAGGAGAAGATAAAACAATTTTCAAGACCGCAAAGTGCAATTGAAATCGCAAAACAGACAATCGAATTGGCTAAAAGGAAAAAAATATATTTACCACAACGGCACTACGAACATTAAGAATGTTAATAAAATAAAAAAAATAATTAGAAATTTATTTAACGTTGTGTCGTCGTGGTTCATTGAGGAAAGAAATTATTAATGAGCTACAAACTTCCTGACAGGGATAAAAAAATTTATTTCATCGGAATTGGTGGCGCAGGGATGAGTGCTATCGCTTATGTATTATTAAAAATGGGATATAGCGTCTCAGGTTCGGATAAAGCACTGAATACAATGACTGCACGGATTGCAAAAAACGGTGGCAAAGTTTATCTGGGGCATAAAAAAGAAAATGTTAAAGGTGCTGATATCATTGTTATCTCAACAGCAATCACGCCTGATAATTGTGAATATAAAAAGGCTCTGGAAGACAATATACCGATATGGCACAGGGCAGATATGCTCTCCGCTTTAATGAACGATAAAATCTCAATTGCCATTGCAGGCACTCACGGCAAAACCACAACAACCTCTATGACCGCTTTACTATTAGAGAAAAGTGGATTGGACCCCACTTCTATCATCGGGGGAGAATTAGAAGACATCGGCGGAAACTCTAAATTGGGAAGTGGAAAATATCTGGTCGCAGAGGCTGATGAAAGCGATGGCTCCTTCCTAAAGATGAATCCTGATTATGTCATTATTACCAATATGGAAGCAGACCATCTCGACTACTATAAAAATTACGAAAACATCAAGGACGCCTTTTCCAGATTTATCAGGTCTGTTCGGAAGGATGGCAAAGGATTCTTATGCTACGATGACATAGAATTAAGAAAATTAGGAAAGGAATTGAAAAGAAACACAATCTCTTATGGAATTGAAAATGAGGAAAGTGACATTATCGCAAAGAACATAAAGATATTAGAGGAAGGAAGCGAATTCGACGTTCTCGTTAACAACAAAATATTAGGGAAATTGAGATTAAATATCCCGGGATTGCACAATATTGTTAATAGCCTCGGAGTTATTGGAGTCGGATTAGAAACAGGCATAAAGTTTTCTGATATAGCTCAGATACTGCCGATGTATCGAGGTGTAAGAAGAAGATTTCAATTAAAAGGTAAAGTTGATGATGTGTATATCTACGATGATTATGCTCATCATCCTACGGAAATCAGGGCAACTTTGAAAGCGGCAAAAGGATTCAGACAAGGAACAATAAAGCGTCTGGTAGTCATTTTTCAACCGCATCGGTATTCGAGAACTTTTCATTTGTATCAGGAGTTTGGGAAAGCATTTGGCGATGCAGATGTATTGATACTAACAGACATCTACTCTGCAGGAGAACAGCCAATCGAAAATGTTGATGGCGAATCAATTTATAAGGAAGCAATTAAATCGGGTCACAAAGATGTGAAATATATGCCAGAAAAAGATAAAATAGCTGATTACCTGTTAGACATTATTCAGGATGGAGATTTAGTAATTACAATGGGAGCAGGAGATGTGTGGAAAGTGGGCGAAGAACTAATAGACAAATTACCCAAAAGACAAAACGCAAGCTCTTTATAAAGTAACGCGAGCTTTAGCTCATAGTAGGGACAGAACAGTGTTCTGTCCCTACAAGCGACATAAATGTCGCATTACATAGCGGTTCGATTAATGAATGAAAAAGTATTCAATGAGTTAAAAAAAATATTTCAGAATGATGTGATATTAAAGGCAGACCTGAAGAGACTTTCAACTTTCAAGATAGGTGGCACAGCAAAGGCAATTTTAAGAGTAAAAAGCTATAAAGAGCTATTAAGCTTCATTGAATGGGCAAATAAGCGAAAGGTTAGATATATTCCGATTGGAAAAGGCTCGAATATCCTTTTTGCTGATGAAGGTTATGAGGGAGTTATTCTGATATTAGATGGTTATTTTAAAAAAGTAAAAATTAAAGGTGAAAAAGTTAAAGCAGGAGCAGGAGTTATTTTATCAGCCCTGTTGAATAAAGTAAAAAAAGCTCAGTTGAGCGGTTTAGAATTTTGTGTCGGTATCCCTGGGACTATTGGTGGTGCAGTGTTGGGAAATGTCGGTCTAAAAAAGGAATGTATCTTTGATGTTATAGATTCGATAGAGGGTATAGGGAACGCATATATGCGTTCCTCACGAGGAAGAAAAATTTTTTTGAAAAGAGAGGATATTTCTTATTCATACAGAGATTCAAGATTAAAAAATATAATTGTCACTTTTGCCAATTTTCGTTTCATAAAAAGACCTATTCAATACATAAATGAAAGGATAAGCTGGTATAGAGAACAAAGAAAGAATCAGCCTTCAGGTGTAAAATCTGCAGGATGTATATTTAAAAATCCTGAAGGTGACTTTGCTGGTAGATTAATCGAAAGTGCGGGTCTGAAAGGCTTAAGAATTGGTGATGCTCAGATTTCAGAGATTCACTCTAATTATATTATAAACAAAGGGCAGGCGCAGGCAAAGGATGTAATGAGTTTAATCAAAAGAATCAAAAAAGAAGTAAAAGATAAATTCAATGTAACATTAGAACTGGAAATAAAAATCATTAAATAAAGATTGTAGCGGTCGCATTTATGCGACGTTAATCGTGCAATAAATCACACCGCTACAAAATATTATAAAAAAATAGACAGTTTGAAATGGGAAAAAAACCGAAAGTAATTTTAAATAAACATCTGGCAAAGAGGAAAAAGCAACCTATTTCCTTAATAACAAAGATAAAAGGATTTTTCAAAGCCATATTCTTTCTCTTTAAATTCGCTTTAATATTAACCCTCTTAGGTGGTATTGCATTTTCATTTTATAAATTTTGTTACCAATCGGATTTCTTTACTGTTAAAGAAATTGAAGTGGTTGGGGTTTCCGACAAAATAAAAAACCATATCAATAAAGTGATTAATAGAAATAGTCTGCTGAAAGAAAATTTATTAAAGGTTGATGTTAAGAAGATAGAAGAAGAATTGAAATCTATCCCAAAACTCGATGAGATACAGGCACAAAAAGTTTATCCGAATAAGATTAGAATTGTAGCAAAAGAATTAACACCTATAGCCGTTGTGGTTGGAGAGAATATGTATACAATTGACGACAGAGGAATCGTCATTGATTTATTTGATAAGAACCAAAAAGCAAACATACCATTCATTACGGGGATTCTTGATAATAATATTGAGTTTGGTAGAAGAATAGATCTTCCGGCACTTGATAATATCATCGGTTTAATAAGGTGCCTCCAGTCAAAGAATAAAGATTTCCTGAAGGAAATATCCGAGTTTCACGTCCAAAAAAATAACAGCGTTAGTATGATTTTAGTTGATGGCGTAGAAGTGAAATTAGGCGAAGACGGCTTTATCGACAAGATTGCATTATTACTGTCGGATGAATTGAAAGAAAAATTCTCAAAAGAAAAAAATTTAAAATATATAGATTTGCGATTTACCGACCAGATTTATTACAAAACATTATAAAATGTAGGGGGACGCATATATGCGTCCCTCATATAAAAATTGTAGTGGCGAGGTAACCCCGCCCCTACATTCTGAAACGATTGGGAAAGGACATAAAGTGTTCCGGGTTAAGGGAAAAAAGAAATACATAACCGGTCTGGATATCGGCACTACAAAAATATGCGCTATCATAGGAGAAATGAGTGAGAATAACGAGTTATCTATTCTCGGTGTAGGTTCCTCACCATCACATGGATTAAAGCAGGGAATGGTTGTCGACATTGAAAGCACAGTTAATTCCATTATTAATGCGGTTGAAAAAGCAGAAAAGATGGCAAATGTTGAGGTGAAAAAGGTCAATGTGGGAATTGCCGGCAGGCATATCCAGAGTCTCAATACAGTAGGCGCAGTTGCTATCTCTAATCCTCTAAGAGGAGTTGTTGAAAGGGATGTAAAGAGGGCTTTGCATAAAGCCAGAAGTGTTGTGATTCCCTTAGAGCGTGAAATCATTCATGAGGTAATACAGGATTTCGAGATAGATGGTCAGAAAGGAATCCAGAATCCGATTGGGATGAGTGGTTCTACATTAAAGGTTAATTTGCATCTCATTACGGGAAGCGCTTCCATAACTCAGAATATTATTAATTGTGTGGAACAAGCTGGTTTTAAAACCTCGACTCCTATCCTTGAATCTTATGCATCGAGTCTATCATTACTTGATGAAAGCGAAAGGGATTTAGGTGTTTTACTAATAGATATCGGTGGGGGTTCAGCTGATATTGCTATTTTTTCAGGTGGATGCATAAAGCACACATCAGGCGTGGACTACGCAGGTGATCAAATAACTAAGGATATATCTGAAGGACTGAGAACCTCCAAATTCAACGCTGAAAACATAAAAAAGAGATTTGGATGCGCAATGGCAGAATTAGTCAATGAGGATGAAGAATTTGTAGTCGAGAGAGTTGTTGATAATAAAGCTATCAAGGTTTCGAAGAGTAATTTAAGTATGATTATCGAAGCAAGAATGGAAGAGATATTTGAGCTTGTGAAACGGGACACAGAGAAGGTAATGATGAAAGAGCGAGTAATCGGGGGCGTAGTTTTAACGGGTGGAACATCTCTATTGTTAGGGATTGAAAGATTAGCAGGTAAAATATTTAATCTACCTGTAAGATTGGGAAAACCTAAAGATTTAAAAGGAATGTCCAGCATCGTTTTAAGCCCGATATATTCGACATCAGTAGGATTGGTCTTATATGGATGTCGGGATTCTCAGCTTTATCCCTGGGAAAAAAAAAGTATAGTCAGTTCGTTTGTTAAAGATATTGTGAGAGCTGTGAATAATATATAATTTTAGTGGTTTAATATATTTTACCACAACGGCACAAAAAACATATAAACTAAAAATGTAAAACCGATAACTGACGATTTAAAATCTCTTTTAATTCATTGTCAGTTTTAAATTGT
>Ga0315285_10007895_pt1 | contig 10925 bp, 9 predicted proteins | sample YL17G09_36_MG_FD_203698 | JGI IMG/M metagenome (GOLD analysis project Ga0315285, IMG submission 203698) | Sediment microbial communities from Yellowstone Lake, YNP, Wyoming, USA - YL17G09_36 | ecosystem: Environmental > Aquatic > Freshwater > Lake > Sediment | place: USA: Wyoming | collected... | reverse complement strand
CCTGTGCTACTGTGTGTATCCATAGTTCCGCTTCTTTCAGAGCAGCCTGGCTGATCCGTACCTCTACAGGTAAAGACACAGGTACGACGTCCTCAGTTAAAGCGCGCACCAGCACACTGTAAAACTGCTCCAGGCGATAGCCACCCAGCGTGAGTAAGTGGAGCAAGGATGGATCGGCCAGCGGACAGAGATCTATGCGGGGTGGAGCATTGCAACTGTGATAAAACTGCTCGATGGACTCGAGGTCTGTGTTGACAACCGGCCCGTGCAGGCCCAGGCCGACGGCCTTGTTGAGAGGGGAGTCATGCCCGGCATAGATTGCATAGCCCCCTGCCACTCGTTCAACCCTGATTAGAGCGTCAGGATGCAACGTACGTTGGGCGCGGGCATATTCTACTCCCCGCCAGGCGTGAGCCAGTTCTAACCGGCGAGCAAGGGCAAGATCAACAAAAAGCATACGCCACTAATCCGAGGAATGCTTCTCACCAAGAACTACGAGGGCTACAAATGGAACTCTCGAATCCCTTTTCATCCCTATTTCCCTTTCAAGGGCGCTTGCGTCACCGAAGGTTTACTCAGAAACAGGGCTCAACGCAAAGTCAATGCCGGGCGTATCGTTGGGAGCATTGACTGTTACTTCTGTGGCTAATGCTTCGTCAGCCACGTAGCTGTAGAATTGCGACACGTGGCCAGAGGCTGTCACCTGAACCCGGTATCTTCCCGAGGGGAGACCTTGAATGGTGTAATTGCCGTCAGGTTGAGTGTTGGCCCCAGCCCCAGGGTGATCGCCAACAATAGGGAAGGCGTAAACGCTGGCTCCGGCAATGGGGGTGGTTCCATCTGCCTCGTAAACGTGCCCGGAGATACTGCCTACGTGAGCCAGGTAGAAGTCTATCCCGGCCGCCCCGCTAGGGGCGGCGACACACACCGGGTCGGCATTGGCTCTATCATAGCGGTTATTCCAATACTCTGGAACATAGCCGGGAGCATCCACTGTTCCCACATGATAGCACCCGGTGCCTACCCATAACTCGTAGCTTCCGTCAGGCAGGGTTGGCACATATATAATCCCACCCACATCTACCGTTATTCCACCCTCTACCATTGCCCCACTAATGGGCGCTCCTGTCGCCTCATCGTAGACGTGTCCTCTAATTGGAGCCCCCATCTCCAGGGTGAAGTCAATCCCCGTGACCTGCTGGCCGGCAGCTACTGAGAGGGCGTTTGCAGTTTGGCGACTCGGCTTTCCGTTATAAAACTCAGAGGCCAACCCCACGGGGTTCTGCACTCGCACAACGTAGCTGGATGGAGGCAATCCCGCTATAGTGTAGCTTCCGTCAGCGTTGGAATAGGTCAGGTTTCCCCCACCAGCTACAATAGTGGTGTCAGCTATTATCTCGACATTGGCAACCGGGGTGACGCCGTCGCTCTGAAAGATATGGCCTGAAATCAAACCTGCCGGGTCGAGGCTAACGTTTATGTTGGAGGTGGTGTCGGGCGGTGTGACCACTACACTGGTCGCATTGCTCCAGCCATAGGCATCGCGGTAGTACTTGAGCATGGCGTAGCCGGGTGCTTCTGCCCTGATCTTAAAGCCACCCAGAGAAAGCCCATCAACAATGTAACTTCCATCCGCGGCGGTGACGGTCTGGAACCCGTCGTCCTGGGGGTACTTGCTGGGCCACACCCATACCCGAGCGTCGCCAATGGGTGTGACTCCATCACGTTGATAGATGGTTCCAGAGATGGCACCACCCCCAGTGAGATCAAAATTGATGCCAGAGGTCCCACGGCCTGCGGTGACGTGAACAAGCGTAGCCTCGTGAGATGGATTGACATTGTCATAGTATTCCCTGGCATAGCCAGGGGCAGTGACAAGCACCTTGTAATCGCCAGTGGGCAGGCTGGCGAAGGCGTAGCTGCCATCGGAAGCTGTGGTAGCCGAATGGTCAGTGAATTGGGCCTCTACCTTCGCCCCAGCGATGCCTTCGCCAGTCGCTGCATCCGTCACCCGGCCGGAGAGAGAAGGGACAGGAGTGGGTGTGGGCGTGGCAGTGGGTGTGGCCGTTGGTGTTGGCGTAAGAGTCGGCGGCACGGGCGTGTTCGTTAATGTGGGAACTAGAGCAACGGGCGTTGGCGTTGCTGTCTTGCCCAAGCACGCTACCAGTAATGTGACCAAAAGAGCGGCAAATATTACGTGAGAAACCCTTGGCATCTAAGTGACTCCTTTCTACCTTCTGTCCAATGGCGCCGCGCCGTTAGCGCGGGCGCGCAGCGTTCCGCGCTAACGAAAAAGCTCACCCGCCTGGCGGCGCAGGCGCGGAGGCTTTGCTAACCAGAGCGATTGCCGGCAAAACGCGCCGATTTCACCCTGGCGAAGCCAGGTCGGGTGCAGCGGGGGTCAGCCCGCTTTTTGCCCTGGATTTGAACACACTCGCATGATCATGATGTTGTAAATCGGCAAGGTTTTCTTGAAAGTCAGGACAGAGCGATGCCCCCTAACCCATTGATGCATCTCAAGGGTTGCGCAGGACGAGAGGGAGGTAGATTTGGTGGTGAGCCGCTATGACCTCCAGGCTCGCGGTGTTATCATCGACATCGTCCTCTGTCCCAGCCGAACTGATCGTGAGCGTCACCGGGTAGCGGGTACCGATGAGGGCCGTGCCAGAGAGGCTCACCCGCAGGTCGAACTGACCGCTGTCCCGGAAGGCCAGGTCCGCCGGGTTCCAGGTGACCGTGTTGCTGCTCAGCGTGGGGGAGATGCCTGACGTATCGCTCACATAAGACAGGCCGCTGCTCAGCGTGGCAGTGAGGGTGACCAAGGTAGCGGTAATGGCGCCGCGGTTGCCGTACTGGATAGGGATGGCGACCACGCCGCCCGGCGGTGCGCCGACCAGCGCTGGGGCCTGTACGTAGGCGTTCACATTCGGGCTGGGAAGCGCCAGCTTCGCCACGAAGACATCGGAGACGCTGTCGTGGGTCCTGTCGAAGGCCCCCACCGTGGTAGGGAAGTCGGAGCAGTCCGTGGCCCCCGTTACGTAGGCGTTCCCGCTTCTGTCCACGGCGATGCCATCGGCGTAATCATCGCCCGAGCCATCACTGCTCGTATTCCCGCCGAGGAAGGTGCTGTAGACGAGCGTGCTGCCCCCAGGATGCAGCTTGGTGACAAAGCCGTCGCCCCAGTTGCCAAGGCTCGTGTCGAAAGCTCCCGGCGTCGTGGGAAAATCGGTTGAGAGAATAGTCCAGCCCGCGACGTAGGCAGCCCCACTTCCGTCCACGGCAATGGCGTTGGCCTGGTCGTAAGAGACCCCTCCCAGATAGGTGGCGTAGAGGAGGTCGCTGCCGGTGGGGTCTAGTTTGATCACGAAGGCGTCCGCGTTGCCGCCGTTGTAGGTCGTATCAAAGGCGCCAGGAGTGGTGGGAAAGTCAGAGGACTCGGTGTGGCCCGCAACGTAGGCCGCTCCGCTCCGGTCCACGGCGATAGCATTGCCATATTCGTGACTAGTCCCGCCCAGGAAGGTACTATAGACGAGGGTGGTGCCGCCGGGGTTGAGTTTGGTCACGAAGGCGTCCATGGAGAAACCGCCCACAGTCCTATCAAGAGCGCCTGGGGTGGTGGGAAAGTCGTCAGACCAGGTAACGCCTGTCACGTAGACGTTCCCGCTCCCATCCAGGGCGATAGCCCGCCCCGAATCCAGGTCATCATCCCCTCCCAGGAAAGTGGCATAGAGCAGGGCGCTGCCGGCCGGGTTCATCTTGACGATAAAGGCGTCGCTGCCAATGGTGGTCGTGTCGTAAGCGCCGGGAGTAGTGGGAAAGTCGAGGGACGCGGTGGCACCCGTCACGTAGGCATTCTCATCACCATCCACGGCGATAGCATAGCCATATTCGTCACGCGTCCCGCCCAGGAAGGTACTGTAGACGAGGGCGGTGCCGCCGGGATTCAGTTTGGTCACGAAGACGTCGGATTCACCGCCCAGGGTCCTGTCAAGTGCGCCGGCGGTGGTGGGAAAGTCAGCAGAAGCGGTAAGGCCGGCAATGTAGGCGTTCCCGTTCCCGTCCACGGTGATCGAACAGTAGACAAAAGGATACCCGCCGAAGTTGCACTCATCATCGCTCCCGCCCAGGAAGGTGGCGTAAAGAAGATCGCTGCCAGCAGGGTCCAGTTTGGCCACAAAGGCGTTGTGCATATCACCGAAACTGTAAGTCGTATCAAACGCGCCGGGGGTGGTGGGGAAGTCGTAGGAAAGGGTCGAGCCCGCCACGTATGCATATCCACTTCCATCCACGGCGATGTCCAGGCCATCGTCCCAAGACCACCCGCCCAGGAAGGTGGAGTAGAGGAGGTCGGAAGTACCCGGTTGTGGATTGGCGATTGGGGATTGCGGATTGGAGATTGCGGGGGCGAAGGGCAGGGCTACCTGGTCGCCGACGATAGTCGGGCCGGCCAGGTCGGCGTCAAAAGCACCGGCTACCTGGAGCAGCGGCAGGGCGAACTCGCCGACAGCAGTCGTCAGATGCAGGGCATGGCCTTCCAAGGTCAGGGTATCTGCGCCGTCCACCTGGAGACGCACCGCGCTCAGGTCTGCACCAGGGTGAACAACCAGCCGCTGCACCATCTGTTCATTTTCGCCAGTGATTTCCAAGTCAACGCCAGGATACAGGCCCACGTAGCGCACACCGCCCCATACAGGCACGTCCGCGCGCCAATTGGCCGGGTCGTCGCTGATGAAGTAGGAGGCGTGGGTGGCCAGGCGGTTGAAGGGCTCCAGGCGCGGGTGGGGGTTGGCACCGACGAAGGAAAGGCGCAGGTTGACCCCTTGGCGGGGACCAGGAGGCGGGGGGTAGAGGTCAGGGCTGGGGGCCAGGGCACGATCTGCTCTCCAGTCGCGGGCCTCAGGTTCAGGCTGTTCCAGGACTGTAATCCAGAGGGCGTCCTCGGCCAGCCAAAGGGCGTGGTCGCCGCCGCGCACCTGGAAGCGGGTGCGTTCATCGAACTGGCCAGCGTTCTCGATAAACATCACGGGTGCGCTTTGCAGTGCCGTTGTGACACCAGCGTAGTCGGAAGCGGCCGGGGCGGGTATGGCTGGCCAGCTTTGCCCCTTGACGGGCATTCCACCTGCTGGCAGCAGTAGTGCCAGAATCACGACTGGACTCAATGGGCTAAGCAATTTCATATTCATCACTCATCTCCTCTTGCCTGCTGTTTTGTGGCTCTTAATCGCAGCGCTCCAGATGCCTATCGAAGTTCATGGGTTCCAGGTCAATAGTAACGTAGGTCAACGGTGCAAGTTGGCCGGGCTGAATACAGATCGTACGCCCAAGCATTGCATACCACCTGCCACTGATTTCAGGCGATTCGTGAATGTGCCCATGAAGTGCAAGCATGGGTTGATTCTCCAGCAAGAAGTCGTAGACCGCTTTCGATCCCACTTCCAGGCCATCCGCACATTTATCCAGTCCGAGCCGGTATGGAGGCATGTGGATCACGTATATCGCCCGCTTCATATCCGCCGGGCGTACCAGGTGGGCCAATTCATCCTCCAGGGTTGGCAACGTTCTGGCGTAAGCAAACCAGTCGTCCAATTCCCTCCAGCCCTGCCGCGTAGATAGCAACCCCGAACCCAGTTGCTCCTGGAAAACGTAGTCTTGGATATCCATTCTGCACCAATCTTTGAGACGGAACGGATAATCGGCCACCCAATTCATGCCCACAAATTCATAGTCCCCGATCTTGAAACTCCGTTGTGCCAGGTTGACGACGTGTGAGTACCTGTCACAGGTCTCGTCGAACAGATCGCTAAAGATTCTGAGGTCATCGTTTCCCAGATAGCACAGGTAGTACATACCGGCGGCCTCGAACTGTGCCAGGTGATGGTCGAGGTGATGAATGATAAACTTGTCTTGATCGAAGAGGTTCCCGCTCTTGGGCAACATGTCTCCGCCATGAACGACTACTTCTACGCGAAGGGCCTGGGCAATGCGCAGCAGGCGCTCGTACTTCCAGGTAGTCCCGTGCAAATCTGTAACGAACAGTACTTTCATCCTGACTCAACGTGTTCACGCCCTCACCACCGCGTATCGCTTATCGCTTATCGCCTATCGCTAATCGCCTATCGCCTATCGCTTATCGCCTATGAAAGTCGGCTACCCCCTCGTGAGTATATATCGCTCCACCGCCAGCGGGCTGGCCGTCAATCCAGGCAAAAAAGCAGGTGCCATTCGTGCTGTAGAAATTCGGAGCCAGGAGATCGAGTGTCTCCTGGGCCGGGCTCTCGTCGTCGCCAAACCCTTGTGCTACTGTGTGGATCCATAGTTCGGCGTCTTCTGGACCAGCCTGGCTGATCCGTACCTCTGCAGGTAAAGACACAGGCACGACGTCCTCAGTCAAAGCGCGCACCAACACACTGTAAAACTGCTCCAGGCGATAGCCACCCAATTCGAGCAAGTGGAGCAGGGATGGATCAGCCAACGGACAGAGATCCAGGCGGGGTGGAGCACTATGCCTGTGATAAAACTGCTCGATGGACTCGAGGTCTGTCTTGACAACCGGCCCGTGCAAGCCCAGGCCGACGGCCCGGTTGAGAGGGGAGCCATACCCGGCATAGATTGCGTAGCCTCCTGCCACTCGTTCGACCCTGATTTGAATGTCAGGATGCAGCGTACGTTGGGCGCGGGCATATTGTACTCCCCGCCAGGCGTGAGCCAGTTCTAACCGGCGAGCAAGAGCAAGGTCAACAAAAAGCATAACCGGGTTACCCCGTTAAGGCCCACGTCGTCATCATCACCGGCGCCAGTTTCAGAGCTCATGGGCCTCGTCACGTGGAGGAGGAGGTGTCTATCGAACTCTCGGACCAACCTTAACGAACGCATTCCGTCTATCCGTTTTTCAGCAGGAGTTTTCTATGCGCCGTCTCTGCGAGTGGATCACCTTGGCCGAAAATCGGTGGCCCCATATCGGGCGAAAATTGACAAATTGGAACAAGATGCCGACTAATGAGATCAGTTCTCCTCAGTTGTGTTTTTCTTCTGAGTGTCTGGGATGTCAACTCGCTCGACCGTGTAAGACATTGGGGAAAACGCGCGAGCTTTGCTCTTCACCGCTTTGGGGGCCGGTACCGCTTGCTGTTTCTTTCTTAGCCAGTTGAACGCAGCGCCACTGAAAAGCCCCCTGGCTTTCGATAGTTCAGACATTCATTGCCTCGATTTCCTCATAGCTTATTACTCTGTTGTTCAGAATCTTCCCAATAGCACTATCAGGTATCCCTCGATCCTGCAAAATGCGCCTCAATTCCTTGTCAAGCCTGAGTTTTCTCTCTGGGGTGATAGGTCCTTGCAGCACCTTTATACCACGGCCCATATACACGTGGCTGTCAAACCAATCATTTATATCTCTGATAGCCTCTTTGTTGCGTATGACCAAAGCCTTTTGAACGTATTCATCTCCGCGTGATATTGCGTAACCAATCATCAATAGCTTGTCTCCTATTGTCACCACTCCAAACCCCCGTGGTAGACCTAACCCAGCACCGCCAAGCATTGTGCCACAGACAAACATATGGTTCCTAAGCAAGGTGCTCTGTTCGTCGTCATTATTGCCGCCGTAATAGAAAAACTGCATCAGGAAGTTGGCAGCCTTCACAAGGCTTACTTTGTCTTCTGGAATACCATAAATGGCTTCTACATCTGTTATTTTACGATCAATGACTAACTGCCTCAGAAATTCCAACCAGTGCTGTTTGTCCTCATCTACTAGACTGAAGCCCACTGGAGCATAGATTCTCACACATCGAATGGGATTCAGACGAGTACCTTCGGATGCTGCCTCTATCATGCATTGGTACGTTTGTCCGCGTGTCGAGGCAATCTCCACTGCAGACCCTCTGCTCAACTCATCAACTCGGTCTGCTAGCGTGTCCAGTACTAGTCTTCTCTCCAAGATAACGTACAGCGTCAGAGCAGACAGCAACACTACGGTAACAACTGGATACCACTCGTCTGGAATAATCTCAGTTACTCCCAAAGAATCCAGAAGGCTGATGCAAATTGCCCCGATCCCGACAGCCAGGCCAGATATATCAAGAATTTTCCATAAAGGACTTTTCCTGCCCATTCATGAACCACCCTTTGTGTAAACCGCTATGACCACCGCCTCAAACAAAGTACCCGCTCACACCTTGATGGCGGGCGGGTTATGTAGTCCTGCAACACATACCTCCAGAGTGCTCTTGCTGCCTCGTCCGACCTCATTCCACATGTGAGGCATTACTTCTGTTTGTGCACACATATTGTATTGCTACTCTGAGAGAAAGTCAATAACCCTTACGGGTAATGCTGCAAGACAAATATAAAGTGCCTCAACAACCAGGACAGTGCGGTCGCTCGCGCCGATGTCTCTATTGCCCCCGATTATGTTGTTGCGGGCGCCGTCGTCCGGGTAGATGTCGTCCCTTGAGGAGTTGACGATTAGCAGGTCTCTGTAGTGACCCCCTAATCCTCCAACCTCAGAAGGTTGGTTTCGGACAAACGGGTCGCACCACCGGTTAGCAGACGATCTAACCCAACCATTGTCAGGCAGCAGCCTCACCCGTATGCTCTGAATACTGCGAACTTGAGTTGATACACTGGCCCTTCTTGCTTGCCTTGTCTCGCACTTGTCTCTACGAATCCGGTTGACTACCTTTGCCGTCACTAGTCGTGTTACGGGGCAACAACCGGTCGTCAGAGGATGATTCGGGTCTTCCACTGAGAGGAGTCTGTGACCTGACAATGTGCTCAGAGCCGTAAGTACGGGAGACCTCAGTATGAGATTGTGGTTTGTACTTTACGCCATTTGGGAGGATAGCTTCTTGAAGATTTCTGGTCACCGCTAGTTGCTCAGAGGATACGATGGCTGCGGTCAGGTCAGACGCATGCAGATTAGCTCCACTTAAGTCAGCTTTAGTCAGATCAGCCCCGCGCAAGTCGGAGTCGCTTAGATTAGCCTCAGCCAAATTGGCTCCATGTAAACTAGCCCAATGTAAATCCGCTCCCTGTAAATTGGATTGATGTAAGTGCACTCTGACCAGGTTAGCTCTAACTAGATTGGCCTTGACTAGTTCAGCTTTATGCAAGTTAGCTTTACGTATGTTGGCCCCTCGTAGATCAGCACTGTGCAAATCAGCCTCAATTAAGTTAGCTTCGGTTAGGCGAGCCCAGCGCAAGTCGGCTTCACGCAAATTAGCCCCACCTAAATCTGCTCCACTTAAGTCAGCTTCAACTAAATTAGCCCTACTCAGATTAGCTGAACGCAGATCAGCTCTACGCATGTCAATCTCTATCAGGTTAGCCTCAGTTAAATCAACTCCAAGCAAGTCAGCACCGTGCAAATTGGCGTAACACAATTTAGCCTTACGCAAATCGGCCCTGTGCAGGTCGGCAAGCATAAGGTCATAGCCCGATAGGTTTACTTGGCCTGGCTCTGCCTGACCGACAGCTAGGGCAGTTACTGCCAAAAAATGCGCTGTTATTTGAAGTCGCTCTGGATTGCGGCGAAACAGGGTCATCAATCTTACAGCATGTTCAACAAACATCTCCAACACAACCACAATGCTACCTGCTCTGACATCAAGTATACTTATGTCAGATGGAGCAATGCGCAGAATGGTGGCAATCAACTCGGGTAACATACCCAGGCGCTCTCGGGGTAAATCACTCAGTTCTCCTTCTATCCATAACTGAACCTTGGTCTTGGGCTTTGTAGAAGACTGATCTGAATCCGAGAAGAATCTCGGCCATTCATATTCTGGTCTTAATGCTTGAAGAGTGCCAACAAGCGTTCCAACTTTACCGTGCCTTTTGCAATAGCGAACTAACTCACGGACTCTGCCTCTCTTGCCTTGCCCCCCTAGATTATCAAAATCTGTGCCCAGTACATGTTCCAAACGGAAACAAAGATCCTTCAGTTCCTCTTCATCGAAGCATTTGTCTATGCTTTCAAACAGAGTAACAAAAGGATTATCCACAATAGTGACTCCTGATGAACTTTCTAGCATTTGCATCACCTGTTTGATGCATGGTCACCGTTCGGTAGGGATGCCTGACCCTCCTCAGTCTCGCGCGAACTCTTCAGCCATTTTACGAACTCTATCAACAAATTCTGGGTCTTTCTCTATCTGCTCTTTTATCCATAACGCGAATGGCAGGTCATGTACGAGTTGCTCAATAGAGCCGTTTTCACGAAACCATTGTATCAATGCGTTAGGGTCGCAATTGAAATTTAGTGCAAAATCAACAAGACCAATAACCTGACCGCCAAGTTCTTCGTCTCTGTCTTTATAAACTTGACATACGACATCTTGATGTTCAAATGCTAGACTTCGTAGACGCTGGATATTTCGCGGTAATTCATATGCGTTTCGAAAATTGAAAGAAAACGTCTTTTTATCGGTTCGATATATTGACTCAATACTCTGTCTCTGCCCAACGTGTTCACGAACATCAATCCACAAAACGCAAGCGGGCTTCTCTACCACGCGAAAAAGCACTACCGGAACAGGTAAAGCAAGCCAATACCTAATACTTTGGATAGATACAGCGATATTGTTTTTTCTCGCCAAAACCATACTGCTCGTGCCTTTTATTTGCCCCTTGATGATAGCCCCTGTCACTGTACCATCGTTATCAACTATTTCTATTTCGCAATCTATTCCGTAGTCTGAACTGGCTTCTCGAAAAATCCAACTTCCAGGAATGCTATTGCGTATTGCCAAAACTGATTTGTCACCCATTATATGAGTTTGGGGACGGTTGGGAAGAACTAACGTAACGGTTGCGCAACCAGGGACAAGATGTTCCCTGGGGCACAAAACTGAACTTTGACAAGACAAACTCTCCAAGTGCTGGTATAACAATCAGAAACCACTCATAGCATAGGAGAGTTACAA
>Ga0315285_10007894_pt1 | contig 10927 bp, 6 predicted proteins | sample YL17G09_36_MG_FD_203698 | JGI IMG/M metagenome (GOLD analysis project Ga0315285, IMG submission 203698) | Sediment microbial communities from Yellowstone Lake, YNP, Wyoming, USA - YL17G09_36 | ecosystem: Environmental > Aquatic > Freshwater > Lake > Sediment | place: USA: Wyoming | collected... | reverse complement strand
GGTAGCGCCGGGCCAGACGAAGACGGTCAGTTTTGATCCTAATCCGGCGCTTTGTGAGCCGCGTTTGTGGTGGCCGGTGAACTACGGTCCGCAGAATCTCTATGATCTGTGTCTTGGTTTCTACATCGACGGCAGGGTGTCGGATGAGGAGGTAGTGAGATTCGGGGTGCGGGAGGTCGGCAAAGAGCTGCACAAACTGGACGGCGCTCACGGGATGCGGCTGCATATCAACGGGCAGAAGATTTTCTGTCGGGGCGGTTATATTCAGCCGGAGGTGATGTTCGACTGGGATGCCGAGCGTATGGAGACGGAAATCAGGTATTTCACGCAGGCGAATTTGAATCTGGTCTATTTTGAAGATATACCGAATCCGCCGGCCGGTTTCCTCGAGGCCTGCGACAAGTACGGACTACTCTTCGGCAACTGCTTCTATAGCTGCTACTGGCTGCGGCCAGGGACGAATTACCCGGACGACCTTGATCTGCTGGAGCAGTGCACCATCGACATCATCAAGCGATACCGTAACCACCCCTGTATATGGCTCTATATGGCAATGAACGAGGCGGACACGCGCCAGGTGGTCTATGAGATGTGGCGGAAGCACATTATCGCTCTGGACGGGACACGGCTCTGGATTCCGTCGGCGTATTTTCCGGACGACCGCAAGGATGTCCCGGAGTGGTTCAAAGAGGATTTGCCGACGGGTATGACCGACATAGGCGCAACATATACCTGGAAAGAGCCGAAGGCGTACTATGATTTTGTGCGAAACGACCGCAGGTGGATGTTTATGATGGAGAGCGGCTCGGCGTCGCTGCCTCCGATTGAGAGCCTGGCGCGTTTTATTCCCGACCTCGGGCAAGAGAGCAAGCCGGATGTGTTCCCCTTGAATAAGACGTGGGCTCACCATGGGGCCAACTCATACTACAAGGATTACGATCAGGCGCTGCGAAGGATTTACGGGCGGCCGGAAAGCGTGGCTGACTACTGTATGAAAGGCCACCTGATTACAGCCGATCAGCATCGGGCGATGTTCGAGGCCGTCAATCATCGGATGTGGGACATTACGAGCGGCTTTACGCAGTGGAAGATCAACGCCTGCTGGCCGAGCGTGCAGTGGCAGATATTTGACTGGTATCTCAAACCTATGGTGAGCTACTACTACATCAAGAAGGCTTGTGAGCCTCTGCATATACAATTGGGCTTGCTTGAGCCGACGGTGACTATTGTGAACAATCATCCCAGACCTCAGACAAATTTGCTGGCGCGGGCGAGATTGTACGACTTTGATATGAAATTACTTTTTGAGAAAGAAGCAAAGACCGACGTCGAGGCAAACAGCTATAAGGACATATTCACCATCGAGAGACATGAGGACCTGACGGATGTCTATTTCGTTAAGCTCGAATTGAAAAGCCAAGATGGGAAAGTCCTCTCGGATAACTTCTATTGGCTGTCATCGGGCGAGTTGGAGAATCTCGGTGAACTCAAGAAGCTGCCGTTGGTTGACCTTAAGACGTCATACAAAACCGAGAATCGCGGCAAAGAAAGAATCGTCCGCGTTAAGGTTGAGAATCCGACGGACAAGCTGGCTTTCTTCGTGCATTTAGCCGTAACAAACGGTCGCGGAGGCTATGAGATACTACCTATTTTCTGGGATGACAACTACTTTAGCCTGCTGCCGCACGAATCGAGAGAAGTCTGTGCGAGCTTCGCATCTAAGGATTTGCGCGGCAAGGCCCCCGACGAAGGGGCGTTGCGGCCTGCCGTCGAGGTCGGCGGCTGGAATATACGCAGCTACTATGAATGCGCCGATCTGAAAGTGTCCAAAGAGAAAGTCAAAATAAATGAGTCCTTCACCGCAACGGGCGAGGTCAAGGATACGTTTATTGATGGAAGCCCGGTCGAACTGCGTATCGACGGTGTGACTGTCGATTGCAAACGCCTGTATGCTCGAATGGGAAATCAGCAGGTGAGCTTTATTCTCAAGTTAGACAAGCCCGGCCGTCACGAAATCAAGATAGGCGGCCAAGGCACGTCGGTTCTGGCGGAAGATTAGACTCAGAGCATCAGCCTCTCTCGTCGGGAAGGGTCAGTCTTTGACTTGCTTGTCGCGGTATTGGATGTATGCCTGTCGCATAGCGGTGTAGGGGTCAACGGCGGCGGATTTGAATGACTCGTATCGGCCGATGGTGAAGGTGTTTTCGTTGGCGATTTTGCCGGCGGATATTGCGAGGGAGACCTCGGTAGGCTCGACGTAGCGGACGGGATTGAGGAGCTGTCCGCCGATCAGGCCGAGCGTATCGCGCACGGTGGATGGGCCGAGCAGGGGCAGGACTACATAGACGCCGTTGCCGACGCCCCATTTGCCCAACGTCTGGCCGAGGTCCTCGTCGGTGGGCGCCAGTTTCCATTTTTCTTGTGCGGGGTCCGCGAAGCCGAGTACGCCGACTGTGGTGTTGAGTGCGAAGCGGTGCAATTCAGTTCCGGCGGCCTTGCGTTTTCCCTGGAGGAGGCAGCTGACGTAACGGGCGGGGGTGGTGAGATTGTTGAAGAAATTGCGTATGCTGATGCGGGCGGGCTTGGGCACCGCCTTTTTGCAGGCCCTGGCGACGGGTCGCAGGACCGAGAAGTAGAGTTTGTCGTTGACGTTGTGCATCGCGCGATTCAAGGGTTTGAGGGGGTCGGCGACTTTGACTTGCTGCTGGGCGAGCTGGTCTTCGATCAAGTTGAAATCGTCATCGGCAGGCGGCACGTATGTGCTATCCCCCACGGGGTCTGGGGCCTGGGCGGGATCTGTGTTCCCGGGTGCCTCGGTCTCTCCGCCGGAGGCCCTGGGGGGTTGGTTGGGCACGATTGCGTCGAGATGACGGGTCGATTGGTTTTTCTTGGAGGTTGCGCAGCCGATGATCAGAACCGCCGAGAGAATTATAAGACATGCGTTGGTTTTCATATAGTCATCCTTGACAAGTCACGTAGGGTGGGCTTCAGCCCACCAGTTCAGTGGGGCAAGCCCCACCCTACATCATCTTACCGCGCTTGGCCGGGGCTCTCAACCTCTTTACCGAAGGGTTTGATCAGAACCAGCAATTGCGGCAGCAAGGTCAACGAGGCCAACAAGGCCACAGTGATCGCCAGCACGGTCAACAGGCCAAAGTATATCGTTGGGATGAAATTCGACAGACTCAGGAAGGAAAACCCGATGACCAGTGTTACTGTGGTATAGTAGATGGCGTGGCCAATACTATCGTGCGATTGGTGTAAGGCCGTTCGGTAGCTGCCGGTGGCCGCGACTTCGTGCTTGAAGCGGTGGATATAATGGATGGTGTCGTCGTCGGCCAGGCCGACGCCGATTGCGGCAATGGTTATTGTCATCATGTCGAGGGGGATGCCCAGCCAACCCATCACACCGAGGACGCAACTGACGGCCAGCACATTCGGGAATATAGCGATGGCTGCTGTCCGGAGGGAGCGGAACAATACGACGAAGGTCCCCATCAGGAACAATGAGGCGAAACCCATGGTCACGATCTGAGAGCTGTAGAGGCTCTGGAGCATGTTGTTGTACAGGACCAACGTGCCGGCCAGGTGGATCTGCCCGGGCCTGAACCCGAGCCTGCCTGTCAGGTCCGCCCGGATTCTACTTAGGAGCTCGTTGCGCTTCAAGGAGGGGTCTGAGTCCCGGATTCGCACAGTGATACGGACCTGGTTGTGCTCGACCGACACGTAGGGCGTGACCAACATCTGCTTGAGCCGTTCGGGTATCTGATTGAACAGCAAGGCCAGCTCCACGCCGTCCAGAGCCTTGCCCCCGTTGAGCCGCTCGGCCATCCGGACCAGGGTGAGGACCGAGAGGACCTTGCCGGTCTGGGGCAGGGCGTCAAGGTAATCATGCACGGCGGCGATCCTCGCCATTTTCTCCGGCGTGAACCAGTACTTGTGTTTGGTCTGCTGCGCTGCGGTGTCGAACTCATCAAACTGTTCGAAGACAGCATCTGTGTCGGCCGCGTCATTGGAGGGGGCGGCCTGCGACGGCGCTGTCTGCTCAAAGTCGATAACGACGTCCAGCGGCGTGGTCCCGCCGAGCTGCCGGTCCAGGACCTTCATCCCCCGGTGTATCTCGGTGCTCGACTTGAAATAGTTGATGAAACAGTTCTCGACCTGGAGCTTGGAGATACCAACCACGTTGAAGGCCAGGACCAAGCCACTGACCACCACGATGCAGGTGCCGTGGGCCACTGTGAACCGGCCCAGCGCCGGGGTAAGCGACCACTTGGCCTTGCCCCTGGACCAAGGCTTATCCCTGGGCAGAAGCACCAGCATTGTTGGCAAGAGCAGGAACGGCACAATGATTGTAATGGCCACACCCACGACCATGATGTAGCCGAAATCGATCACGGGGCGGATATCGCAGAGTATCAGGGACGCAAACCCGGCCATGGTGGTCAGGCCCGAATACACGCACGGCCGCAGCATGGCCCGGATAGTGGTAAGGATCAATTCGTGCTGACCGGCCTGAGGTTGCTGGAGGGCTAATTCTCGGTACCGGACCATTAGGTGGATGGTCATAGCCAGCGTGATGATCAGTTGAAGGGAGATGAAGTTGGAGCTGATGACGGTGACGTCCCAGCCCAGCCAGCCCAGCAGGCCCATCATACACACCACGGAGACCAGGCAGCAGAGCAATGGAATACACATCCAGCGTAACGATCTGAAAATGACGCCGAGGGTGACAATGAGGAAGAACAGGACGCCCATGCCAAAGACCTTGAGGTCGCCCCTGACGAAGGTTATCATGTCGTCGGCGATCATGCCGACGCCGCCAAGGAAGAGATCGGCATCCGGGCGGTATTTCTCCATGATGTTTCGTATTGCCGTGATGTCCTGATGTCGCTGCTGCCTCATTACTCCCCTGTACTGGCGGAATTGCTCGGTGACGCGCTTTAGCTCGGCGTGCTGCGTGGCGGTCAGCGAGGCGGAGGTTTTTTTCTGGCGCAGGTCGTTGCGGCTGGCGAGCAGATCGCTATAAAGCTGGTCATCGGTGAAATAAATGAGCAGGGCCGTAGTCTTCAAATCCTCACCGACCAGGAGGTTTCGATAAAGGGGGCTGTCGCGAAACTCGATCCTTGCGAGGTCTCTGTCCGCCCTGGGGGAGGTAAGGGTTGGCAGGTCGGCGGACAGCTCCTTGAGCGGGATCGGGGGGCTTTCGAGCAGGGGTACATCCAGAATTGAAATCACCGAGACGACGCGATGGAGGGCGTTTAGGTCGTCCCGCAGGCGGGCGAGGGTCGCCAGCGTTTTGTCCGAGAACAGGTCGTCCTCGGGGGCAAAGGTGAGGACGAGAAAGTCGTTTTGTTCGTAGCGCGAGCCAATCAGACGTGAATAGCGGAGGTCTTCGTCGTTTTCGAGGACGAGGGTTTCGGCGGAGGCATCCAGCTTGAAATCCCTGGCCTGGAAGGCAAGGAAGACAACGACTGCCAGCGTGCAGAGCAGGACCGTCTTAGGATATCGCAAGACCACTCTGTCGAAGAAAAGTGGGGGCAGTGAGTGGAGTTTCGTCATGATAGCGGTCCGATTGAAGGAATTGCGGATCAGGTGGTCGGCGGCTCGGCCAGTCGAGCAAGAAGGTCCTCGACAGTGCCATGCTGAAGAATGTCGTCGAACTGCGAGAGGTATGTCAGGAGGATGCTGACGCCTTGTATTTCGACATCATAGATCAGCCAGCGTTTTTCGAGTTTTCGCAGCTTGTACACTATGGCGACCTTTTTGCCTTCAGACAGAAGCTCCGTTGGGATTTGAATGGTGGTCTTGTCCTTGTGCACTGCGGGTTTGAACAAGACTTTCTCATCTTTGTAGAGGGCGATCTTTTCTCTGTACGAGGTCTTGAGCCTTTCGGTAAAGAGGCTGGTGAATTTTTCGCGTTGCGGTTCGGAGAGTTTTGGCCAGTGCGTCCTGCCCAATGTGAGCTTGGCCATCAGCGGGAAATCGAAGGTGGGGCTGACGATTTTGTCGATTATTTTCTCTTTGGTTTTCTGGTCGAGGTCTATGTTCTGGAGGACCCCGGCAAGAGCGTCCCACTTGGTCCGCAGGAGCTCGTTTGGGTCGTTTGGGTCTTTGACAGTGATGTCCCACTTCTTCCACCAGAGGTCATTTGGGTCGTTCGGGTCGCTGGCGGCGCGGTTGGTCCGAGCAGGCTCGTTCGCATTGTCCGGGGCCTTGTCGGCCGCCTCCAGGGTGGCTGGGGCCACATTGACGGACAGGGCTGCCACCAGGCAAATCAGAAGGACAGGCCAAAGGCTTTTCATGGTTTACTCCTTATAATCAAGAATGGTTCGACAGGCTCACCATCCTGAGCGAAGTCGAAGGAACGATTTTTTCTTTTGTAGGGTGGGGCTTGCCCGCCCAAACAATGGCGGGCTTGCCCCACCGAACTGCTCTGAAGTGGTGGGCTAAAGCCCACCCTACGCCTAACCTGCAATTTTGCAGAACTCATCGTTTTTAATCCTCGAAAGGCAGCGAGGCCGAGTAGTTCGGGGCCTCTTTTGTTATCTGTATATCGTGGGGGTGGGATTCCGCGACAGAGGCGGCGCTAATGCGGACGAATCGGCCCTTTTTCATCAGGTCTTCGATGTTTCGGGCGCCGCAGTAACCCATTCCCGCCCGCAGGCCTCCGACGAGCTGATATACAAAATCGCCGAGATCGCCCCGGTATGGGACTCTGCCCTCGACCCCCTCCGGGACGAGCTTGCCGGCCTCTGTTGAGCTGTTCTGGCCGTAGCGTTCGGCTGAGCCTTTGACCATCGCGCCGAGGGAGCCCATTCCCCTGTATTCCTTGAACTGTCGGCCCTTGTAGATGACTAATTGGCCGGGGCTTTCCTTGAGGCCGGCGAAGAGCGAGCCAATCATAACGCTGGAGGCGCCTGCGGCGATGGCCTTGGTAATATCGCCGGAGTGCTTTATGCCGCCGTCGGCGATAACGGGGATACCGTGCTTTGCGGCGGCTTTTGCGCAGTCGATTATGGCGGACACCTGCGGCACGCCGACGCCGGAGATTACCCTCGTGGTGCAGATTGCCCCGGGGCCGATACCGACTTTGACGGCGTTGGCGCCGGCTTCTATAAGGTCTTGCGCGGCCTGGGCGGTGGCGATATTTCCGGCGACGACGTCGATGTGGTACTGCGCCTTTATTTTTTTGACGGTATCGATGACGTTCTGGGAATGGCCGTGGGCGGTATCGACTACGATCAGGTCAACGTCGGCGGCGATGAGGGCCTCGATCCTCTCGTATTCGTGGACGCTGACGGCGGCGCCGACGCGGAGCCGGCCGCGCTCGTCTCGTGCGGCTATGGGGTATTGTTGGACGCGGTCGATATCCCTCATAGTAATCAGGCCTGCCAGCTCGCCCTTGCCGTTGACCAAGAGCAGCTTCTCGACCTTGTGCTTCTGGAGTATTCCCTTAGCCTGTTCGAGGGTGGTTCCGGCGGGTCTGGTGACGAGGTTAGTCTTTGTCATCACAGAACTTATCTCGACATCGTAGTCCTTGAGGAACTTGAGGTCCCTGCGAGTGAGGATGCCGACGAGCTTTTTGCCCCGGACGATAGGGATGCCGGAGACATTTTGCTCGTTCATAAGCTCCTGAGCCCTGCGGACGGGCTCGGTGGGGGAAAGCGTAACCGGGTCGAGGATGACGCCGTGTTCGGAGCGTTTGACCTTGGCGACCTCCCTTTTCTGTGCCTCGACGGAGAGGTTTTTGTGGATTATTCCGACGCCGCCTTCCTGGGCGAGCGCAATTGCCAGGGCCGACTCGGTAACGGTGTCCATAGCAGCCGAGACGATAGGGATGTTTATGGTGATGTTGTTGGTCAGCTGCGTGCGCGTCTGGGCCTGGCTGGGCACGAGGTCGCTCTTGGCCGGTATCAGCAGCACATCGTCGAAGGTTATACCGTCTGCCACAATCTTTGTCTGGTCCATCCGGGCCAGTATAGCCGGATTGAGAGTGGGCGTCAAACCTATTTTGCGACCTTATTCCCGGTGATCGCCTGACCGGCACAAAAAAAACCGGAAAATCTCTTGACATTGGTTGGGCGGGTGGGGTAGATTGCTTACCGAACGGCGAGCAATGTCATTAACAAGCCATTTTTGAGGCAAAGGAGAGTTTATGACGAATCATAAAGCATTTCTTTTGGCTGCCATAGTTTTGATGGGCGGGTCGATCGCGGGGCGGATTTGATTCTGACGCTCAACGGCAATGACCTGAGCGATTCTCCGGCGATACAGAGTATGGGGGAGTTTTTAGTCGCCGTTGAGGGAAGCACCGAGATAGAGCCTAATGACGTATCGGTCGGGGCGGTCGGCGGAGTATTGGAGCCTGTGCCGGATGCAAATAACGAGTATTATTTTGAATTCGACGCCAATTCAAACGAGGCGACCATCAGTCTGGTTACCGCCGTCGATATGGTTATTGACGGCAACTCGATACCAGCGGGCGCCACAATCTATCAACTTTTGATTTTTTGCAACCGTCAACAGAACATTTTTGGCGCCGCCGGTATCGGGCTGGAAGGACTTATCTGGTCCGGAGGCGAATCCATTTCCGAGCCGGAACAGCAGTCTTTCACTTCACAAACTGCTGAGTCTGGGAAAAGCCCTGTCGCGTCCACCGTGGATAAGGCGGCGTTTGCACCGGTGCAGACGGAGCAAGAAAGTCTGGTGTCGGAGACTGCGAAGCCTGCAAAAAGCTACTCCACAGCCATATCCCTGGTCCGATCAAGCGAGCCGGACGTCTTTCCCGGTCCCAATTCTTATCCTGACTTCAACGGCGACAAAGTAGTCAACTTCATTGATTTTGCGAGATTCGCCGGGAACTGGCAGGAGTCCGGCAGCGGGCTTGACGGCGATTTCGATAACAGCGGGACGGTCGGTGCCAACGACCTGGCGACCTTTGCCTATTTCTGGCTGAATGGGTCGCATCCGTTGGATGTCTTCGAGTCCTTCAAGACCGCCCTGTCGAGCGGTGACGTTAATGCAGCCCTTGCTTTCGTTGCGGAGATCTCAAGAGACAAATACGCTGAGATTTTCGGGATAATCGAAGCACGCCTTCCGGATTATGCAGCCGGGATGGGAGAAATGACATTCGACCGGCAAAGGGCCGGTGAAGTAATATACGAGATGCTCCATCAGGACGGCCCGGAGACACTAAGCTTCCCCGTGTTTTTCATAAGGGAGCAGGATGGCAAGTGGAGAATATTCAAGCTATGATTTGCCACCCAAAGCAGCGAGAAACCATGTTCAGGAGAATAACCAGTGCTTTCAGAAAGAAAAAAGAAGATGAGAGTGCTATCTTTGGTTTTGATTTCATTTATATTAGACTTGATAGTAGTATTGCCGCTTGGCCCCCTTGATACGATAGTGGAAGGAATTCAGGTGTTCTATTGGGGTTGGCTGTTTGCATTTATTTTACCTTCCGCTGCTATAGCAGGAACGTTGCGTTGGAAACCCGGCAGTGAAATACTAATAGGATTTGTTCTTTTTCTTTCAATACTGTTACTCATTTTTGCTGGATTTTGGTTTATTTTATTTTTTATTTCACAATTGGGTCCTTAGGAAATTCAAATATAAATTAGGAGACTATATTAATGCTTTCAGAGATAAAAAAGAAGATGATAATTTTAACTCTTTTAAGTGGAGCTCTAGTAATCAATGGATTGTGTTTGTTATTTGGTTTTTTACATAAAGGTGCCTTTACCGAATTTTTGTTTAATATTGGATTGACTCGCTGGGGATGGCTTCCCGCAATTGTCTTTTTGGATGCCTCATTAACATTAACCATATTATGGAAACCTTACACCCGAATAATGAGAGTATTTATCATGTCGTTTTCTATATTAATGCTCACATATGACTTAATATGGTTAGCTGGCATATATTTTATCTCACACTTAAAGCCATAGGAGATAGAATCATGAAAACAAATCGAAAAATACAGTCGATTACAATTTGTATAATGCTATTCGGTTTTTGCGCCATTGCGCAGGCATTTTCGAACAAGACCCATAAGGCAATTTCTGAAAAGGCAGTTATAACCTCTCAGGTAGATACCTACATAAAGAACGAACTGGATTTCAGCCAAGGATTAGGGACATCATTATTGTTAGACCAGTCGGTTATCCCTGAACCCGAAAGGATTCCGACCGCACAATTTGAAACAAGAATAACACCGGAATTGCCGTCTAATCCTTGTTCAATCCTCGATTTCCTCAAGGCAGGAGCACATCTCGAAGATGTACCTCTGCCGAGGGCAAGGCATCATTTTCATGCACCAATCGCAAATCCTGGCGTAACGCCACCGAACCCGAACAGCGGCTTGGATAATAAAACAGACCATCCGAATTGGGCAGAATTTATCGATTGGTATACGTGGAGAAACTATACACTTCATTTCGACTTGACCGGGGATCAGCTCAGAAAAGGGCCTTGGGGTCGGAAGACCCCAACTGGGAGAGTGAATATGAGAACTATTTTGCCTGGCCGGACAGCAAGGCTTACCTTGTCGAAGCGTTGACCCGTTCTGACCCCAATGTGAGGGAGCACTATCTCGCACTGACATTCATATCCCTGGGACAGACGGTACATCTGCTTGAGGATATGGGGGTACCGGAACATACGAGGAATGACTTTGTATCCAGTCATATGAAGTCAACGGGGCCAAAGCTCTGGAAGGATTGGGGTAATCCTTTTGAGGATTATGTTGAAGACCAAGTCAAAGCTAACGGGGACCAGAGTCTGTGGCCGGGGTCGGGGCCGGTTGTTTTCGATAAGCTGGCCAAATGCTTCGATGAGTCGAGAGGCCCAAATTCAGGAGACAGGCAATGATTTCTGAAAGGAAAAGAAAGCCAATTGTTCTGACGTTGGCTTTATGTTCGATTGT
>Ga0315285_10007891_pt1 | contig 10927 bp, 6 predicted proteins | sample YL17G09_36_MG_FD_203698 | JGI IMG/M metagenome (GOLD analysis project Ga0315285, IMG submission 203698) | Sediment microbial communities from Yellowstone Lake, YNP, Wyoming, USA - YL17G09_36 | ecosystem: Environmental > Aquatic > Freshwater > Lake > Sediment | place: USA: Wyoming | collected... | reverse complement strand
CATGCCGGAGCAAGTCCGCCGCTACGTGCAGGCCCACTGCGCCGAGCGGCTCAGCAAGAAGCCTCCGCCTATTCCCCCCACCGAATGACGGCCGCTGGCACCGCCTGACTCCTGCTTGTCACTCGTCCCCGATTTCTGGGGTCCGATGGTCCGATCCGGATCGGACCTGAAATCGGACACTTGTCACTTGTCACTCGTCACTTGTCACTGTACTTAGAAATTCTCCAGCAACCACACGTTGCTATCGGTCGCATACGCTAACACCGCCAGGTAACGACCGTTTGGGGAGGGTATACCCCTAGCCTCGGCATTGATTGAAAGGAACCGCTCCTGCCAGATGACTTGACCGCGACCTTCCAAGTCCACGTAGAGGAGCGTGGCCCCTAGACCTCCAGCGGCTGAGACAAACAGGCCCCTGGCGTCCGCTGCCCAGAACAAGCGCCAGAGGCCATTCCAACCTTTGACATTGACCTCGCGAACCTCCCCACCAGCCAACGGCAGGATTTGGATTCGGCCCTCGTGGTCGTCAGACTGTGCAAATGCGAGGTGCGAACCATCAAGGGATAGGTCCCAGCCATATCCGGTGACCGGTTGTTTAAGATTGACCCTGGTGAGCTCCCGCCCCCTTTCGTGCACCGGGTCGAACGCCGAGAAGATGAGTTGTTTTCGGTCTGGACTCGACTCGCTGAAGACACACAAAGCCGCCGGAGACCGCGCGCAGGCCAGACCGCTGATACCTCGTCCCTCAAGCACCAACTGCGGTGGTCCACCCGAGGTAGGTACTCGCATGATGCGTACCGGCGTGGTGACATTAACCTGAGCAGTTGCGCTGGACAAGTATAGAATCCAGGAACCATCCGGGCTCACGACAGGCTTCTCCTTGTAGTCAGGACCTGTCACGACCAGCTCGGCCGCCTCTTGGTCTAACGCCTGTTTAAAGATGTCCCACGTGCCGTTCCGATCAGACCAGAATAGGACGGCTTTATTATCCGGCATCCACGCGCCGGGATAATCATTGTGCTCATCCAGCGTCAGGCGACGCGGCTGCTTCAAACCGTGGCCACTGGCTTCCAGTTCCCCGACGTAAACATCCGCCTGTGCGCTAAATTTCGACACGGCCAACTGCTTTCCGTCCGAGGTTCCGCTAATACCAATTACAAGCGCTTCCGCCCAGTTCGTGATTCGTCTGGGTTTGCTTACAGGTTCGCCCGTCCTCGTATCCACTCGGACTTCCCAAAGATTCATTTCACGCCGAACCCGCTCAGGTTCTGCCATAAAGTAAACAAAGCGACCACCCGGAAACCACAAGAACTTGATGTCTGTGTCACACAACCTCGGGTCGGATAGAACAAGGGTCGGCTGGCCCCCCTTTAGGTCGCGAGTCTCGATGGAACATTCGAGTTTGTCAGGCGTGCGGTGATATCTCTGATAGGCGACCCGCCGACCGTCTGGCGACCAAGCTGCCCAAAAGAAGCCGTCGTCTTCAGAACCGGCTACAAGCCTGCGTGGCTCCTCTCCTTGTGGGCCCATCAGCCAGATTTCGCGGGAGCGCATAAAACTAAGGCCGGTGCCGAAGGCAATCAGGGTGCCATCCGGCGAGACAGACCAAACGTCGGCATCATCGCGGAGTTTGCGCGGCGGTCCGCCCATGACGGAAACAACCCAGCCGCTTACGCGCTGTCCGGCCTCGACGCCGGCGGAAATGAACTTGCTGCCATCCGGGAACCACCCATTCGGAAACCAAGAGCCAGGGTCCGGCGCCGGCCCTTGGGGTTGAGGAATGTTGAGTGTCTCCCCAGTTTGAATCAGTTTCAGATGCATTCCCGTCCGGTCGCCATAGGCGAGGTACTTCCCATCCGGCGAAATGGCGCTCTCCGTCACAGCGTTTTCGCTGGGATTGAAGGTGAGTCTGCGTTCCTTCAGTTCGGGTGGGGGCGCAGGGGGGCGCGTAAGCCAGTAGGCGAGAACCGCGCCGGCGATGACGATAGCACCGGCCAAGGCGATGGCGGCCCAGCGTAGGGGCGCACCCATGTGTGCGCCCTCGCGCGGGCGGACCAAGCCCGCCCCTACGGCGGGCGAGACGCCCGCGCTCCGACCGGATTCCGTGTCGCGCTTCAGGCGCTTCAGGTCGGCACGAAGCTCGGCGGCGACCTGATAGCGCACGTCGCGGTCTTTCTCCAGCGCCTTGTTGATGATCTCTTCCAGTTTCGGCGGGAGCTCAGGATTCAATTGAATTGGCGAAGTCGGCGCCTCACCGAGAATCGCGTGAAAGATGACGGCAGAAGTGGTACCGAAAAACGCCTGCTTACCTGTGGCCATCTCGTAGAGCACCGCGCCGAAGCTGAACAAATCCGTGCGGGCGTCGAGTTCCTCGCCCCGCGCCTGCTCCGGCGACATGTAGGCCACCGTGCCCATCGCCACCCCGGGGCTGGTGAGGTGTGCCTCGTCCAAACTCGCCGTGGGTGCTGTAGCGGCGATCCCGGCAGGTCGGGACAGGTCGTCCTCATCGCCGGTTCCGCCCTCAGCGCGTTGTAGGGGCACGCCACCTGTCCCGGCGAAGTCGGGATGGCGTGCCCTTACGGTCGTCAATTTCGCCAGACCGAAATCCAGAATCTTGGCCTGGCCGCGATTCGTGACAAAAATATTGGCCGGCTTGATGTCGCGATGGACGATGCCTTTCGCGTGCGCCGCATCCAGGGCGTCGGCGATTTGGATGGCGAGGTCGAGCAGGGTATCCGTCTGTAGGGGCACGCCATGGCGTGCCCCTACGCTAATGCGGTGCTTGAGCGTCTGCCCTTCCAGCAGTTCCATCGCGATGAATGGCTGGCCTTCGTATTCATCAATGTCGTAGATGGTGCAGATGTTGGGATGATTCAGCGCCGACGCGGCGCGCGCCTCGCGCTTGAAGCGCTCCAGGACAACGGCATCATACTGTAGGGGCGCACCCACGTGTGCGCCCTCGTCTGGGCGGACACGCTGATCCGCCCCTACGTTCGGCAGGAACTTGAGAGCGACGAAGCGGCCGAGCTTCGTGTCCTCGGCCTTATAGACGACGCCCATGCCCCCGCCGCCCAGCTTTTCTACGATGCGGTAGTGGGAAACGGTCTTGCCGAGCATGGAGAGCTTCCCGCCTTTTACGCCATCTTAGAGCACGGTAGCAAGCAAGTCAACCCGCCGCGAACTTGGGGCTTGCTTGACTGTCTCGGCACCCTCCGTTAGACTCGGCGAAATTCAGTTGTCAGTAGCCAGTTCCCAGTTCTCAGCCAGGCCAAGCAGCCGCGCAGACTGACAACTGAGAACTGATGGCTGACCACTGGCTTTCGAGGGGTCTTCGTGGCTTTTGGCTGGATCGACTTCGGCGTGGTGGTTGCTTACTTGATTGCCATCACGCTCTTTGGCGCCCATTTCGGCAAGAGCCAGCGCACGCTGCACGACTACTTCCTCGGCGGCCGCCGCCTACCCTGGTGGGCGATTGCCTTCTCCGTGGTCTCCGCTGAGACCAGCATCCTTACCATCATCAGCACGCCGGGCATCGCTTACTCCTCGAACCTGGGATTTCTGCAACTGGTCCTGGGTTACGTGGTGGCGCGTGTCGTGGTGGGTTTTGTCCTGATTCCGCGCTATTTCAAGGGCGAACTCTACACCGCCTACCAGCTCATCGAGCAGCGCTTCGGCCGGGAACTGAAGATTCTGACGGCGGGACTGTTCCTGGTCACGCGCGCCCTGGCCGAGGGCGTACGCGTCTTCGCCATCTCTATCGTCATCGAGGTGATCTTCAAGACTGGCGTGCTGCCTTCCGTGATCATCATCACTGCGTTGACGCTGTTTTACACCTACCGGGGCGGCCTGACGGCGGTTATCTGGACGGACGTGATCCAGCTCCTCATCTACCTCTCGGGAACGGCGCTGGCTGTGTTGCTGGCGCTCCACGCGATTCCCGGTGGCTGGTCAGCGGTCAGCCAGCTCGCCGCCGTCAACGGCAATAAGCTGGCCGTTTTCAACTTCGGCTTCAACTGGCAGCAGCCCTATCTTTTCTGGACGGGACTGATTGGCGGGACCTTTCTTTCGAGCGCCAGCCACGGGACCGACCAATTGATCGTGCAGCGGCTGCTGGCCGCCAAGAGCATGCGCCAAAGCCAGGCGGCGGTGATGGCCAGCGGTGTCGTAGTCTTTCTCCAATTCAGCTTGTTTCTGCTGGCCGGGGTGGTGCTCTTCGGGTTCTACCACCACTTCCCGCCCGCGGCGCCGTTCAGCCGGCCTGACGAAGTCTTCCCCAGTTTTGTAGTGAAGCATCTTCCCATGGGCGTAGCCGGGTTGGTGGTGGCGGCGATTCTCGGCGCGGCCATGGCGAACTTGAGCGCGGCGTTCAATTCGCTTGCTTCAAGCTCGGTGGTGGACTTTTATAAACCCTTTCTCCGACCCGTTGCCGACGAAAAACATTATCTGCGCGTCGCGCGCGCGCTGACGCTTGTCTGGGGAGTCATCCTTATTCTCATCGCGCTCCTGGCCCAGCAGGTGCACCGCAGCGTGCTCGAACTTGCGCTTACCATCGCCTCGGTTCCCTACGGAAGTATGTTGGGCATCTTCCTGCTGGGAGTCCTCACCAAGCGCGCCACGGGACCGGCCACAGCGCTCGGCGCCTTTGCAGGCCTGGCAACGCTCGGCGCGGTGATGGCATTCACTTCTATCGCCTGGACGTGGTATGTGGCAATCGGGACGCTGGTCACGTTCGCGGTGGGGTGGGCAGCGAGCAGCCCAAAGAGAAGTGTAAAGGGTGAAGGGTGAAGGGTGAAGTGTAAAGGATGAAGGCTGGAGTATGAAAGCGTAGGCGCGGATTCAGCCCTTACCCTTTACACTTCACACTTCAGACTTCGGCGCTCCAAAGTCGAGAGTCGTATGACCCAACGAAACGAACTCGTAAAGGGACTCGGGATCTACGGAGCGACCTCCGTTGTGGCGGGCACGATGATCGGCACGGCCATCTTTGTCGTGCCGGGCCTCATGCTCCGCGATGTGCGCACACCTTGGATGGTGCTCGTGGTGTGGGCGTTCGCGGGAGTGCTGAGCCTGTTCGGCGCCTTGGGCTACGCGGAACTGGGAGCCGCGATTCCGGAAGCGGGCGGCGAGTACGTCTATCTTCACCGCGCCTACGGCCCGCTGCTGGGATTCCTCTACGGCTGGACCCAATTTTTCGTTGCCAAGACCGCTTCCATTGCCGCCATCGCCACCGGCTTTGTGATCTACCTCAGCTACTTTTTCCCCTGGCTGAACGAGGTGCTCTGGCAGGTGCGTCCGACTCTGGCGGGCCACTCCGTGGCGCTGCAGTTGACAGGCCTCCAGACCGGGGCCGCCGCCATGGTCCTGCTGCTTTCCGGGCTGAACGTCCTCGGCGTGCGGCGGAGCGGCGCGGTCCAGACGGTCTTTACGGCCTCGAAGCTTGTCGTGCTGGCGCTGCTGATTGTGCTGAGCTTGACGCTCGGCCAAGGCTCGTTCGCACACTTCCAGACAGCCGTCAGCGCCGGCTCTGGCCTCGGCTTCATCTCGGCCTTTGGCGTGGCAACGGTCGCGGCACTATGGGCTTACGACGGCTGGAACAATTTGAGCATGGTGGCGGGCGAAGTGGAAAGCCCGCAGCGCAACATGCCCCGCGCGCTGATCTTCGGCGCGCTCCTGGTCATAGTCGTTTACGTTCTGACGAATCTGGCTTACTTCTATGTGCTGCCTCCCTCGGAAGCCGTCGGCACCAGCACCATAGCTGCGGATGCGGCCCGGCGCTTCCTGGGCGCGGGCGGCGGCGGGTTCATCGCCGTGGGCGTGATGATTTCGGCTTTCGCCACGCTCAATGGCTCAATCCTTGCCGGCTCCCGCATCCCCTTTGCCCAGGCGCGCGACGGGCTATTCCCGTCCGGCTTGGCCAACATCCATCCGCGCTTCCACACGCCCGCCACGGCCATCCTGGCTCAAGCGGTGATCGCCGCGCTGTTTGCTCTCACCGGCCAGTACCAAGCACTCTTCACGAAGGTGATTTTCGCTGAGTTTCTCTTCTACGTGCTGGTGACGGTGGGGATTTTCGTTCTGCGCCGGCGCGCGCCGGGACTCGCTCGTCCTTACCGCACCTGGGGCTATCCTTTCATTCCCGCGATCTTTGTTATTCTCTCGGCGGGGTTGCTGGTCAATACTTTTCTGGAGCGACGGTCAGACTCTTTGTGGGGCTTGGTGCTCATGGGTAGCGGAATTCCCGCGTACCTACTGTGGAAGGTATGGCGACACAAAACGAGTCCCTGAAGCGACTCGTTTGCTGGGCGCAACTCCTCGCCCGAGGCCTGGCAACAAACTCAGAATCGGGTGTATCCTGACTGCCGAGGACTTATGCGACGCCGTGCAGTTACGTCCGCTGGACTCCTGCTGCTTGTTCTGGCAGCAGCTTCCTATCTGTACCGCGACCGGGCCCGCTGGCTGCCCACGGTCAAACGCTCGCCGGCGCCCGTGGCGGTGCCGGGAGCAGCGCCTATCGAAGGGCCGTATTTTTCCGACGGAGATCGCATCGGCGAGCGCATCATCGCCGCCATCAACCACACGCAGAGCTCGCTCGACCTCGCCATCTTTGACCTGACCCAGCCCGACATCACTGCCGCCCTCGCGGCCGCCCACCGGCGCGGAGTGAAGATTCGCATCGTCGCCGACGAGCGTCAGGCGCACGAGCCACATTCCGAGATCCCTTATCTCACGTCCCAGGGCCTGGCGGTGCGGCTGAGCCGCGGTTACAGAGGAAACCGCTCCCTCATGCACAACAAGTTCGCGGTATTCGACGGGCGGCTCGCGGAGACGGGAAGCTTCAACTGGACAACCAGCGCCGAAAGCTACAACTTTGAAAACGCCGTCTTCCTTGCCGACCCGGCGAGCGTGGCGCGGTTCCAAGAGGCGTTTGAGCGCATTTGGGCACGCGCGCAGTGAAGCGCGGCATCACCCCCCAAAGGCGGCGGTGAGTCAGCGGCAGGGTCTTTACTTCTTCTGCAAAGCGGGCAGCAGGTGCTGCGTCAGGTAGGACTCGTAAGCCTTCCGTACCTCGTCTGTTATGGGTGCCGTAGCGAGAGGTCGATCCCCCTCGGCTCGGAGATATATGTCGCCGGACCTCCCCAGGGCGCCCGGTTCCGTCTTCATGTATTTCTCCTGATCCGCCAATCCAAACTCGTAGAAATCCTTCGCGGTGTAGGTCCTCATCTGCTCGGGCGCGATCTTTCCTACACTGCGCACGTAAAGACTTAGCCTCGCATAGCCGCGGTCCTTGTCGTATTCGGCTCGCAGAATGTGCTGGAGTTCCTCGTTCGGGTCCTTGGGATCCTTATAGACGTCGGCAATGAGATAGAAGCCAGTCAGCTTTCCCGCGCGGGAAGAGTCCAGAAGTTGAAAGAGGCGGTAGGTTGAATCGTTGGCATCGATCACCGCCGCCTTCTCTTTCGCCCGCGCGACCCCCACGCTGGCTCCGAAAAGGGCCGCCCCCAGCAGCGCCCCAACCGCCAAGGTTGATGCTGCTAACTCTCTCCTCATAATTCCCTCCCAAGGCGAATTAACCTAGCGCATGAGCATTGGGAATCAAAAATTCTGGTCCTGGGACCTCGGCAATCGCCATACTACTCCTCTGAGCGGACAGAAACAAGAAGATGCTGCTCGCTGTTTCACAGCCCCCGCCCTCCCGGGGTTTCGGGTGGGCGGAGGTCCCTTGTTTCCTGCCTCGGAGTAAACTGCCTCCGGGCGCCGGAGGCCTCCACCCGGGCCACCTCCTATGGGTACAAGAGGTACTTCTCGCGCATCCGGCGGAACGGCTCGCGCGCCTCATACGAGCGCCGCATAATCGAGCCGGGATCGTGCCCCTTCTTGATGGCTGCCAACACCCCGCGCGCGCCGACCAGGGTGAGCGTCTTATCGATCTGAAAGTCCTGCGGGAAGAGCCGGTAAAGCGCTGCCACCAGTTCTACGCCCAACTCCGGGGAGTTGAGCGCTTGCCGGTCAAGCAAGACGAGGCTGATCCCGTGACATACCTGGCCCTTGAACGGGCCGCTGCGCGGCGTGAACTCCACCGGCAAGAAGCGAACGCCCTGAATCTTGCGCTCGTTCAGGTGCGCCGCGAGTTTCCGCGACTCGATCCACGGGGCGCCGAGAAGTTCAAACGGGGTGTCGGTTCCCCGCCCCACACTGACATTGGCGCCCTCGACCATCGCCACGCCCGGATAAAGCGTGGCCTCCGTCAACGTCCGCAAGTTCGGCGAGGGCTTCACCCAGGGCAGCCCGGTCTCGTCGTACCAGTCGGTGCGCTCCCAACCCCGCATCTTGATGATGTGCAGCTTTACTCCCAGGTTGTTCTCGCGGTTGAACATCTCCGCCAGTTCCCCCACCGTCATACCGTGCCGGACGGGCATGGGGAAATAGGCGACAAAGGAAGTCAAATCCTTATCCAGGACTGGCCCTTCGACAGAAAATCCGTTGATGGGGTTCGGCCGATCAAGGACATAAACCGCTATGCCTTTTTTCGCCGCGGCTTCCATGGCATAGCCTAGCGTCGTAACGTAGGTGTAGAAGCGGACACCGGCGTCCTGTATATCGAAGACCAGCGCATCCAGCCCCGCGAGCATCTTGTCCGTGGGGCGCGTGGTCTTGCCGTAGAGGCTGTAAACCGGCAGGTGGGTGGCCGGATCCTGGCCCGAAGCCACAGGCGCACCCTCGTCTGCTGTGCCGGTAAAGCCATGCTCGGGGCCAAAAATAGCCCGGAGTTTGACCCCCGGCGCGCGGTAGAGGAGGTCAATCGTCCGGCGCCCCTGGGCATCGCGGCCGGTATGATTGGTGATGAGCCCCACGCGCATTCCGGCAAGAGGGGCGAAGTTTTCCGCCACCAGCACATCGATCCCCGTTTGGACCTTCCCGTTCCGCACGCCGCGGATGCGGTGACTCTTCATCAACTCGAAGTAACCGGTCAGAGACCGCCGGCTGGCCAGGATTTGCTCCGTCGAGGCCGGCCCCAGCGCCGCCGCCACTACCGAGGCGACCCGGGTCCGCAGCCCCACCACGTCCCCCTTGCCGTCGGGATGCACACGGTTTGTCAGGAGGATGACGTAGGTCCGGGAGACCGGGTCAATCCAGATGGAAGTCCCTGTCCATCCGGTGTGGCCATAGGAGCCAAGCGGGTAAAGCTCCCCGCGGTTCGAAGCATAGGGAGAATCAATGTCCCACCCCAGCCCGCGCAAGATCATGGCATCCGGAGGCGCTTGTGGCGTGGTCATCTTCTCGACGGTTAGAGGGCTCAACACCCGAGCCCCGGCGTACGTGCCGCCATTCAAGAGCATCTGCGCGAAAATCGCCAAATCGTCAGCGGTGGAGAAAAGCCCGGCGTGGCCCGCTACACCGCCCATGTTGTAGGCCGTGGGGTCGTGGACTTCTCCCCAGAGCATTTTCCCCGTTTCCCCGAGCTGGTACTGCGTAGGCGCGACGCGGTCGTGCACCGCCGGCGGAGGAGAGAAGAAGGTATCCTTCATCCCCAAAGGCTGGAAAATATTCTGGGCACAAAAGACCTCGAGTGGCTGGCCGGAAACGCGGCGCACGATCTCGCCCAGCGTCTCGAAATTGATGTCACTGTAGATGAACCGCGTGCCGGGCACGGCGACCGGCGTTTCCTCAACAATCATTGGCAGAGCTGTTTCGTAGCCCGACCACTCCGGCTTCAGGTCAAGGTCGGGCCGCAGCCCGGAATAGTGCGTCAGGAGTTCGCGAACAGTGATGTCCTCCTTGCCGTGCGCTTTGAACTCCGGCCAATAGTCAGCTACAGGATCCTCCAGCGAGATCATCCCCCGTTCCACAAGCTGCATAACGGCCGTCGTGGTGGCGATGACCTTGGTAAGCGAGGCCAGGTCAAAGATGGTGTCCGGGGTCATGCGAACCTGCTGCGGCACTACCGCCCGGTTTCCGAACGCCCGGCGATAAACCACCCTTCCCTGTTGTCCCACCAGAACCACCGCGCCAGGACATCGTCCCGTGCGTATCGCTTCCTCGATCACGCTAGCTAAGGGCGCAAGTTGCGCCTCGCTTAGATCTGATGCGGAGTTGACTGCTGCGCACGCGCTAGGTGGGCGGGTGACCACCGCTTGCAGGATGAACAGGAAGATTGCCAGCCTTAGAGGTCTCATTGCCTTCTGCCTTCTGCCTTCTGCCTTCTGCCTTCTGCCTTCTGCCTTCTGCCTTTCGACTCTTGACTTTCGACTTTTGACTTCGGAGGCTCCTGCTATATACTCGCGGGCTCCTTCTGTCAACGAGGGGCTCGGAAAATCTTAGAGGGTCCGGCATCCCATGAAACTCACATTCCTCGATTGGTCCGTAGTTGCCGCCTATTTTCTGATCAACCTGCTCATTGGGCTTTATTACCGCAAGAAAGCCAGTCGAAGCACGGGCGACTTTTTCGTCTCCGGCCGGGAGGTGACGTGGTGGCTGGCAGGCACGTCGATGGTGGCAACCACCTTCGCTGCGGACACCCCGCTGGCCGTGACCGGCTTGGTGGCAAAACAAGGGATCGCTGGTAACTGGCTCTGGTGGAGCCTGCTGTTCAACGGCATGATGACGGTGTTCTTCTTCGCCCGCCTCTGGCGACGCGCGGAGGTCATCACCGACGCAGAGCTGGTCGAGTTGCGTTACGCCGGCAAGCCCGCGGCCTTCCTGCGTGGCTTCCGCTCCGTCTATTTCGGCATCTTCATGAACTGCCTGGTCGTGGGCTGGGTCAACCTGGCCATGGAAAAAATCCTCATGACCTCGCTCGGCGTCTCCCGGACCTGGGCGCTCGTGATCTGCCTGGGCGTCATGGCTCTGACCGGCTTCTACACCACGATTTCTGGCCTCTGGGGCGTGCTCTGGACTGACGTCGTCCAGTTCATCCTCAAGATGAGCA
>Ga0315285_10007889_pt1 | contig 10932 bp, 10 predicted proteins | sample YL17G09_36_MG_FD_203698 | JGI IMG/M metagenome (GOLD analysis project Ga0315285, IMG submission 203698) | Sediment microbial communities from Yellowstone Lake, YNP, Wyoming, USA - YL17G09_36 | ecosystem: Environmental > Aquatic > Freshwater > Lake > Sediment | place: USA: Wyoming | collected... | reverse complement strand
GACGCTGACTACGAGGAGACCTTTGACTGGTTCGAGTATCTCCTGGCGTTGGCCCACTGTGACCTGCGGATGAAGGCGAATCCGAAAGATGTTTGGGGGCCAGTCGGAAGGTTCGGCTGGCGCGTCGCGCACGGTCTGTCCCGGATTGTGGACGACACCCAACTGGAGGGGAGACCCACCCCGCCTCGCGTGTGTTCTGCCATCGCGGCTGGCCTGTTCACAGGACCGCGCGAGACCAGGCGTTTCGTCGAGGTCAAGACGGAGTACGACAAGTTCCTCGCGGAGGCCACTCGCGGCTGGTGGTGAGCGCCTGGCCCTGTGGCCTGCGCCGCCGGCACGCTCCTGCTGGGCATCTTCCCCTCCGTCATCCTCGGCTTCGTCAACGCCGCGGCCGGGGTGAAGTAGGGACTCAGCCCCCGGCGCGGGTTACCTGCGGCAACCAGTGGGCGAGGATCCGGAGCGTATTCAGCGACAGAGAGCAGGACTCCGCAATAACGCACTGCGCGGACTTCAGGCGCCCGCGGCGGCACTCATCGGTGTCGTTACCCACCGCGATCGCAAACAGCTCCACCTCCCGGTCGCCGGCTGCCAGAATCTCGACCCGATCAAAGTCGAATAGCGCGGCGTGCTTCAGCCAGTTGATCCGCATCACTCCATCTCGAAGCGCCACTTCTTCGTCCCAACCCTGATCGAGCACCGCCACCACCTCGCGGACGCCCGCCAGGACCCTGCCTGGCTTCTGGCACACCCGGCACTCGAACCAGACTGCTCCGCCCGCCCGCCTACATTCCAGCCTGGCCAGATGTGACCGACACAGCAGGTGTTGCCACCCTGGTTCCAGCGCTTTCGCCATCGCGTTCAGCGCGTCCCGGGCGGCCTTCCTGGGGATAGCGCGTCTGGCGTTCTCTTCTGCGATCAACATCCGGCGGATCTCATTGCTCTCCGCCCATGCGGAGCCTGCGCTGCGATAGGCCGCCAGGCGCGCCAGGGGCGTCATCACTCGCAGATCACCTTCCACGGCGAGGCTCCTGAGCTCCGCGAGCGATTCCACGCTCTGCTGAAAGGTGCCCAGGACGGCCCGTCCCAGCCGGCCTTCCCCCAACTCCTCCAGCGCCTGGGCGGCTGCCGAGCGCACCCGCGCGGTATCCTCCGCGTTTCCGTCACAATCGCCCAGGGCCGCGATCAAGTGCTCAGTCGCCTGCGTATCTCCCAGTCGCCCAAGCGCCTCGCAAGCGGCCTGCCGCACCGTCGGGATACCCTCGCGCCGGTCCTTCAGACATGCGATCAGCGGCTCAACGGCTCGGCCATCCCCCAGCCGGCCCAGCGCGTAGCAGGCCACTGCGCGCCCTTGAGGCCCCGAAGTGCGCGACACTTCGATCAGTGGCTCCACCGCCCGGCGGTCCCCCAGTTTCCCCAGCGCCGCGCAGGCCGCCGCCACCAGAAGATCCTCGTACCGGCGCTCCAAGATGCGGATCAGCGGTTCCACGGCCCGAGAGTCGCCCAGCCGGCCCAGCGCCCGGCAAGCAGCTTCCGTCGGAAGGGCCTGCACGAGCGCGATCAGCGGCTCCAGCGCTTCCGGCTCGCCGAGCTCACCCAACGCGTCAAAGGCGGCCTTGCAGGCGTCCGCTTGATGATGCGTCGCCGCTGGGGTCCCGGCCACGGCTCTCACGAAGTGGAGGAGTGCTTCTACCGGCCGGCGGTCGCCTTCCGCCACCAACTGGCGGAGCTCGCCGGATGCTTTCCGCTGCCCTGCCAGCGTCTCCACCACCACTCTCGCCATCTTGCCGCTGCCCACTTTCTCCAGCGCCTCACCCGCCGCCTCGCGCACACGCGGATCCAGATCGCCCAGCAGCGGGACCAAGGGTGAGACGGCCCGCGCATCGCCCAGCCTTCCTAGGATTTCGCACATCTGCAAACGGTTGAAGGCGCTGTCGGCCAGCACCGCGAGCAGCGGTTCGAGCGCGGGGGAACCAAGGGCGGCCAACGACCCAGCAGCGCAGCGCTGCGCCCACTCAACCTTCTGTTCGAAACCTCCGACTTCATCAAGACGACGGAGCTCCGGCGGACGCGCCGGATTTCGCAAGCGGGAAACCAGAACATCGATGCCCCGCGTATCGCCCTGCTCGACGAGCATCTTCAGTTGCTTCGGCCGCCCCCTCAAAGCCTTGTCCAGAGCAAGGGCTAGAGGAGCTTCGCCCAGCTTCTCCAGAGCGCGGCGGGCTGCCCTGCTGACGTCGGGCCAAGCCTTACCCATGCAGGCGATGAGCGGCCCGACCGCCCTGCTGTCGGCGAGTCTCTCCAAGGCCCAGCAGGCCCCCGAGCGCACCGCTGGCACGGCATCTCCCAACCGCGTTATGAGCGGCTCGACAGCCCTAGCATCACGCAGTTTCCCCAGCGCCCGGCAGGCTTGGCCGCGGACCGCGGGGTTGGCATCCTCCAGTCTGGCGAGCAGCCGCTCGGCGGCGGCGGTCTCTTTCAAGCACCCCAGCGCCCAGCATGAGACCCAACGAAGCTCCGCCCTGCCGGCATCCAACCAGTTGGCGCACCTTCGAAGGATGAATCTCTTCATGCTGCGCGGGGCAAGGAAGATGATACCGTGCCCGGTGTGCTGCGAGTGCGACGCGCCCCGCTCCCCGCGGCTCGGCCATATACTGGGACAGAGTGGAGGGATTACCGGATGACTGGATCTGAACTCACGCGGCGCGCGTTCGCGGGCCTGGTGGCCGCGGCGGGCCTGTCTGCCGAGGAGGGCTGGGTGGAGCTGTTCGACGGCCGCAGCCTCCAGGGCTGGAGACCTAACGAGAACAACGATTCCTGGAAGATCGTCGAAGGCCAGCTTGTGGCCGACGGTTCCCGGTGCCACCTCTTCTACAGTGGCCCGGTCCGAGGCGCCAGCTTCAAGAACTTCGAGCTCGAAGTGGAGGCGCTGGCCCGGCCGGCCTGTAATTCCGGCATCTACTTCCACACCGCCTACCAGGAGAAGGGCTGGCCCCAGAAGGGCTTCGAGATCCAGATCAACCACACCGCCACCGGCGAGGGCAGCTACCGCGAGCGCAAGAAGACCGGCTCGCTCTACAGCGTCCGCAACGTCTACAAGCAGCTCGTGGCCGACGACGAGTGGTTCACTCTCCACCTCGCGGTGCGCGGCAAGAACATCCAGGTGCGGCTCAACGGAACCCTGCTGGTCGATTACACCGAGCCCGATCCGCCCATCCTCGCCGCGGGCAGCGAGCGCGGGCGCGTCCTCGACCGCGGCACGTTCGCCCTTCAGTGTCACGATCCGGGCTCGAAGGCCCGCTTCCGCCGCATCCGCGTCCGGCCGCTCCCCGACGATCTTCTGCCGTCAGGCCTCGGCGCCCCGCCTGCCGACGAGCTGGCCCGCGACATCATCACGCTCGGCGACCGTAACATTCCCCTGGTTGACTACCACATCCACCTTCGGCCCGGCCTCACCCTCGAACAAGCGCTAACCCATTCGCGTCTCCATGGCATCCAGTACGGCATCGCCGTCAACTGCGGCAAGGGCAACGCCGTCCAGGACGACGACGCGGCCCGCCGCTTCGCCGAGAGCCTGAAGGGCCAGCCCGTCTTCGTCGCCATGCAGGCCGAGGGGCGCGAATGGACCCAGATGTTCTCCCGCCGCGCGGTGGCCCTCTTCGACTACGTGTTCACCGACTCGATGACCTGGACCGACAATCGCGGCCGCCGCATGCGCCTGTGGATCCCCGCCGAGGTCGGCTCCATCGCCGACGCGCAGGAGTTCATGGAAACCCTCGTCGAGCGCACCGTCGGCATCCTCGAGCGCGAGCCGATCGATATCTACGTCAACCCCACTTTCCTCCCCGACGCCATCGCCAAGGACTACGACGCCCTCTGGACCGAGGAGCGCATGAAGAAGGTGATCGGCGCCGCCGTCGGCAACCGGGTGGCCCTCGAGATCAACAACCGCTACCGGCTCCCCTCCGCCACGTTCCTGCGGGTGGCCAAAGAGGCCGGCTGCAAGTTCGCCTTCGGCACCAACAACGGCGGCATGCAGGACCTCGGGCGGTGCGAGTACTCGATCCGGATGACCAAAGAGCTCAAGCTCTCCTGGCAGGATTTCTTTGTGCCCGGCGCGTGGGGGCCCAAGGCCGTCGAGCGCAAGCCTGACGCTCTGCGCGCCTCGTGAGCGTGGCGGCCCGGCGACGCGTTGAAGTAGGCGCCTACCCCAGCACGTCCAGCAGGTCGCGCTCGATTTCGGCGGCGGTGCGGAAGACGCGAGCGTTGATCTGGAAGAGGTTGCGGGCCTCGATGAGGGCCACCATCTCGGCCGAGAGGTCCACGTAGTCTTCCGGAGCGCCATGCTCGGGAGCGAGGGGAAGGCGGGCCAGTTTGCCCGCCACCCCCTCCAGCACCGCCTGGGCCCGGGTGAGGCCATCCAAGGCTACGTCGAAGACTCTCATGCGTCTCCTGAAGACCATTTCGACCCGGAACAGAAGAGTTTTAGCCTTACTCCGGCGGTGTCGAAGATGAGCTTGGCGTCGCCGTGCCGGTTCATGCTCCCAGGCCGGAAGAAACCAGCTTCCACAGCACCTGGCCGGGGGCACCCGAGACGAGCCACCACGCCAACCCGCCCACCACCGCCAGCACCCCGAGCAGCGCCGCCACGGCGGTGAGAAAACGCAACACCACCAGGGGACGGCTGAGGAAGTCCGGATCGCGCCAGCGGCACAATTTTGGGCCGAAGGCCCGCGAGACGACGTGCTTCAAGATGGCCACGTCGCGCCAGTAGGACATGTGGGCCAGCAGGGGCAGGCGCCACAGCGCTCCGTGGTAATTCGCGACCACGCCCTGGAACCGGCGGGCCTGCAAGGGGCCGGAGACCGGGTCCCAGACGTGGTAGAAGTTGGCCCACCAGCTCCGGCCGCTGGAGGAGAGCCGCTTTCTGGCCTCCTCCGGCCATTCCCGAAGAACGGTATTCCGCTCCCCCTTTTCACCAAAGGAGAACAGGCCATCGATCTGCTCCAGCGGGGAACCCAGGGTGACGAACCGGTGCAGACCGCGTTCCACCTTCTCGACGTTGAGCCTGAGCCTCCGGTCCTCGTCCGGTTCCGGCTCACCCGGCGCGCGGGACCGTGCCCGCTGGTCCAACTCCCTCCTGGAATCTTCCGCGCGCCGGAGGAGGTCGCCGATGACGTTGTAGCTGATGACCGTCCCGAGGCTGTGCGCAGTCCACGTGACGTAGGTGAAACTGTGGCGGCTGCCGGAAATCTCCCATTGGCGTTCCGGCGGCAAGTCCCGGAAATCCCAATCCAGGCCGAGCAGCATCAGGAAAGCCGCTCCCACGCGGTAGTCGATGCGCTGGACGATGGCGGTCTCGACATCGCCGCGGGGATCGCAGTAGATCCGAACGTCGCTCAAGACCTCGCGGAGCAGCCGGGGGTACCGCACCAGCATGGCGAGCACCGCCAGCACGGTCAGCGGGGCCATGGCGATCAGGGCGAGGGCCCGGAAGAACCCCAGGTTCCAAACCGCACGGCGAAACCAAAGGCGAAGGTTCTGCCGAACGAACCATCCGGCGGTCGCCAGCGCGCGCATGGAACGGCGCTCCCATAGCGCCCCGAAGAAGCGCCTTTCGTGGCTGGAACACTGCTTCCAGCACTCCGGAAAGCTCTCCGCGAAATCCGCGTAATCGGCCCAGTAGCCTTCGTAAACGAAGGGCGGGGGGACGCGCACGGTCGGATACTGAGCCGTGATTTCACCGATGGCGTCCTCAAATCCTGACCGCAGCGTGACGGCCGTCTCCGGGAAGCGCTGCAACCCCATCCCGTGAACGACGAAGACCGCAGTCTGGCGCACGGGATTGGGGACCGAGCGGCCGTCCTCTTCGATGTGTTCAGGCAAGTCCTCGAAGCGGAATGGAACCGGCAGTGGCTCGTAGGCGCGCAAACGTTCCCGCGGCTGCGAGGAAGCGTGCGCCGCGCCGGGCGCCCGAGGTTGCTCGCCGCCGGCGGGGACGTCCCCCCTTCCGGAAACCTGGCTAACCCCCATGCGTGGGTTCATTAGAGCACAGGAAGCACGCGCTCGACAAGCCGCTAGAAGTGATCCCGCAGCTCGGAGAACCTGCCCAGCACCAGCAGGCGGCCGGCGCCGTGCCGGATCTCTTCGGTCTCCAGCGACCAGGTCAGCCGGTGGGGGATGTAGACCGCATGGAGGCCGAGCGCGAGGGCGGGGTTGATGTCGGAGCGGGGCGAGTTACCGATCATCCAGGTGCGCGCGGGGTCCAGGCCGCACTGCTCGACCAGACCGCGGTAAGAGGCCACGTCCTTCTCCTTGACGATGGCGGTGTGGAGGAAGCAGCGGCCCAAGCCCGAGCGCTCGACTTTCAGCTTCTGCTCTGCGGGATGCCCCTTGGTGAACAGGAGCAAGTCGTGACGGCCCGCCAGGTATGGGAGCGTCTCCTCGACCCCCGGAAGCAGCTCGATGGGCTGCTCGAGAATGCGCCGGGCGAAGCCCATCACGCGCTCCAGGTCGGCTTCCGCGATCTCGCGCTCGGCCAGGTGCTGGTAGCACTGGCGGAGGTTGCGGGCGAAGTTCTCGGCGCCGTAGCCCTGGGTCTGGCGGTTGGCCAGCTCGATCGCGTCGAGCACCGCGCGGACCTCTTCCGGCGAGAGCGCGGAATGATCGAGAAACTCGACGAACTCCTCGAAGGCGCGCTCGAAGTAGAGGTTGTTTTCCCAGAGCGTGTCGTCGGCGTCAACGATCAGGTGCTGTCTCACGTGCAGGGGCGGCTACGGATCATTGTAGCTTCCCCGGCTGGTTCACGACGAAGTGCGCGTCGATGGGCGCGCTGACGTCCCCGGGCTCCCCGTGGAGCAGCGTCGGCTGGTAGCGCCACTGCTGCACCGCCTCGACCGCCGCGCGCGGCGCCGGCGCGGGCTCGGCCGGCTTGGCCGGCGGTGCGGGCGAGGAGCCCGGAGTGGGCGCGTGGTACCATGATGGCTTCGCCGCGATGCGGGTAGACGGCAAGGTCGCGCTCATCACCGGGGCTTCGGAGGGGATCGGAGCGGCCTGCGCGCGGACGCTCGCCGCGCGCGGGGCGCGGCTGGCCCTGACCGCGCGGTCCCGGGAGAAGCTCGAGCAGGTGGGCGGCCCGGACGCGCTGATCGTCGCCGGCGACCTGACCGACGCGGCGGTGCGCCGGCAGGTGGTGGACGCAACCCTCGCGCGCTTCGGGACCATCGACGTCCTGGTGAACAACGCCGGCGTGGGTCTCTACACCCCGGCCTGGAAGGCTTCGCTGGCGGCCGCGCGCCGCATGTTCGAGCTGAACTTCTTCGCCCTGCTCGAGCTGATCCAACTGGTCGTGCCGCACATGCAGCGGCAGCGCAGCGGGGCCATCGTCAACGTGAGCTCGATCGCCGGCAAGGCGCCCTTCCCCTGGCTGACGCTCTACTGCGCTTCCAAGTACGCGGTGTGCGCCTTGGGCGACGGCCTGCGCATGGAACTGGCGCCCTACAACATCCAGGTGACCACCGTCTGCCCCGGCCACGTGAAGACCGGTTTCGGCGACCACGTGCTGGATGGGCGCCTCGCGGAGCGCTTCCAGCGCACGCGCAAGTTCTCGATCACCGCCGGGGAGTGCGCCGAGGCCATGGTACGCGGCCTCGAGCGCGGCGCGCGCACGGTGATGGTCCCGCGCGTCGGGTGGGTGCTCATCGCCCTGGAGCGGTTGCTGCCCTGGCTGGTGGATCGCGAGATGGCGCGCCTGTATCACCGCCCGGAGCCGCCGGCATGATCGTCAAGCTGGCGCGGACCCCCGCCATCTACCTGGTAGGTTTCATGGGCAGCGGGAAGACCACCGTGGGCCGGCTGCTGGCCGACCGGCTGGGGTGGAGTTTCGTCGATCTGGACGTCGACATCGAGGCTGAGCAGGGCCTGTCGATCGCGGAGATCTTCGACCGGTTCGGAGAGGAGCGCTTCCGGAAGCTCGAGGCGGAAGCCCTCCGGCGGCGGGTGCGGATGGCCCAGGCGGGGAGGCCCATGGTGGTGGCGCTGGGCGGCGGCGCGTTCGCGCAGCAGGGCAACTTCGAGCTGGTCACGCACAACGGCGTGACGGTGTGGCTGGATTGCCCGCCGGCGGTGGCCTGGCAGAGAGTGGAATCCAACTCGCACCGCCCGCTGGCGCGCGATCCGCAGCAGTTCACGGCGCTGTACGACCTGCGGCGCGCCTGCTACGGCCGGGCGGATTTTCGGGTGGAAGCCGCGGGCGACGAGCCGGAGAGCGTGGTCGAGGCCCTGTTGGCGCTGCCCATCTTCTGAGGATCGTGGAACGTGGAACGTGGATCGTTGAGAGGACTGCGCCGGCAGGCGCTGATGATATTCCGGGCGGCGCTCAAAGCCGCCGACCCGCTGGAGGCGGTGCGGCGGCACCTGGCGGTCGAGGGACACCAGCTCAGCGCCGGGCGGCGCCGCTACCGCCTGGACGCCTATCGCAACATCTACGTCATCGGCGCGGGCAAGGCCAGCGCGGCGATGGCCGCCTGCGTCGAGCGGCTGCTCAGGCAGCGCATCCGTGGCGGCCTGGTCAACGTCAAGTACGGGCACCTGGCCAAGCTGCGCCGCATCGAGCTGAACGAGTGCGGCCACCCGGTGCCGGACGAGAACGGGGTGCGCGGCGCCGGGCGCATCGCCGGGATCGCGCGGCAGGCCGGGGCGGACGATCTGCTCATCTGCCTGATCTCGGGCGGAGCCTCGGCGCTGATGGCGCTGCCGGCGCCGCCCGTTACGCTTGCACAGAAGCAGGCCACCACCAAGCTGCTGCTGGCCTGCGGCGCCAACATCCACGAGATGAACGCGGTGCGCAAGCACATCTCCGCGGTCAAGGGCGGGCAACTGTCGCGGCTGGCCGCGCCGGCCACGGTGCTGGCCCTGATGCTCTCCGACGTGATCGGCGACGACCTGGACGTGATCGGCTCCGGCCCCACGGCGCCGGACCGCTCGACGTTCGCCGGCGCCCAGGGGATCCTCCAGAAGTACGGGCTGCTGGAGCGCGTGCCGGCGGCGGTCCGCCAACGGATCGAAGCGGGCGCGCGCGGGGAGATTCCCGAGACGCCCAAGCCGGGCGATCGCATCTTCGAGCGCACCGAAAACCTCATCGTGGGTAGCAACCGGCTGGCAGTGGACGCGGCGGCACAGGCCGCCCGCAAGCTGGGGTTCAACACGCTGGTGCTTTCGACGCGGATCCAGGGCGAAACGCGCGAGGTGGCCCGGGTACACGGGGCCATCGCCCAGGAGATCCTCGCCTCGGGGCGCCCGGTGAAGCCGCCGGCGTGCGTGATCTCGGGCGGCGAGACCACGGTGACCCTGCGCGGCGACGGCTTGGGCGGGCGCAACCAGGAGTTTGCGCTGGCCGCGGCCATCGACCTGGCGGGCTGCCAGCCGGTGGTGGTGCTCAGCGGGGGAACGGACGGCACCGACGGTCCCACCGACGCCGCGGGCGCCATCGCCGATGGCGCCACCGTCGAGCGCGCCGCGCGCCTGGGGCTGGACGCCCGCCGCTTTCTCGACAACAACGACTCCTACCACTTCTTCCAGCCGCTGGGCGACCTGCTGGTCACCGGCCCCACCGGCACCAACGTCATGGACGTGCGGCTGCTGTTGGTAGGCGGCGCGTAGCCGACGACGGCGAGAGACATCGGAGAAGAAACGCGCCAGCGTGCGCGAATCGTCGGCAGTGACAAGTCAGGCGACTGGATGACCTCGGCGCTCCACCTCGGCCATGATGTCCTGAATGGTTGCGCCCTCGATCCAGCGGTGGCGGTCGCGGGTGTAGTCGCCGGCGCCCGCTCGATACACGCGAAGGAAGCGTCCGAGTCCGTCCAAGCCCAACTCGCGCCGGAGAATCGCGAGGGCGTGCCCCTCAAAATCCTCATCGCTCATTTGTTCGACAGGGATCATACCGCGACCTCCTGATACCAGGATACTGGGTTCTCCACGTGGATGCGAAGCACGCGGGCCTGCCGGCGGGCGCGGCGGAGCAAGTCGTCATCGGTGGTGAGAAACACGTCCGCGGCGCCCCTTTCGGCGCAGGCCAGGTGCAGCGCATCGAAGGCGCCGAAACCGAGTCTTTCGAGAAGTGCGGCACGATCTGCGTCGGCCGACTGCGGAACGACGACTTCGTCCGCAAATGGAAGCAGCGCGGCAACGTCACGGCATCGGTCAGGGTCCGGGTTGCGGCCGATCTCGACCTCCAATACCGCGCTACTCACCCACGTTGCCCGCCCCCGCCGTATCAGCCGGAGAATTCGCTCAACCGCTTCCGCCTCAGTGCGCACGCGGCTTTGGCTCTGGTCGTCGGTCAGGCGGTTCAGGCAACAGGCATCCAGATAGAGTCTCAAAGGGGGGCCTTCTCTGGGATCACGGGATCATGAGAGCATCCCGCAGATGGCGTCAGGGGACCTTGAGAGTGGGTCGCATTCCTATTCTGTTCTTGGCGACCTCCAGAACGAAGCCCTCCGGATCCTGACAGGAAACGGACGGAAACGGTGAGAGCAGGCCGAATTTCTTGAAGTCAATGCCGCCAATCGGGTGCCTGAAAGTCACGAAGATTGTCAACCGGACCGGGGGGACCTCGGGATCGCTTATTTCGGGTTGCAGGAACACCCCGAGTTCGCCTACAGCCAGGGTGTAGCCCCCTCTTGGGATCGTGTGTGTCTTGGCCCATCCGCGCCGCATCTTCTCCTCGAACGTTGGCGCATCGAGCACTTCGAGATCCAGGCTGGTGTAAAGCAGGCCCTGCACATTGGCGATCATGATCTTCTCACCATCGATCTCGGATGTTTGTGCGCTTTCGACCGCGGGGTAGATGGCCGCGAGGTTGCCGAGATAGATGAAAACTTGCGCCCGCACCGCGGCGGTGCCATAGACAACAAACTCGTTGTCCCCGATCCT
>Ga0315285_10007881_pt1 | contig 10937 bp, 10 predicted proteins | sample YL17G09_36_MG_FD_203698 | JGI IMG/M metagenome (GOLD analysis project Ga0315285, IMG submission 203698) | Sediment microbial communities from Yellowstone Lake, YNP, Wyoming, USA - YL17G09_36 | ecosystem: Environmental > Aquatic > Freshwater > Lake > Sediment | place: USA: Wyoming | collected... | reverse complement strand
GGCTTATCCAGGGCATTAGCGTTCTTGACAATGTACTCCTCATGTTTCCTGATCAACCGGGTGAAAGGTTGCGCAATACCCTCTTTCGCTGGTGGGCATGCACTCGCCGAGAGAAGGAAATCACGGAGGAATCCTTGAAGCTCCTCGCCGATGCTGGCCTTGTGGAAAAGGCGCACGATCTGGCGGAGAACCTTTCATACGGTCAGCAGAAGCTCCTGTCTCTGGTGTGCTGCCTGGCTTCCGGGGCGAAGCTGCTTCTGCTTGACGAACCCGTGGCCGGAATTGCCCCAGAAATGGCCGAGAAGATACTCGGGATGATACGCAGTCTGCCCGGCGAAGGCAAGTCTGCCATCCTGATCGAGCACAACATGGGAGCGATCTGGGATGTGTGCGACCGAGTGATCTTCATGGATGCAGGACGTAAGATCAGCGAAGGGCTGCCGGGCGAAGTCCGCAACGATCCCAAGGTTATCGAGGCATATCTCGACTGAGCGAGTGACGCTGTGCTGGACATCAAGGAACTGGAGACAGGATACGGTAAGAAGCAGGTGCTGTTCGGCCTTTCGCTGCGGGTCGAGCCAGGGGAGATTGTTGCGCTCATCGGCCCCAACGGCGCGGGGAAGTCTACCCTCTTGAAAGCCGTCTGCGGCCTCTTACGTACGTGGGGCGGAGAGATTTGGTTCGACGGTTTGCTCACGAACGCTGCCAAGCCCGCCGACAATATCGCCAGGGGCATGGTGTTTGCCCCACAAGGAAACCGCGTTTTCGCGGACCTTACGGTTATGGAGAACTTCGAGATTGGGGGCCTCCATCTGCCCAAGAGTCAACTCCAGGAACGCATCGCGCGCGTCTTGGGAATGTTCCCCGCGCTGAAGGGCAGGATGAGGATGGATGCGGGGAGGCTTTCAGGAGGGGAGCAGCAGATGGTCGCGCTGGCCCGGGCGCTCATTCCGAGGCCGACGCTGTTGTTGCTCGACGAGCCGTCACTCGGTCTTTCGCCCAATCTGGTGAAGAGCGTGTTCGAGATCATCGTCCAGATCAATCAGGAAACCGGTGCCGCGATCCTGATCGTCGAACAGAAGGTTCGCCAAGTCTTGGACATATCCCACAGGGCCTACTCGATGAAGTTCGGCCGAGTGGCATTTGCCGGAGAGCCTCAGGAACTGCTGTCTGCCCCGCAGCGGCTCCGAGACTTGTTTCTCTGACGCGCTTGTGTGGCGTTTCCTGCAGCCCGCGGCGCAATGGTGCTCTGTGAAAGTCTCATTAGCGTCAAAGGGGTGCACTTCAGTTACCCTTTTCCCTCACCCCGCCGCAGCCACGAAGCTACAGCCAAGCTTCACAAGGCGCTCAGGTTCGCCAGATATTCTCCCCCGGAGCGGCACAGGGCACCCGTGTTTCGCTGGCTGCGAAGTAGGAGTAAGGCGCTGGCACGCTGAAACGCGTCCGGCTGAGCGGCTTGGCGGGCACCGGCCATGTTATGTGTGTGCGCATTCTGCGCGGTACGTATGGCGCCGCTCGGATCACGCCGAGCAACGTCCGTCTCTGGGCGCGCGCAAACGCCCTGAGCGCCGATCCGGTGGCCAGCGCAGACGTGCGTCGGACTCTCTACAACCGCGCCCGATACGAAGTCGCCAACAACTCCTACGCACGCGGGATGGTGCTCACGCCTGCCGACGACACACGATCGGCACCTGGCCGCGCACCACCTCCCCCTCCTTCCTTGCGGACCTGCGTCTTATGCCGGTCTTGGGTGTTGCCCCCCCCAGTCTGTCTCTGCCGATAGAACACCTCAAACCGAAGCGAACGCGTCAAGCGGCAGCCGGTAGACAGCGAGCACTCCCCGTGTGTACTCTTCGGGGCAGGGATAGGCCCGCGGTGGGGGATATGCTATCTGGACGTCCCCCATGAACAGGCGGAACAACCCGACAGCCACGGCCTGCATCTTGCTGCCCGTAGGGGCAATGACGATCCGCTCACTAGCGCCGTGAGTGGCGTATATGTAGAGAAGCAGATCCAGGACCTGCCGGTAGTCCAGAGTGCTCGCCTCGAAATCCTCTCGCCGCGGTATCTGCTCCGTTGCATTGAGCACTTTGATGGCATCCCGTCTCCAGGCGTTCTCCTTCAGGTGCGGGAGGCCGTGGACGAGCGTGAAGTATGAAGGCTGGAGTTCCGAACGCAGCATAGCAAGCTGATCAGGATTGAATGACGGGAACGCCACCAGCCTTACTGGTCGACCGTGGAGTGCTACAGACGACAGTTCGGGCACGATAATGACCCCGAAGACCCCAGATGATAGGAACACCAACTCGTAGATCGTGCCGGGACCGGCTGTCGCAAGGGCTCGCTGAACTTCTTCTCTTGAGGGAGGATATTCCTTGGCCTCCGTGTATACAATGCATACTTGCCCTATTCCTTGCCCCGACTCGCCAAATGCTACGAGCGCCTGGACAATAAGCAAACGGGACATGCCGGAGACGTCCAGCAAGATCCGTCCTTGTCTCTTCCCGACGGCATGAACGAGCGCCTCTCCAGCCCCGACTGGATTCTCCCGGTCGTATGGCACCTCAACAACAGTAGCATCAGCTTTGGCGCAAAGCTCCCTAATCTCCCCCAGCCTGTTTGCCGCAATATGCGGTTTGTACGTCACAACAATAGCCAGAAAACCGGAGCAGCCGCACACAACGAACCTACGAAGGGACTCTACGGCTCTCTCCTCAAATCCCGCGCAAAGGATGAGCGAATCGTCTTCGCGTAATACGATCCCTTCTGCCGGCTCCAGCGCAGGCTTCATCAGGCCTCGAAGTTCCTCGTCCACTCGTTGCACTCTTTGCACTCAGAGATCCTCCTGCCCTTCAGTCCGGAACATCCTCTGCTGCCCCTCCTGCCATTGCGTCAGCTCTGCTGTCTTGAGACGGTGCTCCCGCTCAAACTCCTGCGGGTTCAACAGAAGCTGTTCCACCTCGTGAGGCTCGAGTTCGACTGAGTCCCGTCTGCTGAATGTCAGGTTGAAATGAGGTATAAGGCACCTGCGCAAGTACAGCCGCGGCACAACCTGGCCCCGGCGGCTCTTCCCACGCGGATCCTCGATGAACAAGGAGTACCGCAGAAGCTCGTCGTACAAGAGCTTTGCTTTGCGAGACAGTGCAAGTTCCTCGTATGGTTCGATGCGCGACGCTAGGTGGGGTGGAGATCCCGACTCGTTCCTGGAATCCCGGAACTTCATGTATGAATGTGCCACATTGCCAAACGCGGTCACTATCTGTACCAGTTGTTGTCCGTCTGGGGAAACCCTAAGGCTAGTCAGAAAGCTCCCAGCCTCTTTGCGGATTGACGTCCGCTGCGTCTTCTTGTCAATCCTTGGCGTACTATCACTCTTGCTGAGCGCTATTTCGCCACCGAAGTCCTCTACCATTCTGGCGACCAACCCGATAATATAGAAGATATCCCCGCTGCATAGCTCGCATAGTGTTTGCTGCCCCCACAGCTCCGGTATCTCTCCTCTGCGAATGGCCAGCGCAGTCTCGTTGTAGCTCGGTGCCTCGTAGTCCCCCGCCAATTCCGCCAGGGAGCCGACTGGAAAACCTTCGATGTTGGCAAACCGACGGGCAAGAACGTCGGCTATGAACTGCAGTTTTTCGGCCGAGCTGGCCTGGAGGTACTCCAGCCCGAGGTTGAGAAGAGTGAACTCACGACCCTCAACGTAGGCCTTACCGTCCATGTCCTCTCGGACATACGACACTGGGCTTTCGGTGGAGAGCTTGAAGAAACAGCGCGCTGTGCGCTGCATGAGAAGGCGGTTCAGATTCTTCTGCAGGTCGCGAGTGACTTTCGGCATAGAGTAGTCATCGATAAAGAAGAAGAAAGGTCTGTTCCTCGCGAAGGAGAACCCCTCCGCCAGAGCGTCACATACCCGAAGTAGAGAACCGGGCCCGAAGAAGCCGCGCATTGGGTGACTTGGGTCATTCACGAATCGTTGTTTCTTGACCGCCCGCTGCCTTTCCTTTTGGAGACAGAATCGTATCGCCTCCAGCTTGTTTGATCCTGGTTCGTTTCGCGGACGCAGCCCGGCTTCTTCATTAAGGATTCCCCATAATCGCTCTGCGACAGCCGCTTCTCGAAGGCCAAGCTCTTCAGAGAAGTGCCTTGCCGCCCACCGTTCAATGGCCTCAAGGGCACTACACACGAGGGTGCTTGTGAGATAGTGCATCGGGACGTCATATGCTTCCTCGCGAGCTGGCAGGGCGTACCTGGGGAACGTAAGCCAGAGGTCGTAGCACCGATAGTAGATACCGATGTGAGCAATGCTCTTCGGATCATCATCCTCCACAAGCGTCCGGTGCCGAAGGCTGAGGCTTCTGAATACGGTGCTCTTTCCGCATCCCCGCGGGCCGGTCAGAACCAGGTTACTCCTGCTTCGCTCGATTTCGGGCAGGCGCAGGAACTCTTCGGAGTACAGCGCACGCAACAGGCCGTCGTCGTCTCCAATCTGCTCGCAGCTGAGGTAGTCAAACAGGGTCTGTAGCTTAGGTTTCGTGACGGCTCTTTCCTCCGCATCGAATCGTGCGTCGAGTGCCTGTAACTCCTCGTAAAGGCGCCGAGGCCTTCGAGCCAGAGGGTCTCGGGTCGTGTCTCGTTCAGCAAGATGACGCGCGAGGAAGTTGTCGTTGAGATAGTTGAACGCAAACTTGTCAGGTGCCTCCGCGCCCTGGTAGTCAACGTTCGCCAGCAGATCCCGCAGAATGACCGCGATCTCGTCGTAATCATCCTTCAGTTGGCTGTCGGTCGTCGCTGGCGCAACCCCGAAGTCTGTTACTCTGAAAACGTAGCGAGCCCCGCCCAGTTGGTGTGTGCGGTCTTCTACCAGAATGTTGCCGGCATGGAGGTCGCCATGGACTACGTTGTGCCGTTCCATATCGTCAAGAAGCGCGAGCATCTCTCTCAGGAACTCCTTCACGAAAAGCATGGGCACATCGCGCTTGTGGGCCCCTATGTAATCCCGGAGGCTCGTACCCTGTATAAACGGGGAATAGAGAGCAACGCAGTCAATGCCACTGGCGCTGTCTGTCCACGTGGCCGAGTGCAGTATGTGGACGACACGAGAGGACTCGAGGGCGTTCGGCTTGAGAATCTCTCCCTTCCACAGTGGGGGATCCATGTCAGCGCCAACGAGATTGGCTCGGGGGATGACTTTGCACGCCATGTCGTTGTTGACATGATCTGAATGCGCACGAAAAACGTGGCCGTTCCCTCCTGAACCGACAAGCTCGGCGACTACGTAGCCTGGAAGCTCAGGCGGGTGCCTCCCGACGAACCAGTTGGCATCAGGCAAATGCTTCCGCATCTCATGCCCTCCGGAACACGAGCACATGCTCCGTCTTCGCTCCTGAGCAGTGTCGTCGAGACCGTCTGACATCTGGTATGTGATCCCTTATGACAGTCGTGAGACGTAGCGACCGAGCGCGCTCAGTGAAGACCCGATGCACGACTTGTGAAGGGTGACCAGCGTAGCTCCGTGTGACGCCCTCTCCTACGATGACAACGCAGTTCCCTCTGCGTCTCAGACGCTGCTCAACTGCCGTCGCAAGGTGGCCAATTGCCTCCTCAAACGCTTGCTTCTCTCGCGTCGCCGTATCGTCAACGAGGGGCTTGCCGCTGGGCGAGACGAACCACAAGCGCAACCGGTTGTCGCGCGTGTAATCCAACGTATTCATGTACGGAGGGCTCGTCACTACGCAGTCAATCTGCGCAGGCAGTTCCACCTCGTCTATACCAGATAATCTGAACGTAGAAGCCGGGCGGACTGCGTTCCGAGGTGGGCGCCCGTACGCCCTGCGGACTTTGGCCAGAAGCCGTGAGCGCAATTCACGGTACTCGTACATCCGTGGGTATCTCTCGCGCGGGTACTTTTTGTCGCGCAGGTAAGGCACAAGATGGCTACTTGGGTAAGACAAGAAGCCCGGCCTTTGATGGTGGAGGATCCCAAGGAAGCAGGCCATCAGGAACATGTACCTACGTCGCATACACAAGGAGGCAAACCGTATTGCCTCTCTCAGTGTATCTGGGTGAAAGAATGAGCGCACCCACATCGGCACGCGCCGCAAGTCTACAGGAGGCTCACCCTCTGCATCCTCAAGCGCTTGTTCAGCCCATGCAAGGGCCTCCGGCAGGGACGGAGGGGCTGAAAGCTTCCCCTCACAGAGAACGGCCGCGTAGGGGCTTATGTCAGCTGCGAATGCCGGCCGTCCATTGAGGACGGCCTCCAGTGGTACCGTGCCCGATCCAGCAAATGGGTCGACAACAAGGTCTCCGCAGGTGGAGTACTCCTTAATCAGGTCACGAGCTATGGCGCTCTTCAGCTTGCCGATGTACGGTGAAAGCTGATGCAGAGTGCACTCTGCGTGAACGCAGGGCGCTTCCCACCCCTTGGGCGCTTTGATGGCGCGTGCAATCAGCCGTCCGTAAGGCTCAGGCGACGCGTCCGTGCTCTCAGCGTAGCCGCGGCGCATTCCGAGGATCCTCCGTCATCCTATCCGTCCCGCGTCGGCCGCTCAATAATCTGCCCGGGTTGCACCGTGTTAACATGCAGCCCATTCGCCCCTCGAACTGTCCGTCCTCCGCGCTTGCCCGACGCGCGAGCGCGCGTGACCCGGCCCAGAATGGCTTCAACTCGTAGGATATCAGTCCTGGCTCGCTCCTGCAAGTCAGCGTTCTTGTCTGGAGAGTCTCGCCAGGGGGTGCATCCACGAGTCTGCTTGTGTTCATGCCACAGCGGCCGTGAGGCTGCGCTCCCAGATTCCCGCAACTACAAACCAGCCCGCGGCACAGATTGGACGTAACGGGGGATTCCCAGCGCTTGCTTCGAGTCTGAGCGGACCTGGCTGGTAGCTCACCGGTTGCGGTTGAGCTCGGGGCACGCTCCTGGCAAAGGCCCGCGCCCTCTCGGAACAAGGCCCTTGCCGTGGCGACGATGCTAGCCATGACTGCCTGAGGCAGCTTGGGCCAGCTAGTCATGATTAGTGCGGAGTCATGGCTTGCTTTTCAGATCTCGGCTACGCAGGCCGCCAAGACAGGATTGGCAATGCCACAAGTGCTTGGCAGTGAAGTTCTTGCGTCTACCCTGTTTCCGTTTCGCGGATCGCCGGTCGCAGGTTCGAGTCGTGCCGGGGCGTACCACCTCTCTCGTACGCCTAACTCATGGGCAAAATGGACTTAGGCCAATCGGGCAATTCTGCAGTGCCGTTAGGGAACCGACGACTCTCTATCGATTCCGAGCGGATAGGGGCCGTCTCGGGGCAGTCGGTCGGACAGGTCTGCCAAGCTGGTGGACCGCATACGTCCTTTGGCGCGGGCCCGTCAGCTGCTGGTCCACTCGGGGGCCTCAGGCCAGTGGCCTGACATGATCCCGATCGATGTAGGCGCGGGCTTCGTCACGGGGGATTAGCACCTTGCTGGCGACTTTAGCATAGCCCATCTGACGGCTGCGCCTGAGGTAGCGAAGGGCTTCCTTCGGGTTCTTCAGGCCAAGACTGTCCAGTCGCAAGAGACGGATTACCTCTTCCTGCGTGAGGAGGTCAGGCGCTACTCCTCTTGGCCTTGGATCCGATCCGTCGCTTGGATTCGGTCGTCTCATCGCACACCTACCGCACTCGGATCTCGAGAAGCCCAGCAGGTGAGAGAGTAGCCAAGCTGCGCCGCTGCATCAAACGAACGGCGCTGACAGCGGCCATGTCTGGTCCCTCTTCCGGCACATGCCCCACCACGCCATGTGGCCGAAGCCGCTTCCGCACCCCCGGATCGACGACGCGGTATTGACGAACGGGCCACAAGAAGAGCCCTGCAGAAAAGCCGCCGAGGAACCGTTGGGCCGCCCCAGCATCAGCCGAAGACCCTGGCTGGACCCCATCCTGTCCTGCCAGAGCAAACCTAAGCCTGTGGACCGACGGATCTCTCAGGGTCCGCCTGTCCAACGGACGCGGCCGACGTGGGTTGAATTTGGGATGACGATGCATCCCAACCACCCCATCTGGCCTCCGGCGGCGTCCGTTCGTCTCCGACCGCGTGGTGGTCGTAAGATCTTTTGCGCAAAAAGGCCTTAGATCACAAGGAACGGCCCGGCCACGACTTGCAGCTTTCTCTTTAGAAGCACCCGGATAGGACTCATAATCCGTAGGTCCTGAACCTGCGTGTAGTGCCGCGGGTGCCTCAGCAACCGCGCTGCGCGTCATTCTCGCACTGTCCTAACCATGGCAAGGATCCCAGCCTTGACTGCCTTTGGTAGCATGTGCCACGCTGCCATTACGGTTGCCAACTCGGGGCTCGTTTCTTGGATCATGGCCAAGCAGGACGCCAAGACAGAATTGACATTGTCAGAACTTCCTGTTTCGGCGGGGCTTACGCCGTTGTCCTCACGGACTTTTAATCCGTAGGCCGTGGGTTCGATTCCCACCGCCCTCACCATCTCAAATGTTTTCGATACAATGACTTCGGTTCCTATCCCGCCATACCACCAACGCGACAGGACACCCTGCACGGATGCGCTGGTAGCTGATCAAGCTTGACTTGCCTTGACGAAGGTTGCGGGCGCTTTCTCCACAAAGTCTCATGCGTTTCTGATCGTGTCCTGTTGCGCTTCGCTTCCAGTGCTGCTGCAGTTGAGCAACGGAGAAACGGTCCGCATACCGACGTTTGGGCCGACACAGAGGCGGCGTCCGGCGGTACTACTGCTGCCGTCCGGGGGCGTACGGGCCCGCCCGGCCGCCGGTGTTATGGTGGCAGGCGCCGGATGGCTAGCGCGTGCTCGTAAACCGCGAGATCCGCTGGTACAACGGAGAGATCGGGCCGGACGCCGGCCAGTCGCTGCTGGACTTCGCCAGGCAGACCGGCCTGCATGCTTGGATGCTCGTCTATGGTGTGGGCGACCACGGCGGTGGCCCGCCCGTAAGCCTGAGCCGCCGCGGCAGGGTCCCTCAGCTCGCCACTGCGTGCGAGCGAGGCATACCCACATACAGACACTATGCCCGCCGCCAACCACCTGCACACTGACAGCAATTTCACCCCCCGCTCCTCTCACTTCTGATAGACGTTGCGACAAGCACGAAGGGCTGCCTCAGGATCAAAGCATACGCCACGTCGAGGTCGAGCCTGAGGACGCACTTGCCGTCCCCAGCTCCAAGGCAGACGGGGCTGCCGCTGTTGATCGAGCCCGGCGGCCCGTGGGAGAACGGATATTGCGAGTCGTTTATCGGGAGACTGAGGGACGGGCTGCCGAACAGGAAGATCCTTGATACGCTACTGGAGGCAAAGGTGCTTGTGGAGAGATGCCGACGGCATTACAATCGGCTTAAACCGCACAGCGCGCTGGGGTATCGGGCCCCGGCGTCCGAGGCGACGGAGCCAGCAGCGCCTCACCTCCGGTCCCCTCCGCCAGCCGCTGCTGGCTGGGACCGGATTTCTAGCACGGAAGGTGGCACCATCGAAGGGGGCGGGTCACGGACTGGTGAAGTCGCTCTGTCGGTGAGGCAACCTCGCTTGCGGGCCGCCCGCTCCAGACAACGAGGGTCGCCGGCCTGCGCGCTGCGCCCGACGGATCCGCGTGTCGAAGAGCCATGAGAGAACCCGGCATGCCAGCCGCCAGCAAGCATTCCCTCCGCGCCGCCATTGTGGTCACGGGCCTGTGCGGCATCACGGCCCAGATCCTGCTGGTGCGGGAGTTCCTGGTCACCTTCGACGGCAACGAGCTGACCATCGGGGTGATCCTGGCCAACTGGCTTCTGGGTGAAGCCATCGGGGCCGTCCTGGCGGGGAGGCTGGGGCGCCGCACGGGCCGGTCGCTCTGGCCCTACGTGGCCGTGCAGCTCGTGTTCGCCCTGAGCCTGCCGGCGGCGCTGTTCGCCGTGCGCGTCATGCGCTCGGCACTGGGGTTGACCGGGGAGAGCGTGGGCCTGGCGCCCGTGTTCTGGAGTTCGATCGTCCTGCTCCTGCCGGTCAGCATGAGCCACGGCGCGCTGTTCTCGCTCGGGGTAACGATCTATTCGCTTCTGCCCGGCGAGAAGGAAGGCCTGGGCTCCGATCGGTCGGGCGCTGCCGCCGTCGGGGACGTCTACCTGCTCGAGACGGCCGGCACCGTTGCGGGCGGCGCCTTGCTGAGTTTCCTCGTGCTGGCGCTTCTGGACGCGCTGACAAGCGTGATCATGGCCTCGCTCGCCGCCTTGATGGTGTGCATAGTGCTGTGCTGGTCGTCGCGCGCGAGGGCCCTCGGGGCGGCGCTCGGATGCGTGCTTGTCCTCGGGCTTGCAGCGGCCTTGTGCGGAGGCGGCGGGTGGCTCTACCAGGCCTCGGTTCGCGGCCAGTGGCCCCACCTGGATGTCGTCAGCTATTCGAACTCCGTCTATGGCAACATCACGGTCACCCGGAGCGGCGAGCAGTACAGTTTCTTCGAGAACGGCGCGCCCGTCATCACCACCCCGAACCCCGACATCGGGTTCGTCGAGGAGTTCGTCCACTACCCAATGCTCTTCCATCCTGCTCCGCGCCGGGTCCTCGTCATCAGCGGAGGAGCGGGTGGAGTGCTGAGCGAGGTCCAGAAGTATCCGGTGCGCACCCTCGACTACTGCGAGCTTGACCCCGCGCTCATCGAAGCCGTCCGCCGGTTCCCCACCCCGCTCACGGAGCGAGAGTTTTCCGACCCGCGCACGAGGATCAGCAATGTGGACGGCAGGCTTTTCCTCTCGCGGGCCGCTGGGCCCTACGACGTCATCCTGCTGGGCCTGCCGCTCCCCACGGACCTGCAGACGGGCAGGTTCTTCACAACAGACTTCTTCGAGATCGCCAAGAACAAACTTGCGGACGGCGGCATCCTGGCACTGAGCGTCCCCGGCTCGATCACCTACCTCGACGAGAGCCTCGCCGCGGTGAACCTCTCCATCCTGCGCGGGCTG
>Ga0315285_10007878_pt1 | contig 10941 bp, 12 predicted proteins | sample YL17G09_36_MG_FD_203698 | JGI IMG/M metagenome (GOLD analysis project Ga0315285, IMG submission 203698) | Sediment microbial communities from Yellowstone Lake, YNP, Wyoming, USA - YL17G09_36 | ecosystem: Environmental > Aquatic > Freshwater > Lake > Sediment | place: USA: Wyoming | collected... | reverse complement strand
ATCTGAATATGCACTATCATCCGAAAGTAGAGTAGGACTACTAGGATTAGTTGATCCCAATGATTCTAAGGAATAGTTTGGTTGTTTTGAGAATATCTCTCCAGAATCATGATTAAAAGCACCAAGTACTGCTGTTCCCAGAAGTAAGCCAAGAAATATTCCCAGTAAAACCCAATTAATAACTCTTTTTGAGCCCACTTAAATCCCTAAGATTTACCTTTCTCTATTCTCAAATAATAATTACGAGCCTAAATAGTATTGCGATCTTAAAAAGGCACAAGGGGCATTTTTCGTAAGGGAGAAAACGGGATTAAACATAGAGGATATACTTTTTAATACAAATTTTCAAAAGTGATGGTAATAATAGATGCGTTAATAGGCGTATAAATTAAAAAAGCGGATGCGTTAATAGGCGTGAAAAATTAAAAAAGCGGATGCGTTGATATGGTAGATGCGTTAAAAGGCGTAAAAATTTTGGATTTAACGCTCTTATTCCCCGGACCCTTTGGGACCAAACTTCTTGCCGACTTTGGGGCAGATCTTATCAAGATTGAGAATCGGCAGAATGCTGATGCGGCAAGATGGTTGAATCCGCTCATTGGGGAGTCGGGTTTGAAGGGGCGCGAGAGCTTTTTCTATCATACGTTAAATCGGAATAAGAAGAGTCTCACTCTGAACCTGAAAGATCCCGAGGGGCTGAAAATTTTTAAAAGATTGGCGAAAGACGCTGATGTTATCGTTGAACAATTTCGACCAGGCGTCGTCAAAAAATTGGGGGTTGATTACGAGACGATTAAGGCAATCAATCCCCGCATTATCTATTGTTCCATTAGCGGGTATGGACAAGATGGCCCCTATCGCGATTTTCCGGGGCATGATCTCAATTATACGGCTTATGCTGGTGTGGCAGGACTTTATCGTAACCATGAAGATGAACCCATTATCCCGGGCTTACAAATTGCAGATATGGTGGGAGGCGGCCTGAATGCCGTTATCGCGATTTTACTCGCCCTCTTTGCCCGCACCCATACTGGTCAAGGCCAATATATCGATATTTCGATGATGGACGGCGTCCTCGGGTTAAATCAAATGTCCCTTGCACAGTGGCTGGCGACCCGGGTCAAACCCACTCTAAAAGAACAACCCCTTACCGGGGGATTGCCTCAATATCAAATAATGAAATGCAAGGATGGAAAATATTTTACCATCGGCGCTTTAGAGCCAAAATTCCATGCCGCCTTACTGAAGCAGATAGGCCGTGAGGATCTTCTGAAAGCTGGAGTCTCTCAAGCTCAAGTTTTCGAAGAATTGAAGAAGACATTTCTCACCAAAGATCGGGATGTTTGGACTGCAGAAATTAATAACTGCCCCGATGATGATGCCAAAATGGTAGCGCCGGTTTATGAAGTAGATGAGGTCGAGATAGATCCTCACGTTCAAGCCCGCAAGTTAGTAATTGACGTGGAAACCCCTCATGGAACCATCAAACAAATCGGTTTTCCCATTAAACTCTCCGACACGCCTGGAACCCTGAAATTCTGTGCGCCAACTCTCGGGCAACACAACGAAGAAATTCTTGGGGCGCTTGGCTATTCTACTGAGGAAATCGCTCTGCTTCGGAAAAAGAAAGTGATTTGAATAATTAGACAAAAGTCTTTCAGCCCCCTAGAAAGTCCTATGTTTTCCGTAGATCCTGATCATCATAAATCGTGATTATTGCCTTCCTGCCTCTGTCAGGTTCCAGAATCGAGGCGATTCCCGGACTCACGATAGGATTTTGTAAGAGGCGGTAGCACTTATCAATAATCAAGAGGGATCACATGTAATCCGGGTGTAAATGGATGCCGATGAAGGAGTCCCTAATTTGCAGTCTGGATTGAAGCAGAATTGAGCGCACCTCTGAAAATTTATTTCCTGAATGGCTATTATTTTGGGACTAGAAATCGCCCTAAATTGATCCGGGATTAAACGCCTCTTTTGCCCCTTTCATGAGGGTTGGAGTAGACCCATCAACCTTGATTAAATCACTATTTTTTGGGGAAAAGCCACGTGGAAGATTCACATAAAAAAAATCTAGAGTAGGATTCTAGCAAAAAACATCAATGTTTTGCCTATAACTAGCGTTCTTTTAATTTTTTATTAGTTAGACGTATTTTTTTCTGAAATTCTAGGCGGGCAAATAAACCTTGCTTTCTTAGAGCCCCCCTTCCGAGAGAGAAATCCTTGCTCCAACCACGAGATTTACGGTCAAAAACTCCTAAGAAATGAAAATAAGGATAATTTAGGTAAGTAATCCCATCAGTTATTGCATTATTTAGTAATATTCTAAGAAAAAAAATAAAGAATATTGGAGAAATTTATTTTCAAATTTCAGTCCGATCAATATTTGGGAGATTCAAATATATCCTCACGCAATCTCCCTTTTCTAAAAGGAAAAATTCGTGTGGTAGGCAAAGAGCTCACCTGATTGGATAAATTCTATAGTACATTCGATATTCTCTGTTTTTTTAAAATATAAATTAGAGAGTACCTAAAATAAAAATAATTCAATATGATGCGTTTAGGAGATGCTGTGGGAGAATACTCTTTAGGAATTGTTCAATGCTGTAAGATGCGTCAAAATTTGATTACAAGCTCCTCGGAAGATCTCCTGCAAGGGAGGGCAAGTAACCCATGGATTGTTGAAAATTCCATTTCCCAAGATTCTTCTTCTTTCCCCAATATACGTTCGTTTAAATTTATAAAGCCAGAGAGGAATTATTTAATTTGATGAAATCCGCTCATAAATCTCATCCCGCCCCTTGCAAGGGACACGCAGGGTTCGTTCCTTCTATTGTCCTTACACCCGATGAGGAAAAGTTCATTTCAGGGAGTGCAGATAGCACGATAAAAGTCTGGGATCTTCAGTCAGGTGAGTGTCTAAATACCCTTAAAGGGCACAAAGAGTTTGTAGACTCCCTAGCTTTGTCACAAGACGGGAAAAAATTGATTTCAGGAAGCGGAGATGGCACCATAAAAATTTGGGAGATCAAAACCGGGAGCTGCCTCAGGACTCTAGAAGGGAATAAGCAACCCATAAATACCGTAGTCATCACTCCTGATGGGAAGACTATCGTCTCAGGAAGTAATGACCGGATCATGAAATTGTGGGACCTTCAATCAGGGGAATGCTTACGCACGGTGGAAGGGCACCCTGTGGCGATTAGGACCATCGTGATTCCACCCCTTGGAAACCAGATTATTACGGGAAGCGATGCGATACGGGTGTGGGACTTCGCCTCAGGAAATTGCGTCAGGACTTTCGACCACGGTCCTACCGCCCCACGGTCTATTGCAATCACTCCTGATGGGGAAACCGTAGTCTCAGCGGAATGTGAGGAGGTCGAAGTTGATTATCGGATTGATTTTGAGAACCACGGGATAAAAATTTGGGACCTTGCTTCGGGGCAATGTCTAAACACATTACGGGGACATACGGACATCATTAAAACGGTCGTTATAACACCCGATGGACAGAAAATCCTCTCTGGAAGTGTGGATTACACCTTACGTATCTGGGACCTCGAAACTGGGGCGTGCTTGAGGACAATTACGGACCCGGGTACTATCTTCGAGGCCATTGCGGTCACCGCCGACGGTAAGCGAATCGTTTCTAGCAGTTTAGATAGTTCCATCAAGCTTTGGGACGGCGAGACCGGGGAATGCTTGAAGATGTGGATGGGACAGTTAGACTTAGATTTAGACTTAGACTCTGATCTTCGCTGGAAAGGGTCTTGAAGCGCTCTGAAAATTCTATCTGGATAGTACCAAGAGAACCCGCATTTCCCAGAGACAGGGTTTTGAACCTCCTGATAGTTTCTAACCTGATAATCTGATTTATATCGGAAATGCTTTTCCAGCGTAGATCTAAGACGCCATTTACATCGAGGAAAATCTGTTCTCCATGCACCGTGTTGAATTGTTTTTGCCCTTCCATATTGATATCGTCCCTTGTTTTATAGGAACAATATAGTGCCATCCTTTATCTACAGATTTAACAAATTGCGATGTCATGGAGGTGTATGAATAGTTAGCAGATAAAATGAGATTTTGAAGTAAGAAACTGTCTCTATCCACGATGAATCCCGAGAAGTTGCCATTATATACATCGATATATAAATATTGAGGTACCTCCAATTTCGGAATAAAGAATCTGAAACCCTAGAAGTATTTGGATAATCTGCTGTTAGGACGAAATCTTGAAGAATTCTGCCATCCCCATCGATAATAAATTTCGAGAAATTCCCATTAACGACATCGATATAGAAGAAATTCGAGGTTTCGTATTTGGGAATGAAAAAACTAAAGTATCCAGCAAATTTCTTTTCACTGGATTCAATAATTCCAATATCCACATCAGATTTCTCAAAAAACCCTAAATATGGGGAATTATGGGATTTAATTCATATAATCCTTCTTGGTGAACCTCCTCCGCATCTGAAATCGTATCTCCATCAAAGTCATAATGGGTCATAATTTTATTTGGAGGACGGATTTTTTTCTGAAATTCTAGGCGGGCAAATAAACCTTGCTTTCTTATTGCCACCATTCCAAGAGAGAAATCCTTGATTTAACACCAAGATTTAAGGTCAAAAACTCCTAAGAAGAAAATCGCCCTCGGAGGTTTGCGTTGAAAGGAGATATTCGGCAGCATGCAGAATTTGGGGGGGGTATTGTTCAAGCCATATAATTCAATTAGTGTTCCGAGATTGCGATAGGTTCCCAATAGAAGGTAATAAGTGGGGAATTGCTATGTTTTTTATGGTGAGGATCGGGTCACGCACCAGAGTTTAATTGCTTTTTAAGAAGACGGACAACATCTGGAAGTTTCCATAAGAATCCTTATTTAAAAGGAATATTGATGCATTAATAAGGTCTTTTAAAACAACAAGATTGTAAAAATAGGGGAAAAAAGGGAAATTCACCCAAAACTTCGGGTATTACCTTTGCATTTCGGGGATGGGCGCTTCGGCTTTCTCCTCTTTGGTCACCGCATTTGCAAATAAGGAATTGGGCTAAAATCGGGCTTCTGGAAGCACAATACTTACATCTTCAAAAGCAGCTGGGCTTTTCGTTAACTTTCCGAGCAATTCGCCTAATTTTTCATTTTTCTTTTTTATTTGATCAATAAAAGAACTGGGGCGCAATCCTATTACCTCATACTTGAATTCATTTGCCAAGGAAAGGAAAATCCCGATGTTCTCTCTCGTATCTTTCAATGTAGCTAAAATAATGGCGGTCTTCGCCTTTGGAATAGATTGTTTATCATCTGAATCTGAATTTACTTCTTTTACATTAGGAAGTTCATGATAATGGGAATTTTTTTTGCGAATTTTAGAAAGATCTTGAAGAATATAGCGTTCTACTGTCAGTGGTTTCATCATTTTACGAATATCCTCGAAATTAAACGTAATATCGTCCTCTTGCCCGGCTTTCACGCCTTCTAACTTCACTGTCCATTGGGTCATATTGCTCATCTCTTGAATCAAATTATTGCTCTACCTTTTAACAAAATTCCCTTTTTAAATTTTGGATTTTTTTGGTTTCTCTCTCTACAATTTTTTCAATATCTCAAATACAAATATAAAAACCAGACGAATTGCACTGAAAATACGAGTAATCCAAGACTTTTCAGGCGATTCTCTTCTTGAATAGAAGCAGGTAAGCGTTTCATTACTGAAATCCCTTTGGTTTCTGCCAAGATATCATCCATCAAAAAGAATAACCCAAACGCCAGGTAGATAACAGCCCAAATGAAAACTGATTTCCAAAAAAGAAACCCCGCTTCGATAATCATGACCACCCCTAGCCATAAATGATGCAAGACATATCTTTTCAAAAATGCCATATGCCAAACCTCCAATCTGCTACATAAATACAGAATTTATCAATTAAATCTATCCCTAATAAGCACTCATCTCCTTCATCTGGATAAAAATGGCTCAAATCCTCAATTCCCAAAACTTAAAAGGGAAAATCTAGATAAGTTAATTGATAAACTAGAGCGTTTTAATTTATCCAAGAGGTGGCAAGATTTTGATCACGGAACATCAATCAAAGCCAGAATCCCAAACAACATCTATCAACGTGCATTTTTTAGGGGCCACCCAAATAGATCTCGGTATTCGCAACACAACCGCCCATTTAAAGCATATAAGTAATTTAAAGGATCTTCTAGTCAATCTGGCAACCAATCTCGGATCCAAATTTCATAAATATGTTTTCGATCCGAATTCTAATGAATTAAATGATAATATTACAATCCTTGTTAACGGGCGTCATTTCACAACCCTCGATGGGTTAGAAACCCCCTTAAAGACTGGAGACGAAGTATCCTTCTTTCCGCCTATTGGCGGCGGTTAATAATACTTGAAAAATTCACTTTTATTTCAATAAAAAAATATAAATGAATCTAAACGTTATGTTTTTTCAATTACTGAAGAAAAAAGCTTGAACTTAAATCCATTATTTACGCAATTCTTATGGATGTTAAATTAAGAGGTTGCATGATTTTCTGAAATCTTCAAAAAATGGATTAGGAAAAATGAATAGAGGTAAAACAAATGTTTGGCTACTCTGGTAAGATAGTTAGAGTGGATTTGACGAAAGGAAAGATAAAATTCGACACAATTTCGGAAGAATTTTGTGAACGGTATATCGGCGGCTATGGGTTCGGTGCTAAAATCCTTTGGGATGAGCTGAAGCCTAAGACTGACCCACTTAGTCCCGATAATATTCTCATCTTTGCCATCGGACCGGTCCCTGGTACCATCCTTCCCACTAGCTCCAAGTATGGCGTGTTCGCTAAATCACCCCTTACAGGCCTTTTCGGTATGGCGATTTCATCCGGTTGCGTGGGTCAGCAAATGCGTCGGGCTGGCTACGATATGATCATTACTACTGGTAAAGCTGAAAAACCTGTCTACCTCCTTGTTGAGGATGACCAAGTAGCAATTAAATCTGCCGAACACCTCTGGGGCAAGAAAGATTGCTGGGAAACCGAAGAACTCATTCGGGAAGAACTTGGTGATATGAAGACGGGTGTCGCCTCAATTGGACAGGGTGGTGAGCATCTTTCCAAAATTGCTTGTATTACTAATGATAGGAATAGGCAGGCTGGACGGACAGGCATGGGCACTGTGATGGGCTCTAAAAACTTAAAAGCCATTGCATTCCGCGGGTCTAAAGAAGTTCCAGTAGCTAAGAAAGATGAGTTCATGAAGAAATGCTTAAAGCTCATCAAAACGGCAAATGGTCCTGCTACCGCTAAGTATCGAGATCTGGGCACCCCTTCCAATACTCTGGTATTCCAGAAATTAGGTGTGCTACCGACCCGGAATTTTTCCACGGGCGTTTTCGAGCATGCAGATGCTATTAGCGGAGAAACCATGCGAGATAAGTGGGTGGTAAAGAAAGTCGCATGCTCCTGTTGTCCCATTGCTTGCGATCATATCTGCACTACTTCAGAAGGTCAATATAAAGGGGCTGTTTCGAGTGTCGATTTTGAATCACTCTTCGCCCTCGGATCTTGCTGTGGAATCGATAACTTTCCAGCCATTATTCGGGCTATTGAACTTTGCGACCGGTACGGCATAGATACGATTTCAGCAGGTGTCACTATCGCCCACGCCATGGAGTGCTTTGAAAAAGGACTCATCACCCAAGAGGATACCGGCGGACTTGATTTGCGCTTTGGCAATCATGAGGCTATGGTTAAATTTGTTGAAGATATGTCATTCCGAAAGACCAAAGCGGGCAATATTTGGGCTGATGGATGTCGAGCCGCGGCTGCGAAAATCGGGAAAGGATCAGATCACTATGCGATGCACATTAAAGGACTCGAATTGCCTGGCTATTTACTCCAAGGTTTAAAAACCGCTGCACTCGGTTTCGCCGTTTCAATCCGTGGCGGCTGCCACCTCCGGAATGGTGCTTACGATCCCGATATAAAGGGTAAAGTAGACCGCCTTAAGGAAGAAGAAGGCCGCGGCAAACTGATTATACCCACCGAAAATATCTATGCGATTATAGATTCCCTCATCATCTGCAAATTCACCCGTGGTATCTACGAGAATGATGCCGAAATGGCGGAAGTTTATAATCAAATAACTGGCATCCCGATGGACGCTAAAAAGATGATTCTAGCTGGCGAGCGCATCCTTAATCTCTCGAAATGCTTCAACATCCGTGAGGGCTGGACTCGCAAAGACGATACTCTTCCTCCTCGCTGCTTCAAGGACCCTGCTCAGATCGGCGATAAGAAAGTAGTCGTGGATGAGGTGGGCTTCAATAAGATGGTGGAGGACTACTACGTAACACGTAGTTGGACCAAGGAAGGTATTCCAACCGCCGCAAAGCTGAAAGAGCTTGGACTCGATTTTGTAATAAGTGCAGTGGGGGCAAAATAAGATGCAGAAACCAATGCAAAAAGTTTTAGTTGTTGATGCAGAGAAATGTACTGGCTGTGAAGTCTGCGAATTCACCTGCTCTATGGAGAAGTACGGATCTTTTAATCCAGTACACGCACGAATCCGTGCGATCCGGATTGAACCGATTATCAATATGGCTATCGGATGTCAGTTCTGCTTAGATGCACCTTGCGTGAATGCCTGTCCCTATAAAGCCTTAGAAAAAATAGACAAAAATGGCACCATCAAAGTCAATGATGATAAATGTGTCGGCTGTGGGTTTTGCATTCGAGCCTGTGACTTCGGTGCGATTAGCTTCAATCTTAAGACCCAGAAAGTCATCATCTGCGATCTATGCCAAGACCGCCAGAATGGGCCTGCGTGCGCCGAATATTGTCCGAAAGAATGCATCGAACACACAACACTTGAGGCTTTCGCGCAGAAGAGCAGGAAAAAAGCGGTCAATAAACTGCTAGAGAGCATCGCGAAACAGGCCAAATAAACTCCTTTTTTTGACCTAAATCTTTTCAATCCTCTTTTTTTTCCCTTTTTTGTTTAAATTCTCAACTTTAAAAACGCCTCAGATTTTAAGAGGGAGTGTTTATAATACCTTTTTTAATATTGCTCCTCATCAGGCGGGAATAAGACATTGAGAAGAAACAGTGCCAATGTATAGCCTCCTCCGATTAGAATTAAAATAGTTCCTATTATCAGCCACGCTCCTTCGGAATCCGCCGGTACTCCAAGACCTAAAGCTACTATGGCAACGACTAAGGCAACAATATTCAGAATATTTGAGAGGAAAAAGTAAATAGAAGGAGACTCTAATTTTCTAAGCACCCTCAGGACAGTCCCAATGAGACTATTTAACCCTATAAAAAGCGAAAAAACTCCTAGGTATTGATAAATCCCCGGAACCCTTGCTATGAAGATACCACCAATTACAATGCAGCAGCTTATCAAGACCGCTACTATTCCGAATATTTTATCTGTTCTATCCATCGACATATCACCTTTGATCCAAGAAAACTTACGTCCCAAATGATAAAAATGAATATTCTCGGTTCTGTTTCTGGTAAATAAATTTAAATTTTTTTACACTAGAATTTACACTTTGAATTTCAATAAGTTTCACCAGCAATTCTTTATCCCTGAGCGGATTTAAGAGGGCGAGCCGCCTCCAGCCCATAGTAGTATGACCGCTGGGGAAGATAAATTCTGCGTACGAAAAAAAAGAAGGGGAATTATTATGGGAAATCAGGTTAACCCATTCCAATCCGTTTCAAACCTTCTGCCACTGTACTAAAAACTCGTAGGCTCCAATTTAATCCTTCAATGTCCTCGAGATGCGACATAAAAACGTTTATATATTCGAAAGCTTCTCCTAAATCCTTAGGTTTAACCTCATCAATGTTTAAAATTTCAATGCCATCTTTGGTTGCACTATTAGCCGCTGGAACGAGCCGTTTCATAAAAGAAGGAATGGGATATTTTTGTAAATTCTCCAGATATCGCTGTGCGACCTTTGGGTTGACAGGGAAAGGGTACCAGCAATAGGTCATAATATATGGCAAATTTCCTCACCTCTTAGCAAGTTTCATTAACAACTAACAGTTAGAAACCCTGAATGTTATTCTTTTTTTAGGATTTTTATACCTTTATTATTTTCACAGAAAACATTTCTACTCCAATAATTTATAGAGAAGCTCTATGAGCCACTCAGCAGAGGCTTGGACCTCTCCAGAGAGCTGCTCGGCGAAAGAAATATCCTTTATCTGAATCCCCAAAACATGAACTCGTAGGTTGGGGAATAATCCCAATAAAAAATCTAGCAAAAGGATTTTGGCGTTGGAGTGCGAATCCACGGAATGTTTATGTAACGCATCTTTTGGAATAGTGAGGACCGCGCCTGGTGCTTGCTTTGCATCAATCGCATCTATCATTATTACGCACTCTGGTCTCCAATCATAGATTTCTGTAATAAATTGCGTGGGCGCATCCCTTGCTTCCACCAGTAAAAGGTTTTCTTTTTGAAGCCCTTTTGCCTGGAGCCGCTGAATAATATAGACCCCGATGAAATCATCATGCCGGTCTCTATTCCCGATTCCTACCAGCGCGATTCTTGAATTCTTATCAAGTGCTTTTCCCAGGAACCGCTCCAGCTTCTGTTGACTTTTTTTGACGGTCTCCACGGTTTCAACTCTTACAACTTCTTTTAGTACATCGCTTATTCGCTATCGCCCTTAATAAAATTCTTTTTTATTCTATGTAGGGGAAAAAGGTATTTTCCACCTATAAAATACGGTTAAAAACACTTAAAAGGTATCATCGTATATAAGATGGAAACGAAACAAGAAATTACCTCTATTTTCTAGCCATATAATATTTTTAGTGAGGATGTTTTAGAATGGTAAGTCAATGGGATTTAAAGACGATAGCACAGACCCGGCTCGCAGATATGATCGAACAGCGCACGACGATGATGAAATTTTTA
>Ga0315285_10007875_pt1 | contig 10942 bp, 11 predicted proteins | sample YL17G09_36_MG_FD_203698 | JGI IMG/M metagenome (GOLD analysis project Ga0315285, IMG submission 203698) | Sediment microbial communities from Yellowstone Lake, YNP, Wyoming, USA - YL17G09_36 | ecosystem: Environmental > Aquatic > Freshwater > Lake > Sediment | place: USA: Wyoming | collected... | reverse complement strand
GAAGTCCTGCAGAACGCCCGGCGCGCCGAAGCGACCGAGGTTCAGATTACGAGCGCGGACGGTCTTGTCACCGTCCGTGACAACGGCCGGGGGATTGAGGAGTTTCAGAAACTTCTCGACCTTGGAAATTCCGGCTGGGACGACGCCATCGAGCTCAGCGAGGATCCCGCCGGGGTCGGGCTCTTCAGCTTGGCGCCACGAGCGCTCACCATCCGCTCGCAGGGCAAGATGCTGACCATCCGCGATGACGGCTGGACGGGATCCCCTGTTGACATCGAAACCGACCCTCTTCCGATTGAGGGCACTGAACTGCACTTCCCCGACGACCGCTGGACGCCGGAGCTGGTGAGCGCCTGCGCCGTGTTCTCCGGCTTGCGCGTGTTCGTCGACGGGCAGGAATGCCCCAAACTGCCGTTCGTTTCGGACAACGCCGCCCAGCACTCGGAACTCGGCTGCCGGATCGAGGTCTGTTTGTATGAGAACCTCAACCAATGGCACAACAGGGCTCGGCGTGAGCCATCCTACAGCAACAACGTGTTCGTCAACTTCCACGGCCAATTGGTCTCGTTCGACTATCACCCGGTTGGTGAACACAACCTGCGGTACCTCGTGGACCTGACTGGAGAACCGACGGGCATCCGTCTGATGCTGCCCGCACGGACCCGCCTAGTCGAAAACGAGGCCCTTGTGATGCTGAAGGCTGCGCTCGAACTGGAAGCCTACCGCTTCATCGAGCGTCGCGGCGAACATGTCTTGTCCTACAAGGAGTACCTTCGCGCCAAGGAACTAGGCATCACCTTGCCCGAGGCCAAGCCCACGTACGAGATCGGCCTCTTGGCGAGCAACGAGTTGCCCGATCCTGTTCAAGTAGAGGCGCCGAAGGATTTCCCGCTTGGAAAGTGCTACCGTTTCGATTCGGAGCAGAAGAAGTGGGAGGACAACGACTTCACCAACATCCACCTGTTGGCGGCCCTTGGCTCCTTCGAGATGCCGTTCGTTCCGGTTGACATCCGCTCGTCCTACAACGGCTATTCGTGGACCAAGTTGCCCACAGTCGATGATGTCAAAGTTACCAAGAAGAAGGTCATCCACGAGGACTGGCTTTGGTCGGGAACCCTCGTCTGCGTGGATTCGATTACGATTACGGCACGCACCAGCGACGGCCGAGTGTTCCGCTCCGGCGTCTGCATGGCCGTGCTGCCGCCGAAGGGCAAACCTCAATGGGCTGACTCGAGCGTGTACGTTACGAAGGAAGCCCGGCAGCGCCTCTCTGCCTCCGAAGTCTGGTATCACCTCGGCGGCTGGAACGAGGACGGGGACACATTCGATACCCAGGAGTCTTCGTTTTCCGCGGATCTCGAGCGCTTCTGGGCGGATGTGGTCGGACCGGACGAGCATCTGCGTCAGCTTCTCGTCGAAGCGGCTGGCAACATCCTCGACGAGTGGAAGCACGTTGCGGTTGCCTCGGATGGGACCGTAACGATCCAGCTCAAAGACGGGAAGCAGAAGACGCTCAAGCCTTCCGCCGCCGAAACTCCCACCGCAGCAGCGTAGCCCCGCGTCTCAAGAAAATGAAACCGAACCCTATTGCTGATCGGCGCAGATTCCGCGCGCGAGCACGGACGACGATCGGCAGCAAGGCCTTTCTTATCGAAAGGAGAACCATGTTCGATTCTTTGAATGGTGTCGATTGGGAGCTGCTTCATCGCCAGAAACTCATGCTGGTTGAGTGGTTGAGCGGCCAACCCCCGAAACCGCCGCAGCTGGAAGAGTTGTGGGGCGTCGTCCACTTGCTGGACGCCCTACAGGACGATGCTGTCGCCGGCGGGCGCTGGCAATTCCCAGATAGTTGCGATCAGAAGGGAGGTGCGTGATGGCATCGGAACTTAACTGGCGAGCCATCGCGGCAAAGGTCATCTACCGTGCCTATCCGGACAGCGATCTCTTGCCCATCGATCCACCGGCGAACGGCGAGATGATCGGTGACTTTGCGGTTCGAGCCGAAGGCGCCGGAGACACGTTGTTTTTGTTCCTATGCCGGGAGGCGAACGACGACATCGATGCCGAAGAGTACCTGCACCGATTGGATCGCGCCCTGCGCGATATCGAACAGGTGCGTGATGCCTTCGCGGATCTCGTGGCCGACGCCGCTCCCCGCCAACCTTCCTCTCCCCGCTCGATTGCATGATTCAAACCGAATCTCGGTGTAACTCGGTCTGCTGAGACCCGAGGACAGATTCCGCGCGCGTGACGCGGACCTCGTGCAACAGCGGCCGGGTCCTTCTCTTTGCGCTTTGCGCAGAAGGGAGTTTCCCATGAGTGATTCATTGACCTGCCCGCTTTGCGGGCAAAAAGAGAGGTTCACGCTCGTGAACCATCTCCGAACAGCTCACAAGACGGAACCCGCGGCGTTCAGCGCCAAGTTCCCGGAACAGGCCTTACACGTCGCCGAGTTTAACGCTTTCATGAAAGAACACGACGTGCAACGCAGCGATGGTGTGCTTCACTACCAATTGGACATTGCGGGAATCCGGATGACGGCGCGATACGGTGTGGACCACCCGCTGGTTCCCCGCCCCGATTCCACCTTTGTCTGGACGGAACCCTGCAAGGACGTGGCCGAGGCCATCGAGCATGACGAGCGGGTGTTCATTCACGGTCCCAGTGGGACCGGCAAGAGCTCGCTCGTCCGGCAAATCGGCGCCCTCACCCAAAGACCAGTCCGTCGCGTTTCGCTCAACGGCGAGACCAGCGTGGCGGACTTTGTTGGTCACTGGACGGTCAACGAAAAAAAGGAGACCGTCTTCGCGAAGGGCATCCTGCCCCAAGCGTTGGAAGAAGGCCAGATCCTCCAGCTTGATGAAGTCGACGCCATGCAACCTGAGGTCGGGTTCATCCTACAGCAGGTGCTTGAGCCGTGTGGCCATCTACTGCTGACCGACACAGGAGAAGACATCGCACCACACGAGGCATTTCGGTTGGTCGCGACGGCCAACACCCTGGGCTTCGGCTCCGATTCGGGCCTCTACGCCTCGGGCACCCATGTCCTGAACTTCTCCTGGCTGGACCGTTGGGACGTAGTCGTGCACATGGATTTCCTGCCGGCCAAGCAGGAGGTCGAACTGTTGCGATCGCGGTACTCCTCTCTGAACAAGGATTTGCGCAAGCGGATCGTGAAAGCCGCGGGCGATCTACGAAAGGCTCATGCCGAGGAGCAACTTACGACCGTGGTGAGCACCCGACGCCTCCTGGCGCTGTGCGCTCGACTGGAACGCGGCAACGAATTTACACGCGCGCTGCAAGTTTGCGTCCTCAACAAGGTCCCGGCGGAGGACGTCAAGGTCATTCAGGAGACCTTCGACCATCACCTCGGCCCCATGGCGCAACAGCAGCCGGCGGCGTGAACATACTATAAGCAAGCCAATGCAGGCCACGGCCGTGATCGCGATGCCACGGCGTGGCCTTTTCCATGCACATCGCAGGAGAAACAAGTATGCGATTCAACCCCTTTGAAAGCCAGCTCGAACGGCTGGCTCGGACATTGACCGACCAGTTCGGAGTTCAGGTCGTCTGCCAGGGCGACGAGGCCTGGACGGACGGGAAGCAGATCATGCTGCCGTCGCTTCCCGAACCGTTGGACGAGCCTCTGGAACGGATGATTGTAGGCTACCTCGATCACGAAATGGCCCACGTGGCTTTTTCGGATTTCGGGACAGTGAAAGAGTTTTCGGAAAAGCATCCCGGCCATGAGGCCATGCTCAACGTCGTCGAGGATGCTCTCATTGAGCAACGAGCGATGCGTCGTTGGCCGGGCGTTCGTGCGAATCTCGACGCCATGTTTGCGCAGATTCGGGATCGGATCATGGCGCTGGCGGCGCATCGCGACGCCTTCGGGCGCTTCTGTACGGCCATCTACCTCAAGCTGGCCCACTACGGGGACATGCTCGGGATGGAGGCGGACGTCGTGGGTTACGAAGATCTGCTGGATGAGTTTCGCCACGTTCACGACACGCGGGACTCTGCGGAGCTCGCCGGTCGACTGCTCCTCCGCTGGCTTGCCAAACAGCCGCCGACGGCACCACAACAACCGTCACCGGGTGGTGAAAACAGTCAGGATACGGGCGAGACCCAGACACGAGACTCACGGGCAGCCGCCCAATCGTCGGCCGATTCCGCTGGTGCACCGGGTCCGGCACGAGACGACTCCGCGAAGGAAGAAGCCGCACAGGCGCCGCACGCCGGCAATGATGCCGACGGCGACCCCGAACCGGCCGGGGGTACTGAGGACGATGGGGAACCGGGCAAGCGAACGGCGCCCACTCCGCAGCAGGAATCCGCACCCAAGGACGGTGACGGGGCCGGGGCGCATTGCGCTCGCGGCGCGGGCGGTACATCGGTCATCACACAAGCCCTGGCCGAGGCCATTGCCGAACAGGTGGCCCGGCTGGGCGGAGACGAAGAGTACCGCGTGTTCACCAAGCAGTTCGACCGCTTGGCGGTCGTGCCGGTGGCGAACGAGCATGACGTGCAGGAGATGCTGGGCGAACACGGCGACGTTGTGCGCCGTCTGCGCCGAGGCCTCGCCAATGCCCTGCGCTCCGCGGAAAAGCGTTGGTGGCGTGGCGATCAGCTTCGGGGCGAGCTTTCGCCGCGTGGGCTTCATCGGCTTTGCTTGGACCGCCCCCAGCTCGATGTCTTCCGCACCCGGGCCATGGTGCAAGGACGTGCGACCGCCGTGTCCATCGTGCTGGACGCCTCGGGCAGCATGACCACGAACAAGATGGACGTGGCGAGGGACGCGTTGCGGGTCCTGTTGCAAGCCCTGGACGATCTGAAGGTCGCCACCGAGGCGATCACCTTCACCACGGGCAACGATACGAACGTGATGAAGCAGGCCACCGAGCACGGCGGGGACCCCAACGTCCTACGCCAACGCTTCAGCCGCATCGCCAACCTCGAAATCGGCGTGGTGAAGCCGTTCAGCGAGCCGACGAAGCAGGCCCTGCGGCGGTTACCGTCCATCAAAGGCACGGGCCTCACGCCCCTGGGCGAAGCCATGCAGATCGCCGCGCGGCGAATCGCGCCGCGATCCGAGAACCGCAGGATCATGCTGGTCCTCACCGACGGCCGGGCCGGATGCGAGAGCAACGACGGCGCCGCCGTCAAACACGCCGGACACGTCGCCAACCATATCGAATCGGCCGGCATCGAGTTGATCGGTGTTGGGATTCTGGATGACAGCTTGCGCGCGATCGTGGCGGACACGATCGTGGTTCATGCGTTGGAGGATTTGCCGGCCCAGTTGTGCAAGCTGCTGGGCCGCACATTGAAGAAAGGATTGCGATATGTTGGATGATCGAATGAGGCTGATGCTGGAAGCCGCTGACGCACTCTCGGCCGACGACCTGGAGTTCATCCGCTCGGACGGTGTCGTGCGTGTGGCCGAGGCCAAACGGCCGCAGCGCAAGCGGGCTCAGAGAGATTCGCCGTTGCCGGCTGCTGCAGTTGCGGTGGCCGAGCCTCCGCCCGCGGCGCCTATGGAAGTGCCTGGGGCGATAAGTTCGCGTGGCGAGTACGAACGAAAACGCACGCGCGAATCCAAGGTATCCACGGAATGCCTGGGCGAGGAGCGGGTCAAACACGATTGGTGGCCGCTCGGCACGGAGCTGATTGGCCAGATTGGCACAGAGTTTTTCACGGCGATCGTGGTCGAGAACAAGAGCGTCAAGAGCGGTCGGAGTCTCAAGATCATTTCCGGGCCCGCTCAGGGGAGAATTTGTATCACGCCCACGCGCGCTGCGATGGAGGCGACGGAAGCCTATCGTCAGGCTCACAATGTCGGCCGCGGAGGCGGCGTAACCAATGGTTGGCTGTTCTGGGGGCCACGAACAGGAGCAACAGTCTGAGGCACGCCGTCGTTCGAGGCGTGCCCCACAAAATAGCGAGGTGAACTTATGAAAAAGGAAGAGTTGAATAGGAAGCCGATCCGCATCGTTATCTACGTCAGCGGCGGCATCGTCCAGGACGTGTTGGGGGAAGCGGAAGGCGTGGAGGCGATGATCGTGGACCATGACAACGAATCCGCCGGTGAGCCCAAGAGCTCCCGATCTTTCGAAGAAGTTCCGGTCAATCGCGAGTACGTCGACAAGACGATTCAAGGTGTCGAAGACTGATGGCGCGCCGTCATTTTAGCGTGCCATCATCTGGCATGAAACGGAGGTACAACAATGGCATGGAGACCCACAAGATATCTAATGAACGGCGAACTGGACAACACCACGCCTGGCAAGGTCACGGGCTGGATGCGGTTCGCGGGGTTGAGGCGGAAGGTCGTCTTCGATCTGGAAGGCAACTTCCACCGCGACATCCGCGGAGCCGTGATCCGATTCCGCGGTGAGGGGTGCGAGGATGACCCGGAAGCCGAGAGCTTCATGGACGGCTTCGCATTGAAGCAGACCGGCAAGGTCGGCGACATGACGGCCGGACGTTCGCCCTACGATTACGGGAGAGCGCCCTACCTGGAGGCCTATACCGACCAGAATGGACGGATCGTTCTGGAACTCGATCCTGACCAGGTCGAAGTCCTCGGAACGCCGATCCCGGCGTGCGAATCCGACCCCATCTCACGCGAGGAGCAGGCCGAGAACATGGCCGGGTTCCTTACCGGACTGGCGAGCGCTCTCAACGTGCCGGCCATAGCGGTCGGTCAAGATGAACCGCTCGTCTCGGATCCCGCCTTCACGCACTGGGTCACGGAGCTGGACCGAATTGTCGGTGAGGCGCACTCGGTGAGGCCGGTCGATGAGGGCATGAGCTTCGCGTTCGTGCGGCTCTTCCGGTTGCCCGAATGTGCGGAGTTCGGACACATCGCTTCAGCGCAACTTCGATCGAAGAACGGGAAAGCTCACTCCTGATCGCGCGCGTTTCTTTCAACTCTTTTTCATCGTGGCCACCCCTTCTGGCCGCGATTCCTCCGACGAGCTAGCGATAGCTCTGCACGACTTCTCCGCGCCCGGTGCGAGTATTGCCGCCGAGCCGGCCTGATGGACCGGCTGGCCTGAGCTTGGGGACTGGAGTACTTTGGGCATCCGGATCGCCGGGAGCGCGAAGATGGCAACCGTCATTCGCGACCCGACGAGAAGGTGGGCGAATGCAGAGAAAGGGCAAGCGATGCCAAACTTGTTGGATCCGTTCACGCTGCGTGGCGTGACCATGCGGAATCGCATCGGTGTCTCACCGATGTGCCAGTACAGTTCGGAGGATGGGAGAGCTACCGATTGGCACCTCGTGCACCTCGGCTCACGGGCCGTCGGCGGAGCCGGATTGATCATCTGCGAGGCAACCGCGGTCGAGCCGCGCGGCCGAATTTCCCCCGGCGACGCCGGACTGTGGTCGGACGAACAAATTGAACCGCAGGCGCGGATCAACCGGTTCCTGATCTCTCACGGCGCCGTGCCCGGCATCCAGCTCGCGCACGCCGGCCGCAAAGCCAGCACCGCTCGGCAATGGGAGGGCGGCGAATTCCTGTCCAAGGCCCAGGGCGGGTGGGAGATCGTCGGTCCCAGCCCGATCCCGTTCAATGACAACGATCCGCCTCCCCATGAGCTGAGCCTCGCCCAGATCCGCGAAATCCAAAATGCATTTGCCGCGGCAACGGTACGCTCCGTTCAAGCCGGCTTTCAGATGCTGGAGATTCATGGTGCCCATGGCTACCTGGTGCACAGCTTCCACTCGCCGGTGTCCAACGCCCGGCGCGACGAGTACGGCGGAAGCTTCGAGAACCGCATTCGGTTTACGCTGGAGACCGTCCGGCTGGTTCGGCCCAAGTGGCCGGACAGCAAACCGCTCGCGGTGCGGCTATCGTGCACCGATTGGTTCGAGGGCGGTTGGACTCTGGAGGAGTCGATCGAGCTGGCCAAAAAACTGAAGGCGGAAGGTGTCGACTTGATCGATTGCAGCTCCGGGGCCGGGACGCCTAAGGCGCGCGTGCCGGCGGGGGCTAGCTTCCAGGTGCCGCTTGCGGAAGCGGTACGACGACAGGCTGGGATCCCGACTGCCGCGGTGGGTTTGATCACCGACCCGATGCAGGCCGATGAGGTCATCCGCAACGGTCGGGCCGACTTGGTGCTGCTTGCCCGGGAGATGTTGCGAAACCCCTACTGGCCTGTCCAAGCGGCCCGCGCGCTGGGAAAGGCGGACAAGCTGCAACTGCCGGTTCAGTATGCTCGAGCTGTCCGGTAGGACGGCATCCAGCGGGTTTTCAGGGTCGTTGCCGGACGATGGGAGCCGTCAGGGAAGGTACCAAAGGTGACCGCCGCAGCCTTGCCGGCAGTCGGATGCACCGAACCCGGGTACGACGCAACGGCCCGACCGACCGGTCCTTTGATTGACGGCACACTCTTTGTTGGGATCGCGCGAGGCGAGCAACAAGCTCTCCAGCCACGAGTGCTTGCAGGCCAGCAGGTAGTCAATGTGCCATTGCAGGGTCCCGCTCGGGAGAATGTACCGCATGACGCGCGAGCCCAGACCGCGTGAGGCCCGGCCGGTGTAGACATACAGCCCCTGCGGGAAGTGAAAGAGCCCCAAGCGTCCGACCCAGATTCGAGCGTCGGCGGACAGCCGGATGCGAAGTTGGTACACGCCCGCCTCGGGCCACGCTTGCAGCGTGGGATCAACGCGGATTCGGAATCTCTTCGTGGCCCGCATGACGCATCGCAAAGCTCCTCAGCGAACTTCAGTCGTCACACCCCGATCGGAGAAGCGTATCTCATGGCCAGCCGTCCGATCCGCTCGTCTGCCTCCGCGTACCTGTGGAAGCGGCGCTCCTCGGCGCGGAAGGCCGGCGTGTGAACTGCCCGGCGGCCGTTCTGCCACTGAATGCCGTGCTTCTTGTGGAGAAGCTCGTGGTAGACCACGAAGTCCACAACAAAGGCGGGGACCTCGGCGGAGTCGAGCGTGGCGCTGACCATCAAGGTATCCCGCAGGGCATCGTAGTGCCCGAACTTGCAGCTGGTGATCTGCCGACTCCAGGAAAGACGCGGACGAAGCATCTCGCCTCCAAAATAGGCGGCGTTAACGCGATCAAAGCATGCGTCAAGGTTGTGAAAGGCGCCGCCGGCCACTTGGATTCCTCCGCCCAATTGATCGAGCTTCGCCTGGATGCCGCGGAAGGTGTCGCTAAGGGTACGAGAGACGACGGGCTCCTTGCTTCCTCGGCTGGAAAAGACGACTTGGGCGAGCGACGCAAACCCGACGCCGTCGAAGCTGATCATCGGCGTAGGCAGCGACACTTTCGTGCCGGCGGCGTATCCTCGGACTCGGTACAGGCCGGGCATCGGACGAAACTGCGGGAGTACCGGCGGCTTGAATCGACCGCTTTCGTGAGCCGCCGCCTCCAGGATTGGTCTCGCGGTACTCACGGCGCGGACGTAGGTTTCGAAATGAGCCGGCTCGCGGAAGTAGCTGAGCCAGGCCAGCATGTCGCGGGATTCTCTGGTTAGATGGTCATATGCAATGCTGTGTTCCGTTCCGTGTTGATGGAGATCAGCCGCGGTCTGGCAGATGGAGGAAAGAGCCTCGTCGATTTTGGCTGGCTCCGTTTGTCGCGCGAGCGCGTCGAGTAGGCGATCGAAGTATGACCCCAGCCCCTTGAACCGTACGCTGCCGTTTCGGTACTTGTCCTCAGAAGTCACCGTGCGCGAGTTGATCGCCGTTAGGTCGAGCGACCGCAGGTACTCGTAGGCCTTGCGCGTCGGAGGGGGCAAGTCGCGGATCGTAAGTTGGTTCTTCCGGAGAAGTTCCTCCACCGTTGCGGTGGCCCGTACCACGTCGCCTCGGAGGCGCTGGCCCTCTTCTTCGGTCAATGGCGAAGCAAGATCCCGTCGGACGTGATCCGCCAGTCGCACCAGGCCGCGGATGAAAAGTCGCTGCATCTTCCGATCCTCTCCGGCTCCTCCGGTGCATGATCACGGATACACGTTGCCGACGCCGAGAATTCGCCACGTGCCGCGCACACGCGCCAGTTCGAACGACACCGACCAGCCGGCTCTCGCCTTGGCCGTCACCGATTTGGGCAACGCGAGGACGATCGGAGCTTCACCCTCCAGCAACGCGTCCAAGTGGAGTTTCCCCGGCTCGACCTTGGCGATCGTGAACTGATCGTCGTAGTAGTCCTCGTCGGGGAGATCCACTGGGGCATCGACCGGGTGGCGCTCCAAATATTCGTGTAGCACGTGCGCGAAGTGCTCGCAGGCGGACAGATCGCCACCGGGTTGGTCGCCGACCAACTCGCGGTACCATCGTTGGTCCTCGGCCGTCCAGAAGCCTCGCTCCGACAGCCAACTCGCGAGTTTCTGCATGACGGGCCCGACGGCCTTCAGGAATCCCTTGGTGCTCGGGCCGTGGCGGATCGCGTGGTGGCCGAGCATGGCGTTCAGATGATGCGGCCTGATTCGAATGGCATCGAAGATGTCGCAGAACCGCCTGTTTGCGGCGTACTCACACTCGAACCGCTGCCGCTCGAACGGGTTCAAGTCCTCGTGGGCCCATCCGTTGAGGTAGCTCTGGAAGACGCGGATCACAGCCGTCGGCGACGCCGTTGAGCCTGAGTTTCCCCGGCCGGTTTCTTCGAGAAACTGCTGGAGCGTTTCGCCAATCGTCTGCACGGCTGTGATTATACCGTGCTCCCTCTCAAACCACTCGCGCTAGAACCGCGCCAGCGCGGATCATCGTACCGGCCTTCGCGCTAGGCACGGAAATCGGAACAAGTTTTTCAAGAATCGGCTGGCGCGCTGGCCGAGTTCGTGATATCCAGACCTCCTGACCTACTGCCAACATAACCGGTAAAACAAGGCATTTCCTGCACAGCGGGTTCGCTGTTAAGGTGTAAGCATAGTTGGCGGCTATTTCCATCGGCCAAAGGGAGTTCGAGCAGTGGAATCTC
>Ga0315285_10007873_pt1 | contig 10944 bp, 9 predicted proteins | sample YL17G09_36_MG_FD_203698 | JGI IMG/M metagenome (GOLD analysis project Ga0315285, IMG submission 203698) | Sediment microbial communities from Yellowstone Lake, YNP, Wyoming, USA - YL17G09_36 | ecosystem: Environmental > Aquatic > Freshwater > Lake > Sediment | place: USA: Wyoming | collected... | reverse complement strand
CATAATAACGGTTCAAAGCACCGACATCATTGTTCTTGCTAGGCAGAAACACAATCCAGAAATAATGTCCTTCCACATCCATGCGAACACCTGTCCGCTTGCCTATCAACCTGGAAAGACTAGCAGTACCAATGCAACCATCTCGTTTTGGTTTAACCCATAAAGAATCTATGATACCATGCAATACATTATATCCGGCCTCCTCAACAGTCTCAGCAGCAGATAGCAAGATATCACGGCTGAAAGCAGTGATGCTCTCATAGCACTCTATGCGACCATAACGGGCATTGCGATAACCAGTGTAACCAAAACAAACCAATAGAACCCATTTCCAAGCCTGCTGCAACTCCTTATACAACGCTTTATCATACTTCTTATTTTTAGACCTGGCCTTATAACAAAAACGGCGGAAAAGAATAGGACGCAGAACCTCGGGAAGCAAACCAAGGCGGCTGCTGCATATATGATAGCCAAGCTGCGGAACAACCACTTTCGGATAATTTTTGCAGCAGTTGCAAAGCAAAGTCTCAGGACTGATATTATACCTCAACATGATGTTAGGATAAAGAGAAGCAAAATCCAGTTCAACAACATCCTCATGCAGACCCACCACAGGATCAAGAATAAGACCACCACGATCAGAAACTAGCAAATCAAGCGCAGTCTTCCAGCCCTCAGGCATATTCTTCTTCCAAGGAACAAGATAACCTTTCTCCATAGCCTTATTAACCTGGATCTGACTAATAGCAGTACCAGGACCTACACGCGACAAAATCTGCAGCGAAATATTAGAACAACGAGAGATATCAAGCAAACCACGCAGACCACTCTCACCATACAAAAAAGAATTATAAGTATCAATATGGGACCTGCCAAGCAACGTGTAGAAAGCAGGACGATAAACAATCTGACCATAACTGAAATAAGATTTAGCCTGCTTAACAGGATGCAGAGTACCGCGCTCACGGCCAAGATTCAACCTATTTTGTACACCATTGACTTTAGCGCGATGATACAAAAAAGGCAGAAGGACACTATCGCCCTTGTAAGTGCAAACAATATCAGGGTCAACATGTCTCAACTGTTTAACAGCCAACAAAATGGTATCAGCCTCATTTTCCTCGCCTATAACACAATCACCAACCTGTATAGAGTCAATACGATCATCAAAAGACATAAGACTACTATTGGACCGTCTCTTTATATCAAAAACAGTGACCTTGTAATCTGGTAAAGGATAATCAATAGCCCATTGCGCATCATCCAAAAAAAATTTTTTACCATCCCATCTAACCCTAGCGTTAAAAAAAACACCATTATCCTGAAGATACCTGCCAGGCAGACGAAGATCAACATTGAAAAGCTGATAACGGTAGAAACCACCCCAGGAATCAATCATACCAGCCAGTCTACCAACCAAACCTATCTTTTTTGGTAAAACCTCTAAAACCAGTTTCTTTTTATCTGAACCAAGAACTATTTTCTCACAAGTAAAATTAAGACCCTCCACCTCAGGTAAATCCCTAAGCATACCAGCTAGATTGTATAAATCCTCAGCTTTTGAATAAACAAAAAAAGGGGGGTTATACGCATCTTCAACCCTCAATGATTTACCATCAGAAACAAGCCATGTGACCATAACATTTCTATGGTTATCTGGATAAACATCAAGGATGCTCCCGCTCAACATGCTCTCTCAGCTTTCTCAAAGTTTTTTCATGCTCAATCAAGATACTCATAACCACAGGCTCAAAAGGATTAGGGTTACCCATGTTGCTACCAGCTGCTGCATGACGCCTGCCATGGTTCAAAAGCTCCTCGAAAGCCTCACGGTCTATATCACGAAGCGCACGTTTGAAATCATTCCACTCCCAGCCAAAAGACTCGATTATATTCCTAAAAGTCGGAACAGTACGACCCATACCTACATCACCAGCCCGAAATCACATAAACGCAACTGCCCCTTGGATAGATGAAGGATCATACTGCTCACACCTTTTTTAAGTGCCTCAACACGTGTAACCAAATCATTCTGCCTCATCAAAACAACCTCATCAACACCGTCATACAAAATCCTGCGAACATTCCTAAAATTAGATAAAACACTCCTATCAAAGTTTGTAAAAACAGTGGCAAGACCATACTTTGTTGTAAACTCTTTTATTTTATGCAGATTACTCCTAAGTAAAACCTGCGCCTCCCTGGAAGGAACATCAGAATCAAAATAAAGAATCGGGAACCTGCCAATGATAAGCACCCGCGGTTTATGCCTTACTATGGTATCCTCAAGTCTTTCCTGGATAAGAGTAGTCAACTGATAAATAGTGAAAGCCCTACTAATGAAAACATGCTCAAGAACCTCTTTTTGATCCATTTCCATCTTACGCGCATATTGAGAAATCTTGTAAGGATCTGCACACATCCCACCGTCAATGTAAACAACGTTACCATGAAACATACGATAGGTGTTAACACAAACATAATTAGGGATATTAGAAATCAGATTACTGTCACCATCTATAAAAGTTATCTCTCCTGGTTTAAAACCAGAGATTAACTCATCTAACTCTCTTATACCAGACAGTATTACGACATTAGGTTTCAAAATATCCTTTGCAACCATGAAATCAGGTTTTTCAATCAGTTGGGTCGATAGATTCATTTCCACAGTCATAACCCCCAGTTAAAACAATTAAACGCTAAGTAAAAAAGCCATACAAATGCTGATTTAAAAAGATGAACAAGAGATAACTGAAACTATTATTAATGCCCTGTTCTAATAACCAACCTTTTACTGGAAACTATAATTAATAGCTTAGATATTTTAATTTTTAAAAAAAGGGTAGATATTATGGAAAGAACAATGAAACATTTATTGTTAGTATTAGGAAATAGTATCGGTGTAATAGCAACTATCATCATCAATGCTTTAGCAGTAATTCTGCCTTTGAACGGAAAATCTACCAGCCAACTTTCTGATGCTATCCCAAATTTATTTGTTCCTGCAGGAATTACATTTTCTATTTGGAGCATCATCTATCTATTCCTCATAGTTTTTATGGTGTATCAGATCCTTGAATTAAGAAAAAAAGAACAAGCAGAAATGATGACTATCTATAAAATCGGTGGATGGTTCATGCTTGCAAGTCTTGCTAATGTTATTTGGATATTCTTATGGCATTATGAATACGTCTCTTTTTCACTTTTGGCGATGCTTGTTTTACTCATCTCGCTTCTAATGATATATCTTAGATTAAACATTGGATTATCCACGGTACCATTGAAAGAAAAACTAGCCGTCCATGTTACAATAAGTATTTACCTTGGTTGGATTTCAGTGGCTACCATTGCAAATGTTACTGCAGTTCTAGTAAAAGCAAATGTAGGAGAGCTATTCCTTGGGCAAGTCACATGGACTATTCTTGTTATTGCTGTGGCTTCATTTCTTACTATACTTATGCTTGTAATAAGAAAGGATATTGCATATAGTCTTGTTATAATCTGGGCATTACTAGGCATAGTAATCAAACGTCTTGGCAATGATCCAATTTTTGGAGTTAGGACAAATATTGCAATAGTAGCAGCTGTTGCCATTTTAGTTATAATAGTTATAATGCTTGTAAAAACAGTGCCAACCATTTCAAAAAATAAATAAAAACACTATCATTTGATTATAAAAAAACTAAAAAATTGATATCAATACTACTCTTACAACTTCAACTAATTTTATTTTTTTAACTAAAACATTTATACACAAACTACATTGTATTAATAGAATATGAATAATGTTGAAATAATAAGAAGTAAAAAAAGAAAAAACACAATCCAAGCAAAAATCGTTAATGAAAAACTATACATATTCTTACCAAGCAATATGCCGAATAATGAAGAAAAAAAATGGATACAAAAGATGATAAAATGGAAAGATAGTAAAAAAGAACTTAATAACAATCTGTTACAAAAACGTGCTAAAGAACTAAATAAAACTTATTTTAATAATTCCTTAGATTTTAATATAAAATTTGTAACAAATCAAAAAAGACGTTTCGGTAGTTGTTCCAATAACTCTAAATCAATTAGAATCTCAGATAGACTAGCAAAAGCACCAAAATGGGTACTGGATTATGTAATTATTCATGAATTAGCGCATCTAGTCTATCCAAATCACAAAAAGAAATTCTGGGAAATAGTAAACAAATATAAATATACAGAGCGGGCTAAAGGTTATCTTATTGCGCTTGGAATGACAGCAGATGATGAATGATTTTTTGATTAATAACACTTTGATAGGACTCTATTTTTATATACATCCAAAAAAAATTCTTTTATAAACTCTTGTTTAATAAATCCAAATTGTTGTATTCTAATACTTATAAATCATAAATTTGAAATAGACTTTTTAAATGTCTTTTCCCGTGAACAAAGAAACTTCTAATGAAACCAAAGGTGTTAAAACATTATTAGGTGACCCAAAGAAGGCTATTGTTTCATTAGCTGTCCCGATGATTTTAGCAATGTTTATACAAACTATGTACAATTTTGTTGATGCATTATGGGTTTCTGGATTTGGTGCTAATATTTTTACTTCAGTAGAAGTACCCACTACTGGTAAATTTGCACTTGCTGCAATTGGTTTTGTTTTACCAGTTTATATGATGATGATTGCTATATCAATAGGTATTGGGATTGGTAGCAGTTCAGCTATTTCTAGAAGAATAGGTGCAGGAGATAAAAAAGGTGCAGATAATGTTGCAATCCATTCAATTATTCTATCAATTTTAATAGCAATTATTTTTACAATTATTCTTTATTTTTTTTCAGATAATATATTTCTATTAATGGGTGCCAGTGAATCTTCAGGTATGGCAATTTCATATGGTAAGATTATTTTTGCAGGTAGTGTTGTAATATTTTTTACTAACGTTGCATATGCAATACTGAGAGGTGAAGGAGATGCAAAAAGAGCTATGTATGCTATTGTTATTGGTGCTATTGCAAATATTATTCTTGATCCAATTCTTATTTATACTTTCAGATTAGGAATAGCTGGCGCAGCATATGCTACAATAATATCTATGATTATAACTGCAATTATTCTTATTTACTGGTTATTTTTTAAAAAAAATACATATGTGTCATTCAAATTCCGCGATTTTAAGTTCAATAAAGAAATCCTTGCTGATATTTTTAATGTAGGTTTACCTGCGTCATTTCAACAATTATCAATGTCAATTACAATGATATTAGTTAATATTATAATTGTAAACGTAGCACAAGCGGGTGATGATGGAGTAGCAGTTTATTCAGCAGGATGGCGAGTGGTACAGATAGCAATACTACCGATGCTTGGTTTAGCAACGGCTATTGTCACAGTAACAGGTACTACGTATGGAGCAAAAGAATATAAAAAACTTGATACAGCTTTTATGTATTCCATAAAATTTGGTCTGGCAATAGAGGTTATAATAGCTCTATTCACATTTGTTTTTGCACCATTTTTAACAGCCCTTTTTACAACAGGCGAAGGTTCAGTAGATATTGTTCCTGATCTTGAAATGTTTCTACAAATTGTTTGTCTTTTTTATCCGAGTGCAGCCTTTGGTATAGCTGCTTCTTCTTTATTCCAAGGAACTGGAAAAGGACTTTATTCACTTATTACAACACTTCTAAGAACTGTTATACTAACTCCTATACTAGCCATAGTTTTCAGCTATTCATTTAACGGAGGTTTAGTTGGAATATGGTGGGCAATAGTTATTGCTAATTTAATTGGTTCTATAGTATCATATTCGTGGGCAAAAATATATGTTAATAATTTGATTAAACATAAAATAAAAAATATAATGTAAATTTTTATGTAAACATATATTTATTAAATGAGTATCTAAAATTTTTTTTTAAATTAAATCTTCATCCGCATTTCAATGTGCTCTATTCCTGCTTCAAAAAATTTTTCTCCAACGGGTTTAAAACCAAGTTTTTTATAAAAATCTGATACGTTTGTTTGAGAGTGCAAACAAATTTCATTGAACTTTTTTTGTTTACAATAATCTACTAAAAAATTTGTTAATTGTGTCCCAAATCCGTTACATCTATATTCTTTGATAATTGCAATTCTTTCCAGTTTTGCAAAATCTTTGTTTGTTCTTATTCTTGCGCATCCTATTGGTTTATTTTTTAGGTAAGCAATAAAATGTTCAGCCTCTAAATCTAAATCATCCATTTCTAAATTAAGTGGAACATTCTGCTCTTTAACAAAAACAGTTGTACGAATTTCAAATGCTTTATTAAGTTCGTTTTTGTTTTTCATTTTTCTAATTTTTATATTATCCACAAAAAGTATACCAGTTTTTATTATAAAAAAGTTACAACAGTTTTATGAAAACAGTATATATACATTAGACCATGGGAAATGTTGAATGGTTTAAAAACGCTGTAATATACCATATTTTAATCGATAGATATGCAGGGTTTAAATCCATAAAAAATTGGGATAAACCAGAATTTTTAGGAGGAAACATTAAAGGAATTATTGAAAAAATTCCATACATTAATGATCTTGGAATTAACACAATATGGATTTCACCATTCTATAAAACCAGTGAATATCATGGTTATCATATTACTGATTTTTATGAAGTCGACCAACATTTCGGAACAATAAAAGACATTAAAAAATTAATTGAAATAGTACATAATAAAGATATGCGTATAATAACGGATTTTGTTCCTAACCATTGTTCAAATCAACACCCCTATTTTTTAGAAGCGCAACAGAATAAATCTAGTGAGTACATAAAATGGTTCTATTTCAATAAATGGCCTAATGACTACCTATGTTTCTTGAGTATCAAACAACTTCCTAAGATCAACCTTAATAATTCTTATGCTCGAGATTACATAATAAACGCAGCTAAACATTGGTTAAGTCTAGGATTTGATGGTTATAGACTTGATCATGTTATAGGACCATCTCATCGTTTTTGGAAACAGTTTAAAACAGAAATAAAAAGTATTTTTCCAAACGTTGTATTAATTGGTGAAGCTTGGATGAAAGGTATTAAATTCAATGAGCTTAAAACAATAAATATAAAGCATAAATTTCTGAAATGGATTTTTGGTGCTTCTTCAGATCATCTATTAAGTGAATACATTGGAGAACTCGATGGTGTTTTAGATTTTAAATTACAAGAATTAATAAGAGATTATATAGCTTGGGGAAAACTTACAAAAAAGGAATTTAATGATGAACTAAAGAATCATTATAAGAACTATCCAAATAATTATTTTTTACCTTCTTTTCTTGATAATCATGACATGGATCGTTTTTTATTTGAATGTAAAAACAATAAAGAAAAACTTAAACAGGCAGCAGAAATTCAATTTTCAATAAAGCAGCCAGCAATAATATATTATGGTACCGAAATTGGAATGACTCAAAAAAAGTCTGTATGGGGATTTCCAGCTTATGGTGATCTGCATGCAAGGCAACCGATGAACTGGAACAAACAAGATAAAGAACTACTTCTATTTTATAAAACACTTATAAAACAAAAAATTAATCTTTAGATATTAAATTGGCTTCATAAAAGTTAAAAAGGGTGCAATAATAACAACGCCAGGCGAATAACTATGTCTACCAAATTAAAATACATTAGACAACCTATTGTCAGTGTTCTTGGTCATGTTGATCATGGTAAAACTTCTTTACTAGATTTTATTAGAGGATCCACTGTTGTGTTAAGAGAAGCAGGAGCAATTACTCAACACATTGGTGCAACAGAAGTACCAATTGATGCAATCTACAAGGTTTGCGGTGATTTTCTTAAGGGACAAAAGTTTACCCTGCCAGGTTTACTTTTTATTGACACTCCTGGGCATCATGCATTTACAACACTAAGAGTAAGAGGTGGATCACTAGCTGATTTAGCAGTTTTGGTTATTGATATTAATGAGAGATTTAAACCTCAAACATACGAATCCATTAAGATTCTAAAACAGTATAAGACACCTTTTGTTATTGCAGCAAATAAAATAGATGCTATTTCAGGGTGGCAAACAAGTAAAAATGTTGCCAAAAACCGTATTGAAAAACAACGGCCAAATGTTAAAACAATGTTTGAAGAAGAAATTTATGAAATGATAGGGACAATTTCTGAAAACAAATTAAATGCTGATCTTTATTTCAATATCTCCGATTTTAGAAAAACTATAGGTATAATACCAATCTCTGCAAAAACTGGAGAGGGTATACCTGAATTATTAATGATTCTTGTTGGTCTTGCACAGAGATTTTTAGAGGACCAACTTCATACAGAGAGTGGTCCAGGTAAAGGAAGTGTTTTAGAAGTAAAAGAAGAAGTTGGCCTTGGAACTACTATTGATGCAATTGTTTACAATGGAACAATTAAAACTGATGATAAAATAGTAATTGGTACCAATGATGAACCAGTAGTAACACGTATTAAAGCCCTTCTTAAACCAAAACCACTTGATGAAATTCGTGATCCACGAGAACGTTTTGATAATGTTTCTGAAGTTCATGCTGCATGTGGTATCAAAATTTCTTCACCTAATTTAGAAAACGTTATCCCTGGAGCACCAATAAGGGTTGTAAAAAATAACCTTGAAGAAATAATTAAAGAAGTAAAAAATCAGACAAAAATAGATTTTGAACTAGATGAACAAGGTATAATCATAAAAGCTGACACAATAGGATCACTAGAGGCATTAATTAAAGAATCAAGAGAAAAAGATATTAAAATTAGAAAAGCAGAAATTGGTAATGTCTCAAAAAGAGATATTATAGCAGCTGGTGCGACTCTTGACCCCTTAAATAAACTTATTTTTGCTTTTAATGTAAAAATACTTCCAGATGCAAAAGAAGAACTTGCTAATACAAATGTTACTATTATTAATGAAGATGTAATCTATACAATAATTGAAAATTATGATGAATGGATAGAAAAGAAAAAAGCAGAAATTGAAAGAGAGCGCCGGCAAGATTACATTCATCCAGGAATGATTAAATTCTTGCCCCAATATGTTTTCAGGGTTAGTCATCCGGCTGTTATTGGTGTTAGAGTCTTAGGGGGTAGAATTAAAACCGGACTAAGATTGATGAAAGAAGATGGAAAACCAATAGGTTCAATAAAAGGTATGCAATCCGAAAATAAACCTGTTGAGGAAGCAATCCAAGGGCAAGAAGTTGCAATATCAATAGAAGGTGTAACAGTTGGTAGACAAATCAAGGGTGAAGATATTCTTTATACAGATCTACCAATTAGTGATGCAAAGAAACTAAAAAACATGGATGTTTTAAATTCAGATGAAAAAGATGTTTTAAATAAAATTTTTGAGATTAAAAGAAAAACAGATAGATTTTGGGGCATGTAATCTATTAATGAAAACAATAATAAATTATATTATTAATACGGGTAACAAATGATATCCTCATCCATAAATGATATAAAGAATGCTGAAAAAAAAGCGCTTCAATCGATAGAAACTGCTAGAAAAGATGCTGAAGAACTCATTGCTAAAGCAAAGAAGGAAGCTGAAAAAGAAAAACAAAAAATAATAAAAACTTCTCAAGAAAAAGTAAAAAAACTTAAAATAAAAATAGAAGCAGAGACTAAAAAAGAAATTGAAAAAATAAAAAAAGATGCTAAAACAGAGATTTCAAAAATAAGAAATGATTCAGAAAAAAAGATTTCAGATGCAGCAGATCTAATCATAAAAGAAATTGAAGAGGGGGAGTAAAAAATATTATTTCCAGCTCCGATGAAAAAAGCTTCAATCATCGTTCATCAAAACTATGTAGAAGATGTTATAAAAAATCTTCATGAAACCGGTTTAATGGAAATCATCGATATATCAAAAGAACAACTAGAGATAGATGAAGAAGTTAAAAAAGATGTAATAAACCCTGAATTAGATACATGTGTAAGTTATGAACATCGTCTTTCAAAATTAATTAAAATTTTAACAAATGTTAAACCAAAGAAAGGGGGTATAAAAGCGCTTCTACACCCTGATTTACCAGAAGTTAAAACAGTAGAAGATAAAACATTAGATGAATTATATTCCTATGCCGAAGGGCTTCTTAATGAGATAGAAAAAAATATTTTAGAAGATGAACAAAAACTTCGAAAATTTGATGAAGAAATAAAAAGAATTAATTTTAACATCCAACAATTAGATTATATCAAAGATTTTGAAGTAGATATTTCAGATATTGGTGAATCTAAATATATTATTATTAAAGCAGGTAAAACAACTGATATTGAAACCCTTAGAACACAAATGAAAAGTATAGAAAGATCACTTATATATTCGAAACAATTCGGTACCGGTAAAAAAGTTGAATGGAGTGTTATAGTAGCTACCTATATATCAGGAAAAGAAAAAATTGAAAAAATATTTAGGGAAAATGTAGCAGAATTTAATTTCGAGAGGTTATCTGGTTTTCCAAAAGATGTTTTAAAATCTTTAGAAAAAGAAAGAGAAGAAATAAAAAAAGGAAAAAAACTAATTGTTAGACATTTAAGCAATTTTGCTGGACAGTACCTTAGTGATTTATTGGTTTTACGAGAGGAGATCCAGTTTGAGGGAGTTAGAATGGAGGTTTCGAAAAATTTTGCTAAAACACAAAAATCTTATATAATAAAGGGTTGGGTTCTCGAAAAGAAAGATGAGGACTTAAAAAATCTAGTAAAAAGTGTCTCAAAGGATCATGTTTTGTATAACTCTAATACTCCTTCTGTTAACCCTGACAACCCACCTACATATATTGAGACCCCTAGTTGGGCGGAACCATTCAAAACAATCCTGGAATTATTTGCCACTCCCAAATATAATGAGATTAACCCTATGTTCTTTGTAGGTATTTTTTTCATTTTATTTTTTGGTTTCATGCTTGGTGACGCTGGTTATGGACTAATA
>Ga0315285_10007868_pt1 | contig 10946 bp, 10 predicted proteins | sample YL17G09_36_MG_FD_203698 | JGI IMG/M metagenome (GOLD analysis project Ga0315285, IMG submission 203698) | Sediment microbial communities from Yellowstone Lake, YNP, Wyoming, USA - YL17G09_36 | ecosystem: Environmental > Aquatic > Freshwater > Lake > Sediment | place: USA: Wyoming | collected... | reverse complement strand
TGTTTTATCAGACGGAATGAGTCAGCCCGGCGATTTTGAAGGCATTGTTAAAGAAATGCGAGAGAATAAGATAACACTCTCAACAGTCGCTATAGGGGGTGATTCAGATATTGAGCTTATGAAAAAATTAGCTATCATTGGTAATGGACGCCACTACTATACCGATGACCCTTCTAATATCCCACGCATATTCACACGAGAAACAATTATGGCTCAAAAATCTTACATTGTTGAAAAACCTTCCACTCCTCAAATAACTTCTTATTCCCCTGCTATAAGTGGAATTAGGAACTTTCCTGACTTGAAAGGATACGTATTAACCGAAATGAAAGGCAGGGCAGAAATGGTTCTGAAATCGGGACTGAAAGAAGAGGAATATAAAAATAATCCCCTTTTAGCCTTATGGAATTACGGTCTGGGGAAATCCGTTGCTTTTACTTCTGATGCCAAAAACAGATGGAGCATAGATTGGATTAACTGGGAGAATTTTTCTAAATTCTGGTATCAGGTAACAAAAACCATCATCAGAAAAAGATTTTCCAGAGAGCTGAAAAGCAATATTATCGTTAAAAATGGACTTGCAAAAATCACTGTGGATGCCATCGATTCAGAAGGAAGATACATTAATTCTCTCAATTTGAACGGTCATATTGTCACCCCAGATTTAAAATCTATACAGGTCGCTCTCCATCAAACCGCTTCAGGAAGATATGAGGCTTCTTTTGAAGCCTTAGATACAGGAACCTATTTTATAAATATCTCTTCAAAGGAAGAACATTCTCTCACAACAGGTTTAGTTATACCCTATTCACCAGAATATAAGACTAATCGAACTAATATGTTTCTATTAAAAAACATTGCTGAAAAAACAGGAGGAAAGATAAATCCTGATATTGACTACATATTAAGTCATAATCTCGTTAAACCAAGCTCCTTAACTAACATTCTTAAATTCCTTTTAGTGTTTTCAATCCTCCTTATCCCTTTCGATATTGCATCGAGAAGAATCATTATAGAAAGAAGACAACTGCAATGGCTCCTGAACACCTATTACAGAATTCTAAATAGTATCAAATACAGACCCAAAGAAGAGAAAAGAGATGAGACCTTGCTTGCATTAAAAAGAAGAAAAGAATCAATTCAGCAAACTTTTGATAGAAAATTCTCCATCAAAACTCAGGAAGAAACCCCAAAAGGAAAACAACCCATAATTGAACCCACTATTATCTCCCCAACTAAAACAATACGAGAAGAAAAAGGAATCACAAAAGAAGAAAAACCCACAGAAGAATTATTCACCTCGAAACTCCTCAAAGCAAAAAGGAAAATTAAAGAGGATAAAAAGAGCAAATAATTTTTGTAGTTTGTAGTTGTAGGGAACAGATATGCCTGTTCCCTACATAAAAACTCTCTGCGAACTCTGTGTGAAATAAAATTTTCCAACTAAAACTTCCTCAATTGCCGATAAGCTTCATATAAAATAATCGCTACTGATGAGGACAAATTCAAACACCGAACTTCGCCCCACATTGGAATTTTAATCGTTGAATCGTAATTCTTTTCAAGAATATATTTAGGTAATCCTTCCGTTTCACCACCAAAGATAATTGTATCATCTTCCTGAAAAGCAACTTTTGTATAAGGCAATTTCCCTGATTTGGTGGCATAGAAGCAACGAGAATCACTGAATTCTTCATAAAATTTGTCGAGAGAATCAAAATGGAATATATTTACTTTATCCCAGTAATCGAGACCGGCTCTTTTTAAATATCTATCATCTGTGCGAAAACCGAGAGGATGAATTAAAATCAGATTAGTGCTGGTCGCCGCACAAAGCCGAGCAATGTTACCTGTATTTTGTGGTATTTGAGGCTGATATAAAACAATATTCATACTTTAATAAACCAATTCACCAACCACGAATTTCACGAATTTACACAAATTTTTATAACATTCGTGCTGATTCGTGCAATTTATGGTTTATTATGTTTCTTAAATTAGATATCAAAGAATATAAATTTTTCAATACAAAATATGAATGTAAATAAAGATTATTACAAAATATTAAATTAAAACTTCTGAAAAACTAACAAATTTTATTTAAAAGTGAGATCGCCACGCTTGCCCTGAACTTGTTTCAGGGCAAGCAATGAATATTCGTTTCCTCTCCCCCTTGCGGGAGAGGATTAAGGAGAGGGGTATATGTCATTGCGAATAATATCCCCTCTTGAGAGGGGTGTCACCGAAGGTGACGGGGTGTGTATATGAAACAATCTCGTTTTTGGAGTATTTCAGAGGTCTCAACTCAAAAACTTTTCATCATCTTTTAATTCTTCCTTGAACTTAAAATTACCTTGACAAAATAATGAATGTATTATTTGCTTTTTATTAAACATCTCATCAGATGGAGGATAATCTATGAAATACTTATCGCTCGTATTTTTATTAATCTGTTTAGTAGTATTTACTGGATGTGCGATTGGATATTTTGCTCCTGTGATTCCACCAACGGGAGGATTAGTTTCAATTATATCTGCACCATTGGACACAGATGCTGAGAACACAAAACTGGGTTCTAAAGAAGGTGAGTCATCTTGCCATAACATCTTGGGTTTAGTCGCCTTTGGTGATTGTAGCGTTTATTCCGCCGCTCGGGATGGTGGATTAACTACTGTCAACCATATTGATTACAAATACCTTAATATTCTGTGTATTTATCAATGCTTCACAACTGTTGCCTATGGAGAGTAAAAAAATGATTAGAAAAATCAGACTACTCTTAACCTTGTTTATAATAATATTTTTAGTGGGTTGTGCAACCTACATTGCACCTGTTATGCCTCCACGAGCCTTTATCATAACGAATTTCAAAGCACCCTTAACAACTAATTACAATGGGAATCCTGCTGGTTCAAATGCAAAGAAATATTCAAAGAGTGAAACGCACTGGTTCTGGGACTGTTTTATCACCGGTTTACAGATAGGCTGGGGAGATGCTGACATTGAATCCATAGCCAGAAAAGTAAATATGCAAGAGGTTTCTTTTGCTGACTATGAGTTTTTACAAATTTTTGGCATTTATGCTAAGTTCACTATAAATCTTTATGGCAATTAATCTCTAACAAAACAATTTTATTAGAGGTCATTTAAAAAATGAAGCGATACTTTATTTTTTTCGTCCCTTTTTTATTTCTAATATTTTTAGTAATAAATGGTTGCGGAACTATAATGCCTCGGTCTCCCGTTGTTCCACCATTTGGATTTGATGTAAACATAACAAAAGCTCCTGTGGATATTACTTTTGATAAAACATCAATTGGTTCAAAACGAGGAGAGTCCTCATCTTACAGCATTTTATTTTCTATTGTGGCATTCGGAGATGCAAGTGTTTATGCAGCGGCTCGTGAAGGAAATATTACTACTGTCAATCAAATTGACTGTGATTTATTAAACATCCTTGGTCTGTATACAAGATATACTACAGTTGTTTATGGAGAATAACACGGTTCAGAAATATTTGATGTTTCAGGATACGTAATTCTGAATCATAAAATAATTTTTATGCTATGAGATTTTTCTTGCAGAAACTCACAATTAAATTTGTTGTGACATCAATATAGCACTACAACTTTAAATAATCACCAAATTATTATTGCAATCAAATATCCCTCCTATCTATTATATGCCATCGATTAAAATTTAATCTCAAAATTCTAAATAATTTAAGGATAACACTATGCATCAATTAAAATCATTATTACATAAGGATATGATTATAGATTTGAAATCGACTGAGAAATATCCTGCTTTAGAAGAGCTTGTCGAGGTCATTGGCAAATCAGATAAGGTAACGGACAAAAAAACTTTTCTTAAAGAGATTATAAAAAGAGAGAAGATAATGAGCACAGGTATTGGTCTTGGTATCGCTGTTCCTCACGTGAAAATCCCTTCAGTGAAAGATTTTGTTATTGCCATAGGCCGCTCAAAAAAGGGTATCGAATTCGATGCTATCGATGAAAAATTAGTCCACTTTATTGTAATGATTGGCACCTCTGATAAACAGGCTACAGGATATATCAAACTCTTAGCTCAATTAGTCATAAGATTAAAAAGACACGATGTCAGAGAAAGAATTATGAAGGCTGAATCTCCCGAAGAAATCGTTAATGTTTTTCTCTCAACTATTGAGTAGGGGCAACCCTCGTGGTTGCCCTATATAAGGTATCCACTTACAAAATCTTGCCGCTTATAACATCCCCATTTTTGCAGGATTCAGGGATTTCTTAAGCCCAAAAAAAACTCACGGCAAGTGGATTCACGCTATTGCAGATGAAAAAAAGAAAATTGAACAACTCATTAAAGAGCTTTCTGCCATCGGAATTGATTTTGAAAAAGAGGATATTGGAACTCTCGTCGCTTTCCCCATTGAAATATTAAAACAGAAAAAAGAATAAACATCTAACCTTTAACTTACAAACTTTACTCATCGAAAGTCTTGCTAAAAAACCTTTCTTTAATTGAGCAAAAAAGTCTTTTTATCGGAAGAGAGAGAATAGCTCCCAGCGGAGCATCAAAAATATATTTTGACGCCTGAGAATATGCTATTTTCGCCTCTGGATAATTCCCTGACCTCTGTTTAATCTCGCCCAACAAACTGAAGAGACGGAAAGATTCGTATTTCGAGTAAGCAACGCCTTTCTTCACAAGTTCCAATCTTTCTTTAATGAGTCCCTCAGCTTTTTTTAACGATTCAATCGACTTGTCTAATTTATAATAGCAGTTCGCTAAATAATAATGAGTATAAGAGAGTGGATAGAATCTAAGATGACTTAAAGACCTCTCAAGATAAGGAATTGCCTCTTCATATTTTCTTAAAAAAACATAGGCATTACCAATAAGAGCCAGAGTATATGGGTCATTCGGAGCAATACTTAAAGAGCGTTTAAAATATCCCACTGCCGTTTTATACCTATTTATCTTCAAATTTAATCTTCCCAGTCTATCCAGAACCCATTTATCTTCTTTTATCTGACTCGCTTTGCTCAGAATCCTGATAGCCTGTTGGGGATTAGCGTTCTCATAAACCAACGCATAATATTGGTAGGCAATCAAAAACTCAGGGTCTTCCTTAATAAGTTCTTTTGCAGTCTGAATTGCCTGAACTCTCGATTGCACAAGGGTATAATAGCGAACAAGCTCAGCTTTTACTTCTTTATTGTTCGGATTTTTCTCAAGACACCTCTGAATCTGTTCAAAACCCTTTTGCAAAAGAAAATTACGCAAACAAAAGCGGATATAATCAACAATCGATTGCTGGTCATAATCTCTTATCTTCAATATAGTAGCAAAAACCTCTTCTGCTTTATCGATTTTCTTGATTGCCTCATAAAAAGATATTGTATAATATAAAAGCCACAACTCCTCAGGCGCTAATTCTACTGCCCTCTTCAAACTCTTCTCTGCTTCTTCTAATTTATTACTTACTGAGTAAGCAAGACTCAAACGATAATACGCTTCTGCGAAATCGGGATTCAGCTCTATTGCCTTCTTAAATGATTCTATTGCAGAATCCACATTCCCTTGCTCCTGATCCGCTTCTCCCCTTCGATGATATAAAAGATAATTCTTTGGAAATTTCTCAATTCCAACCTCATACACTTCAATTGCCTTATCCAGTTCCCCCTTTAATTTGTACATAAGCCCAAGATAGGAATAGATGAGAGGTGAACATAAATTATCCACAATAAAACCATTGAACATAGCAATACCTTCATCAACCGCTTTTCTCTCGATAAATATCTCAACCAATTTTTTAAATACATCATCATAATTTGCATCTACTTGAATAGCTCTCTTTAAATACTCAATAGCCTGTTCCTTATTATAGATTTTTGAATAACAAATTCCTGTATGAACCAATATCCATTTATGATTTCTTGATTCCTCATCTTCCAAAGCTTTTTTGTAAAAAGAAATAGCAGAACCAAAATCTTCTTTCTTCTCATCTATGTATCCAACTCCACAGAGATACCAGCTATCTTCAGGATTCACTTCAAGTGCTTTCAAAAACCATTTCCGTGCATTTTTTTCATCACCCAATCTCAAATATGTTTCTGCCAGTCTTCCCATCGCCCAATCATATTTCCCATTCCATTTGACCGCCTCTTGATAACACCGAATCGCCTCATCATAATCCCCTTTTTGCTCATAGACATAACCCAGATGACTTAAAGCATAATCATATTTACTATCAAGCTCAATAGCCTTGAGATACCTCCCGATCGCTTCTCTGGAACGTTTTTGATTTGAAAGATTATCGCCGATTTTCGCATAAGCCCAGGGATTCTCTGGGTTGATTTCAATTGCCCTTTTGTAATATTCTTCAGCCTCATTTAATTTCCCCATAGAATCACACAAAATCCCTGATTCGACATACAACTCATACGCATCAGGATTATTATTGATGCCTTCCTGATAACATTGCAGTGCCTCTTCGTGCTGATTCATCTTTACAAAAAGTTTTGCTTTTCTTACATAGTTTGAAGTATGGGCAGGATTGTTTTTAATCGTGGTATCATAATATTTCATCACAATATCAAAAAGCTCATCCTGTAGTGCGACATCCTTGCCATAAATACTGCGAGATGAATCTCGCCCCACTACCTGTTCGACAATTTCCCCAAGTATTTCACAAATAAGCTCAATATGGGAAGATTCTTGCACTTCTTCCATATTAATCCCTTTAATAATTTCATAACTCTCGAGGAACTTTTTTTCTTTATAAAGGGTATTTAATTTCGTATAAAGTTCTTCATTAAAAATCATTTTGTCTTAAAAACCTGTAATTCTTAATTTCAATTCAACATACTAAGTAACTCAAAATAGAAACATCAACTATTTTATATTTCTTTTATCATTTTAAATCTACAAAAAAATAGGTGAAGAAAAATGAATGATGAAAAACTTATGAGAGTAGCTCTCAAACAAGCCCAAAAAGCACTTGCAAAAGATGAAGTCCCTGTCGGATGTATTATCGTCAGAGAAAATAAAATTATTGCACGAGGATATGACAAAAGAGAATCGACCAATGACCCGACCGCTCATGCAGAAATTATCGCTATCAGAAAAGCCTCAAAAAAGCTCGGTACTTGGAGACTCCAGGACTGCGACCTGTATGTCACGTTAGAACCCTGCCCAATGTGCTTAGGAACGGCTATTCTCGCAAGAATTAAAAGAATTATTTATGGAACTGAAAATCCCAAATTCGGTGCAATCACCAGTATTATTAATCTCCTTCATTCCAAATGGAATCACAAAATGAAAGTCACTTCAGGAATTTTAAATGAACAATGCTCCGAAATCTTAAAAAGATATTTTAAAAATAAAAGACACAATCAACAGGAATAAACAGGATTAGTATGCGGGAGAGTATTGCAATACGCTTTTACATAAAATTCTTAGAGTTTCGCGTGATTAGCGGTTAAAAATTATCTTTATGTGTTGTTAATGATAAAGGGAAACTTTCTATATTAGTTTTATACAAGAAATATGAATTCCAAAGGTTCTCATATCCCCATTTTTTAGATAATCATTCACAACAAATGCATTTTCAGTGATGACATCTATCTTCAACTCTTTTTTTGCAGAACCCACACTTTGATAATCATTTTTTTCTTCACCGGAAACTTGAAGCTCTTTTAAACTTGTTAACTGAAATTTTAAGATTTTCCACTGCTCATCCTCGAACCTGAATTCACCCACTTTATCTTCATTTACCCGAATAGAGCCATAGATTGGATTCTTAATCATATCCACACTCGCAGAGGAAATAATAGACAATTCTTTTGCTTCCCCATCGAAAGGAATAATAAGAGAACTCAACTTCGAGGTGGTTCGAGCTATCACAGTATTTCTCACTAAGGAGCGCTCATTCCATCCTTCGTCCAAATACTGGTTTTCATTATATCCAAACACAATAATTTTAAACATAACAATAAATTTATAAATAGAGAGCTCTGAAAAACTAACAAAAAAACACTTCAGTTTGTAGTCCCCACTTTAGTGGGGATAGTTTTTACCTGCTAAAGCTGGGACTACAAACGACATAAAGTAACAATTTTTATTAGTGTATTTTATGATTTCTTGGCTAATGTATTAGTCTTTCAGAATCCTAAATTTGAGAGATTCGTGAATCCACCAAACTACTGTTTTTTACTTTTCATAGCTTCAATAAAAACGCTGATAATATCAATAGGAATAGGAAAAACAATTGTTGAATTCTTCTCCGTTGCAATCTCAGATAAAGACTGTAAGAACCTCATCTGAAGAGACATTGGATGTTCCTCCATAATCTTAGCCGCCTCAGTGAACTTTGTTGCTGCCTGATAATCTCCATCAGCATTAATCACTTTAGCTCTTCTTTCTCTTTCAGCCTCTGCCTGCCTTGCTATAGCTCTCTGCATCTCTTGTGGTAAATCCACATGCTTTATTTCAACTGCCGAAACCTTTATTCCCCAAGGGTCTGTGTGTTTATCTAATATAGTCTGTATCTCCATATTCAATTTTTCCCTCGCTGCGAGCAACTCGTCCAATTCAACCCGACCCAACACACTTCTTAAAGTTGTTTGAGCCATTTGTGAGGTCGCAAACAAAAAATCTTCTACTTCAATCACCGCCTTAATCGCTTCCAATACCCTGAAAAAAACCACAGCATTCACTTTAACCGATACATTATCTCTTGTAATAATGTCCTGTGGAGGAACATCCATTGTAACAAGTCGTAGACTCACTCTCACCATCCTATCAATCGGATAAAAAACAAAGAAAAGTCCTGGACCTTTAGGCTTACCCAGAATTCGTCCCAAACGAAAAATGACTCCTCTCTCATATTCTTTCAAAACCTTAACGCAGGAAATAAAATAAAGGACTACAAAAACTATAATTCCTGGAAGAATCTGTTGCATTCTATCAACCTCCTTAAAATATTTTAAAAATAAATGAATTAACAATGATATACAGGATTAACAGGATATTATCAATTTAAAACCGCTCAATCAATTGATTGATATTAATGTCAGTTGTGATTTGTTAATTGTCATTAGGATTGGAAATTTATTAAACATCCTGTATATCCTGTCTATCTCTGTTAATTTTTGTTTATTTCAGCTTTTCAACTTTTAACTTTAAGCCTTCAACAGCAACAACTTTTATTCTGTCTCCCTTTTCTACCTGCTCGATTGATATAGCATCCCACCATTCACCATGAACAAAAACCTTTCCTTCAGGATTCAACAGCGTTTCTGCATAACCTACTTCACCAATTAGACCTTCCTGCCCTGTTGCCACTTTCTTCGAGTGTGTCTTCATAACAAGATAAACCAAAAAACCAACAATTAATGCTGTAGTAATAACCACTATCGCAATAGCCTGAACGGTAATCCCAATAAACGGTTTCGGCGATGGTAAAAGCATCAATGAACCTATTGTCATACTTACGATTCCTCCTAAGGCTAAAAGTCCATGACTTGTCACTTTTATTTCCGCAATAAATAAAATGATTGCCAGAATTATTAAAGATAATCCCGCATAATTAATAGGCATCATTTGTAACGAATACAATGCTATAATCACAAATAGAGTTCCTAAAATTCCTGGAACTCCTATTCCCGGATGCGTTATTTCCCACAACAAACCATAAAAGCCGAGGATAAGTAAGGCATACGCAATCGTTGGATTGGCAAATATACTCAAAACTTTTTCTCTAACAGTGAATTCATCTCTTTGAATAATAGTATTTTTTGTTTTAAATGTATGTTTCCTATTAAGTAATGTTACTTCCTTCCCATCAATCTTGCTTAACAAATCAGGAAGGCTGTTTGCAATATACTCTACGACATTAGTCTTCAATGCTTCCTCTTCAGTAATGGAGACGCTTTTGCGAACAGCCTTTTCAGCCCATTCGACATTTCTGCCACGATATTGGGCAATCGACTTAATCCACGCCACAGTATCGTTTATTATCTTTTCAGACATAACATCATTTACAGAAGGCTTTTCCTCTTCTGGCTTTTCACCCTTTGATTCTTTCTTAGCTTCTTCAGTCTTTTTTTCGGGCTCTTCTAACTTTTCTTTCTCCGCACTCTTTCCTTTAAAAGCCTCTTTCAGAGTTTTATATTCATTCTTTTCCTCTTCATCAGGTTGATAAGGAGTTCCAATGGAAACAGGATGTGCTGCGCCGATATTTGTTGAAGGCGCCATCGCTGCCACATTACTCGCTAAAGTAATAAAAACTCCTGCTGAACCTGCCCGTGAACCACTCGGTGAAATGTAAACAATGACCGGAACATCAGAATTCAGAATCTTTTTGACTATTTGACGTGTGGATGTCAGAAGCCCACCCGGTGTGTCCAATTCAATCACGAAACATTCCGCTTTCTCCGCAACTGCTTTATCAATCCCCTTTATAATATACTCCGCAGTAATGGGATTTATCATCTCATCATCCAATCTAACAACCCTGACTAAAGAAGGCTTCTCGTCTCCTGCAAATAAATTATGCACCAATAAGACTAAAAAGATTAAACAATATGTAAAGAGTCTTTTTCTCATAAATCCTTATGATACCTCATTTAATTCATCAATTCAAAGAGTAATTTAACCTATTCGCAACCAAATATCAAGAATAATCGAACTCATTCACAAACACCCTTAGAGTTTAAAATATAAAGTGACTGTTTAAGGAATCTTCAACTAAAGGCTCTGAAATATTAATCAAATGTAGGAGATAGACATACCTATCCCCTATATTCTGGAATATTTCAGAGGTCTTGATTTATTTTATTTTTTCTTAGACCCTTGCAAATTTTCCGAAGATTTTCGTGGCATTAGTAAAATGTTTGTTCATTCCTAATTCTTTAGGAGTGAGTCCCAATGCGAGACCAATAAGT
>Ga0315285_10007867_pt1 | contig 10946 bp, 17 predicted proteins | sample YL17G09_36_MG_FD_203698 | JGI IMG/M metagenome (GOLD analysis project Ga0315285, IMG submission 203698) | Sediment microbial communities from Yellowstone Lake, YNP, Wyoming, USA - YL17G09_36 | ecosystem: Environmental > Aquatic > Freshwater > Lake > Sediment | place: USA: Wyoming | collected... | reverse complement strand
ATCCCCACCACCACCACCCCCTCCTCCATCACTTCCTCCGCATCCCAAAATCAAACTCAGAATCGCCGCTAAAATCAAACGTTTCATGGCTTTCTCCTTCTTTGTAGTTTGTCGAAAAGATCGAGGGCGATCTCCGCATCCTCCCAACATTCAATAGCAGACCGCAAAAATTCTGTCAAGTGTTTTTTTTGGGAAGAAGGAAGGCTTTCAATACTGTATAACCAGGAGGCCGCCGCCTCGATTCGGTCGGCATCGGTGAGGGGCCGGGTGGTTTTGGTCATGATGACGGCCTGCTCCGGAGCGAGGTCGCGCGGCTCCTCTCCCCACAGCAGCCAATCTGTATGCACTTGTAGAATTGCACTCAATCTTACAATCTTTTCAGGGGTGGGAAGACTCTCGGCATTCACCCATCCGAACACGCTCGTGTTGCTAACGCCCATGACTTTAGCCAGTTGGAGCTGGTAAAACCCCCGATCTTTCATCACGCTAACTAGGCGTTCTGAAAAGAGTTTTAAAAATAATTCGGCCATACCTCATTTTTTTCTTGACAAACCTTTAGGCACAGGTTACAATCCACCCATCAACTTGTAACCGCACCTTGCACCAGCTCCTGGCCTCCGGCGCCCGCCGGAGACCAGGAGCAGAAATAACCGGAGGTGATCCCGATGGCGAAAAAGAGCGAATGCAAGGTTCACGGTTCACGGTTCACGCCCACCAGCTCCTCGAACGATTTATGCATCAGATCATTCCCGACGCCAAGGTCGCCCGACCGCTGGCGTCACGGTTCTCCTTTCGCTGATGGCCCTGGGCCTCATCACCCCGGGGCCAAGGAAATCATCCGCAGATTTCACGGATTACAAAACAGATTTAAGAGAGATGAATTTCTGGCCTTGAAATCCTCTTTAATCTCCCTGTTCAAATCTGCGGCATCTGCGGTTAAGATTCGGCTGGCCGTCATCCCGCCGGCCGCCGAAGGCAGGGGACCCTCCTCCCTGCCCATCCTGGAGGACGCCGGGCCGCCCCTGCCCCTGGGCGGCTCGGCGCCTATCCTCGCGGGCGCGGGGACTGCTAACCCCGCTCGACGGGGTAGCTGTCCCGCGGTTGTCGCCGGGACAGGCACGCCCTCAGGGGGCGTTGTCAGTCCCCGGCCCGCTCGACGGGGTAGCTGTCCCGCAATAATGGCAGCTCCGGCCGCCGCTGTCAATTATTTTTTTCGGCGTTTTTTCCAACTATTCCCCGTCTCGATTACATTGGCACGGCGTTTGCAATCCTTATTGATAGGGGCCGGCTGCCCAGGGGATGGCAGGACAGCCGATGAATGAAACCCTGGCCTCGGTCCTGGCCCAGGCCGAAGAGGATGCAATCGCGGGGGTGGGCGGCCGCGCCCCTATCTCCCGCGCCGAGATCGCCGAGGATTGCGGCCAACTCTATTCCCTATTCTCCCGCCAGCTCAACCCCAACGACCCGATCCATTTCCCCGCCGATCAGTTAATCCCGTTCATCCTGGCGACCGGCGACGCCCGGCCGCTCGAGTTCCTGGTCCGACACACCGCTCACGTCACCGGCCTGGTCCTGGTCAAGGATCGGCCCCGCTGGAGGCCCTTGCCGCAACTGATCCTCAGGCACCAGAAACTGCTCAACGACTACGCCACCCAGCTCTTCGGCTGGATCAATAACGAACTATCCAAAACCGAGATGCTGAAAACCCTGGACCGGGTCCGGGGCGAGATCCTGTCGGTGCGGCGGGCGGTGGCGAAGTCCAAAGAGGGCGATCCACGGCAAAAGAAATTGTTCTGAAAATGGACCCGCTAAAAAAATGTCCCTGGTTTTTTTATGATCATGTTCCCATCCTGGCCGGGAGCAAGGAGTGCCTGACTATCCGCGCCGGTCAGGGCAAAACGACCTGCCTCCGCTGCCCTCATGCCGCGGAACTGAAAGGGAAAGGAAAAAATGAAATGCTCGGACCCAAAAGCAAATGCGAAAAATGCGGCGCCCTGATCGGCAACCGCTGGATCGCCCAACACCGGAAAAGTTGCGACGGAACGGCGCCGGCTCCGAAAACGAAACGTCCCCCCGGGCGGCCGGCGGGTCAACGCAAAACGACGCCCCCCATCCCCAATGGCCGTGTATTCATCGTCGACACGGCAACGCTGGCGGGCCTGATCGAGTTCAGAAACTATATTGAGGGCGAAATCCAAAAGCTCATGAAGGAATTTTGATCCGCGGATTGCGCAGATGACGCCGATTAAATAAGGGGCAAAGGGGCATGGAAAAAAAGGATTGCACAGAGACACAGAGAGCTCAGAGGGAAGAAAAGAGAGAAAAAAATAACCTCTCTTCTCTCCGTGATCTCCGTGGCTCTGTGGTGGATGCTGGTGGAATTCATCCCGGGACAAGGGACGCGGCCCTGGAAAAAGCGCTGACCAAAATGGATTTGCTCGAGCGGGGATCGAAACTCTATGGTCCGTACCTGGCCGAGTTCCTGAGGGGTGTCCCCATCAACGTCGGCAGTTACCGGCGCTGGAAGCGACAATTTACGGAGGGCGGGTTCAGTGCGCTCATCCGCCAGCCCCGCTCGGATCGGGGCCAGCGCCGCTGCCTGCCGGAACCGATCCAGGTCCTGCTCGAGGGCTGGTGGCTGGACCCGGCCCGGCCCTCCGCCAAGAAATGCTACCGCCGCCTCCTGGCGGTCTGGCCGGAGCTATTCAAGAAAAAAGATCATCCACAGATTTCGCAGATTACGCAGATTAAAGAGGAAGAGAAGATTTTATCTGGTGCGGAAAAATCTGTGCAATCTGTGGAATCTGCGGATCGTCCTCTCCCTCCGATCCCCTCTTACGCCACGGTGCTGGCGGCGCTGCGGGAGATCCCGCGGCCGATGGCGAGTTTGGCTCGGAGAGGAAAGCGGCACTTCCGCGATCATTTCGAGGAGACGATTCTTCGCGAGCGGCCCGAGCTGCCGAATCAGTGGTGGGTCGGTGATCATCATCGGTTCGATTGTTTCGTCGCGGTTCCGCGACGGGGCCGGGGCAGGACGGCGGGACAGTCACCCCGTCAAGCGGGGTTGACTGTCCCCGCCGGCGTGCCTGTCCCGGCGACAGCCTGGCGGGCCGTCCGGCCGTGGCTGACTGCCTGGATGGATTGCTCGAACAACCTGATCGTGGGATACACGATCAACCTTCAGCCGAACGCCCAGGAGATCGGGCTGGCGTTCAGGAACGCGATCCTCCCGCCAAGCGATACCAGCGAGGCGTGGGGGAAGTTACTCGGAGGCATTCCAAAAAACGTGCTCATAGACAATGGAAAGGATTATCTCTCCACTCCGGTAAAATCCCTGTGCGCAGATCTGAATATCGCCGTCCATCACGCCGAGCGCTACCACGGCCAGAGTAAACCCATCGAGCGGTGGTTCGGGGTGGCCGAGCAGGAAGTCGTCCGCGAATATCCCGGCTGGTGCGGCAACTCGCCGGCCAACCGGCCGGAAGGTTTCGACGCTCAGAAACTGGCCGAGGCCGGGAAGCTCCTGACCCTGGACGAGTTCCAGGTCCGCTTCGCCCAGGACGTGCATTACCGGATCCACCAACTCCCCATCGAGGGCCTGGGCGCGAGCGCGGCCGCGCGCTATCAAGCCCAACTCGCGGCCGGGTTTATTCCGGTGGTCCCCCGGACCGAGGCGCTGGACCTGCTCCTGCTCCGCAAGGCCGACCGATTGGTCATGCGCTGGGGTTTCACCCTGTTCGGCAGGGACGATAACTACCGGGCCGATTTCCTGGGCGAACTGATCGGAGAGCGGGTGGACGTGCTTTACGATCCCGCCGCCCTGGGCGTCGTTAAAGTCTTTTTCAAGGGCGTTTATAAAGGCGAGGCCGTGGCCGGCCAGCGGATGGCCTGGGGCACGGATTCGGCGGACCTCAAGGAAGCGATCTCCGCCCGGAGGCGGCGGCTGCGGGTGATGCAGGAAGATATAGACAACCGCCGGCAGCTGGCGGCCGGGATCTCGGACCTCGAACTGATCGCCCGGGAAAAAACGATCGGGCAAATCGACTCGCAAACGATGCGGATGGCGGTGAACGCGCCGACGCCGGTGACGCAGTTACTGCCGCAGCGGAACCTCCGCCTGGCCGGCCCGACCGACGGTCCGGCTGCCGGGGGGCTAATCGCCGAACTTCCGGATGAACCGCCCTTGTCGTTTGCGGAAAAATACTACCAGGATTCAAAAAACAAGGAGGAGGGAGAACGATGACGGCCGAGGACATTAAGAAAAAAATCATCGACTGGATGGAAAAAAACGGGGTGAGCAACGCCGCGGTGGCCCGGGCCATCGGGTACACCGCTCCCGCGTTTTCGCGCTATTTGTCCGGCAACTACGGCGCCAGGACCACGCACATCGAGAACGCGCTGCTGGGCTTCCTGAAAAAACACGAGGGCCTGGTCCAAGAAAAAGACATCGCCTTCCGCGAGACCGCGACCGCGCGCAAGGTCTGGGGCTGCATCCAGTACGCCATTGACGAGCGCGAGATCGTAGCCGCGATCGGCGCGGCCGGAACCGGAAAAACCAAGGCGGCGATTCATTTCAAAACCACGGCCGAGAACCTGAAGAAAAAGGATCATATCGAAGTGATCATCCTGACCGCCTCGGCGTCCATGAAGGCGGCGGCCATGGTCCGGGTGTTGGCCGCCGAAATCGGAATCTTTAAACGCCTGAGCACGCACCTGCTGATGGAGGAGATCGCCAAGGACTTGATGCGGCGCAACTGCGTGATCGTGGTGGACGAAGCGGATCTGCTCAACCTCCAGGCGATCGAGGATCTGCGCTGGCTCCACGATAACACCGAGAAACCCCTGGTGTTGTTGGGCAACGACCAGCTCATGCAACGGATCCGGGGCGCCCGCTCTACCGACGAGTTCGAGCGGATATCCTCGCGGATCGCCTACGTCGAGATCCTGCCCGGTTTGACCGCACGCGAGGCCCGGGAACTGATTGTCGAATACCTGGGGGAACAGAAAGAAATCGTCATCAAAAAAATGCTGGCCATCTCCCAGACCCGGGCCGGGGTGATAAACTTCCGCCGGGTAGTCAAACTGATCCCACTCCTGCGCGCGGCTATGGAGATGTCCGGCAAGGACGAGATCGAGGAGAGCATGATCGAAGAAACGGCGAGACAGCTCGCCGCGTGAGGGCTGAAAGCCCGGCCTTCGATAACCCAGGGTGATAACCCTGGGAGGAAGGAAGGAGAGATGTGAATACGGAACTGGCAACTGAAGTCAAGGCGACCGCGATGCCGGACCTGCCGCCGCTCAGCCTGCTGCCCGGCAATCGGGACACCATCGGAATGATGTCCCGTTCCGGCGGCGTCCTCGACCCGCGCGCCGACCTGATGGTGATCTCGACCCGGGCGGGCCGGTGGGCGCTGACGCCTGGCCTTTTTTTCTACCTGGCCCACCTCCCGGACTGGCGCGGACTCCAGCTCAACCAGCTCGGGGCCATGCTCTGGCTGCTCCACATCCAGTTCAATTGGACATTCAGGCGGGGCCTGTTCTTCGGAAATAACTAGCATGGGGTGGTTAGCGGAAAGAATGGTGGAATGGCTCATGCAGGATGAACAGCCAGTGGTAGCGACCATCGGGAGCGGCTTGAGCAACGACAAGCCATTGAGTCCAGGGGTCACCCCCGGCCGCCGGAGGCAGATCTTAGACCGGATCGAAAAAGAGCGGGAGGAAAAGTTTCTGGCCGGCCAGAGGGAACACGGGAAATGGGATGCGGACTGCCCTAACGATATGTCTCGCGAGGCCTGGTTGGAAGGACTGGACTGGCTCAATTATTCCGGGATGAGCAAAATTCAGATCGCGGCGGGGACACGATTCAAATCGTGTCCCCCTGCCACCATGATCCGGCTGCTCGAGTTGAGAATCCGGATCGAGGACCTGGTGCGCGAGGCCCTGCTCCTGGAGGCGATGCTCCAGGAAGAACTCGGAAAATCTGATGGTTAAAACCCGGCATCGCTGGACCGAGGAGGATAATCGCCGGCTCCAAGCGGCCTACCGGAGCGGAGGCCTGGCCGCGGCTCAGGCCGCCTTCCCGGATCGGAAGGCGGGATCGGTCGCCGCCCATATCTATAGGCTCGGAATTTCGTGGGAACCGTTTTGCGGCAAACCCTATCGCCGCTGGACCAGCGCCGAACTCGACCGGCTGAAAGCCGCCTACGTCCGGGGCGGACTCCGGGGCGCGGCCGCGGAATTCCCCGACTACAAACTTTCCGCTATCAAGTCCTTAATTTATAAATTCGGAATCGTGGCCGAATGCCTGCGCGCCACGATCCAGGAGGAACTCGATTTCGATCCAAAACCGGAAACCAGGGCCAGGCGTACCTGCCTCCGTTGCGACCGCGAGTTCCCGAGCAACGGCAACTGGAACCGGATCTGCCCGCTCTGCGCGCCGATCAACGCGCGCGCGGTCGAGATCAACGCCAGCGCCGGGATCGGAGTGGAATAGCCATGGGTGAATTCTGCCCGTACTACCGCGGTCTGAAGATCGGGTCCGAGGGCTGCCGCTCCGCCCGGGAGCGCGGGAAATCTCTGTGCCTCAATTGCCTGGAAGAAGAGAGACATCCACAGATTCCACAGATTGCACAGATTAAAAAAGGAGCACCAAAACAAGGACTGAAAGCCCGGCCTTCGATAACCCAGAGTGCCAACCCTAAGTTCGGCCACGAGGCCCTGAAAGAAGAGGGACATCCACAGATTCCACAGATTGCACAGATTAAAAAAGGAGCACCAAAACAAGGGCTGAAAGCCCGGCCTTCGATAACCCAGGGGGATAACCCTGGGCAGGGCGGAAGCCCTGGGGAGAGGGGCGGACGTGAGCGATCCTTGTCAGTGGACATCGTGGCCCCTGGGGAGAGGGGCGGAAGCCCGGTGATCCGCGAGACCACCATCATCCTCGACCGGAAGATCCTCGCCCAGGTCGCCCGCAACCAGCAGGACCTGGTCGGGATCGTCAAACTCCAGGAATGGCTGATCGAGGTCCTGGCCTGGAAGATCGAGGTGCTCGAAGCGGACCTGGAGAAAATTGGGAAGATCAGGATTTAAAAAAGTTCGAGAACCCAGGGTGATAGCCCTGGGCAGGGCGAAAGCCCTGGAGGAGAGGAGTAACGATGAAACCAGAAATCATCAAGGACTGGAACCAGGCCGAGACCGTCCTCGGCCGGATCGCGGAACTGGACCGTCAGGCTGAATCCAACCGCGTCCTGGCTGAGGACCTGATCGCCGTCACCCGCGAGGAACTCAAGGCCGGCAACGACCTGCTCGTCAAGCAACGCGCCCCGTTCGAGCGGGATCTGGAAGCCTTCTGCCGGGAGCGCAAAGCCGACCTCGAACCGGCCAAGTCCCGGCTCCTCCGCTTCGGCCGGGTCGGTTTCCGCGATGTGCCCAAATTTTCCTGGCCTAAAAAAATCGAGACCCTGCTCGAGCGGCTCCGCCAGCTCAAGCTCCAGGACTACATCCGGACTATAGAGGAGCCGAACAAGCAGGCGATCATGGCCCATCACGAGCAACTGCCGTTGGGGGATTTGGGCATTCGGCGAACGGTGATCAAGGACTTATTTTTTATCGAGATAAAACATGAATGAAACCCCGTTGCAACCGGTTCCGGACCCGGTTCAGGATGGTGGACAGCGCGCTCTGCCCAATGCACGGTTCTGCGACGAGCTGGAGCGACGGCTGATGCTCGAGCTCAACCAACATCGGGGCCGGGGCCAGGCGATCAAATTACTCGCGCTCGCCCGGGCGACCTACATCACGGTCCGCGAGATCCAGAACCTCAATAACCACCTGGTGCGGTATCACGGGATCCCCATCGGCTCCGGGGCGACCGGAGTGTTCCTGATCGAGACCGCGGAAGAACTGGAGCAGACCTGCATCACCATGAAAAACCGCGCCATCCAGACCCTGGTCCACCTGGCGGCCCTGAAAAAACAGCACCTGGCGGAACTGCTCGGGCAGTTAAGATTTGAGCTGGAGAAGTGAGGCATGATGTCGTCTCGATCTTTGCCGGGATCGGCGGATTCGACCGCGGCCTCGAGGCGGCGGGGTTCCGGGTCATCCTCCAGGTCGAGCCGGACCGCTGCTGCCGGCAACTCCTCGAACGGGAATGGCCGGGGATCGAGAAACTCCACGATGTGCGCAAAATCGATACCATCGCGTCCAAAGCGCCGGCCCCGTTTCTCCTCTGTGGCGGAGATCCTTGCCAGTCGCGGTCTCTCGCTAAAGGCGCCAGAGCGAGCCGCCATCCCGACCTCTCCGGATACTTCCTCTCCCTGGCCGGACGACTCGGTCCACGATGGGTGGTCCGCGAGAACGTTCCTGCACCGGATGTTGGCCATTTCCTTGCCGGGCTGGAAGTCCTCGGATACGGAGTCGTTGTTGTCGAGCTTAACGCCAAAAATTTTACGGCCCAGCATCGCCGGCGGCAGTTCGTTGTCGGATGTCCTCCTGCCCTACGATCCCGATTCATCCTGGCTGTACATGACGCCGCGCGCCATCCAGGGGATGATCCGCCGCCAGGTGAGGAGGAAACACCTTGCGCGCAGTGTCTTACTGCGCACCCCAACCGGACTTCGGAAAGCGACTCTCGAATTTTCGTTCCGGGCCGGGGTTTACGGGGTTTCGTTGCGGAAGAATACGAATCCCTCCAGGGGTTCCCCCGAGGCTTTACTGCTGGAATTTCTCGAACCGCACGTGCGCGCCTTATCGGCAACGCTGTGCCTCCGCCCATGACGGAATGGATAGGGAAAAAAATCCTGGAGGCGGAGGTTCTAGGGCTGGAGATGGAGCCATGAAAATAAAAACCTGCCCCAAGTGCGGCGCCAAGGCCAAGTTTCGCGAGCTGAGATATTGCTCCGTGGAGCGGAAGTGCGAGCGCGATGGTTGGCTCTGTCCGGTGTGGGAGGAACGGGCGGTCGAGATCATGCACCTGGTCTGTAAGGTATGCGGATACCGGGAGGATATCCCTCCTAAAACGAAGATCAAAAAAAAACCGGTGCTGCGGTTAATTCCCGGTGAGGACCCGGGGCTGGAGGAAGAGCGGTGAGGTCCCCGATTCAATGGTTCGGGGGCAAGGGCCTCATGACCGCCAAGCTGCTCCCCTTGATCCCGCCCCATCGGATCTACGTCGAGCCGTTCGGAGGCGGCGCCTCGCTCATCTTCGCCAAACCGCCCTCGGCGGTTGAGATTTATAACGACCTGGACTCGGGCCTGGTCAACCTGTTCCGCGTCCTGCGCGATCCTAAAAAATTCCGGCGCCTCCGCCGCCTGGCCGAACTGACACCCTGCTCCCGCGAGGAATACGACAACCTCCGCCGGCGCTGGGATTCCTTGCCGACCGACGTGGAGAGGGCCTGGGCGTTTTTTGTCGTCGCGCGGCAATCCTTTTCGGGTATATTTGGCCATAGCTGGAGCTATACTTTTGCCTCATCAAGGGGCGGGATGTCCGCGTGCGCCTTCACCTATTTAGGCTCAATCAATCGGCTGCCAGATATCCGCGCCCGGCTGATGCGGGTCCAGATCGAGCACCAGGACTTCACCAGGATCATCGCCAAGTTCGATAGTCCCGAAACCTTTTTTTATTGCGACCCGCCCTACCCCCTGGACACGCGCCGCGACGGGGGCTACCGGCACGAGCTTAATGCAGATCAGCATAAGGAACTGATCCGCCGGCTCCTCCGAATCCAGGGCCAGGCGATGCTCAGCGGTTATCGGAGCGCGGTCCACCAGCCCCTGGAAAAGGCCGGCTGGAAACGGCGGGACTTCCGCGTTTGTTGTTATGCCGCCGGCCGAACCCGAGGGTCCGGAATCCAGGGACCCGGATCAGCCACCGCCAGACAACCCCGCACCGAATCGGTCTGGCTGTCGCCGAACTGCTGGGGCAATTGAGGTTCGAGTTGGAGTAGACAGGCCCTTAAAAAGCGGATAATCTATTGAGTGAAATAGAATAGAGGAGGGTTTCAAATTGACGAATGAAAAAGAAAAATCCGCGCGCCAGGGTGAATCACTGCGGGGTTTTTCTGATTTTCTGCTGGGACTGGGTTTGATCACCGCTTTTGGGCTACCTATCCTGGCCGCCACCGCTTGGGCGGGAACGGAATACCAGGGCTATTGCCCTGGCTGGCTTATGGTCACGTGCTCGGTCGGGTTGTTTTTTTGTATCGTCAGTTTTCTCCTTCGTTTTTATGGATGGTGGCTACGGAATAAGCTATGACCGCCGCCGAATACCGCCGCAAGCTCCACCGCGCCGTGTTCGCCCTGGCCCCCAAGGTCCACCCCGAGGCCGCAGGCAAGGAGGAGATACTAGAGGCAATCCGCGAGGACATCGTTCTCTGGAAAATCGGCGCCAAACTCTCCCTCTCCGTGCTTTCCATCCCCCGCCTCCGCGAGCTGGTCAACGCCTACCGCCGTTCCATCGGACAGTCCGCGCCTCCCCCGAAAATCTACGAACGGACCGGCCACTGCCATCACCCTGACGCCCTGATCACCGCCGAACAGCAGGCCAAGATCAACACGCTCTTCGATGAGCTCGGCTACGATGCCGAGGGTCGCCGCCGGCTCAGTCGCCGCGTCTGTAAAAAAGACTGGCCCCAGACCAGACGCGATGCCAATAAAATGTCCCAATGCCTCCTAGATATGAGATCCAGGGGATACCATCCGCCGACCAATAATTATTAAAATCCTCAATTTTGTTTTAATCTGCCGTTTCCCTGCACGATCAAATACCTCCGTAACGCGTCCATAAGCGATCAAATAGCTCCATAAAATTCATGTTTTTTCTAATCTAGCGGTTTATTGTTAATTTATATTATATTCCGGGCGCTTACACTCCTTTATCCCATGTTAACGCCTGTTTAAATAATTCTGTTGGTTATATTCGGAAGGGCGAACCGGTGATTTCGGTC
>Ga0315285_10007866_pt1 | contig 10947 bp, 8 predicted proteins | sample YL17G09_36_MG_FD_203698 | JGI IMG/M metagenome (GOLD analysis project Ga0315285, IMG submission 203698) | Sediment microbial communities from Yellowstone Lake, YNP, Wyoming, USA - YL17G09_36 | ecosystem: Environmental > Aquatic > Freshwater > Lake > Sediment | place: USA: Wyoming | collected... | reverse complement strand
GACTGTGGACTTTTCCTGAATCGCGCGAGCGACCGCTGCATACCCAGTTCGGTCAATTCGCGTTGGTGAATCTGTTCGGCTTGGCGATCAATCAAGCCGTCTTTGTCGGCACCGATGCGTTCATCTTTGATCCGTTATTTCCGCATCCGCTGGATTACAATTTGGCTAAAGCGGCAGCGATCATCGTCGTGTTGTTCTGGAATTTTTTTGTGAATCGGAATTGGACCTATCGGGGAATTTAGTTTGTCAGTTTGATGGTTTGCTAGTTGGATAGTTGGTTGAGGAAGCTAGCGAGCAACCAGCCAACTAACAAACTATCCAACTATCCAACTATGCAACGAAAAATCGGTATTGATTTCACATCTGCCTCACGCGAGCGCGCGGGGATCGGGCGTTATGCGCGCGAACTGATCCGCGCGTTGTCGCGGCTCGATCACACGAATCGCTATGTCCTCTTCGTTCCGCGCGACGCGCATGACGATCTCTTGCGCTATGAATGGTCTCCCAACTTTTCGATCCGCCGCGCGCCGCTGACCGAACGCTACCTCGCCGCGCTGTGGCAGCGCGCGCGCGTCCCTCTGCCGATTGAAGCATTCGTCGGCGCGGTGGATGTGTTCTACTCACCCGACTTTTTGCTGCCGCCGACCCTGGCGCGCCGCAAACTTGTCACCGTGCACGATCTTTCCTACGTCCGCGTGCCCGAATGTTTTCCCGCGCCGCTGTTGAATTATCTCAATCGCGCGGTGCCGCGTTCGGTTGCGCGCGCCGATCTCATCCTCGCCGACGCGGCAAGCACGCAGCGCGATCTTGCCGAGGTGTACCGCGTGCCGCTCGAAAAAATCCGCGTACTGTATTCCGGCGTCGCCCCGCGCTTCCGCCCCGATGTTGCGGAAGAGGCGCGCGTGCGTGTGCGCACACTAACGCGCGGCAAACCCTACCTGCTTTCGGTTGGTACAATTCAGCCGCGGAAGAATTACGCGCGATTGATTGAAGCGTTCGCACAAATTGCGAATAGCGAATTGCGAATAGCGAACTCGGAATTCCTGATTCGCAATTTGCAACTAGTCATTTGCGGCGCGAAAGGTTGGCTATTCGATGAGGTTTTCCAAACTGTCGAGCGTTTGAATTTGCGTGAGCGTGTAATTTTGCCTGAATTCGTTGCCGACGACGATTTGCCTGCGCTCTACGCAGGCGCGACCTTGTGTGTGTACCCGTCGTTGTACGAAGGATTCGGCTTACCCGTTGCAGAAGCGATGGCGTGCGGCGCGCCTGTCGTTTGTTCCAACGCGTCGTCGCTCCCCGAAGCGGCGGGTAACGCCGCGCTGTACTTTGATCCGCGCGACGTAGACGCGATGGCAGACGCGATCCAACGCGCGTTGACGGACGACGCGTTGCGCGCGGAGTTACGCGCGCGCGGTTTCGCGCAGGTGAAGCCGTTTACGTGGGAGAAGGCGGCGCGGGAGTTGTTTGAATGCCTGCGCGGATGAGAGCAAAACAAATCGAACAAATTGCACAAATGCTCGAGAGCGAGAATCCAGAGCAACGTGTGACCGCAATTGAAACGCTAGGCGAGATCGGCGACGCAGACGCGTTGAGGCGACTCCGCGAGCGGTTGGTGCTCGTCGGCAAAGAACACTATGCGCTCATCGTCGCGGTGGGCAAATTGAAAAAGCGCCTGGGGGTAAAATGGTTGTGGACGCAACTCTGCTTATCAACTTGGTCGGGTGGACGGGTTCTGCTGCCGTTATCCTCGCGTACATCCTTGTCTCACTGAATCGCTTGCGCGGCGATTCGGTTACGTATCAACTGCTGAATCTGGTCGGCGGAATCTTTTTGATTACCAACACGATCTACTGGGGCGCATACCCTTCGACGTTTGTGAATTTCGTCTGGGTGTGCATCGCGCTCTTCGCCATCGCGCGCATCGCACGCCGCTAATTTGGCACGTTTGGCCACTTTTGCCATGCAAGACGCAACGCTCGTTTTCCTTATGCGCGACAATCAAATTCTTTTGGGATTGAAGAAGAACGGTTTTGGCGTGGGGAAATTCAACGGCTTTGGCGGCAAGATTGAAGCGCACGAGACGATTGAAGATGCCGCCGCGCGTGAACTGCGCGAGGAATGTGGCGTCCAGGTTGACGTGAGCGATCTCACACGCGTTGCGCGCCTGGAATTTCTCTTCCCCGCGAAGCCAGAATGGAATCAAGTCGTCTACGCGTTTCTCGCGCGACACTGGCGCGGCGAGCCAGGCGAGACCGCCGAGATGAATCCGATTTGGGTTGACACAAAAGCCATTCCTTATGATAAAATGTGGGCGGATGACGCGCACTGGCTGCCGCTCGTTTTGCAAGGCAAGCCCGTCGAGGCGACTTTTACGTTCAAGGATGATAACGAGACGGTGAAAGAGGCGAGAGTACAAAGTGTTGGGCGATGAGCTGTACATCTCGCAAGAAAATAAACCCATCAATTGGGCAAGGAGGTCTTCGTGAATTCTCGCAAAGATTTCTCTGAACGTATCGAACTTCCCAAGATTCCAGAAGGGCCTGGCGTCTGCATCATTGAAAATGAACGCGGAAATGTTCTGCAAATTGCTTTTTCAAGGAACATCCGGCGGCGCATTGGTGAATTGCTTGATAGTGAAGGGCAGATCTGTGTTCATGGCCCCAAAATCTACAAAGCCCAGTAAAGAGGTGAACGTCTTTTTGTTCGCTGGAAATTGACACCCGATTGCACCTCTGAAAAACGCGATCTCATTCAGGAATTGAAAGCACAGTGGGGATGACCGAGTGACGCTTGGTTTGGCCTGTCTTCATTCGTCCTTCTTTCCCTCTGTCGTCTCTTATTCGTTCGGAGCCTGTTATGTCCCAAGGTACTGTCGTCATCGAAACCATCACCAGCGAGGTTCTGCGCGGCAATCCGCTCGGCGATCCGTTTGTTCGCCGCGTGCCCATTTACTTGCCGCGTGACTACGCCACCAGCAACGCGCGCTACCCCGTCGCGTTCGTACTCGCGGGATTCACTGGGCGCGGCATCACGTTCTTGAACGATGCGCCCTGGGGCGAAACCATCGCGGAACGGATGGATCGCTTGATCGCGCAAGGCAAAGCGCGCCCGATGATTCTCGTGATGCCCGATTGCTTTACGCGCCTTGGCGGCAGTCAGTACTTGAACTCACCCGCCATCGGACGGTACGAAGATCACGTCGTGCAAGAACTCGTCGCGTTTGTGGATAGCAGATATGGCACACTGGCAGATCGCGATCATCGCGCGGTCGTCGGAAAAAGTTCGGGCGGGTACGGCGCGGTAATGCTGGCGATGCGTCATCCCGAAACTTTTGGTATAATGGCGTCGCACAGCGGCGATATGTATTTCGAGTACTGCTACAAGCCCGACATTATCGCGGCAGTGCGCGGCTTGAAAAAATTCGGCGGGCTGGACAAATTTTGGAAAGAGTTTCCGACGATTCATCCCAAGGATCGTGATTTCAGCGCGCTGTTGGAAATCGTCGCCATGTCCGCGTGCTACTCGCCGAATCCCCACGCGCCGCACGGCTTCGATCTGCCGTTCGACATCGAAACGGGCGAACTGCGCGCGCAGGTGTGGGCGCGGTGGCTCGAACACGATCCAGCGGAACTCGTGGACAAGTATCTCGACGCGTTGCGCTCGCTGCGATTGATTTACCTCGACGCGGGCTTGCGCGATGAATTCAATTTGCAGTACTGCGCGGGCATCTTTGCCAAACGATTGCGGGAACGTGGCATTTCATTCATCCACGAAGAATTCGACGACGGGCATTTCGACATCCAGTATCGGTACGATGTTTCTTTGAAAGCCATTTCAGGTGTGATGCCCAAGTAAAAAGTATACAAGTAAACAGGTAGATCAACTGTGAGTTTGCCTGTCTACTTGTTTCCTTGTCTACTCGCAGACTCGAACTATGACTCGCAACTCAATTCTCGCCACAACTTATTCACTCGGCATCGGCTTGATCGGCGTCAGCGCGCTCATCGCGTTGACCGATTGGAACGCGCTGTTTGCGAATTCTACGACGTTCGCGTTTTTCGTCGCGCTGTCGTTCATTTTGAAACGCGCGGGCTTTCACGCCGCGCCCGAAATCACGCACTCGCTCGTCGGCATCATTGACCTTGCGGCGGTGCTGATCTTCGGGCCGATCTTGGGCGCGTGGGTCGCGGCAGTGAGTGGATTCCTGTACCTGTTCCTCAACGCCGTGCGCCGCGAAAAACATACATTCAGTGATTTGATCGAGATGCCGATTTTCAACGCGGGACTGAAAATCGGAATGGCGTATGCAAGCACGCACGCGTACACCTTGTTCGGGGGAACGTTTCCGCCGCGCGAGGTCACGCTCGAAATGATGTTACCGCTGCTCGGCGCGGCGCTCGCGTGGTTTGCGATTGACAACATCGGTTGGGCGTCGCTTGAATTTCTGCGCGGCGGCGTGCCTGCTCTGCGGGGTTTCTTGCAGCGCACCGTTCGGTACTCGGTGTTGATGGAACTGCTGCCCCTGCCATTCTCGTTTGTTATTGCCGTGATGTATTCCTTGAATGATTGGGGCACCTTTCTGATGATCGCGGCAGGTTTGGTCGGCACGGCCGTCGTCGTCCAGCGTTTTGCGGACGCGAGCGCGCGGCTGGAGCGGCGCAGCAACGATTTGACCGCGCTGAATGAATTTGCGCGCGCCGTCGCGCAAGCCGGTTTCGATTCCGAAAAAGTGATCGATCTGCTGTACGAACACGCGCGGCGCATCGCGCTCGCCGATTTGTACCGCGTCGAGTTGTTCAACCCCGAACGCGGACCCACGGCGGGCGCGCACGTGGTGCTGCAAGCGACGGCGAATGAAATCCAGCACTCCTACGAAACGCAGTCCAGTTCGCCTCTGCTCGAATATTTCTCCGCGCATCGCGAACCCATCCGCGCGATGGATTTGACGCGCACCTTCGTCTATCCGCTCGAAGCCACTCCGACCGTGCACGCTTTGAGTGATCGAGCGCAAATTGCGGGAAACGCGGCGCGCAGCGCGCTCGTCATCCCGATGTTCGCAGGCGACGAATTGATTGGCGTGTTGTCGTTGTTCAGTTTGCGCGCCCGCGCGTTCTTCCCGATTCAGGCGCGCAAACTGACTTCGATGTGCGCGCAAGCGGGGGTGACGATTCAGAACGCGCGCCTGTATGCCATCGAAAGAAAACGGGCTGCGCAACTCGCCACCGTCAGCGAGGTGAGTCGCCAAGTCGCGGCGTTGCTTGACCTCGATGAACTGCTGCCGCGCATCGTCTCGCTCATTCGCGAGCGCTTCGGCTACACGCACGTTCATCTTTTCACGACGGATACGGAAGCGGGACGCGCGCTCTTTCGCGCCAGCACACATCCGCGCGGTGTCGAATGGCGCGCACGTAACGTTGGGTATCGCATCGGGCTTGAAGGACTTGTCGGCTGGGTCGCGGCGATGGGCGAGCCGCTGCTCGTCAACGATGTGACCCAGGACCCGCGCTTTGCGCCGTATCCCGACAAACTTGTTGACGAAACGAAATCGGAACTCGTCGTGCCCCTTATGATTGCCAGCAGGGTGATCGGTGTATTGGATGTCGAAAGCGATCAACGCAACGCGTTCAGCGACGACGACTTGTTCATTTTGAAAACGCTCGCGGCGCAAGTCGCGATCGCGATGGAAGATGCGCGGCTGTACAACTCGCAAAAGGAAGAAGCGTATTATCTCAACGTGCTGTTGCAAGTCGCACAAAACCTTTCGGCGACGTTGAACCTGGATGAAGCGCTCGCGACGGTCGTGCGGATCACGCCGTTGCTCGTCGGGGTGGCGCGTTGCGTCGTCCTGCTCTACGACGCGAGCGCGCGTGCGTTCTTGCCCGCCAAAGCGTACGGACTCTCGCACGCACTCCAAGCGGAATTTGAAAAACTGCGCTTTCCCACTGACAACGAATTTGCTTTTGGCAAATTGGTGCGCGAACAAATCCCGCTGATGATCGAAGATGCGACGACGAGCCCATTCGTTGAAGCCAAGTACCTGCAGCCGTTCGACGTACGCTCGTTGCTGATCGTGCCGCTGGCGACGCGCGGCGAAGTCGTCGGCGCAATGTTGGTAGATCAAGGATCGCGTCCCTCGCGCTTTACCCCGCACGAGATTGACGTGGTGATGGCGATTGCCAATCAAGCCGCCGTCGCGATTGAAGGCGCGCGCTTGACGCGTGAAGCGGAAGACAAACGCCGCATGGAGTACGAATTGGGTCTGGCGCGGCAAATTCAAACCAGTTTCCTGCCTGAAGCATGTCCCGTCGTCCCAGGTTATCAGATTTGTTCGATGTGGCAGCCCGCGCGCGAAGTCAGCGGCGACTTCTACGATTTTGTTTCGCTCATTGGTGATCGTCTCGCGATCACGATTGCCGACGTGTCGGATAAGGGGATCGCGGCGGCGATGTTTATGGCACTGTCACGCACGATTTTGCGGACGATGACGATTGGCAAGCCAACGGCGCGTGAAACAGTGGAGCGTGCCAATGATGTGATCCTGGCGGATGCGCGCTCGGAGATGTTCGTCACTGTTTTTCACGGCATCCTCGATTCCCAGCAGCATCGCTTTGCGTACGTCAATGCGGGGCACAACCCGCCGTTGTTCTATCGCGCGGCGCGAAAGGAATTGGCGACGCTCAAGGAACACGGGATCGCGTTGGGTGTGATGCCGAACATCACGCTGGAGGAACACGCGATTGAGTTTGAACCCGGTGACCTTTTGCTGATGTACACCGACGGCGTGACCGACGCGATCGACGCGCAAGAAGAAGAATTCGGTACGGAGCGGCTCGCCGATCTCGTCGCGGCGAACGTGCATCTCGCACCGGACGCGCTGATCGAAGAAATCAAGCGCGCGGTCACCGCGTTCGCAGGGGAGGGTGTGCACTTTGACGATTTGACGATGATCGCGGTCAAGCGGGCATCGTAGAGGCGAGGTATTTGCCAGGACTTGGCACTAGGAGATTTCGGCTGGCATAAAGCCAACCTGACTTGCACTAAAACGATGTTCAGGCAATGCCGCGCCCTTCCAAGTTATGCCAAAACAAAAACTCAGGGGGAGGAGGGACCCTGAGTTTTTTGGGGGTGAAGTGGCGCTGCCCTGGCGCTTAACTTCGACTGCATTGTAACGTACGCCCAATCGCTTGTCAGTAGTACTTCTTGGTCAACCCCGTTGTACTGCCAAGACACGGTGACACGGTGAGCAAATCTCCTTGTCCCCTTGTCGTCTTCGGTGTATAATTTGCCCCGATGCTCCGCCGATTTTGGTTTGCCTTTCTGCGTCTCGCCTTTCATCTCTTCTACAATCCCTTCGCGTTCGCGTACGATTGGGTCAGCGCGATCGTTTCGCGTGGACACTGGCGCGCGTGGACGCGCACGGCGATTCCGTACATCGTCGGCACGCGCGTGTTGGAGATTCCATCGGGCACTGGCAATCTGCAGCTCGATTTGCGCGGGGCGGGTTACGTGCCGATTGGCGTGGATTTATCTGCGACGATGCTAAACATCACGCGCGACAAATTTCGCCGCGTCCGCGCTAACGCACCGATTCTCCGCGCGCGTGTCCAGGCATTGCCTTTTCCAACCCTCGCGTTTGATTCAATCGTGATGACATTTCCGCCTGGCTTTGTGCATGATCCGCACACGTTCGCGGAACTGCACCGCGTCCTCGCCGACGGGGGGCGATTGATCTGGGTAGACGGGGCGCGCCTGTTGCCGCGCGATGGGCTGAGCCGCGCGCTCAATGCCGCGCTCGACGCGGTCGGTGGGAGTAAATTGCCCTTGGATATCTTCGCGCGCGAAGCGCTGGCACGTGCGGGTTTTGAATCGAGGATCGAAACCGTGCAGGATGATGCTAGCGTCGTGAGCGTTTTGCTTGCGACGCGGACGCAGGTCGAATGAGTCCCTCAACCTCTCAACTTGGTTTTCTGTGTGTTTTTCATCTGATTGGCGGCGCGGCGCTTGGATACGCTTTGCGCGGGGTGTTGCGCGGCAGTTTTTCGTGCAACTCGTTTTTCTTTTTCCTCTGGGGCGGGCTGTTTGGAGGAATCCCCCTCGCGTTTGGGATTCAAGAATTCCAGAAGGGTGCGCCGTATTTCTCGGCGATTCAGTGTGTCGTTTTTGCCATTGCGATCCTCACGCCGAAACGCGGGCTGGCAAAGCGGAACCCAAAAACCTTCCGGGTTTTTTACTCGTGCGTTCTCAAGCGCATCGTTACCATCCCCAATCCAACGTACAACCAAAACAGCACCGCCGAGTGTGGAAAATTCAGATTGAAGAAATAGTGATCGGTCAAGCCGCCGATCATTGCCCCCAGCACCGCGCCCGCGACGCCAAGCAGAATCGGTGCGAGAAACGTGTCGCGCGACAATCCAGTGAACCACGACTGAAACGCGTTGTAGAAGAACAATCCCAATGTGATGAGAAACACGCTTACTCCAATCAGCCCCATTTCCTCCGCCATTAGAAAATACACGGACGAGACGCCCAGGTACGTGTCAATGTCCGGCGAGCCGCCAAAGCCAACGCCGAAGAACGGATAGCGCGAAATCAAAATCAGTGCGTCCTTGTATTCGCCGAGTCGCATCTGCGTCGCGCGATCACTTCCCGCGAATGCGTCGAGAAAATGCCCGACGTAATCTTGCGTGAATGGCAAAAGCAAAAACACGACCGCGCTGAGAATCATCAGCGCGATGATTGGACGATAGCGCACGGTCGAAATCACCGCGAGCGCGATCACGAGCCCCAGGAGCGCGCCGCGCGAGAATGTCAGAATCATACACACGCCCATTGTCAGTGTCATCACGACGGTCAACAGGCGCGGGAGGAGCGGTTTCTCTGCGAACAACTGCGGCACGGTGAGCGCGGTCACCAGAATCATCAAGCCACCCAGCACGTTCGGATCAACCGAAGTGGAGATCGCGCGCATCGGATTCGCCGGGTCGTCTTCGATGAAACGGAGGACGCGGTCGCCCGTGGGATATTTGAAAACGCGCAGCGCGGAGAGAATCGTAATCGTCCAATCGCGCGGCAGAAGATAGAAGACGATCCCAATTGCCGCAGAGATGAATCCCGCGATCATCAACACAATGACGAAACGCCGCAGCGCGTCGCGCGTTTGCACGATGTTGACGACGAAGAAGAAGAACGAAATCGCGGCAAGCACTTCGGCGAACTGGCGCAGAACCTGGGTCGTCGCGGGCGCATACGCCAAGCCCGCGACGAACGAAAAGACGGCGAGGATGAGAAAAGCGAGCACCGGCAAACCGAGCGGGGTCGCAACAAATCCTCGCCCGCCTTGCCGCGTCATCGTGCGCGCAAACCACATCGCGATCACCGCGACGAGCGCGAGATCGAGAAACGTCGGATTGAAGCCCAGGTTGATCGGCAGCGCGCCGAACGGCAGCAGCACCGCCACCGCGATCGCCGCGTACAAACCGAAATCAATGTTCGACATCACGACGGCAGCGGCAATGATGCCACTAATCGCCGCGAACGGGACGAGCGGATGCACGAACGCAATCGCCGCGCCGCCTGCAATCGCAAGCGCGATGGCGAGCGCGAGAATGCCCACGAGTGTTCGAACATGATTTTCGGTCAAATGCAGTTCCATCTCTCTATCTTCGGAATAATCCAACCGCTGCCACCAGGATGATAGCGAATAACGTCGTCACCGTCACTGCGATCCCAACCTTCACCGACGACGGATCGAACACAAAATCAACGCGCCCCGCGCCGGCACGCACCGGCACCGCGCTCAACGCGACATCTGCGCGCAGAATCAGCGTTGGTACGCCGTCAACAACTGCGCGCCAGCCGGGGTAGTAATAATTTTCGCTCAAGACGAGCAAGCCATCGGCGGGGGCGTTGACGATGACGCGCGAATGTTCCGGCGTGATGTGCTGAAATTCTGCCGCGTGCGCGTCACGGCGCGCTTCTCGTCGCACCGGCGGCGTGGGCAGCGCGAACGGCGTCGCATCGGCGACGTACGCGGCATACCACGCATCGAACGCGTCGGACGACATTGCCGCGATCACCTCATCGTCGTTCGCGTTTGGGATCGCGTACGGCACGAACCATGCGCGCGGCATCGTGTCATTCAAGCGCAAGAGGCGCGTGTCGCCATCGTTTGCAACGAGTTCGGCGTTTTGAAAACCGGGTCGCCCGGTGATCGCGTAGCGCACGTTCAGCAGCGACCACAATTTTTCTTCGGGCAAGTTGTCGCGCAGAATATCGTAGCGCGCGATGCGTAACGGACTGATGCCGCCGATCTCTTCGAGGTTGTATGCGATGCCGAAATGTCCCGGCATTTTGCCTTCGTCCACGACGCGGAAGACACCGCGATCATTCTGAATTGTTTGGATGATCGGCGTAACCGGAAAGCGCTGTTGCGGTGTCGCGTTGTACGCTTGCGTGTTGATGCTGAAGAGATCGAATACGATGAGCGCGAGGAGCAGCCCCCATCCCCAACCCTGCCCCCGCTTTGCAGGGGAAGGGAGAATCTGCCAAGCCACTAGCACACTTGCCAGCCCGAATAACAGTGTCACTAGCGCGGCGCGGTCGCCAAGGAACGCGACGCGCCCGGATTGGCGGAGCGTGCCGGAAATGTAGAGCGTGCACACGAACATCAAACCGATTGTGACACCAGCGGGCAACAACGCCCACGCGCGGTGCGCGCGCTTCACGTCGAGGGATGATTGCATCAAATCGCGAAAGCCGTAACCCGCGAGAATCGCGAGCGCGAAACTGATGACGAGCGCGAGGCGCTCCTGTCCGCGAAATAGCGCAAAGCCGGGAACGAAAAGGTAAAAGAGCGCGTACGCAAAAACGTAAAACCCGAACGCGACGAGGAGCGAACCGAGCGCAAGCGCCGCCCAGAAAATTTTCTCGCGCGAACGATTGACA
>Ga0315285_10007865_pt1 | contig 10949 bp, 2 predicted proteins | sample YL17G09_36_MG_FD_203698 | JGI IMG/M metagenome (GOLD analysis project Ga0315285, IMG submission 203698) | Sediment microbial communities from Yellowstone Lake, YNP, Wyoming, USA - YL17G09_36 | ecosystem: Environmental > Aquatic > Freshwater > Lake > Sediment | place: USA: Wyoming | collected... | reverse complement strand
CTGCTGCCGTACAGTTTAGAACCCCTTTCAGGAAGTACAGTTTCAGTTCCCAACAAGTGAAGTTGACTATGTTTGTAACGTTTATGTTGATGTTGAAGGTGTCTCCGATTGTCACGTTGGAGACTGGCGGGTCAACTGCAACTGTTGCAGGGGCCCCATAGATTTTGAGGATTGGCAACATGGGAATCAAGAGGAAGAGTATGAAAAATAATAGAACGTTTCTTCTGGACGACAACTATCTCCTTTCTCCTTCTAATTTGCAGTTAAATAAGGAGCAAAGAAGGTATTTAAGAGTTCAGGAATAAACTTCTATATCTGGATATGCGAGTGCGGCAAGTGAAAAAAGGGAATTGTTGTGTAGGGTCAGCTTTGCTACGGATAGGTGAAGCCAAAGTTTGAGCCTATTACCACTAGGTCGAAGATGTCAATGATGTTGTCGCCTGTCAAGTTGTAATCTGGGTTGACGGTGTCGTAGAAGGCAGCCACTGTGCGTAGGTCAAATATGTCAACGTCGCCATCATTGTCTACGTCACCCTGTATGGGCGCGAACGTGTACGCAACATCAGGGCCAACATTGATCTGATTCAGTCCGCCTCTTATGTATCCGAGGTCTGGAGCGCTTGGATAGCTAAGGTTGGCCCACTGGAAGAATATTGTTCCAGCCAGGTTGTTCGTCCAGCCTGGAAGGTCTTTCCAGATGTGATGGTAGGCGGCGTGGAAGATTATGGTTACTAGCGTGAGGTTTCCGCTTGTTGGACTGCCTGAAGAAGAGCCTGTGATGTTGCCACTTGCTTCGTCTACGTTTATGGTTCCTGAAGTCCAAGCGTTCCATGTGACATTTGAGTAGTCGACGAATGCTGTGTCATAGTGGAGTTCAAACTTAAAGTCTTCCACATTGTAGGCGTCTGAAACATTTATCATTATTGTGAAGTTTTCGCAGAATCTGCGGCATGTCACGCTGGTCGGACTCATTTTGATCGTGGGTTTTTTGCCCGTTATTCTGTATGTTCCATCTTGCGTGGTGTGGGGGATGGGTGTCCAGTGTGAGTCGCTTAGTTTGTGGGTTTCGAAATGGATGGGCGTCTCTCTTACTAGGTTGCTGAGGGGATCTTCCACGTGGAATGTCAACGTTGCCAGAGGGGTAGGTCCTGTGCTGTTGAAACTGGTTGATATGGACACTGTAGCAAGCTTGTAGTAGCCGACACCATAAGTTTCGTTGACGAGGAACCAGTTATCATGACCCCATATGGCGTCAAGTGTAGTGTTGAAGTCAACGCTTACAAGCGTTATCAGACTATTGTCCCAAGTTAGGTTGAAGTCAAAGCCCCACATGTCTTTGACGTCTTGAATGGTTACGTTCACTTTAAAGGTGGTGCATACGTCACTAGGGCCTTTTAGTGTCAATGGCGGATCAATGTAAAGCTTGGCTGCGGCTGCTTCTTCGGTTCCAATAGTGTAGAAGACGGGTGGGTCGAGTTGGTTGTAGTATGTGGCGTGAATATAGGCTGTGTTTCTCATTGTGTTGGACACGCGGATTTCATCTATGATACCGTCAAAGTAGGCGCAACCACCACTAAGTGAGCTTCGTCCTATTTCAAAATGTCCACCGCTACCTAGGCTGCCGCTTGCAGGCCTTGGGTCTCCAGTGTACTGGTTTAGGTTGACAAACAGTTTTGCGCCGTTGGGATCATCTCTGTCGATGCTCACACACGCGAAGTACCATTGACCAGTGTTCAACGTTTCCGTGCTGGTTACAGTACAGCTTGAGCTTAGCCCGCCAGACCACATAGCAAACACCAACTTTCGAGTATTGCCTTCTATGTAGAGTTGGTAGAAGTAGCTGTCTGTTTGGAAGCGTTTGATGAAGATAAAGTTGTAGGGGACGCTTCCCGTTGCAAACGAGTCAATTTTCATCCACGTGGACAGAGTCAAGTCTTGGCTGGCTCCAAACTCCAAGCTGCTATTAGTACCACAGTCTACGTAGTCGTTGCTGCCGTCAAAATCGTCAGCACCATCAATTTTGCCAGTTGCATTTTGGTTTATGCCACCCTGCGGCGTGCCATCATTATCGCTTGCTGTAGAGTCATAATGCGTGCCAGAAATTTCTTTCAAATGTTGAACCATCTTGTAGTTGCTGTCCCAGACGTTCACTGAGTCCTGTCCGTCTGGTGCGGAGGGATTGCCATAGTACATGTAGAATTTGGTGTCGGTGTCGTTTGATATTGAGGGAAGCTTAACCCAGATCACCGCATCATTTAGTGCAGTTGGAGGTGGGGACTGGTACGTTACGTTATAATACCATTGGAAGGTGCAGCCAGTCGATGAACTCCATCCAGCCGCCGCCACAGCCACATCCAAATGGCCATCCCCGTCGATGTCGCCGAAATCTGCCATGTGCGTCCAGTCCAAGTAGCTGCTTGAGCTGTCGATTACGTGGTCCTTCCAGCTGGGAGTAAAGGGGTTTCCAGGGTTCTCAAGCCAAAACGCCGCGTCTTTATTAGAATCTGCACCAACAATGTCCAAGTCGCCATCGCCATCTATGTCTACAATGTCACTGTCCCTTGAGTTATAGTCATCGTGCACCTTGTATTTCGGCCACAGAACACTCATGTCGCCGGGATAGGGATTCTCAAAAATGTAAATGTCATTCTGATCAAGATTGCAGCCCACCACGTCTAGGTTTCCGTCAAAGTCCATATCTACAATCTCGAGGCTATAAGAGCCGATGACAGAACCTGTTCCGACATTAGCCATAGTATGTTTCACCCAGTTTGTCGCGTTTCTGGGGTCGCCAGAATAGTTGTACCACAAGTAGTAGCCATCCGAACTAGAGGTTGAAGCGTAGTTGCAAACCACTTCGCCCTTGCCATCGTGGTTCAAGTCTCCTATCTTCGCGTTGAAGAGATCTCTGACGTTCTGGTCGATCCATGTTACAGGCCAATTGTCCAGCGTCCCATTATTCTCAAGCCAACCAAGCTTCTGGGCTGTTCTCGTAGCCAAACATATGTCTGGGTCACCGTCACCATCTATGTCACCCGCCTCAAGGGCATAAACCCCAATGGTGTCATCATCAAACAGAATGTGCTTCTGCCACGCTGACATGTTAAGTCTGTCCACTGGAGCTAGATAGGCTACTACATCTTCTTGTTGCTGATCTTCAGCCAATATCAGATCCATCCTACCGTCACTGTTTATGTCAGCAATTGCTATGTAGTGCGCGCCGGAGCCGCCTGTTCCGCCTCCTACGTTGTTGTCGATGACGTATCTAACCCAGTTTGAAGAGTTGTGAGAGTCACCGTAATACTTGTAGAACTGCAGTGAGTCTGCCCTGTACGAGCAGGTTACGAGTTCAAGGTTACCGTCAACATCAACGTCGTAGCACAAAATGTTATGGGCCCCGTCAGTGTAAACACGGTTATCGTCAACTAGCACCCTACTCCAGTGACTGCCGGAGACATTACCACTAGTAGGCTTCTCTATTTCATAGGACAACAGATTGCCATCATAGTCTGTGAAACGTATATCTTCCAGATTAGCCTTGGTCTTGTTGAAGTCGAAGTTTGATGAGTTAAGATGAACCATAACAGGGAAGTTGGAGAGGGGAGCCTCCACCTTGGTATGGTTAATGGTTATTAACTTCCTGTACTGCCAATCAGTGTTCCACCAAGTTCCATCTCCATTGACAAATGGCAAAGAATGGAATGCCAGAGCAAAAAGACTGATTGAAATCACTATGATTGCTATTGAACCGTAAGATCTTCTAGAATTTATTTTAGACAATCGCATATTTCTCCTTTCTCCTTCTAATTTGCAGTTAAATAAGGAGCAAAGAAGGTATTTAAGAGTTCAGGAACAAACTTCTATTTTAAAAATTCAAATAGAAATAAGAGGGAGTTTAGGTACATTTCTTATGGATATGTGTAGCCATAGTTTGAGGCTATTATCCTCAGGTCGTAGATGTCAATAATGTTTTCGCCAACCGGTTTGGTCAGGTCGTATTTCGACGCTTCTACCCACAGCGGATCGCCCTCTTTAACGTTGTAGTATGTGGCTACTGTGCGCAGGTCGTAGATGTCTACGTCCCCGTCATTGTACACGTCGCCTTGTATTGGTGAAAACGTGTACAAAACGTCCGACCCCACGTTGATCTGGTTTTGTGCTCCGCCTCTTACGTATCTTAGGTCTGGAGCGCTTGGATAGCTGAGGTTAGCCCACTGGAAGAAAATTGCTCCCGTTAGATCGTTTCTCCAGCCTAGAATGGTGTTTTCATCCTTCCACACATGGTGGTATGCAGCGCGAAACTCCATGGTCATCAGGGTCAGGTTTCCGCTTACTGGAGTGCCTGAAGTGTAGCCGGCGATGTTGCCGTTTGACTCGTCTACGTTTATGGTTCCCGAACCCCAAAGATTCCATGAAACATTCACATAATCTAGGAGGGTTGAATTATAATTGATTTCAAACTCGAAGTCTTCAACATTGCAAGCGTCGGAAACATTGATTTTAATTGCAAAGTGCTCGTCATATATTCGGCACGTCAAGCTTGTTGGATTCATTTGAAGTGTTGGAGTTTTACCAACAATCCTGTATGTTCCATCCTGCGCAGTATGAGTGATGGATATCCAGTGTGAGTTGCTTAGCTTGTGAGTTGCAAAGTGAATGGATGTTTCCTTCATTGAGTTGCAGATGGGACCCTCAACCCGGAATTCTATGATTAACAGAGCTTGGCTGCCTGTGAAACTAAAGCCGTCTTTCGTTGATAAAGCGACAAACTTGTACCATCCCGCTCCGGCTTCATTTTCAATTTCCTGCCAGTTACCTACGCCCCAAATAATATCTAGTGTATAACTGTAGGAAGTGTGATAGGTTATCAACATACTTTCCCAAGTGATGTTTAGATCAAAGCCAAACAAGTCTGTGGTGTCTTTTATCATCACACTCACATTGAAATATGTACCATAGTCCAAGTAAGTTTTCTCAACTGGATCTGGACTCATCATGAGCACTGTTTCTTGGAGTCTCTTGTATGTTGCGTCTCTGACTTCAACGGGTATTGCTTTCCCGCTTGAGTTGCTCAGTTTTGCGATCGCGAAGTGGATAGGCGTCTCTCCTGGCGGGGTATCTTCAACGCGGAATTCCATTGTTGCTAGAGGTTTGGCTACTGTGCTGTTGAAACCGGTTGATATGGAAACTGCAGCTAGTTGATAGTAGCCTGGACCAGTCTCGTTGTAAGCAACGAACCAGTTATCGTGGCCCCATATGTTGTCAAGTGTAGTGCCGAATTCCACACTTGCCAGGGTAAGTAGGCTGCTATTCCAGGTTAGATTGAAGTCGAAACCGAACAGGTCAACAACCTTTTCGACAGTTACATTTACTTTGAAAGTGGTGCCTATGTCGCCGGGACCTTTCTCTATCAGCGGTGGGTCAATGTAAAGCTTGGCTGGTACCAGTCTTTCTTCGGCTCCGTAATCCAACAAATGGTCTCTGCCTGTATCATAGGTCGCTTTGATCCAAGCTGATGAACGCGCAGTAGTGGAAATGCGAATCTCATCCAAGAGCCCGTCCAGCTTGAGACCTTGACCATAACCTATGAAAAGATTCTTAGCGGACGTTGAAAAGCTTCCTAAATACGCAACTGATTGAGCAGCATTGTCGTTAATGTAGACTTGCATATTTGAACCATCATACGAACCTGCAACATAGCACCACATGCCTGCAGACGCTGTGACCGTTGAGTCTACATAGTGCCATCCGCCATTCCATGTTTGCCAACGGAACGTGCTGCTTGAGGTCAGATATATGCCGTAACAGTCATAGTCACTTGGAGCCCAGTTATACTCCTTCGCAACCACACCTTCCCATGCACTAACACTTTCAAATTTTGCCCACAATTCAACTGTTCCTTGCGTTATGTCTAGGCTGTTGGAATCGGCGGCCTGCACATAGTCTGTTGTGGAGGCTTCAAAATCGACAGCGTCTCCTATTTTGCCAGATTGCTGATAAGCCGGAGAGCCGTTTTGGGTTGTAACATCATTTTTGTTTAATGTGGAATCGTGAAGAGCAGTGTAAGTGCTTCCGTTCATGTGATGGACTAACACGAAATTGCTGTCCCACACGTTCATTACGTCCTGTCCGTCTGGTGCGGAGGGATTGCCATAGTACATGTAGAATTTGGTGTCGGTGTCGTTTGATATTGAGGGAAGCTTAACCCAGATCACAACCTCCTTCTCAAAGGGTTCGTTAACGTACCATTGGAAGGTGCAACCAGTCGATGAAGTGTGTCCAGATGCGGCTGCAGCCACATCCAAGTCGCCGTCCTTATCGATGTCACCCAACTCTGCACACACAGTCCACTCTAGATAGGTGCCTGAGCTGTCGATTACGTGGTCTTTCCAGCTGGGAGTAAAGGGGTTTCCAGGGTTCTCAAGCCAAAACGCCGCGTTTTTGTTGGAGTCTGCACCAACAATGTCCAGGTCGCCATCACCGTCTATGTCTCCAACACCACTTTCTCTTGAATTGTAGTCGTCATGCACCTTGTATTTCGGCCACATATCCGTCATGTTACCGGGATAGGGATTCTCTATAACATACATGTCATTCTGGTCGAAATTGCATGTCACTACATCTAGGTTTCCGTCAAAGTCCATGTCCACAATCTCGAGGCTATAGGAGCCGATGACTGAGCCTGTTCCGACATTAGCCATGATATGCTTCACCCAGTTCGCTGGGTTTCTGGGGTCACCAGAATAGTTGTACCAGAGCACGTACCCATCTTCTGCAGAGGTTGAAGCGTAGTTGCAAATAAACTCACCTTTGCCATCATGATCGAGATCACTAATCCTCGAATAGAATGGGTCTCTGACGTTCTGGTCGATCCATGTTACAGGCCAATTGTCCAGCGTCCCATTATTCTCAAGCCAACCCACTTTTCTGGCTGAACGGGTAACAATTGAGATGTCTAGGTCTCCGTCACCATCTATGTCGCCAGCCTCGCATTGGTAAACGCCGAGAGCGTCATCGTCGAACAGTATGTGTTTCTCCCATGCCGATACGTTGAGCCTATCCACCGGAGCCAAATAGGCTACTACATCTTCTTGTTGCTGATCTTCAGCCAATATCAGATCCATCCTACCATCTCCATTTATATCGGCTATTGCTAAATACTGGGCGCCGGAGCCAACTGTTCCGCCTCCTACGTTGTTGTCGATGATGTATCTAACCCAGTTTGAAGAATTGTGAGAGTCACCGTAATACTTGTAGAACTGCAGTGAGTCTGCCCTGTACGAGCAGGTTACGAGTTCAAGGTTACCGTCAACATCAATGTCAAAGGGCACCATGTTGTGCGCGCCATCGGTGTAAACACGATTATCGTCAACTAGCACCCTACTCCAGTTTCTGTCGCCACCAACATTGCCAGTGAACGTTTCTATTTCATAGGACAACAGATTACCATCATAGTCTGTGAAACGTATATCTTCCAGATTAGCCTTGGTCTTGTCGAAGTCGAAGTTTGATGAGTTAAGATGAACCATAACAGGGAAGTTGGAGAGGGAAGCCTCAAGCCTAGTATGGTTAACAGTTACTAACCTCCTATACTGCCAATCAGTGTTCCACCAAGTTCCATCTTCTCCGACAACTGGGAGAATATGAAATGTCCCCACAAACACACTAACTAAGATGACTGTAGTTACTATTGAACCATATAATCTTCTGGAATCCAATTTAGACAATCGCATATTTCTCCTTTCTCCTTCTAATTTGCAGTTAAATAAGGAGCAAAGAAGGTATTTAAGAGTTCAGTAACAAACTTCTATACGCCATTCTGGCTGGGAAAAGTGTAAAGAAAAAGGGAAATCGTGAACTTAACAGTCGTACGTTGTTCCGTATTTTACCGCTATTCTCACCAGGTCGTAGATGTCGACGATGCCATCGCAGTTCAAATCGTAGGCTGATGCTTCTGCCCAGTTTGTATCCCCTTGTTTAACATTGTAATATGCTGCTGCTCCCCGCAGGTCAAAAACATCTACGTCTCCGTCATTGTCCACGTCGCCTTGTATGGGCACGAATGTATAGTGAACTTGGTCGACCGTGATTTCGCGTCTTCCACCTGGCCATTCTTCGTAGCGCAAGTAGACACCGCCAGGATGGCTCAGTTCGGCCCAGTGGAACCATATTGCCCCTTCTAGTTTGTTCACCCAGCCTGGGCTGTCTTTCCAAATCATTGTTTTGTTGGTGCAGAATGTGATGTTTAATAGCCATCCACCTCCGCTGGCCTGGGTGCTCGGTTCGATGTGACCTTGAATTATGCCTAATGTTTCGTTTATACTATCGATGACTTTGGCGCCGTCAAGGAAAGTTCCCCAAGTTATGTTCCCATAGTCCAGCGCTGTGGTATTATAATGAATTTCGAAGGCGTAGTCATGTACGTTAATGGCTCCTGTAAGGTTTATTTGGATTGTGAATTGTTCGCAATATTTGCGGCATGTCACGTTGGATGGATTCATGTTAAGTTTCGGCCCCACTCCAACGGTGAAGCTAAAGGTGTCGGACCTGTTTTCGTCTGAGGTTGTGTCAGGTTCATTGCCCCAATAACCATAGGTTGTTCCTCTCGCTATTGCGTACCACTTGTATGTTTCGCCGTCTTCTAGCCCTGAAACCTCAACAGTTGCGATTTCACCATCTTTTAGCAGCTTGTCTTCTCCTATAAATGTGCCGTTTGCCCAGTAAAAGGCAACGTCACATGTCTGATCTCCATGAACCTTGACTCTTAGAAATGTAGTGGTTGTTCCTTGTGGAAGCACGCTACCGTTTGATGGGTATGGATCGGATGGTTTGCCCGGATTGGCGATCATCTCAGGAATTCTGAATACGCCACCGAACATATCTCCAGTTATCTCAGCTCCTGGATAATACCCTAGCGTCGATACGGTCCAGAGTATATGACTTTGATCCAGCATGACTCCTTGAGGCACATAAACATTGAGGGGAGATATTACCTGTCGGTTTCCCCAATGCAATCCGTCAGTGGAGTTATAGCAGGAAATGTCAGACCCACCAACATTTACTATCATGTAGAAGTTGTCTCCGTATCTGACAAATGATGGTCGATGATTACGCCAACTTATTGGCATCACGATTTCTGGTGTCCCCCAAGTGTTTCCAGCGTCAAATGATTTAACCACGCATAAATACGGATCACTCTTATAGTAAAGATACCATGTGGTTTTGTTTATGGGCAGTAAAGAGGCACCACTGCAGTCATGAGGATAATATTCGTGCCCGCCAGTCGAGGTGCTCCATATTGGAATGCCGGATGGGCTGCTCCATCCAGAAGTTTCGTTCCAAATCCAGTAAACAATAGTGTGTCCCTCCACAGGATAATCTTTGGTATAGAATGTAATTGCGTAGCTGTTGTTGAATGCATATGTGGATCCCCAAGGTTCAATGTTACCAAGGTAGTCACTTAAACGAGACCAGTCGCTACTCATGGATTGAAAGTCGCTCCAATCACTTGCGCTATAATGCCAGAGATAGCCATCTACCCAAGAGTGGAAAACATGATATTTCCCGCCAAAGTATCCAAAATGAGGACACCCAACGTCTCCGCTTACCTCGCTCCAGTTACATAGCCAAGACATGTATAACACTGTACCATTAATCCAACCTGTTTTTCTGTTGAACTCAGCATACCAGAGGGGGACGTCTCCATGTGGTGGCCATGGATATATGTACTCTTTAGCGAACCATATCATGTAGAACGTGTCTTTGTCCTTAGACTCACCGATGTATGGCATACCTGCACACCAGTAGTATCCAATATGCTTGGTTAGGTCTCCCTCCGTCCAGGTAGCGAAGCTGTAAGTTTTGTTTGTCCACCACCCCTTTCCATCAGAGACGCTTACCATCCAGTAACATTTTGTGCTATAGCCATCCATTCCCGTGGTGGTCTGGTCATACCTTTCATTTCCTCCCGTCTTAGTTCCTATGACCTGCCAAGTTCCTGTAGCGTTTGTACTGAAGATTATAGTCAATGGATCTCCGTCTGCGTCATACGCATCAATAGACAATAATGGGTTGAAGCATACACCTGTTGCACCATCCTGCGGCGATGGATTCGACAGGGATGGAGGATAGCTTTCCGGTCTAGTAGTAAAGCTATAGGTTTTGTTTGTCCAGTGGGCGCCATCTGTTGCGTAAACTTTCCAATAGTATTTAGTGCTGTAGTTGTTCATATCTGAAGTAGTCTGGTTGTAAATTCCATTTCCGCCAGCGCAGGTACCTATGTCTTGCCATGTTCCAGTGATATTTGTTTGAAACACGATAGTCATGTTGTCTCCCTGAAAATCAGTCACGCGAACAGAAAGAGTAGGATTCAAGGGCACATCTATAGCTCCGTTCCATGGGTGTTCCTCAGATACCGATGGAGCTTCACCATATGATTCTTCACTCGCAACTCGACAAAAAGTTGATGGATCCTTTTGATTGTTGAAGCATGTATTAATCCATTCCACAGGACGACTTGCATTGGAAACTCTTACTTCGTCGATGATTCCTTTATGTGGCGCTTCATCATGCCAATGCGCTCGTCCTGTTCTAAAGGTACCAAGAGTGCCACTGTTGTAGGTTTTGGATGTGCTGCCACATAGTGTGCCATCGACATACAATTTCATCTTGCTCTCGCTATGGTCGTAGACTCCAACCACATAATACCAACATCCGGTGGTCGGTGTAGTGCTGCACTCAACATAACTCCATGAACTGGCGTAAATACCAAAGCCGATCTTTCCCCAGCTGCCCACCGTATCCCAAATTCCGAGATACCAAATATTAGATCCAGAAGCGTCGTCGCCTGAAAGAATCACGTGATCCGCGATATTGTCAAAATTGACCCAGGCTTCGGCAGTGAACGAGTGACTTGGAGGAGTGAGATTTGGGCATTCAACGTAGTTGTT
>Ga0315285_10007864_pt1 | contig 10949 bp, 9 predicted proteins | sample YL17G09_36_MG_FD_203698 | JGI IMG/M metagenome (GOLD analysis project Ga0315285, IMG submission 203698) | Sediment microbial communities from Yellowstone Lake, YNP, Wyoming, USA - YL17G09_36 | ecosystem: Environmental > Aquatic > Freshwater > Lake > Sediment | place: USA: Wyoming | collected... | reverse complement strand
AGCAGTCCTCAACGTTCGGGTCGGTCATCATGACATCGATTGCCCCATATCCAATGAAGTCTCTCCGAATGAAGTACATGATCCTGTCCTTTGAGATCGGGTGGAGCGTCACACCGAACGTCTTCATGAGCGCGTCCGTTGCCTTGTTCAGGATCTCCTCCTTCTGCGCATTGGACTCGATCTCTGCCAGGTTCAATGTCATTATGAGGGCGCTTTTCAGCAGCTCTAAAAGGTTTCGCTCATCCCCAGACAGGCTCGGTTCGATGACCTCATAGAGGTACTCTCCCCCGACATTGTCGTACTTTATTCTTACGAATGAGTAAGGGTCAATGATCTTCGAGATTTCAACCTCATCGACTCCGGCGTCCGATATCTTGGGGATCTCTGTTATGACGTCGAGCGGTCCTTTGCTGACCTCTGATGGGATCATGATCTTCATCGGCTTGCTCTTCAATTTGAGCAAGAAGGAAAGGTATCTGCCGGACAATCCGCCGCCTGACCTCTTCTCCTTGACGTCTTTCTCAACTCTCTCCTCAGGAAGAGGTACTTCAATTCTTGCGGCATCTGTCACTTTCTATCATCCTCCTATTACTCTTGTTCCGATGAAGCCGATGACTAACATGATGAAGCTGTGCCTTAGTCCGTTTGTGATTCTACCATCTTGAAGTACACCAGCAAGGATGCCATCGCCGAAAGCGTGTATCACCACAGCGATAATGAATATCAATTGCACCTGCGGAATGATCTTGGTCTGTATCGTTGCTGGCATATTCGTTATTCCAGCCGCTTCAGCGCCCTCTGCGACCTGTTGGCCTGCTTCCGCCATCTTCGGCAGGAAAGTCGAGTTCAGGATGAATATCGTCGCGATGAACACCATGAACGCGATGTAGGTGACCACCATGTAGGTCGACATCGAGATCTTCCTCTCGTTCTCGTTGAGCATCGCCTCCCTTGCGTCGTGGGCGACCATTGTAAGGACATCTGCGACGCTTCCACCGGCGTCGTTCGCTTTGATGATGATTGACATCATCCTGTTCACCAGGGGCGTGTTCACTCTCTCGGAAAATAGACGCATCGCATCGGCTGCTGGTACTCCCCAGTCGATTTGAGCAGCCATCCTCTTTATCTCCGGCGTCAGCTTGCCATATCTGCCTCTGGATGAAACTTTGACCGCCTCGGCCAATGTCATTCCGAATCGTCCAGCCTCCGCCACGTCTCTGAGGAAGTCCGGCAGTCTGGACTCTATCTCCTTTATCTTCTTGTGACGATAGGACATGTAGAAGCCGTATGGTCCACTGATTGCCATCAGGCCGAAGGCTACGAAGTCTATCCATTTGAGACCAGTCTTCAGTCCGCCAATGGCTTCCAGGAATCCAATGAAGAACAATATGATCGCGATGACCACGCCCACCAAAAGTATGGTCTTGCCATAATCACTCTTTCTAGTCCTGATCTGGCTTATGTCAAGGATTCGCTCCTTCTTGTCTTCTTTCTTCTTCTCTTTCCCCTTTCTAGCCATCCAAATCACCCCTCATAGGCTGGCCTCCTTGGTAATGTTCCAGATGAAGAAGATGAATCCGAACTGGGAAATCGGGATCATAAGTCCGACCACAGCATAGAGTAGGATAATAGTCATGTCCGAAGATCCCCCTCCGCCTGGGACGATTGCCATTATCGCCATGATCACGACAAGGAACAGAGGGAATGCGACGACGACCGTGACGAAAGACTCGGCCATCAGACCAAGTGTCTCGAGCTGGGAACGCATCTCGAGCTTCCCCTCCTTTTCGTACTGCTCCGCCTTCTGCAGGAAGTAGGGCTTGAGCTGACCGCCAGAAGTGGAGGTCGTGACCACACCCTGCAAGAATTCCTGGAACTTGGTGGATGGTGTCCTCTGAGCCGCATTGTTAATGGCCGTCAATATGTCGATGCCGAGAAGCTCCGTGTCCCTCGTGATCCACTCTGCCTCGTCTCTGATCTCACCATATATCTTCTGCCTTGAAAGTTCCTTGAATATGACATCGACGTTGACATCCGCGGAAGCCATGGCAGAAATGAAGCTCATTGCGGGCCCGATTCTCTTGTCAATGTCTCTTCCTCTGCGCTTCGCCACCGAAGCAGGCTTGGAAACAAGGACCACGTTGGCTAGCACTGGCGGTATGACCACCATCAGTACGAGTCCTACCAAGACGAGCGCGGCGTCGACATTCAGGAAGCTCAGGAATATGCCGCCCAAGAGGACAGCAAGGACAGCGGCAATGACGCCGATCAGTATGGTCGTCATCCATACATAAGACACATATTCCTCGGTGCGCAACTTCATATGGGCCTGGAGGAGGCTCTGTTCGAGTTTGGGGTTCGGTTTGGCTTTCAGTTTCACGAACGCCCCTAGAGTCCTCCAACAGAACTCCTGATACTTCGTGAGCTTGATGTAATCTGGAACTGCACCCTGAGGAAGCTTCACGACATGAGGACCTACAACATCGGCCTTCTCGTCCGTCCTCTTGGTCTTCAGATACGATTTCTTCGAGGCCTCCAATCTCGCAAATATGTCAGAGACTTCAGGCGCCAACTTGTGTCACCCCCTCCTCCATTTCCCTACGTACCCTCTTGATCGTTTTCTCCTGATCCTTGTAATAGCTGTTGATGAGCGCCCATATCTTCCTGTGATCGGTGATGTCCTTCTGTACCATGTACTTGACAATGTCCGTCCGTCGGTTGAACTCCTCCATCATTTCATCGTGCGTGAGGCTTTTCATCTCCATTATCTTGTCAAATAGGAAGCTGTGGCCTTTGTAAATGAACCTGTCCGTGGCCTGGTCCCAATCGTAGACGGTGTTAGTGATGAGCTCGTTGGTCTCAGGCTCAAAGCCGACGATCTCGATGACCTGCTTGATTCTCCTCACAAGGTCGGTCCCGACTCTCGCATGCGTCTGGATCACAACGTTTCTCAACGCCGTGAGCAGGATCCTTGGGCAGTTGATCGGAGGGTTCTCGAGTCTGTTGACCATCGACTTCACTGAGTCTGCGTGCATCGTGGAGTATGTAGTGTGACCGGTGGCCATCGCCTGGAACATGATGTATGTCTCTTTGCCTCTGACCTCACCGACTATGATGTAGTTGGGACGCTGCCTCAGAGAGGCTCTGACAAGATCGTACATGTCGATCTCTCCAGCCAATCTACCGTTAGCGTCCCGCTCCCCCACCCCGGACCTTGTAGCTCCTGGTATCCAGTTATCGTGTGGAAGGTTGATCTCTCTAGTGTCTTCCATCGTAACGATCTTCGCCCCCGGAGGTATGAATAATGCGATTGAGTTCAGCGTGGCCGTCTTGCCGCTGGCGGTCCCACCGGCAATGATCGCGGACTCCCCGTTCTCGACGCCAAGCCAGAAGTACGCGATCATCTCAGGGCTTGCGGTGCCGTACTTGACGAGTTCCACTGGAGTAAATGGCTTCTCCTTGAACCTTCTTATGGTGAATGTCGATCCTCTGGTCGTCACTTCCCTCGAATACGTCGCTTGGACACGGTGACCTTCGGGAGTGGTACCGTCCAGGATCGGGCTCGACACGGATATTTGCTTGCCGCATCTCTGTCCAAGAGCAACGACGTAGGAGTTGAGCAAATCTTCATCATTGAATGATAGGCTGGTCTTGATGCTCTCATACTTCCTGTGGAAGATGAACAACGGAATGCCGACACCATCGCACGAGATGTCCTCGACGTTCTCATCCTTTATGAGGGCGTCGACTTTCCCGTATCCGACAAAGTCCCTGGCTATGTAGTACCCTATCTTCTTCCGTACCAGAGGGTCTATCCTGACCCCTCGGCTCTTGATATAGCTCTCGACGCTCTCCGTGAGATATTCTCCCTTGTCGAGCTCTGTGAGTTTGTCCCATTCGTATCCCAGTGTTCTCTTCAGAGTGTCCTTTATCAAGTTGAGCAGGCTCTCCTCCTTCTCGGTCAGCGCCGGCTCTATCATCTCGAGGATGTATTCGCTCGATTCTTTGTTGAAAGTCACACGGACAAAACTGTAAGGCTCCACAACAGGATAGATATCAGCGACTTCGATGGAGGGATCGTCGATTTTCGGGATCTCAGTGATGAGAGAACCTCTCCCCTTTGACCACTCGACTCTCTGAGCTATCTCCCCCACAGGAATTCTGACCCTGGACGCCCTGTTGGGCGCGACCTTTCGAAGGAATTTCAAGTAAGAGTCCCTTATCCTGTTGGTGACCTTGGATTCACTCTGGAAATCATCAGCCAATCCTTTCGATGAGACTTCTTCTGCATCGTTAGAATGGTCCCCTTCCGCCATCTTTCCTGCTTCAGCTTCCTGCATCATCACACCGCTTAATCATCAGATCTGCACCGATACGTCCATGAACGCTCTATTGTAGGTCATCGTTCCTGCATTCTTTATCCAAAGTGTGACGGTCTTGACATTGTCATTCACTTGCTGGATATTTATCAAGTAGTCCGCGGTATAAGTCAGCCCGGCCTTCGAGCACAGGTCGCCAAGGTATTGTTGCCATGCCGTCCAATAGCGGGTCGTAAAGGTGATGTTGACGTACTTGTCGGTCCCGTATCCAACGGCATATTCCTGGGAATCGATGTAAACGAGGTTCAGATTCAGGCCAACAGTACCGGTCCCGCCGACACTTGCGTTGGTCCCTATGAAGTCAATCTGAGTGAACTTGATATTTATCGAGGTTATCGAGGACACGATCTTCTCGACCTCGATGCTCGGCCAGGCCCTTAGGACTTGACCGTCTTGCTGTTTTACGATCATCGCGCCGTTCTCATACCCAACCCACTGCTGGACGTAATACCTGTTCGGCGCATACAACTCCACCATTCCGCCACCCGATTCTGACACGCTGGTCTTCGCCCCTTCAAGTGAGTAGTTGAACCTAACGTGGATGCCCGAGTCACCCTTTCCTTGAGGAGAGTATGTCAACAACCCGGCCGTCGGGGAGGCAAACACTGGTATCCCTTGGGCACCGAGCGTTATCGGTGAATACATGCGGATCGTGGTGGATCCAGTCACTTGGGCGGTGACAATCAGGCTGTCTATCTTTCCCTTGAGGTCTGCAAACTGGTTGATAACCTGGTTCATATGCGCCCTTTCGTTGTCCTGCATCCATACTGGAATGTACGAGTTCGTGAACATCGATAGAAACGTCATGAATACTAGTAAGGCCATTATCGTGCCTACAGTCGAAGCGACACCATCCCTATCACGCTTCAGAAAGTGACGCTTACTTAATCTATTCATCCGTAGTCCCTCGCGGGAACCGAATATACGCTACACCAGTGACCCAGTTCCTTCGGGTGAAAATGAGCAACATATAACTATTTAAACATGTCGTGATTGCTGGCTCGAATTGAGAACGACGTCAGAAATGCGTTCGTGAGTATTTTTTCGGTACCGTCATTTTCTTGCCGACCATCGACAAAAGCATCTTCGCCAGCGATGTCGTATGAGATGTCGCAGCGCTGGAGATCCAGAATATGACCAAGTACGTCCAGATTCTTCAATAAGTAAGCTTTATTACAATCCTCTCTGTTCTCTGAACGCACGCCGCGGTAACTCAGTTGGGAGAGTGCAAGACTGAAGTTCCCTGCACGGGAGCGGATATCTTGAAGTCGCTGGTTCAAATCCGGCCCGCGGCACCTCAATGTTCAATGGAATCACTCTTTCATGCGTCAGTCGCTGTCGAAATGTCTATTATCTAAATGAACGATTGGCCCATTGGGCGAGATGATGCAGGTCAAGGGATTTGAGACGCACACGATCGATGCAAAGAGATTCTCAAAATCTGGCGAACGGATCTCCAACGTCAGAATCGATCAGAACAGTACCGTGACCCAGATATCGAAGGTTGCGGAGGATACCGCATCGGTAGAGTTCAGGTTCACCGCTAACTATGTCGGAATGGGATACATAAAGATCGAGGGGCAAATAATGCTATGCGGCGAGGTCTCGAATCTCGTGGACGAATGGTCGAAGAAGAACTCCATGCCCGATGAGGCAGCGAACCTTGTCCACAACATGATAGTCTCGAACTGCATCCCGACAGCGTTGCTCGTCTCTCGGGACATTAGGCTGCCTCCACCCTTCCCACTACCAAGGGTGAACATTCAAAAGAAGAACGTAAGAGGACCTGGAGAAAGCGTTGAAGTCGCTTGAACGGTCAAATTGCGCCGAATGCCGTCAACGAATGTGTTCAAGGGCGAATGAGCCTATTGTCAGGCCATGCTTGCTCGAAGTGTACCTTATGTATGATCTTGATTGCACGTCAGAGATGCCACTGACCGCGAAGAACGTTCTCAACTGGTCGACCTTGAAATCGATCATTCCGTCCATGATCGATCCAAGCATTTGGATCTCCTGCTCACCATGCACGCCCTTCTCTACCGTGAAGAGTGCGACTGCCTTGTCCCTCTTCCTCCTGCCGCAGAACGGGCTCAAGAATCTGAACGCCGTGTTTGGATCTGAGTAGGCTATCAGGGTCGAGATGGATCTGAATGCGAGGCGGTAATTCTCGTGCTTCTCTTTGTATTCCTTTACTGTTCTCTCGACGTTCTCCATGATCGAGTCATGGTCGGTCGGTTCGTCGATGTAGGTAGTAAAAGGATCGTCAGTGGTCGCCCCCATGCTCCTAGAATATGAGTCGATGTACTTCACTAGACCCAGCTTCTCATATTCTTCATATCCGGACAGGACATAGTTCATCTCTTCTCGGATGTCGTGAGGAGTCTTGTCGGTGAGGACCCACAGTACTGGTAGCCCCTTCTTGAGGCCCTCTGCCATGAACTGGTTCATCATCACTTCTTTTCCGACGAAGGGCGGACCATGAACCAGAATGTTCGATCCGAACGGGATACCTCCAAGCAGAAGGTCGTCCAAACGGTCGTTTCCGGTCTTCACCTTAGCCTGCTGCACCTCAAGTGCTCTATCTTGTTCTCTCGCCGATATCTCGTCCTCGATGATGCCTTGTTCTCTCCGGCGCAGCTCTTCCATTTTCGCATTGAGGTACTTCTCCTTTGCTCGGATCTCCTCCTCCTTCCTTTGGATGTCCATCTTCAGATCCTCGAGGCGCTTCTTAAGTTCCACCTCGTCGAGGCCCGAGAGCTGCTTATTCATCTCATCGTATCTGCGTCGTTCCTCTGACAGCACCTTCTCTCTATAGAACAGATCCTCGTCTCTTCGGAGGATCTCTTCTTCTTTGTATGAGACGACGGATTTGATCTTCGAAAGCTCATCATCCTTCTCCCGATTCGCTATCCTGAGCTTCTCGATCTCCGCGTCCTTCAGCATTATGGACCTCTCCTTGAGCGCGAGATTCTTCGTCCTCTCCAGGATCTCCTTCTGCGCTTCGGGGCCAGTCATCCGCGCGATTCTCAGTTCGTTCTCATGGAGCTCGTCATCCATCACTTTCTGTTTGAGGTCTTGCTCAAGTACCTCGATCTTCGTCAAAAGCTCCTGCTCCCTGCGCTGGGACTCTAGATCTTTTCCCCTGAGCTCAGCGTGGAATCTCTCCTCGAGGTCAATTCCGTCTTCGGTTGATATCGGTTTGTCCCTCGCCATCGATTCCTTCTCTGCCACGATGGCTTCTCTGGAGGTCAGCTCTCTCTCGAGTTCCTTGAGCTCCAATTCCTTCTGAACGATTGATACCTTATCTCCGGGAAGGTTCTTCAACGAGATCTCGAACTGATCCTTTAGCGCTTCCCTCAATTCCCGTGCGCTCTCCAACTCTTTCAGGAGCTTCGTATTCTCATTCGACAGCTCTCGCAGCTTTCTAGCGGTCATCGATTCATCGGATCCGACAATGTCGTCCTTTGCCCTCATCTCATTGATTTCTTTCCTCAATCGCGTGAGCTCGTCCTCATAATCTGCAACTTTCTCTTTCAAAGCCAGCTGATCTTCTGCAGGTTCTACGCCTCCTCCGATATCGATGTCGGAGTTGACGAGCAGTCCCGATTCCGGACCTTCGTTCAGCCAAGAAAGAAGGGTCTCCTCTCCGCTCAACCATCTCCTGAGGTCGTCTGTCTTCTCTGCCGATACTTCGTCCGAATCAATCGAACCAGTCTCTTCAGGAGATGCCTTGGAACCATCTAACGTTCCCTTGTAGTCCAGGTTGTCTCCCTCCGACTTCTTCTGCATTCAGTTTCACCTACTGGCCGAAATAGTGTTGACTTAGACCAAGTTTAGATTGATATTGATATTTTAACATTCTGTTCTTGTTACCGTTTCTCGATATCAACTCCCAGACCTAGTTCTTCTCAAGTCGACCATAGCGATCTGGCTTGACCGTTATCTCATGCCACGAATTCAACACCATCCTGATATGGAAGACGTGTTGAACTGTGATCAGTTCGGAATGGCTAATCATCAGACAAATATCTCCTTTTCCCTCTGATGAATTCGGGCATCTGGATTCCGTTGGACACTTTTCTTGGCACAGTCAAAGATGACAAAAAGATAAATACGGACATGAGCATCTTAGTACAGCATCGGCTGCAGCCAGGTGTCGTGGATGGAGAAGCGAATATACATTAAGATAGACAAGAACAGCGACATGACACTGCGGGAAGTCCTCAGGAAAATCGAGGAGATTCAGACCGAGCATCCTGAGCTGGACGTTTTCTTCGACGGGGACGAGTATGCGATTTGCAGCCGTCCTAAAAAGATTGGACGCGAGCTCTGATGGATTTCGAAGGGACCGGAGGCATCTGAATTCGGATTGTCTGAGGGATTTTCAATGGTCAGCAGAAAGGATTTGTTGAAAGAGAAAGTGAAGCACATCGACTTCGACAGGATCTCGACGGTCGAGGATCTGGTCGAAGCATATAAGGACAGCTCTGTGCAGAGTCGAGCCTTGGCCACATGTGCCATGGCGTACGAGAACGCCCTGAAGGACCCGAACCGACCGACGATCCTTTTGGGTCTTGCCGGTCCTTTGGTCGCTGCAGGGCTTAGGAAGATCATAGCCGACATGATAAGGTATGGCATCGTCGACGGAATCGTGTCGATCGGTGCGATCCCATATCAGGACTTCTACCAGTCGAGGGGATACAGTCACTACAAATGCTCCCCCAATACCGACGATCTGAAGTTGAGGGAGTTCTTCCTTGACAGAATATACGATACACTGGTCGATGAGGAAAAATTCAGAGAGACCGACGCTTTCATCGGCGACATCGCCGAAGGGCTCGAGCCGCGCGGCTACTCGAGTCGAGAGTTCATGGAAATACTGGGCCAACAGTCTGGCAAAGACTCTATCCTGTACAATGCAAGGAGGTACGGAGTTCCGGTCTTCGTCCCCGCTCTTAACGACTCATCCATCGGCATCGGGCTGACGGGCATGTACGTAAGGATGCGCAAGGCAAACAAGCCATTCATGAGCATAGATCCGATACGGGACAACTGGGAGTTAGCCCAGATAAAGATCAAGTCGGACAAGACTGGCGTCATATACATCGGAGGGGGCGTCCCGAAGAACTACATACAGCAGACCGAGGTGATCGCCGAGACTCTGGGCCACGACAAGGGCGGCCACCACTACGCCATACAGATAACTACTGATGTTCCCCATTGGGGCGGCCTCTCCGGCTGCACTTTCGAGGAGGCACAGTCTTGGGGCAAGATCAACAGGAACGCTACGAAGGCCGTCGTGTACGTCGAGGCGTCGATCGGACTGAGCCTGATGGTCGGTTACATCCTGCAGAAGGGAGTGTGGAAGAACCGCAAGAGGCTTAGATACGTCTGGGATGGAGATATGCTGAAGAGCATCAAGAAGGTCCCAATGAGCATAGACTGAAATCTCGCTTCCTCCTTTGCCAATCCTCCACTTTCCTTCCTCTTCCGACCTTGCACTGCCTTCGATTGGAGGAATGGTTTATTATGTCCGGAGGCAAATCTCAAGTCGTGCCCAGACTTGGAAGAATGACCGTAGGTCTTTACAACTCATATGATCCCGTCAACTTGAGGGAAGCCCATAGGAGGATACTGGCCAGAGCTGGTCCGATCTCTCTCGCCTTCGACGCCAATCTTGCGACGTTCGGGTTCCCATTCCCGCAGGACCTTTCAACTCCAATAGAGATATCCGACTGGATCGCGACGACCACATCCATCGGAGAGGATGGCAGCTACCTGAGGGAACTTGCTTCAAATGGCCGTTTCCAGACCTTTCCGTACATAGGCAAGGGCTTCCCTCCGCAATTGGGTGAGACCGTGCTGACCACGTGCAATGCAGAGGACAAAAAGCGGAGAAGCGTCGACGACGTCTGTTCGATGCTTCTTGATGGGGACAGCGTCTGCTTGATATTCGGCACTGGACCAAAGGGGACACCCAAAGAGGTCTCAAGAATCGCCCGACATCATCTGGACATCACCAACGATGGGTATTCCCTTGAGACCTGCACGGCACTGGGGGCCGTCGTCGCTGTATTGTTTCACACTTTGAGACGAATGTCAAGGGAGGGCCGTTGATATCATCTTTCCAACGGTTCCCTGGGCGGTCTCAGTAGCCTTTGTAATGGAGGTCTAAGCTTGGAATTCCGACGCCGTCTCCTTTTCTGACCTCACCGACGACCTTCGCCCCCTCTCCAAGAACCTTGATGACGTCCTTTGTTTGTTCGGTCGGACATACGAGCGCGAACCCCATACCCATGTTGAAAGTCTGGTACATCTCCTTTGGCTGAATGTCACCGATCTCGGACAGGATCTTGAATATCTTCTGAGGTACGATGGGACTATCGATCTTGAACATGACACCCTTCTTCAACCTTACGAAGTTCCTTAATCCTCCCCCGGTGACGTTCACCATGCCTCCGACCGTGCAGGTGTCGAGCAGCTTCAGTATCTTCTTCACATAGATCCTGGTGGGGGTGAGGAGTTCCTCCCCTACGGTGCGCCGAAGTCCTGCCAATTTGTCATCATTCT
>Ga0315285_10007857_pt1 | contig 10953 bp, 11 predicted proteins | sample YL17G09_36_MG_FD_203698 | JGI IMG/M metagenome (GOLD analysis project Ga0315285, IMG submission 203698) | Sediment microbial communities from Yellowstone Lake, YNP, Wyoming, USA - YL17G09_36 | ecosystem: Environmental > Aquatic > Freshwater > Lake > Sediment | place: USA: Wyoming | collected... | reverse complement strand
AAAGTAGAGGATTTACATTTGCACAAAGAATGGAAAAACAAGCATTACTTTTAGCTGATTTTCCAAATTTAGATAAATTTATCCTTTCAATTTCTCCAATCGTTTTTTATAATTTAGCAAGACTAGAAAGCGAATATAATTTAGATTATTTCGATGCGGGGATTTGCGCTCAAGCCTTTCAGCACGATGGTATTATCATTACACTTGATAAAAAAATAGCCGCAGTAAAAGGAATTAAAACGCAATGGGGTTAAAGATTTTCAATTTTCGTTTTCTAGAAGATATGAGGTAATTTTTGAGGAAACTTTTCAACCTTTTTAAGGTAAGTAGAAGTTTCTGGGTATTTGGAAAGGTCAGCATAGGGGATAAAAGTTGAATTTAAATAAACACTTTGAAAGTTCTTTTTGGCGGCAAGCTCTACGTATTTAATCTGTTGAGAAATAGATTCAGCGAGGTTTCGCAGTTTCTTTGAAAGGAGAGTCATCCGAGCGCCAGTGCCTGCTGCATTCCCTACGATTGCGACCTTAGCTAAAGCTATTTCTGGGTACATACCAATAAAACGTGCGTTGGTCACATCGATATAATTCCCGAAAGCCCCTGCAATGAATACTTTCTCAATATCTGCTTCATTTATGCCTAATTCATCTATTAACAGCATTGTACCGGAATGCATTGCCGCCTTTGCTAGTGTAATTTGGCGAATATCTTTTTGTGTTATCACGATTTCCAATTTATTGGCGGATTCATCTGCAGGGGCTATAATAAACTCATAACCGTCAGGACCTTGTCGAAAATAGGGCGATTCAAGTGCTTTATTCATTTTCCCGCTGATATCAATTATTCCCACTTTTAGCATTTCTGCAATAATATCAACGATCGCTGATCCACAAATGCCACGAGCAGGGAGAGAGTCAATAGTTTTATAGGCGCATTTAAGGGTATTCGGATCAATTTGGATTCGTTCTATAGCGCCGGATGCGGCGCGCATGCCAAACTTAATTGAAGCGCCTTCGAATGCTGGACCAGAAGCGCAAGAGCAAACTAATATCTGATCCTTATTTCCTAACGCCACTTCGGTGTTTGTCCCAATATCTAATGCTAAGCATAACTCGGTTCGCTTATACATTTCAGTGGCTAAGAGGACCGCCACGTTATCGGATCCATTATAGCCAGCTATAACAGGTAAGCAGTACAGATTTCCAGTTGGATTAATTTTTATGCCCAACTGTTTTGGTTTCAGATTAATCCCGCCCCGAATCACCGGCGTATAAGGAGCCAGAGCTAAATGCTTTGGATTTAAATTTAAAAAAATGTGATGCATGGCAGTATTGCCCACAGCGGTCATTTCATAGATCTCTTCAAATGAAACGGCAGATTTTTCACATAAGGAATCAATAAGTTCATTGATCCGTTTTACAAGAATTTGTTGAAGTTCGGGTGAATTCTGAGTTTTATCGGGAGAGCAGATATAATTAATGCGAGAAATGATATCTTCCCCATAGGGGATTTGAGGGTTCATTGCAGAATCGACAGCGAGTACTTCCCCTTTGATCATATCTAACAGATAAGCTGCTAGCTTGGTACTTCCAATATCAAGGGCAAGCCCAAATATGCGTTTTGTTGTATTACCGGGTTCAATGGCAATAATTTGGGTATCATTCCATACAGTTACGGTGATTCGCCAATTGGATTGTCTTAAGAATGGTGCGACATTTTTTAGCAAATTAAAATCTATGGTCACGCCCGTTATTTTATACTTTTTATTCAAGCCGGACATGATGCGATCTTCATCAGACTGTGGATCCTCGAGAGAAGGGGCTGGTAGTTGAAGAAAATATTTTTTAACCGTTAAATCCAAGTCGATGGCGGTTTTGATGCCTTCCACTTGAAGTCTTTGCTTCCCAGTTCGACTGTATTCGGGTATTTGAACAATCAAATGGTTTTCTGCCGCCTTAATTTGACAAGCTAGCCGGATGCCTCCCGTTATTTCTTCGGGCGTTAAGTATTTTTCCTCATTTTCTGTTAACGGTGGTGAGAAAGTTGCTGGATCGATTTTGACTTTGCATTTGCCACATCTGCCGTCTCCATAACATATGCTTATCAGATCTACGCCCGTTTGTCTTACCGCTTCTAAAATCGTGAGATTTGCATTGACTTTCACGTGCTTTCCGTCGGGCAGAAAGATTATCTCATTTTCGGGCATGTAGTTCTTTCCTAAATTGCATTATTAAGAATCTTTCAGAAATTTTTTATGGTTCCAGAGATGGGAGAGTAGCTCGGATCCTCACAGCACTTCACTGTTAAGAGAATTAAATCCTTTAGGACCGCAGAAATGTCACGTTGTCGTGCGAGGTATAAATGGAGCTGGTATTCAGCCTCTGTAAAAGGGGCTTTAGCAATATCCATATCATCGAATACTGAAAGAAGTATCGGGTTTAAGAACGGAGTTTCGATGAATCTTTCCTTTTTAAATATATCTCTTAATAGAAGTAACATATTTTGAACGGCTTCAAATAAGAAAGTATGTAATTTATTCTTTTTTATATTGCCAAGATAGAACTCGGTAAATTTAGGGTTTTCTTTCATCATTTCACGGAAAGGTATTGTTTCAACGTTGAAAGCCCCAAAGAGCCCATGTGTAATAGCGGATTCACGATTGATTAGGAGCGATTGCGACCCTGCATCGGGAACAGATTTCATCTCGCTTGCAGATAGAGCAAGGGCTTCAATGATAAGAGAGATGCCAATGGCTCTAGCAATAGAAAGTTGCGTATCACAAATACGTAATTCAATTGTACTTAACTCTGTAAATGGGATAAGATCTTGAAAGCGAGCCTCTTCAAGTGAAGATTTTCTGATTATATCTAAGAAATAACTAGGAGTTTGGTGGGAAGGAAGATAAGGAATATAATAATTTGGGTCAGTTTGACTAAACATAGAAACATCATTTTGAAGACGATTGGAGCGAACACATCCAGGACAGGCATATTGTCTATCTGTAACTTTGACTTCACCTGTCGGTGCTCCATTAATAAAGGGAGAATTTGCACTTAAAGCAATAATATGAGGAAGAAAATTACGGATCATGTTATAGACATTTATTTTTTCTTTATCATTCTTAAAATTCCCAATTTGATAGTAGGTCCCACAACTTAATCCTGCTCCGATTTGCTGTATCGGATTCAATCCGGTAGAAATAAGAAATACGTCTTTCGGCAAGACCTGTTCTGCAATTGAAATAAGTTTTTGGCACCACCATACTAATTCATCAAGCAGATTGCAGTGAGGAGTCATAACTACAAGAATTGAAGGTGGGATGCGCTTAAGAAGGTCAATCTCCATAGCTTTCTTTCGATTGCTATAATTTAAGGATAAAACACTCCCTTTATTCGCCTTTTGGGTAGCATATGGCTCGCCGGTAATTCTTTCTTTTATCGATGGAGGAAAAGTAGGGGTATCTAAATCTTTTAAAAATAGTTCAGTCGCATCTTCCACCATCTTTTGCACATGTGGAATTATTTCTTGTTCACTCAAGAATAATCCATTTTTGGTGAGCATTTGAAGCTCTATTTCGATGCTCATCGAATAAGGTAAATCAATGGGTTTCTTGGAAATTTGCCAACTACTCATTCTTTCCACTCCATAGTTTAGAACCCGTGAAAATTAATTCAATAAATTTATTACGGAAGTGATTCCATTAATTTTACATATCTTAATTTTATATTTAAAATGAAGGGACTTACATGAAAATTTCCGTTCCAGTTATTATTTTGAATTATAAGACGTATAAGGAAGTAACAGGGCAATTCGGAATGAAATTATCAGCGATTGCTGAAAAGTTATCTAAAAAATATGGAATTAGCGTTGTTGTAGCTCCTCAGTTTGTTGATATTGCAGCGACAGCGGCGAAATTCAAAATCCCAGTATTTGCCCAGCACGTAGATCCTATCTCACCCGGACCCAATACAGGTCAGGTTTTACCAGAAAGCATATTAGCTGTAGGCGGGGTGGGCACGCTGTTAAACCATGCGGAAAGAAAACTCCCCTACGAAATTCTAGAAAAAACCGTGACTCTAATTAAGAAATTGGACTTCAAAATATGCATTTGCGCGGAAAATTTAGAAGTGGCAAGCAAAACGGCGAAACTCAATCCAGATTATGTGGCGTTTGAATTACCCGAACTCATCGGTACCGGAAAGTCCATCTCCACAACAGAACCTGCGCTTGTGCAATCTAGTGTAAAAAAGGTACTGGATGCAAATCCGAAGGTGATTCCACTTTGTGGGGCAGGTATTTCAAATGGAAATGATGTTTATGCGGCCTTAAAACTTGGGACGCAAGGTGTTCTATTAGCTTCCGCATTCACAAAAGCTAAAGACCCTGAAGCCGTGTTACGCGAATTATTGGAAGGCGTCAAAAGATATCTGGACGAACAGTAAGGCATTGGTCGAACTCAGAACATGAAAGTCAAACCTCGATGCGGCGTTTGCTTTATTCAACGCACTTTCAAAGAGATTCAGCTTTCCACCAATGATCCTTCACGGCAATTTGAGATTTTAAAAGCCGTAATCGATTTATTTTCAAAAGATTTTGATGAGAATGCGATCGCGGCAGTTTTAGGAACAAAACGCGATCGTCTTATTCATCAATTGACGAATTGTGCCGATCCCTACAAGGACCTTAAGATAAAATCGAATCAATTTGCTAAAAAACTTGCACTGAATCTAGAACCCATATTTAAGTCCAAGCGTGACCCCTATAACCGGTTCAGATTTGCGCTCCTTGTCGCAATCGTAGGCAATATTTTGGAATTTGATATCTTGGAACATTCCGTCGATTTAGAGAATCCTAGCTACCTTCAGGATCTACTTACGAAAGCGGAGGAGGATCTGGCCATTGATGATATTAAGCAGATTTATCATGTAGTTCAAACTGAAAAAGAAGTGCTATACCTCATTGATAATGCGGGAGAAATTATTTTTGATAAATTTCTTATTCTGGAACTGTTAAGCCTCGGAATAAAGGTAATAGCAGTTGTTAAAGAATACCCCGTGCTGAATGATGCGACGATGGAAGACGCGGAGTATGCGGGGCTTGTGGCACTCAGCAAAGAGGATCCAAGGTTTTCCCTCATCACAACTGGGACGGATCACGTTGGATTAATTATTGATGAAATTTCTGATAAGTTTCGGACAGTTTTTAGAAATTCAAAAATAATCATCGCCAAGGGCATGGGATATTACGAAACACTCACGGAATTACCGATCAATAAACCGATTATATATCTTTTCCGAACGAAATGTTCTGCTGTGGCTGAAGATGCGGGCGTTACTATCGGTAAAAACGTTGCTATGCTCCGTTTAAAATGAAACCCTCACTCCAAACAATATTTAAATATAATGCAGCCTATATTCAATTTAAGAAAAGAACACAAAAGCTGGAGATTCATATTAACACAAGAAAACCTCTCATTACGGAAAAAAGGTGGAAATTTAGACATTTGACGCAAGCTCAGGAGACTTACATTTATCCTCATTACCACTGCGCGAAATGCGATGCAATCATCGAAAAAGGAACTGAATATAGTAAAAAACTCTTGGGACAGAGAGGCTATCCAGGATGGGACTACTTTTGCTCTAAGCAATGTGGCGAAGTACTGAAAAAAGAGGAGAAATCCAAGAACCGCAATAAATATTGGACGATACTTATCATAGCGGCTTACATTGTTGTCATGATCGTTATTTTCGTAGTAATTGCCTAGTTACAAATTTCGTCTCTAAAAATTATTAATTTTCTGATAATTTCTACTTATATTTAATTTGGGCAAATTGAAAAGGAGAATTTGAGAATGGCGGGCCCACAGGGATTTGAACCCCAGATTTGCCCCAATTATAGATAGTAATTGTCTCAGGCTCTCTCCATTTTCGAATTCCGGAGGCCTGCGCGCTATCCAGGCTGCGCCATGGGCCCAGAAAGTTTTTCTCAAACAATCAAACCCAATAATTTAGGGAATGCTTATAACAATTACTATTGGGTTCTTATTAATTTTTATTTGCAAAAAGAAGAAAGGTCAAAAAATTTAAATAAGACATGCATTTTTTAAATCTATAATTCTAATGCGAGATGAAACCCGTTGACAAAAGTGAATATTGATTGGGATAAGTTGGGATTCGCATATATTCCCACGAAGACGATGTACATGACAACAAAAGAAGGCGATAAGCCTTGGGAAGAAGGAAAATTAGTACCCTTCGGTCCTATTCAGATCAACCCGTGTGCTGGGGTCCTAAATTATGGGCAAGGCGTCTTCGAGGGCATGAAAGCTCAACGAACGAAGAAGAATGAAATTCTCTTATTTCGTCCGCTGGATAATGGTAAACGCATGGAAGAAAGCTCTAGTCGCATGACTATGCCCCCCTATGATGCCCAGAAGTATGTCTTTTGGATCAAAAAGGTCGTTGCAGCCAATGAAGAATATATTCCACCTTATGGAAAAGGCAGTCTTTACATCCGCCCTATTCTTTTCGGTTCAGGCCCGGTTTTAGGCGTTGCGCCGGCACCGTCATACACTTTCATTATCTTTGTCGTCCCAGTCGGTCCCTATTTCAAAGAAGGATTTAAACCAATCAAACTAGAAATTACGAAACAATACCATCGTGCCGCTACGAAAGGAACCGGGAATGTGAAAACCGTTTGTAATTACGCCGGGACTATAAAACCCGCGATCGAAACTCATGAGCGGGGATTTGATCAACTGATCTACCTGGATGCCATGCATGAGAAATATATTGAGGAGGTGGGCACTGCTAACTTCTTCTGCGTCCTCAATGAAGAATTGGTAACCCCGAAACTCGGATCCATTCTCCCAGGAATAACGCGCGCCTCCATTATGACACTTGCCAAAGATAAATTGGAAATGAACGTGATTGAGCGTGATATTGCATATGAAGAAGTTTTCAATGCCTCCGAAGTCTTCTGCACTGGTACTGCAGCCGTTGTGACTCCTATCGGATCGATTAATTTCGAAGGTAAAGAGCACGTCTTCAATAATTTCAAGGTCGGTAAAGTTACCCAAGACCTCTATGACCTCCTCACCGGCATTCAACTTGGCGATAAACCCGATCCCTATAACTGGGTAGTCAAAGTCAAATAAGTCTCTAAGTTCCATGCGCACGGCTCTTAAGACTGCAAAAACAATTAATTTTTCTTGATAAATATCTTTATTTAGAATGATAATGAGCTAGTATTAAAGAATCTTTAGAATCGCTGTATAAGAATCTGACACTATAAAATTACATGACCCACTGATATCGAGTTGCATTGATGATTGCATTTTAAAGAAATACCGTGTGGGGCCTGTAGTCTAGACAGGATATGACACTGGCCTGCGGAGCCAGAGATCTCGAGTTCGAATCTCGACAGGCCCGCTTTTTTTTTATATGCTTTGATAGCCCTAAAATTTTTGTTAAAAAAACCTTTCAGCGTCTCGAAAAAAACTTTTGACCGTCTCGAAAAACTTTTTTCCGTCACTTTCGTTAATCTGCCCCCTTTAACTAAAACAATTTACAAAAGAAAGAGTTATTGCGATAGGAACAAAGAACTATCAACATTTTGCAATATTCTTTCTTATATGCGCTCGTATTTCATCAGTAGAATAATTTAATAAATTATCGAGTTTTTTTTCTGGATTACTTTCGATTAAAATTTCAAGTTCTTGCTGATTTTTACTTGGGGCAGGCATTTGATAAGCGAGGTATCCTATTCCTAGTTTTTCAAAAACCCATTTAGATTGGTGTATTAATGGAATAATTTTTTCCCGTTCAATCCAAAAATCAAACAGATGAATGGTGAAGAGATAATCAAAAATCCCGCCATAGATCAATAATTCTATCATTCTCTGACTATTTTCAATTATTTCACGCATTAGACCTGGAGCGCCATAGTAGCCATAGCTACTTGTGGAATAATAGGTGAAATTTAATGCGAATAATATGTCTTCAGACGCCACGCCGAAAATCCCTTGATGGGTAAGGAAATAAGTGTCAATTTTTTCAATTTCATTGTGAATCTTTAAAAGGCGCTCTTGGAAAACATTCCAATCAAAAGAATCAAGTCTCATAGTACAAATTCTTTTGGATTTCAGTTCGGGAATAAGCCAATCCTTATAAAAATCATATTGCGCCCGTTTCATTCTTGAAATGGAATCCTTTATGAACTCATCTAATGTCTGAGAATTCGGGGTCTTGAGATCAGGCGGATTCGCCTGAGGGAGGGTGGCTTCAACTTAGGAAACGGTATGATTTTTCCAAAACCTTTACAATTATTTTCCATCTTGATAATCACTCACTATTTCTTTTAAAATCTCTATCCATTTCTCAATAGAAACATTTGGTACCTGTTTCTCTGTGGGGATGCCTGGTCTGATTTTATTGGTAATTAGCCCCTCCGATGCCGTCATTTTATTGTTACTTAATTTAAACCAAGAAATTTTTTCGGCATCAGTTATAATATAGTACGGTGCATCAAGAGCTGTAGCGTATTTTTTTGCTTGCTCAACCGTTCTATTATTGCTAGCTGGGTTTCTATTCATTTTTCCTCTCTTCACTTCGATAACAATAAAGGGTTTTTGAGGTTCAATTGAATTAGTTTTGAAGAATATAACTAAATCTGCTCTTTCGTTTTTGATGTTATATTCGGGAATAACATCACAGAATTCTATCCCTCGATATTCAAGATTTTCGAGAATCCTGTTCTTTAGAATCCTGTACAATTCAAAATGTGCTATATCTTCTTTCCATTTTGGCATTTAATAACACTTTTTTTACTCATAAGAATAAAATTTGAAAAAAAAGGTATTATTCATAACTGAAAGGCGAAAAGAATCCTCATTTTACCTTTCAATTAGCAAGATGCCTCTTTTTCAATTTTTCCCAATCTTCTTTGCCGTTTTTAACTAATTCCCGATCGGTCCAAAATGTTTTTAACATCCGTAAATGTTCCGCTGCGTCCTCAATAATCACTAAATATATAGGAAAGTCTAACTTAGATAAATTGATTTTCACTTTCTTTTTGGGTAAAGATGTATCCTTATCCAATCCTTTGTCTTCATACTCTGAAAATGATTTCATTAACTCCAAAATCTCTTTTTTGAGATCCTCTGGTGAGTAATCGATGTTGCGTTCTCGAATCCGTTGTATTATTCGCCAAGCTCTATCCTCAATATGAAAGATATCCCTTTTGTATTCAAAACAGGCAGTAATCCACATTAAAGGTCATCGTCTTCCGACAATAATGGAGCCTTGATAATTAAGACCTTTATCCAAAAGTATCTTAAACTCATAGATTTTTACGTCATCTTTCGGATCCTTCGCTAACCGCGATTTTTTGTGTAGATTTAGAATACAATTAGTGAAAATAATTCTACCAAAAATTTTTCCCAGTATAGGAATATCGTGAAAAGCTTCGATGCGCTTACATCTGATATACATCGTGTTCCCAGTGGTTTCTTCAATCTCAAAATCGGGATCATCTTCCAATAAAAATTCGAGTTCTTCCCACAGACGCTCAACCCTATTATCGTAACTTAACCTTCTTGAAATATCAAACATTTTTGTGTAGAATTCGAACCAAGATGTAATGACAATTTTTTCGTTATATTCATATTTTTTCCCCCTCCCGAATTCAAATTCTTCATATTTCATTTCAGATGGCTGCTCTATCTTGATCATAAAAATCACTCTTTATTTATTTTTACTTCAAATTCTTCAATTCTCTTTAAAGTCTGATTTAATTTATCTTCAAATTCTTTGAGAGTATTAAATAATTGAGAAAATCGTTCTTGTGTGAGGTGAATTTTCATTAATTCATATTTAGATTCTTTCAAATTGAATAATCTGAGTGTTAAATATGAACTTGGTATAAAAGTGGTTTTGTCTTTGGTGTCAATCGTTTTCAATTCAAAAGAATAATCAATATCAGCAATTGTATAACCCCATCCCATTTGAGCTTCAAATAAGAAGCTTAGAATCGTTTTTCTTTTTAAAAGTTCACTTTCAAGAAAAGATAACTTCTCTATTTCTTCTTCTGAAAATTCTCTCTCTCTGGTTTTTCCCGTGCTATGTCTCTGGTAATTATAAGTATTTTTCAAGAAACCCAAGCAATACATTGTAAAACTAGAGAGTATCCTTATAAATTGTGAATCATCAACATCAAATTTTTCTAGAATATCCTGTGCTGGTTTATCTCTCACTCCTATTTTAACATCCCGCATAGAAAATTCAATGGTGATGCTACCGCTTATAATATAATCTTCAATTATTTTAAGTATTAATATAATTTGTCTTCTATCAAACTTTTTTATCATATCACAAATGTCTGTAGCTTTCATACTTTCCTCTAATTCTTCTTCTTTCTTTACTGGAATGATGCTTCACCTTTAGAAATGGTCCGTTTTTTTGTAAATTCTTTTTGTCGCATTTTTAAGTACTATTAATAATATTTAAGTAACTTACTTACTGAAATTAATTACAAATATTATCCTAATAATAGAACGCAAAATAAATTAATATTATTTTTTAATAATTTGAGTAAGCTAATTATATTTTGTTAAACCATTATTTGACCTTTTTGGCTTTAATTCACAATCACCAGGCATTCTAATTGCTGTTCTAAGTAAAATTGAGACATTTCTGGCGTTCGAAATCCAAATTTACTTCTAACCACATCTTTGATTTTTCTCATAGAGGGTTCTGGTCCAGATCTGACCTTTTTAATAACTTCATTTGGAACTGGTTTGGGAAATACCTGCGTGAAATTGAAAATCTCCTGTACATTCTTTTTTAGCGTCTTTACGGCGGCTTGTAACGGATTACCAGCCTCCTCCCATAATTCAATGTCTGTGATTATCGACTTGGTTAAAGTTTCGGGAGGGACATGATAAATATCTGAAATGCG
>Ga0315285_10007853_pt1 | contig 10957 bp, 6 predicted proteins | sample YL17G09_36_MG_FD_203698 | JGI IMG/M metagenome (GOLD analysis project Ga0315285, IMG submission 203698) | Sediment microbial communities from Yellowstone Lake, YNP, Wyoming, USA - YL17G09_36 | ecosystem: Environmental > Aquatic > Freshwater > Lake > Sediment | place: USA: Wyoming | collected... | reverse complement strand
AGACAATTCAGGCAGATAGCCAACTTACATGGGCACATAATAAGCAAAGACATAGCCTACAAGTTTACATAGCACGCTCATTATGGAAAAAGCCAAGTACAGGTTTCTGTCAAGTCAATACTAAGCAGGCAAGTCGGTGTGTGAGACGCTATTGAGTGGCAATGATAGACCCAAAGGCATGATATTTTGCGGTCGTGATGGAAAATGGAAGGAGCAGCTTGAGAAACGGCTGCAAACAGACGAAAGAGTGACGCTCACGGCCCTCGGAGACGTCAGGTATGACGTAATGAGACATGTAGAGCGAATAAAGGATGTGAAGATAGTCAAGCTTGAAACAAGGTACATGAAATCAAGAGAAAAGGGTCTAGGATTGAAAGTCACTGTCCAGAAGCTCAGCACGCACGCTTGTTCCTAAACTCGCCTTTTTCAAGTGCGATGGAGTTGGGTCGTGCCTTCCGAACGTAGCTTCTCGTATCCCAAGGCACATCACCATCCATAGACCAAGCAAAACCAGAAGCATAAGATACTTCGCAAACTAACTTAGGAACAAGCACGCGCGCTAATCCATCGAGGATAGAAAACAAGAATAGAAGATTGATCCGAAAGGTGTAAATTCTGGTTGTGCCATTTATTTCAATTGTGCAGTTGTCTCTTTCTGTTAGACAATGAAGCATTGTAATTGAAAAAAAGTAGAAGGGAGAGTAATGGAATGAAAACAAAGGTAATTCTCAGTACAGCAACGGTGCTGCTTCTGTTAGGAATCTTGTGCGTAATGCCTGTGCTTTCACAACTGCCAACAGGAATGGTTTCTTATTGGAAGTTTGATGAAGGCAGTGGAAGTGCTGCATCTGATTCTGTTGATGCACATCATGGAACAATCTATGGAGCAACTTGGACAACGGGAATCGTGGGGGGCGCGTTGGCATTTGATGGTGTTGATGATTATGTTGATTTAGGGAATGTGTGGTCTGTAGGAACCTCACCATTAACAATAGCTCTCTGGTTCAAGAATACGGTTGGTGCAACTGGCTGGCCACTCCTTATCGGAGCAGCTGATCTGCATGGCGCGGGCGATTTGCAACTCCAAGCCCTTACAAATATGTTAAGAGTACAGGGCCAAGAAATGCCTTGGTTCATCGATTGGCCACCAGGTGGTTTCACCGAACCTGTAAATACGTTTGATGACCAATGGCACTTTGTCACTCTGATACGAGATACTACTGCATTGAAATATTCGCTCTATTGGGACGGCAATCTCCTTGCTGAAAAAAGTTTTACAGCCCCCTTATACAATTTTGAATTTGTAAGATGGGAAGTCGGAACGTGGACGTCGCCTCCGGGCCCGCAGGGGGAAGCATTTGGTGGCATAATCGACGAAGTTGCGATCTACAATCGAGCCTTGACTGCTGAAGAAATCCATCAACATTATCAGAATGGTCTAAATGGGTTGGGTTACTTTTCAGACCCAATAATGTCAACGCAAGAGTTGATTGAAACCATCAAGACATGGAACCTACCGAAAGGCACAGAGAACAGTCTTGCATCAAAACTTCAGAATGCCATTCAATCCTTAGACAATGGGCAGCAGAACGCGGCAATAAACAAGTTGAATGCTTTCATCAACGAAGTCCAAGCTCAAAGAGGCAAGAAATTAACCAACGGACAAGCAGACACGCTAACATCAGAAGCACAAAGAATCATAAACACTATACAGGGATAAACTCGTTATCCATCCTTTTTCTTAACATCTAGAGTGCGCGAGTTACAAGGAGAAGGTCACGGTTCACTTTCTCCAAACTACCATGCTCTCGGCATTTTAGCGCGCATGCGTGTTCCTAAATTCCCTTTTTCAAGTGTGATAGAGTTGGGTCGCGCCTTCCAGACGATGCTTCCCGTATCCCAAGGCACACAGTCATGCGCAGACGAAGCAAAACCAGAAGCACAAGCCACCTCGCAAACGAATTTAGGAACAGGCATACGCGCTAGGAAGCTAGAAAGAGTCAGGTTTCGGGACGCGCGAACTCTATCTCGGATGGATCTACTGCTTGAGCAGTATACTCCCTGAGTGAAACTCATAAGAGAACAGTCATCCTCAAATGCGAGCTAACACTATATGTCCAGGTTCGCTCCGTTTAATCTCAACCAGTTCTTTCTTTCGATATAGTTGGGCATTACGGATTCTACGATTTCCCAGAAGTGTGGGCCATGGTTTTCTTTTTTTAGGTGCGCAAGTTCATGAACGACTATGTAATCGATGACTGATATCGGTGCAAGCATGACTTTCCAGTGGAAGTTGAGTCCTGTTTTGCTTCTTGATGCCCATCTCCTCTTTAATTCCATGATTCTCACGGTTTTTGGTTCGACGCCAATTCTTTTCTTGAAGTAGTCTACTCTTTCCGTTAGGTGGTTTCTTCCTTTTTCTTTATAGAATCTGATGAAGTGCTGTCTCGCTTTGTGTGTCTGGCTTTTGTCAAGCATGAAGAATCCTTGTGTCAGGGAGAGTGGCGGCTTAAGGCCCTTTTCTATTTTTAGTCTGTAGCTCTTTCCCATGTAGAGATAGCCTTCACCATTCACAAAGCGTCTGTCAGCTTTTGTCTTATTGAGTTCTTCCAGCTCAGCAATCCCTCTGTATATCCACGGCCTCTTCATGTCGACGATATTGCTGATCTTATCCAGCTCCAAGTCTCTTGGAGCTCTTACGGTTACACGCCCATCAGGCTCTACATAGATGCTGATGGTTTTTCTGTTGGTTTGAGTCAGTGAATATTCAATGTCTTTGCACGTGCAGATCAATCTAGAATCTCCTCCTTTCTGTTCCTTGCAAGCTTCATAAAATCAGTAACTATTCGCTCCTTGTTGCCAGTGAGCTCTGGGATGCTGGAATACAATAAAATGTCATCAATCAATGCCCTCAGGTGCTTTTCCTTGTAGGCATTGCCCCAGAATCCAACTTTGCTTATTTCCAGTGCGATAACATCAACAATGTTTATTATGATCTTTTTGATCTGCTCTTCAACGGTTTTTGGGAGTTTCTCATCCTTGAATGCTATGTCTTTGAGCATGTCGAAGAACGGAGCATGCTTATTGGGATCGAGGCCACTTTCTTCTGCTTTTCTTCCTTCTCTGATTTCTTTTCTAAGTTGTTTGAGGTATCTTACTTGCTCATCCCAATTATCCTTGTATCGCTTGAGGATTTCCTCTAATTTCTCGCTTATTCTTCTGTAATACACGGGGTCAGTGTTAAGACGAACTTTGCAATGCTTTCTTATGGCATGCTCCATTGCTGAAGCTTGTGAGCGTGGTGTCCTATTCTTGTTGACTTCACGTTCAAACTCGTCTGCCGTTATGTCCAGAGGTTTGATTTTGGTGTTGATGCCTACTGTTATCAAATAGTCATCTATGAGTTTGCGGACTTTTCTTCCTGCTCCCAAAATATTAATCGAATCGTCTCTGAATCTGCTTTGAGCCCTGGCATGTATGTGCCCGAAAGCTTTTAGCGCAGGAATGTATGCTCGACCTGCAGGTTTCGAGCATAGAACATCCATACTTTTCAGGAAGAGTCTAAACTTCACAGCGAAGTCTGCTCTTATTCTTATGTCTTCAAGAATATCAAGGCATTTCTCAAGAACCAATAGCTGGTCGGAAACGCTTCTTATTCTGTAATTGACATAATCCTCTATTTCCTCTACTTTGTTGTCCCTAAACAATTTCACAAGCTGCTCGTATCTATACTTGAGAAGCGGCAATTCTGTGCTGACGTCTGTAAACACATCATCCAATTGAAGGTCGTGCTCTGAATAAGCGTCGAGAGCCTCTTTGAGATGGTTGGTTATTCCGTAATAGTCGACTACATAGCCATAGTCTTTTCCTTTTGTGACTCTGTTGACTCTCGCGATTGCCTGGAGAAGGGTGTGGTCTGCCATTCTTTTGTCTACATACATTACTTGTTCTGTGGGAGCGTCAAATCCCGTTAGAAGCATATCTTTGACAATGAGGAACGCGATGCTTGTGTCTGGTTTCTCAAGATCAAATTTGCTTTTGTAGTTCTTGTTATCATCGCCAAGCTTCAGCTCCGCTTCTTTGGCCAGCCTTATTAGTTGAGGGTCGTCGTTATTCATCCATGTTATTCTTGCAACAGAAGTTATGAATTTCATTCTTTTGATTCTATCTGGGTCAGCATTCGGCTGTTTTTCATATTCGGCAATGTATTCCTTGACGGCTTTGGCGATGTATTCCTTGTATCTGACCGCAGCTGCTCTGCTGCTTGCTACTACCTGCGCCTTGAATCCGTTATCGAAGATGTTTTCAAAATAGTGTCTCACCAAGTCTTTGGAGATTGCTTCTATTCTCTTTGGTGCTTGTAAAACATCGCCTTTTGTCCCGTATTTCTGCTTTATCGCTATTAATTCCGCTTTTGTCTTGCCTTCAAACATGTCCTCAAATTCTATGTCCATTCTTTGCTTGTTCTTGATTTTTGACCTAACTGTCTTTCCTTCATATTTTATTCCGAGTGTGGCGCCATCATCGATGGATTCTCTCATTCCATACTTGTCTATGTATCCTCCAAATCTTTCGTAGGTTCTCTTTTTGACTTTCTTGGTGATTAGAGGTGTTCCTGTAAATGCTATTCGTGAGCTGTTTGGAAGCGAAAACACAATATTGTCTCCGAAAACTCCGCTTTGTGTTCTATGTGCTTCATCAACCAACACAAGAATGTCTTCAGACTTGTTAAGAACAGGGAATTCCTCATAGTTTGGAAGCTCATCCTCGATGCTTCTGTTTCTTGCTCTCTTGAGGAACTTTTGAGCCATAACCATTACAAGGTTGCTCGTGTCTGTTTTGAGCTCCTCAGCAAGTTCCTCGGTGTTCTCGACCACATAAGGTTTCTCGGCAATTCCTGCTGTTCCAGATAACTGTTTTTGAAGGTCTATTCTGTCTGTGACAATGACAACTTTGAGCCTTTTTGTCTTCTCTATTCTTCTTATTTTTCGTATCAAAAACACCATTGAGAGCGATTTTCCTGAGCCCTGAGTGTGCCAGACAATGCCGGACCTTTGTTCTGGCTTTTCTTTTGTCAGAAGCAGGTTGACAATTTTGTTGACTGCTCTGAATTGATGATATCTTCCAACTAACTTGACCCTCCCCTTTTCTGTATCCTGAAACACAGTAAAGTTTCTTATCAGGTCAAGAAGGCTCTCTTTGGTCAGAGCTCCCAGTATGAGTTTTTCCTGTGAGTTTAATTTGGGATCAAGCTCTCTTGGGTAAGTGTCTTTCCATTCAAGATAATGGTCATATTCCGCCGTTATCGTTGCAGCTCTTGCTTCGTCACGTGTCGTTGAAATCATGAGCTGATTATACCAGAAGAGTCTCTCGTTGCCTTCTTTTTCTCTTACATCTTCACGAGTGTTCGAGTATCTTTTGAGCTGAGTTATTCCTTCTTCCATTGCTTCAACGTCAACAGCTGTAGGATACTTGCACTCAACGATTACCAAAGGAATACCATTTATGAAGAGGACAATATCTGGAACTATGTAATCTCTCAGTGTTCCAGGCGTATTAACTCTGAATTGATTCGTTGCCAAGAAATCGTTCTCTTCGGGATTATCGAAATCTATGATTTTGATGCTTCTACTCTTTTCTTGAGGATTCTTGGTATTTCTGTATGCGGGAGGTTCAAGAAGCATAGATAAGAAGTCTTCATTCGCTTGAACGAGTCCTTTTCTTAGGCCAACTCTTTTGATTTCTTGAATGGCCTCTTCTATTTGTTCATCCTCAAGCCAATCATTGAGCCTTTTCAAAGCAGCTCTTAATCTCTCCTCTATGATGATCTCATCGAAATTCGTTCTTAAAGTGAACTTTGGCACAAACTTGTTCGTATCATCTGATGAGAGAATGATGTCCCAGCCAAGACCCTTCAAATGATCCATGAAAGGCTTTTCCACATAATGAAATTCAACGCTCATCCTAAGCAGCCACCCTAACTCTTCCAGTCAATAAATCCTGCATCAGCCCTTTCTTGATTTTGGTGAGTTTATCCAGATAATTTTGTTCCGATTGGATTCTATTCTCAATACTTCCGAGAATTTGGGCGATTCTTTCTTGTTCATTTAGGTCTTCTGGGTAAATCATGGGCATGTTCAAAAAATCGGCATGTTTGAGGTCAGGGATTGTAGTCAAACCGGCCAAAGAAGTCATCAGGTTCCGAATTTCCGGTCTCTGCAGATAGTATACTAAATACTTCTTGATGGCCTTGCTTTTATTGTACTTCACAATGAAGAAATTGTTGTGAAATACTCCTGAATACCCTGTTATGACCTGCCCTGTATTCCCAGTTCTGGTCATCAAAACATCCTCCTCAGAACATATAACTGATTTTGGAGGGTTCTCAATAAATTCCGCTGATTTTACCTTATCTTCAGCGTTCAAATACTGAATTGTAATGTACACGTAACGATTTCTACCAGGTCGAGTCTTTCTTTCAGTGATAGCGATTTGAAGGCCTTGAGATACGTCACATATGTATCTCATGAGACCTTCTCTCCAATGAGCCGGCATTTTTCCAAATAGAGAATGTTCTTTTGTTTGACTATACTGAACTCCTTGCTCATCAACGCCGTTTGTAAATAGGTCGTGCATTAATCCCTGCTTTATCTTCTCGTGCTTTTCAATAAGTTCCTTCGTCTTGTCAATCGCATTGTCAACGCCCTGAAGAATCGAAGTGATTTTTCTCTGCTCGAAAAGAGACATCGGTATTAATAAACAAAAATCCCTGACTATATGGGCATTCAGATTGCTTTGGGTTGTTTGAAAAGTGTAATTACTAATAAACTGTTTAAACCATGACAAGACATAGAAGAAGAATTCCGTGTCAATTTTCCCTGAGTTAGGAATGATACATAAGATTGCTTGGTTTGTTGCTACCTCTACTTTATTGATAGCAACTTCACCAAAAGTAGCATACATAGTATAGAGGATGCTCTCTCTGGGCACAATCCACGTGCTGCATGACTCTACGGCAGCTTCGGTTATGTGTTTCTTGGCGTCCCTTATGTATTTCCCACTCGACGTAATGTCTTCAATAACAACGAAGGGTATTGTTCCTTTGTAATATTCTTCATTTGTTGATATCGGTGTTCCACCGGAGCGGGATTTAATTGACAAATCTAAAACAGTTACTCTTTCCCACCCCTCAGGAACCTCATCGCTCATAGCCGAGTTCCTCCAGATACTTGTCTAATTCCTTGGCATAAGTTTCTCTTTGTCTCTCAATTGTCCTAACTTCCACGCTATACTTGTCCCACAAGTTTTCGAAGTAAGCGATGATTTTCTGCTTTTGTGTAGTTAGATAACTGTTGAGAATCTCTGAGGAAGAGTCTTCAAGCTTCTTCATCATCATCCTCTCAGCTTCAGCTTCGGACATGGTACCAATTGCTTTTCTCACTCTTTCAACCAGTTGCTCATTCTTCTCTTTGATCTCTTTCCGAATCCGCTTAAGCGCATTCTGCTTGCCCATTATTTTCGTGAACTCGGTCTCTTTATCAAAAAGCGATTTCCGTAACTCAGCTACATGATTGAGTTGAGTTATCTTATTTGCTTGTCTAATCTCGGTTTTGATTCCCTCGATTTCACTTTTCAAAACCTTGTCTCTGGATTCTGCTTCTCCTTCTTCATTTTCAAGCTCTTCTGCCCGAGTTTCTTCTTCAACCTCAGCAGAAAGTTCTCTCTCTTTTCCCTCCAGAGTCTCTATTTCGCTTATTTCCTTCTCAAAGGCGTCCTTGAAGAAATACTTGGCTTTTTCAAGGGTTGTTTCTACGGCCTTATTATCGTTGTCTGCAAAATCAAAGTTTGATATAAGCGATTGGGTCCAACCCGATTCCTTGATTGTTCTTAACTCGAACTTATTATCGTTCCACCAATTGATGAACAGACCTCTTATCTGGAATTCATCCAACACGCCGTTGTCTTTGAGTGCTTCCTGGATAGACTCGAAGCCTTGATCAAGGAGTTCATGAACTGGTGTGCTCTCCCTTAGCATTCTTATTTCCTTAGCATATTCTCTGAACCAGCCCAGAATGAGTCTTGATCGCCCAGCGTCTGTTTCTACGAACTCCTTTGACTTTTCAAGGATTTCCTTTATTTCTTCTCTTGCTTTTACTTCCTTGAATTCGAAGTAGTCTTGGTTCTTCTCTTTGAACATAAGCTCCTTTGGGACGCTATACTTCTTTAGCAAGTCTTCATTCCATTCTTTCTTTGGAATCCCTCCTTGAATGTGTGCCTTCACATCCTGAGGCTCCGGCTCTGGAGAATTGTCAACATATCTCCTTATGTTGAAGTTATAGTCCTCTTCTTCTATAGTCTTAACATCGACAAGTTTTGAATATCTCGGCAGTTCGATCTTATTCTTGAACACATAACTTATTTTTTCGATATCTTCAGGCCTTAGCGAGTTCTGGTTTTTGCCTTCCTTGTATTCTTTGTCTGCGTTTATGAAGAGTATCTTTTCCTTGTCATCCTTTCTGTTTCTGTTAATCACAAGCACGCATGCAGGAATCCCCGTTCCATAGAACAAGTTGGGGGGCAGACCGATAATGGCTTCAAAAAATCTTGCTCCTACAATCCCTTTTCGGATATTCTTTTCAGCACCGCCTCTGAAAAGAACACCATGCGGCATAATAACTGCCATCTTGCCCCTCCTACCAAGAGAGGCGATCATGTGCTGCACAAACATCAGATCAGCCTTTTTCCCAGATTCAGGGCACCAACCGAAAACAAACCTATCCTTGAAACGCATGTTAGTAGTCGAATAGTTCTGAGAGAAAGGAGGATTAGCAATGACCCTATCAAACGTCATCAACTTGCCATCCTTATCGACATGCTGCGGATCAACAAGCGTGTCTTCAGGTCTTATATCGGCATCAATTATCCCATGCAAAATCATGTTCATCTTACACATTGCCCAAGTAGTGCCGTTGTTCTCCTGGCCAAACAATGCGACATTGTTAGGATCGCCCCCTTGTTCCTCTACAAGCTGTCTTGATTGTATGAGCATACCACCTGAACCAACTGTCGGGTCATAGATCGTCATTCCCTCTTGTGGTTCAAGTACTTGGACAAGCAAGCGGACAACAGGGTGAGGAGTGTAGAATTCCCCGCCTTTCTTCCCTGCAGAGTCTGCAAAATACTTGATCAAGTATTCGTAAGCAGCACCTAAGACGTCAGCGAATTCAAAGTCCTCATTTCGCATTCTATGCCTATTGAAATGATTGGTGAGCTCGACAAGCTTAGCATCAGATAGTTTGCTCTTTCCTTTTTTGACCGTGAAATCAATTGGCCCCAGAACCCCCTCCAATAGCTCGATGTTCACTCTTTCGATTGCTTCTAGAGCTTTGTTTAGTTCGCTACCAACATTCGTTTTAATGTGCTTGATGTTATCCCAGCGAGATTCTTTAGGAACGAAAAAAGTGTATTTGTCAGGGTTCTCAAGTTCTTTCTCAATTATCTCAGGCGTTAACCCTTGTTCTTGATACCTATCTTGAAGTCTTTCCCGCTCTTCCTCAAACGTATCTGAAAGTCTTTTCAAAAAAAGCATACCAAAGATGAATTCCTTAAATTCAGAGGCATCCATTTTGCCTCTCAAAATGTCAGCAGCACCCATCAGATGGTTTTCCAGTTGTTTGAGTGTCAGCTTCCCAGCCATCTTACCTACTCCCTAATATTACTCTCCACGATCTGCTCTTAAAAATAGCGTAGACCAAACAACGCTGCACATAGATAGACGAGAACGCAGACATGACTATTTCGGGTTATGGGCGCTCAGTAATTCCGGCCTGTGCCTCTTGAGAGCAAACGGATTCCGCAAAAAATATTAACAAAATCCTGCATAAAGCAGGCATATTGAAGCATGCTGAGCTCATAAGAGCATGCCTGGACCGGGATAAACAGCGGGTGACCCACAGAAACGATCGTAAATGTCTATGAGTTCAAGCGGGCCGTTCCCAGAAAAGGTAAGCCTTCGTCTGCATTAAGTCGCGACTCTCAAGGTGTTTGTGGTTTACGTAATCGTACTGCTATGCGATAAAGGAAGAGCAGTCCGAAAGCAAGGAAGATGAGGGACAAGACTCCGAGTACGCCGCCTTGAACACCTGTCCAGAAAACGTCTGAATGTGTGGGGAACTCTGTAGCGAGCAGGTACCAAACAATGGAGATAGTCGCAAGAATCAGCATAATCGAACCAATAGCATATAGCAATACGGTTGAGGAGCTTGTGAGTTTGAGTTTCGTCAAATTTTCCACTGATTAATTGTGCTGCACCAGAAAAGATAAACTTTTGTTTGCATCAGAAAGCCGCAGATCTTGATGAGTCCAGCAAGCTGCTCCAAGGTTGCAGCATTCACCTTTCTCTCGTAATCCCCCATATGCCCGAATGGAAGCCCTGAGCTGAAAAACTTTGAGAAGCGTGGATGGTCGGCTTTGACGAAGACCTCCCTAACCCTTTCCAGCTCATCGATATTGAGTGCTTGAAGTTTCTGGAGAACATAGTTCCCGCTTCCAAGCAGCTGAACATTAAACCCGACTTCTTCAAGGACTCTGGAAACCCGCAAAATCTCCCTCTGAGGCTCCTGCTCAGTAACCTTCTTCATCCCCGCCTTCTCACCAAACGGATTATACTTAGCCATCACCGCAACCATCTCCACATAAGCCGTACCGGTCAAGGGTAAGGTGTCCCGAACAAGTTTCGCTCCGAGTCCTATGCTCCGATATTTCGGATGAACCACAACACGGTTAATAATGGTTAGTTTCTCATTCAGTTCCCGCATCGTCATTCGGGGCAGAACCATTCTTCGACCGTAGGCACTGGGAGGCGGATAACAGTAAACGATCACTCCGCACACCTCGGTCCCCCGCTTAAGACAGAAGATTTTGCGAGGCGCAACTACCCTGTGACTACGATAATGAA
>Ga0315285_10007852_pt1 | contig 10958 bp, 9 predicted proteins | sample YL17G09_36_MG_FD_203698 | JGI IMG/M metagenome (GOLD analysis project Ga0315285, IMG submission 203698) | Sediment microbial communities from Yellowstone Lake, YNP, Wyoming, USA - YL17G09_36 | ecosystem: Environmental > Aquatic > Freshwater > Lake > Sediment | place: USA: Wyoming | collected... | reverse complement strand
AAAAGCATGCTTGCTACGCTTGCTCGCGCCATGCTGCGATGTCGATGGAGTCAAGCTGTTCAGGAAGCGGAAATAGTCTTCTGTATTGTCCAGCAAGACCAAGAATTGTCGCTACGCCTTTATGGACAGCCTCCTGTCTAGTTCCTCGAGAATCTCAATCTCCTCTCTGTTTCCCATGTTCTCAAGACCAATTATCGCAGGGTTTTTTTTCACGAATTTCCGTGTTTCAGGTTCAGGAAACCCGTGTATCAAAGCTAAGATTGACAGATGGACCTTTAGATCGCTCACTTTTGTACAGAAATTGAACACATCGTTACGTGAAACCTTTCCAGTTTTGCATTCGCAGGCAATTATACTTTCATCTCTTATCGCCAGAACATCGACTTCATGCAACATACCAGACGCGCCCATGACATGAACATTTGTCCAAGTCTCACAGCCGAGTTTACGTAGAAGACCTCCAAAGTATGCTTCGAACCATAAATTCTTCTCCCAAACCTTCTTCACCTTGTCATTCATTCTGAAAATCTCTATTCGTTTCAAGTTCTTGCGCGACACTCTTATGTTGCAGACGAAACATTCTGTTTCACCCGTAAAATCTACATTTGATATGAGTGCTTGGCATTTTGGACAAAGCAGAAGGTTTGCAGAAACAAGTATTCCTACACCCATTCTCTTTTTCAGCGCTGCACCCAACGTTAGCAGCTTTTCATTTGAACTTTCCACCGATTTCTCGTCAACTGTTCCTACGAGGTTCCGCATCATTTCAGACCTCAGAATCTTCATGTCTTCAACTGAAATCTTCTCCATGGCACGTTGAAGACTATCACTAATTTCGTGTTCAAGGATCTTGGACATGCGTGAACTATTCACTGCATCTGTGAAATCTTTGAATGATTCAGAGACCTTCATAGTCGACTCAAGAGTTCCATCTTCGTAACGATCTTTCAATGTCTTGATGAAACTCGAGGCTCCTACAATACTTTCTTCTTTCAAAATTCCTTGGACCAGTGAACGCGTTTCCTCATTGCATAGACTTGGGACTGACACAAATGCCTTCACTATGTTGTCTTCTAGCAGATTTTGTGTCTCTGGGTTCTCAATCATTTTCAGAAGAATGTTTTTGCCCAGAATAAGAGTAATCTTCTCTTGGCGCGTTGATGAATCAAGTTCTCTTATTGTTATCGGCATTTCTTTCAGCATGTAGGCTAGTATAACTTCTAGTTAAAATACCATATCTTGCAAATGAAATTGTGACCGAGAAACACCAGAAGCATGTCCTTGAGGACAAAACAGGGATTTTCCCATATACTATATTATAGGGGGTTTTCAGGGTTTTGAAAGATGTTCACGAAAACATAGCCTTCTTATCGCGATCTCGAAATGATGGAAACATTTATGGCGGTAATGGATTATTGCACTTAGGGCTAGAACTTGCAGAATGATGACATCGCTACGGGAATAGGTGGTGCATGCTCAGTCATATTGACATTCTTTGCCTGGCTATGGAACATACCGATTCTACAGTTTGCTTTCACATTTATTCTGGGATCGTTGGTCACATACTTCATACAACGCAGACTTCAAGACCGATCTGAAAAGCGAAAGTTGACAAGAAAAAACATAGAGAAAATATATGGGCCGCTGTATGTCGGACTCCAAGAATGTAAGAAAAGTCTGATTGACGAGCTTGCTGTTCCAAAGTATGAAAATGGCAGATACAGCAAGACAAGCATTCCTTACTGGATAAAGGTTAGAACATTTCCAGAATTCTTTTCAATCCCTCTGAAACTTCGAGAAGAGATGGATGAGATTACAGAGAAAGAACATAGTATCATCAACTCATTGGATGAAATCAAAAGAATTGCTGATTCCTATTTAATAGAAGCGACTGAATCAGCTCTCAAGGACAACTTGGAAACAAGTGGCGAGGTTCTATACAAGGAGTCATCTGACCAAAACCTCTACATAAGTGCAAGATCCGGCACAGGAGCACACTATTATCCCTGTTTTCTGCACGACTGTCTTCTGTTGAACGAAAATCCTGTTGAACGGATAAAACGCAAACTTCCCGGTTTCTCTAGTGACCATAGCGAGTTGAACATTATGGTTACACGCAAAGGACAGCAGACTTCTCCTCAGAACAAGTATATCGGTCTGACTAACATACAGACCGAACTACAACAGATCTTTGAGAAAGCGAGAATCAAGGCAAGAGAAGACAGAATTATTTCCAGGGTGTTGAAAGAAAAAGAGGAGCTCTCTCAGAGAATAGACAAACTTCTGCTGACTATGGAGAAGTACATTGCCAAGAACTATCCCATCGAAAATGTCTAACGGCTGCTCACCCAGCGCACAAGTATCTCTTGACTGTATAACGATTGATCTGATTCCTTCAAAGCAGCATGCCGCCATATCGGTTGCATAAACCCGAAAAATGAGGTTTCAAGGAAATATTCTGAAATAGAAGATTCATGGATTCCAAAAAGCATGCTTAGCCAAAGAGACTACTTGACCCCCTGATACCAAATACCAATGAGCAAGAAACAGAATGAAGTAAGCGCTACTTGGAAGTTTCCAACGTTTTTTGTCGCACATGTTGCGTGTTGAACGCCTGAACAAGCCTATCGTAGATTCCGCGAAACCTTATTTCATATGCTATTTGAGCAACATAGAGAAAGACTCCAAGTAGGAATGAGAAGAGAAGCCATTCTGACAGATGCCAGCCAAACAAGCAAGAGAGAATGATAATTAGGAAGAAGGTTTCGCAACCGTAGAACAACCCATCACCCAGTGCTCTCATGGACCAAAGAACATCGATACTTTTCCCGAGTCTTCTTTTCTGCACCCAATCCAAGAAATCCAATGCGTCTGCAGTCGGCATGGGTTTGCTTCTTGTCTCGCTCTTACATGCGCGGTTCTTAATGGTGAAACCTGCAATCTTCTCAAACTGTCTCATGATGAAATGATTGGACTTCTCATAGATAGCGTAGAGGAGGTAGATCATCACTCCAACAGCAAGACTGAGGAGTAGCAGTTTTATCAGGCCGTTAGGAAAATCCCCGAGGTATTTGATACTAGCAAAAGGCTCAAAGTTCTGATCAATGTAGATTTTCAAGTTCGTGAAACTATCGATGTTGATAGTAAGAGTTGGCAACCCATTTGATAAGGCTTTGAATACATCGAATGGGAAGGAAAATACTACAAAAATACCCGATGAAAGAATGAAGAATATGTCGTCGATTGGGAATCGACCCATCAATTCCTTCGCAGTTTCCATTATCAGTTACCGCTCATCTTGTACCTGCTTGAAGTTAAAAAGCTTCTTTGAACGACGATACGATCTAATGACTATATGAATTTCCACGTGGAGTAGAAGCCCTCGGGGGTTTGTCTTTGACCCAGAAAAAGTTCAGTTTTCCAGACCTCATGTCTTCAGTGGAATTATATTATTCTCTGGAAAATATAGATCCTCTGCGCTAAGAAAGGGTTCCTTTGATGGGAAAACGCTCTATTTTCGCTTTTCCCGTCAATTTGTATATTTATAAATTTCCGTCCATGATACCAATATCAGTAAATAGCAAGGGTTCTCAGATGGATAAGCATTCGCTGTGACAACAATGGACGTTTTCAAGAAACAAAACGAGATGGCTGAAGACATCCTAACGAACTATAGAGGCAGAGTTCTGGCAATAGTCAAAGCTACTCGGGCTGGAGCTACATTTAGTCTCCTGAAAAGGGCATGCGAATTGAAGCAAAAAACTGTGATTCTTGCTCCCTACATTGAGATATTTAACAAAACGGTCAAAGAGGTTGGAGACACTCTATCCAAGACAAAGCCGAGAATTGCACGCATACCTAAGAATGAAGAGGCTTGCACAAGAGTTGCTGAGAAGGTGGGAGAAAACCCGAGGCTCAGAAACTTGCCTTTTCATCTTCGCCCATCTTGCAGGAACTGCAAGTATAATAATCCGGAATCATGCGAGCTGCAAAAGATACTTGTGAGTGATTGGGATATTCTGGGATTGACATATCCTAAATTGCGGGCTCTCAGTATTAGTCAATCTGCAACTTCTCTCGATCTGCTCGGAAAAATAAAGCTCCCCGACAATCTGATACTTGACGAGTTTGTAACAGGACTGATAGTTGCTTCACCCTCAGTGGAGATTTTGGAACCGCATGAATATCTCCAAAGAGAGTTCGACTATGAACTGAGAATGTTCAAAGGACTGGAGAACGAGAGCATCGAAGCTACGTTTTGGCCTGCTCTGGCGCTTTTTGCGCAAGATGCGGAGTTAGAAGGGAAGAATCTGAGGGAAAGAGAATACAGGCTCTACAACAATCCAATAAGGGATGATTGCGGAACATTCTTTGAGGACAACTTTGCAGAGTGCTGGAATCTCATAGAGCATCTTGTCAATGAAGAAAAAGACACGAAAGTACTGCAAGAGCTTCTTCAGATTGTGACTTCTGACAAATTCTTCATCATCAACAAAGACGGCAAAGTCAGCATAAAGCCTGTTCTGAACCTTGACGACATTTCAAGTGGCTCCTTTTACCTCAAGGACTTTGCCACGAAATTCTTCTCGAAAGGCAAATTTGTCGCTCTGGTGGACGCATGTCTTCCAGACTTGAACTTGGAACGCAGTCTCGGACTCAAAGTTGAGAGTTATGCATGGGGGGACCCCCTTAATACAAATCAATCTCAACTCGTTATCTCCGACACACGAAAAATCGGTGAAACCGATTTCTTCAAATCTATGAAGCTGCAAGCTGAATTGAAAGAGACAATCGCCACTCTCAGCAAATTGCATCGTCCAAAGACCATCTTGTTAGCCACACAGAATATTGACATATGGAAAATAATTGAAGCTTGGCGAAACAGCGGAGTCATTCCCAAAGACATCATGACAACGTATTATCGCAGCGGCATATCAAGAGGAGTCACTCCCGATCCATTGCGCAGAGTCTTGATTCTCATAGGTGCTCCGTATTTGCCCAAAGAAGCATATCTGCCAGAAACATACGTTTCTGCCGGTCAAACCAAAGACCTGCAAATAGCGTATAAGAAATCCGATATGAAGTCAACATTCATAAATTTGATCGGTCGAGTCAAAGATCCAAGAGGTCAAGAAAAGAGCATCGTATATGCGATAGGAATAACAGCAGAAGAAGTCAGAATATTCTCAAAGCAAGAAAAGATTCAACCTCCGCTGATTCTTCAGTTCTTGTTTACTGGGGCTGACGCTAATGATTTTACGCTTGCTGGGGACTTATTCCTTCACTCTGATGAACTGGCAGACAAATGGAACGATCTGGAGAAAGAACTTCCAATTTTCGTGAGGATTCTTAAGGTTTGTAGACTGAAAGAAGAGTCTCTTACACCAAGCGATATCGCCTCGGGGCACACTCAACGAGTCACACAATTCATTGAATCTTACCCAGACGTGCTCAAAAAGCTGAACATCAAAGTAATCAAGAAAGGAAAGAGCACTAGACTCCAAAGTCTATAGGGGCAAAAGACGGTTTTCCCCATATAATATTCTATATGGGTTTTTCCCTGTTTTGATTGAAGATCAGTGGCGATTTGCCCATTTGTAGCTGTGTTGTTCACAAAGAGAGAAAGATTATTATATCGTAATATACGACATTCAGCACGTTAGTATGTCCGCATCTGGACATACAAGTGCATGAAGGCTTGAGAACGTGCAAAACAGTTCAAGAAAAGACAAGAAGTCAATCAGAACTTCAGAATTCCCACGAAAAAGGAAACCGGCGGAAGCAAAAAATGGGGATAACCACGCTGGCAAGATTAAGGTGCCTAGGAAGTGTTTTGCGGTCCTTGATATCGACACGATTACTGACTTGAAGGACTGGGCAGTTGTTGGCAATCTTCTAATTTTGGTCGGTGGAATACTTGAAGGCGGATGTTTTCTCTTCTTTCGACCTGGAATTGACAAAATGATACCCACAGTGTCTGTCGCAGCAGGAATCTTGATCATTGTTTTGGGCGTTTTGGTTGAACAAAGAAAATTCAAGCATTTTGCCGAAAAGTTGAAAAAAGGCAAAACCATTGGCGAACTGCATTTCATCGGAGAGAGAAAAGTCCCGAGACGAAAGAAGCAAAGAGGCAAATCCAAAAACCTACGACTCAAAGAACCCGTTTGTTTCCTCCAACAAGAAGTCGAGAAATTCGTGTAACAAAAATGCTGTTAAGTGCGCGAGCGCAAAAGCTAGCCGTTCAGAACTCAAAAACAGAAAAGGCTTCTGCTCTTCCTCATACAATATTACAGAAAATCGGCATCGAAGATTGCGAAGCTCTAGGTCCATGATTCTCCAAAGTGCGATGCCAGGATGACTGCATCATAGATGTCTACGACACCGTTTCCATTGATGTCTCTGTTAGGATCCCAATGTGGATAATAGGGGTAATAATTGAAGCATCCTGCAAGCAATACGGCATCATAAATGTCAACAGTCTTGTCACCATTGATGTCTCCGGGAATGCTGATTAAGACCCATTTGCCGCTCAGAGAATTGTCATTCAAATCAGTTTCACCCTCTAGAGGCTCGATGTAAATGCTCAAGCTGTAGTTGCCCATAGCAAAGCCCATAGTGTTCCATATAATCATGAACGTTGAATTTCCAGCTGAAAGAGTAAAGTTCTCAGAGTGGAACAGACTGTCATTAAAGTAAATGTCCATAGTGAAGCCTTCAACCTTGTTTCCATGATTTTCAGTTGTCACATTAAGCTCAACAGGGAATCCTTGTCCAACAATAGTTTTTGAAGTTGTCAGATCAAGAAGTGCAAGATCAGGAGGAGTCCAAGGACTCATCAACGGATAATGATCTGTGTTATTCGCATCTATCAGGTACGGGGCATCTCCGATACCATCACTGCCAGTCTCATTCTGAGCTGAGCCATAGAATAGGTCTGTGCCGTTATAGTCGCTCCAGTAATTGCCGCCAGATGGATAGCCATCATCCCAGACATTGACTCCAGTGATATACGCTTGATTGATTGTGTTGTTAACAATGCTGTTATGATAGAAGATGTTGTTTGATGAACCGTCTGCATATATTCCGTGATAGTGGTTTTCCACTATATTGCCAATGAGCACGTTGCTACCGCTGTCACCTTGATAACATCGGATGCCTATTTGGGCGATTCCCAAGAAAGCATTCCCGATAGCATGATTGAACGCAGAGCCGTAAGCAAATTGAATACTGGTTCCTCCGACGATGAATAGATTGACCACTGTGTTTCCCGAGATAGTATTGTTAGAAGACCCCCAGAATGTAATACCGTCCCAAGTGTTGATGACCAAGTTGTCAGAAATGTTATTTCGGTCCGAAGATTGTAGGAATATGCCATCGCCACGTGCGCTGGAATCACTGTCATCTGCAATGTTCGAGAAGATGCTGCAACCAGTAACGTGGTCTAATCTGATACAACTGTATGTTGAACTCTCCGAGTGTTGGAATGTGAATCCGCTGACATTTGTGTTGTTTGAAACCAATGTCACAACATTTCCAGTATTGTTGCCATCTACGACCGTTGACTCCTGGCTTTCTCCCCTCAAATTGATGGTCTTGTTCACTACTACATGTTCATAATATGTTCCGCTTTTCACAAATACGGTGTCTCCTTCGTTTGCATCGTTTATGGCACCTTGAATCGTTTCATACTCGTCTGGAACTGTCAGAGTTTCCGGGCCATTCGAAATTCTCAATGAAGGGTCACCGAGCAGGACAAACTCCATGATAGTTTTTGCGTCAAGATCCCATGCAGATGAGTAGTCTGGAATATATGACTGAACATAGTCCTTGATGGTTTCTCTCCACATTTCTCCGAGTCTTGTGAACCCTTCGTAGAAGTTTTGATAGATTCTCCAGTCAATTTCTCCCATGAAACGGTATGGTGCAGAATCATTTGGATAAGAATACGAAATCCTCGTGGATCCGAAATAGGCAATCGCTCCACCTGTTGGATGTCCGACAAACCACTCACCTATGCAGTCTGTATCGTCAAATCTTGCAGTCGAACAAGAACAAGTGGTGACCACTGGTAATCTTGCATCATTGGTTGTTGACCGAACATCAACTATCCCGAAACCATTCCACCAAATCGGAGCAAGAACCCAATAAAACAACCAGCCTGCACTGAAGATTGGGGCAGTATCAGGATCTCCGTGTCCACCGAAGTTCACAAACAGTGCTCCTCGGTTGATTTCTTGTTTCATTGTGTCTGTAGAGAGGTTCCCGGCATTTTCGTATAGCTTGATGATTTCCTTGCCCACAGCGATATTAGCGATGCAGTCATTTAGAACGACTTTTCCATAGCCATGAGTGTCTTCAAAACCATTATTTCCGGTCCCGGCAGCAAGCACAACTCGTCGAGTCCAGTCCTGAGAGGGGTCAAAACTATTTTTGTATCGGATTATCTTGTCCACTATTGGGTCTGAATACTCAACAAGACTCACAGGGATTCTGCCCACACATACTTCGGGGACTCCATCTACATAGTCGAACCGTCTGTCTGCAAAAAGGTTGTCGTGATTGTCATCCCATGTCCCGTTCAAATCTGCGTAATAAAGATCTGTCGCAGTAAAATTACTATCGTCATTACTGTCGGGGATATACACGTATCTTGTTGGCACCTTGTCTGCGTCTCCGAAAATCGTGACATACTTGATTTGAAAATTGCTGTGGTAGTCTATTATGCAGTTTCTTATTTTCTCAGGTTCATCTACTCCACCATAATGAGAATAGATCCATGAAACATTCAGGACTTTGCTTGGAATTCCACTGGAGTTCTTCCATTGCGCTAGTCTCGATGCTGCGGTCTCAAGATCAGAAGTAGTTATGACAAGATTGTCAAGTCTCTGTATGGGTGACAATGCTCCAGCTGAAGGAATTCTAAACGCTCCTGTCAGAACACTTACAGACAAGAAAGTCAAGATTGTCATGGCAATCAATTTGTTTGAAGACACTTTTTCTCCTCGACAATATTCTGTTGCATCGCTAGATATAATTTTCGGATGAATCTTCTATGGAACTGAAAGCCTTTTAGGCCCAATTTGGCAACGTGCTCGAAGATTCACACGGAATTTGTCCCGTTTCTTTTGTAACGCAGAATGAAGATTTTATTTATATCAGGATCGGTCCGTTGCCATTCTATGGTGTAGGTTCCTCCCCTTCTGCTTGGTCGAGGAACACGTTCAAATTCTTTCAATTCATTTCTTTTTAGATCCCATGTCCAAATGCTACACTGTGATATTGGATCATCGAAAACTGCTCGGATCGTCAACTTCCGAACCCCTTTGAAACACTGAGGAATCGCTGCGAATAGGTATCCATTCTTCGAAACAAACGCACCGGGCCATTCGCTAGAGAACGTCAGATCCAGCCTCCCGCTTCTAGATCCCACCGGTGGATTGAAATCTACCCCTATCACTTTCACGTTTTGAGATGACCAAACAATAGTCGGTTCCAGTCTTTCAGTTTCATTTCCGATCCTGCGAACGACTGTTGCATGGACGCTCCCATTCGCGATACTTGTTTCACCAACTACTGTGTAAAACGTTTTTTCAAAATCTTTGCCTGACGCATTATCACCAATCGTGTGTCGAGTGTAGTGTCCATCTCTTTCGCTAATTCTGAAGGTGTGAGTCACTTCTTCATACCGAATCTGGATGTCTTTCTTAAACTGCTCAGGTATAGAGCGTCTTGCCTTAACGAAAGCAGCAACTGCAGGCACTTGCTCCTCCAACGTCTGTTCTGCTAAATGATCAGCTAACATCCGTCGCTTCCTGAGGTAATCTGCTAAAAGAAACGATACTGGAACACCAATGGCAGCAGGACCGACAATCAATAGATTAAAAACGGACAGTATATACGACGAGAACAGGCCAATTTGAATTACTGCACATGCCATGGACAAAATGACTTCAAACTTTGAGATTCTTTTCCACCAACATGCTCTCCTATACATGTTCATTTACCTCTTCTCCTTTCTTCTAGTACGTTCTTCTAGAAGACGTGTCTAGTATTGTCTTTCCTCCTTAATAGGTTTTTCCTACTAACTAGGAATTCACGCAACATTTATTAGCCTAGTCCGTATAAGAGGAAGTGCGACACTAAGTGGAATGGTGGGGTTGACATTATGAACGTACTTCATCTTGATGGCGTAGCTGAAATTCTGACTTTATTGGAGGAAAACGGAAAGATGCGTTTTAGCGAGATTATGGACAAACTCGGAAAAGGCAAAGATCCTCCATTAAATAATGCAGCTGCATTGTCATACAGGTTAAGGGCTCTCGAAAACATCGGGCTTATTGCCAACAACAGTGAAAAGGAGAAAGGAAAACAGTTCAGAATCTATTATGAAATCACCGAGCGGGGTCTAGATGCAGTTGTGCACCTGAAAGCTCTAAAAGAGATAATGAAGAAATAGAACACGTTTTGGATGCCCTCAGTAAGTTAAGTCAGCTATTTTTCCATGAATCTTTTCGATCTCTTCTTCACAGGTTTTCTTGTGAGAGCACGGGAAATGCTTTGCCTTTTCAGGCACCAGAAAAGCCGGGCATTGCTCTATCTCTGAACGCTCGTAAGGACAATCCTTCTTTTTAAATCCAATGCAGTCGGGCATGCCTATAGAATCAAGGTAATTACATTTCTATTTTTCGCCTAATATTTATATTTAATTCATTTTTCCTACCAAGTACGATTGATTCACACACTTTGAGCTTGCTTCACTTTTTCAGAAAGCCTTTTAAGCCCAATTTGACCATAATATTGGCATAGGAGGCTAAAATGTGACCACAATCAAAGATGAGCCGTTGCGAAGCGCTCCAAGCCTAGACCAAACTAGCCGACAGCCCCTTTTTCAGAGTCTACAACCTTCCTCAACCTATTAATGATTTTGCACTTGCCATCAAGACTTTTCCTGCTTTCTA
>Ga0315285_10007851_pt1 | contig 10962 bp, 6 predicted proteins | sample YL17G09_36_MG_FD_203698 | JGI IMG/M metagenome (GOLD analysis project Ga0315285, IMG submission 203698) | Sediment microbial communities from Yellowstone Lake, YNP, Wyoming, USA - YL17G09_36 | ecosystem: Environmental > Aquatic > Freshwater > Lake > Sediment | place: USA: Wyoming | collected... | reverse complement strand
CGCGATGATGATGTCGTATCGTTCCAGAGTCGGGTCGGGAGTGTCGTAGTCCCCGACGGCGAGGCCCGTCTTGATCCCGAGTGGGTCGAACTCCTTCAGGTCATCATACTTCTCTGATGCGAGGGCCCTCAGCGGGACGATGTAGAGCGCCTTCCCTCCCGCCATGACAGACTTGACGGCGGCGAGGTAGGCTATGAGGGACTTGCCGGCAGCGGTGGGAATCGCGAGGACTATGTTCTTTCCCGCCAGGGCGGCGCCAATGGACTCGGCCTGCGGCGGGTAGAGTTCCTCTATCCCCTGCTTGGAGAGGATAGAGACAATTCTTTCGTCGAGACCGAGGTCTGAGACCTTCATCCAACGAGGGATTATGCCAGGTGTCAATAAAGGTTCTCGGTGGCGGTTGTGAAAGTGACATGCGTGGGATGGAACGTTTCCCCGTGCGAATCAAGGACCCTTATTTTGAATGCAACTTCCTCTGCACACGGGCCGGTCTCCTCCAAACCGGATTGGACGATTTCCATGTGGGGGTGCCTCGCATCGCGGCAGACTTGTCTTGCGCAACATATGGCGGGACTTCCGCTGATCACAGCGGAGTCTCCGAAGGACACAGCGTAGTTGCCGCTGAATGCAGCGGACTCTGCGCTGAACGGGGCGCATCTTCCGCTGATCACAGCGCACATTGCGCTGAACAGGGCGGAACTTGCGCGGATACATCGGACTTCGCGCTGGTTTCGGCGGGGTTTCCGCTGAACGCGGCGGAGTCTCCGCTGATTACAGCGCACATTGCGCTGAATAGGGCGGAACTTGCGCCGAACGCAGCGGACTTCGCGCTGAATTCAGGGGGTTTCCGCTGAACACAGCGCACGTTCCGCTGGACCGGGCGGGCTTTCCGCTGGGTGAGGCGGATTTCTCGACGAATACCGAGAATGCGTGTATCGAATCGCCGAAATCATCCCCATCATTGGCGTTCACCCTGACTCGGGTCCTCAAAATCCTCCCGCCCAAGCTCGAAAACTCAGTGAGGGTGGGGAAGGGCGGCCCCAAGCGCGGATCTGAGATGTGCGGGTCTGAGATGCCATCAGAAAGAAGGCCAGTCGCGGCCTGTTGCGTTCGAGCGGAACACCACCCACCGTCCACCTCCGGTGTCCCCCCGTTAGTCTTTAGTAGGAAAGGTGGCATGAGTCTACATTGGTGCATGAACAACTCTGTGGCTGGCGAAGCTTCCAAGTGAGTCATCTGTCTTCTCGGATCATTCCAGACTGGCCATCTGACTGCAAACGGCTTTATTCGCATGCTCACCTTGACCAAGTTCTTACGCCAATCTGATGGATGATGCTGCTGCCTTCAATCATGACACCTCCTGAACACGATCCTTTATGATTCTCTCTGCCGCATCCGGATTCTCCAAGTCGTAGGACACCAAGTCGTATTTGGCGCCCGTCCGGTCCAGGCAGATTAGCATCCGCCAACCTTTTCCCTCGGAATTCAATTTAATATCCTTTACGTCTTTCCATATGACCAGATCGGGTGTCTTGAGGCGACTCAGGAATTTCCAAGGGAGAACAACTCCATCAAAGCCCACGCGGGCTCTCTGCCGGGACATGACTCCGACTAATGCAACTCCCAGGGAGCATAGAAGCACAATAATCGCAACTGCCAGTGGCAAACTCGGGCCACCGAGCAAAGCACCCCAGACAACTCCAATTAAGCTGATCAAACTCACGACTGCTGCCGCAGCGAGTGCCGAGATGTCCATCAGATACCGACCCAATCTCTCATTGATTATTTTGTCCGTGGATGATGAATTACTCCTCATATTTGCACCCATGACATCAAACCGACAAGGACAGACGCTGTTGCGAGCATTATGGAGATAGCGTACACAAGGGGATAAAGACTCTTGAGTTCGCTGGTAATGGCGAAGTAAAGTCCAAGAAAAGCCAGCGCGATGCCTGCGATTGATCCAAATGGCGCCGCCGGACCGAGCAAGGGACCTATGAGGAACAATATCAAGCCGGCCACTGCAAAAGCCATTGAAGCCGCACTCCGCAGAGTCAGCTTCGCTTTGGCGAGTGCATTGAACGCCATGTCCGGAGGGGCGCGGTCCACGTTCGCAGGAGACGAATCCATATGCGGGTTCTTTTGCGTGCAAAGCGGACGGATCTTCGGCGCGTGTCAGGGCGCTAGCTGGATCTATGTTGGCGGTGGCTGCGCCCCTTCGTCCTCTTCCTCGATCGGCTCTTGGTGCTTCCTTCGCCGGAGGACCAGGAAAAACACGACCGCCAGGACGACACCGACCAGCAAGACGACACCGAATATGACCGCGATGGTGCCGAAATCCAAGCCAGGCGCGCCGACGACCTGGAACTTGTGCGACACGGTCGGCGCATTTGGCGGGCTCTTGGCGACATTGCCATAGACGTCCACCGCCTCGATGTAGTACTCCACCGTTCCGGGATTCTGGCCGACACTGTAGCTGATAATGAATCGGCCGTCGGGGGCAGGAGTCTGTTCGATTGGCGGGTTGAAGTACGATGCGCCGATCGGCTTGACGTACAGCTTGACCACCGCGACGCCGGAGTCGTCCGTGGCCGTGCCCGTGATGACGACGGTTTCCCCGGTCTTCATGTCCCCCGGCGGTGTGTGTGTGATTATCGGCAATGTCATGTCAGACGCGATGAAGTCCATCCAGGCGTACATCTCCGGGCGTGCCCCTCCGAGCAAGTCAGTGAATCTCAAAGTCCCCGTCGTCCTGACGACGGTGCTGAGCGGGAGGGTGGCGTTCACTCTCGCTCCAATCACGATCTTCTCGAACCCCAGGGAAGACAGGTTACCGAGGTCCCACCACCGCTGCTGCCCGATTGTCCAATTAGGCGCGGGATCCGAAGAGACGAATTCGAGACCGGCGGGGAACACGTTGCTGACGTTTACAGCCCTGGCGGCGATCTGCCCGATGTTCCTCACCCAGATGCTGCAGCTGACATTCCCGCCGGGTTCAGCCCTGTTCTGGTCCGTCTCCATGTAGAAGGCCATGTACGGGCCGTGCGGGCCGGAAACCACGTCCGTATGAGTCGTGGCGGCGTAGATGTCCGCTCCGCCCGGGCGCCGCCAGTCCTGCCAGATCGCGGTGATGTAGCCGAACGGGTTGAGAATGACGCGCGGCATGTAGTGGCTGTTCCCTGGCGGGTCGTCGTTCACGGGGAACGGGTTGAACAGCGTCCGCCATGACGGTCCGTCCGCCCTCTGCAACACCTCGTCGGCCGACTGGAGGTTGCCTCCGGCTCCCGCGATCGCTGAGGTGCGTATGATCGGCTCTCCCCTCATGTAATGCCCGGTCATGTTCACATCGACGAACACTATCTTGTCGAGCGAGGAAAACGCCGCCAGAGGTGAGTCGGGCGGGGTCGCTGAAGTGCCGTTGTAGACGATGGTGTCCGCGTTGTCATATGCATCGACGGCTCCCTTGGTGACGTTCAGGGCCACTCTGTTGAACGATACGTTGCCCGCGCCGTTGTTCATGAAGGAGACGTTGAGGTCGCGGACATCCGGGACCGTAGTCACGCCCTGCGCGTACAGATCGACGCTCGCGTTCGTCCATACATCCCCTGTGTCCGACGGAGCGAACCAGGAGTTGTTCGCGCCGCGCTCGAGTGACCAGTTCACGGTGCCTGTTCCTGTGTATGTGCCGTTCGCCCTGTATGTGATCTCCAGGCGGACGCTGGAAATCACATCCCCCGCATTCAATCCAGTCTTGGCTGGGTCGAAGGGCGACGTCGTGGCGCCATCTGTGTCGAACCTCTCAAGGGCGAGAGTCTTGCCAGGTCCGACACTCATCGAGAAAAGGTCGACAAAGTAGAGGAGAGATATCTGCGCAAGAGAGTATCCCGTGGTGTCCCACGGCGCGATGAGATTCGGCTTCACTCCCGGGTATGTGTCGCGCGACCCGCTCATGACTATATCCTCGTCTCTGTCCCAGGAGCCGTTCAAGTTCGCATCGAAGTACCTCAGGTCGTCTCCTGTCAGATCCTGCTGGAGGTTCGCCCTTCCTGAATCCACGACGCGGTCGGGGGAACCGTCGAGAATGCCTGGATCGAGGACATCGTTCCCGTTGTCGAGTATCGCAGCTTCTCCCGCATCCCAGACCCCGTTATAACTCGACACGTCGTCGATGAAGTAGTTCGCGCCTGACGTCGCGATGTTGGCGGGAAGGAAGGTTATCCCGCCATCCGTGGACTTTGCGACGTACACGGTATGTTTCGTGCTCCTGTCGTCCACCCATGCGATGTAGATGAACTGCCCCGTCGGGTCGACCTGTACCCAGGGCTGCTGGTGGGTAGTCCTTCTAAGCGACATCGATATCGGCGAGGAGTCGTTCACCGGCAGATTCGTGCTGAAGTGAACCCCATCATCCGAGTGCGCGTAGAAGATGTCCGTGCACTCGTTCGGTTCGAACCGTTCGTCCTTCCAGGCGACGTGCAGCCGCCCGTAGGCATCTATCGCGATCGAGGGCGAGCTCTGTACCTTGCCCGTGATGACATCGTTCACCGGCGTGTTCGGTCCGAAAGTCCTCCCGCCATCGGTCGAGTTGGCGATGTAGACATCGTCGTCTTCAACTTGCATGCCGCTGGGGCGGACAATCATGCCGCTGCGCCCGTCCCGCCAAGTGACGTACACCTTGCCCCATGGGTCCACAGCGACTCTCTGCTCGCTCCTAGTGTTCACCGTGCTGGTTGATACGAGACTGTGATTCGTCCACGTCTCCCCGCCATCGTAAGAAGCAACGAGCTTGATGTCATCGAAGTTCTCGCTGTAGGCAACATAGATTGTGCCGTTCGGCCCGACGGCCATGGACGGCGCGTAGGCGGATATCCCCTCCATTGACGTGGAGGCTATGCGCTCCGCGAAATGCGGCAGTCCGCTCGGCATGGGTATCGATGTGAACATTATCACGTCACCCTCCATCAAGGCGCTCTCCTGCCATACGACATAAACCGTCTCGTTCCAGTACGCGATGTCGGGGGATTGCTGAATGGCGTCATTCATGGAAGGGACCGAGACCTGGACATGACCCGTGAACGTCCCGCCGCTCCCGGGCGCGTGAGCGAACATTATCCGCCAGTATCCGGAGCTCTTGTCCTGCCAGGCGGCGTAGACTGTCCCATCCCAGCCTACCGCCAAGGTCGGGACGTTCCGCTCAGGAGTGGAGTCGATGTTGACACGGACATTTGGCCCGAATTTCTCGCCCCTGGATGAAGGCGCGAGCTGAACCGCGAACCCGACTACTAGCACCCCGACGACCAACGCGGCGAGTCTCATGGCGACAGTGGAATGGCCCAAGGTATTATTAAGTCGGATGCCACGCTTACCGCCGAAGGAGAGGTGAGGAGCCATGGTCACCCAACCGAGGATATTCGTCGCGAAGGACGGGAGGCGGGTCGTCATAAGGTCGATCAGGTGGGAGGACCTGAATGGCGCTATCGAATTCATCAATTCCTTGGCAGCCGAGGGTTTTGAGAGCACGCAGAGGGTGACGAGGAGCGAGGAGGCCGATTGGCTCGGGAAGAGGCTGGCGCGAATGGAGAAAGGCGAGCTGATCGAGGCCGTCGCGGAGGTCGATGGCAAGATCGTCGCGAACTCGGAAGTGGAAAAGAGAACCGGAGTGATGAGCCACGTCGGCTACCTCGGCATGGCGGTAAGATCCGGCTATCGAGGAATCGGAATCGGGACGGAGATTATGAGGGCGCTCATCGAGGAAGCAAGGACGGCGGGACTCATGGTGCTCATCCTAGATCACTATGAGACGAACAAGGCCGCCAGAGGGCTGTACGAGAAAGTCGGGTTCAAGGAGGCGGGCAGGATCCCCAAGGCAATCCATAGAGACGGCACCTACACCGACCTTTTCCGCATGGTCTTGGAGCTCTAGCCTCTGGCGTTGCTCCGGCAATATTGAAATACCGGTAAAACGCAGTTCAACAATTCACATCTAGTGTCCCCCGCACTGAGAGTTCGGGGATTGCGTTGAAACGCGTTAGCACCTCGGCAGTCGGGCTAGTCCTTCTGATCGTACAGCTTGCCGTCCTTGTGTCGGTTCCGCGGGGCGTCTCGGCATACACTCCTCACACTCCGATATACATCAACGGCAACGGCGGGTTCAACGCGAGCAACGGCGTCACCGGGGGAAGCGGACTTCCAAGCGACCCGTATGTGATCGAGGGTTGGGACATCAACTCCACGGGGACTGGTGGAATGGGCATTGAGAATACAGATGCCCACTTCGTTATCCGCAACGTGTACGTGCATTCTGACCCAATCTCGCCACAAGGCATCGCATTCAGGAACGTCAAGAACGGTCGCATAGAAGGATCGACAATCTCAAACCATTATGTTGGGATATTGATCGATAGGTTCACTCAAAATGTGAGCATCATCGGCAACCAGATATCCTCCAACTGGGAGGGATTGTATTCGGAATCAAACGTGACCGTCGAGGGCAACAATTTCCACGACAACCGCCGTGGCCTCTTCCTCTACTCCGGCGCCACCGTGAAGAACAACGACTTCGTTTCGAACACACATATAGGGATTGACCTCTCCTGGAGCGCCTTTGGCGGCACAATATCGGAGAACAAGATAGAAGGGAACGGCAACGGTGGCTGGGTCGGAGGCATAGTCTTCGAGAACAACTCTGCCCATTGGACGGTGTCCCACAACCAAATCAGGTACAACAACGCCAGCGGTATATTCATGGTCTGGGGCCCCAGCAACATCACGGTTGAGTACAACGACATATCCTACAACGTTGGGGAAGGCGTCCACTTCGAAGACGTCCGCGATGTCACGGTGGCTCACAACAACTTCATCGGAAACGCTGTGCCCCAGGCATACGACGCTAACGGAGCTGTGAACCGTTGGGATGCTGGTTGCTCCGGTGGCGGGAACTACTGGTCCGACTACTCGGGCGTGGACTCAATCGACTGCAACACCGGCTCGGCCGGAGCGGATGGATTCGCCGATTCACCTTATGTCATTGATGCTGATTCGAAGGATGATTATCCATTCATGCTTCCTCTGAATCTCTCGATGAATAACACTCCTCCGACCGTGCCCGTCGCGAGCCCGAATGGGGGCGAGAGCTGGGCAGGGGACAGCGTTCATCAGATCGATTGGTGGATGTCTGACGACGCCGACACGAATCTGACGGTATGGATCAAGTACTCTACCAACGGGGGCGCGACCTGGATAGATATTCCTGGCGCGCAGGCGATGTTCCTGCCCGTTGGCAGCCAATCGTACTCTTGGACGCTCCCACAAATCAACACATCAAACGCGCTGGTCAAGGTAATCGCCATGGATTCCGGCGGTTTGACCGGGAGTGACCAGAGCGATGCCGTTTTCACCATCTACACAACCGGACCTTACATAGTCACGACATACCCGGCAGATGGCCAGACGAACGTGCCCGTGGACGCGCCGATAGTGATCACGTTCAGCGAGCCGATGAACACGTCAGCGGTCACGGTGGCAATCGTCCCTATCATCATGCTCACGCCCTCTTGGTCGGGGGGCAACACAGTCCTGACTCTCACCCATGCGACACCTTTCAGCTATTGCATCATGTACGCCGTGACGGTTTATGGAGTCGTGCCCGGCCCCGTGCCCAACCCATTCCATTTCTCGGCAGGCTGCCCAAATCCCGTGATCCTGAACACTGACCCAATGGACGGGCAGACGGATGTGGCCTTGACCGCCCCCATAATCGTCAACTTCAGCGCTTCCATGAACACGACGTCGGTGAGCATATCGACCACCCCGACCCTCTTATTCTCCCCGTCATGGTGGAATAACGACATGACGGTCACGTACACGCACACGATGCCCTTCCTCAGCTGCACGAACTACACAGTGCAGATGACTGGAGAGGACGTTCTGGGCTTTCCGCTGATTCCGGGTCCAGTGCCAAACCCGTGGACATTCAGCACCTGCACGTTCAATCCCCCCTCGGTCTCGCTGATGAATCCCGCAGGCGGCGAGGACTGGACGGGCGGTTATGTCAAGACCCTTTCGTGGAACGTCACGGATCCAGACGACCCGTTGTCTGCTCTCACGACCGATGTCTTCTACTCCACGAACGGCGGCTCTTCATGGATTGGCATCGTGGCGGGGCTCCCAGGCTCCACGACGACCTATGATTGGCTCGTGCCCTTCGTCAACACCACAATCGCCAAGGTCAAGGTCTGCACGAAGGACCCGATGAACAACACCGGCTGCGGCCTGAGCGGTCTCTTCACGATCGACTCGGCTTCTCCCACAGTCGCCTCGACGATACCGCCAGATGGGGCCATTGACATCCCGCTGAACCAGACCGCCATGGTGTACTGGAACGAGGCGATGAACAGCGCGAACGGCTCGTTCGCCTTCAACCCGACCATGGCGGGGAACTCAAACTGGAACACGGGGCGGACGATGGTGGAGTTCATTCCCACTACGCTGCTGTCGACCTGCACGGACTACTCGGTCAACCTGACCGGTTTCACGGATGAGAGTGACCCGGGCAACGCGATGGCGGGAACCTACGCGTTCTCATTCAAGACAATCTGCCCAGGCCCGCCTCACGTAACGCTGCTGAGACCCGTCGGCGGCGAGTACTGGCGCGGCGGCTCCTCGCAGCTGATCAACTGGACCGCCTTCGACGCGGAGACCTCGTTCAAGAATCTCACTTTCATAGTGAACTACTCGAGCAGCGTTTCATCCGGGACGATTGTCGGTCCTGTCAAGATGCTGACTGCCTACCTCTGGACAGTCCCTTCCATCGATGCCACCGATGTGAGAATCAACGTCACCGTGATCGACCTCGACTCGATGAGCGGCTTCGCGGAGAGCGGCATGTTCACTATCGACTCGACCCCGCCATCGTTGTCAAGCCACGTTCCGACAGGCTGGAACGTGCCGGTCGACTCCAGCGTCAGCGTCACATTTACGGAGCCCGTGATGGCTGCGATGAACAGAACGGACCTCGCGATCGCATTGCGCGACGGGGGGACAGGTCAGTGGGTTCTTGCATCACGGGCTCCATCAGGCTTCACGAGCTTCATGCAGCTTGTCCCTAACCAGCCTCTGAAGCAGTGCACAGCCTACGATGCCTTCTTGAACGACACCTTCATCGACAGGGCTTCGTGGACGCTGACGAATCCCACCTCGTGGACATTCCACACGGTGTGCCCGCCCTCGCTTTCCTTCCAGACCGCCATGGCCGGGAAGGACTGGACCGGCGGCTCCAGCCACAACCTCGCCTGGACGATGGGCGACGAGATCGACACTCAGCTGAAGGTCTGGATCAACTATTCAAAAGACGACGGAGCGGACGGCTACCCGCATGCGATATACTCCGGCACGAGGCCGACGGGGGCGAACGTTTACGCCTGGACACTTCCTCTGATAGACACGGAGAAAGCGCGCGTCAAGATCACCGTCGCGGACAGCTCCGGCATCGTCGTTTCCACGATCACCGCCAACTTCACGATAGACTCGACGCCGCCGTCGATCCTGAGCAGTGTGCCCAGTGGCGGTTCGCATGGCATCAAGATCACTGACAGCATCCAAGTCGTATTCACGGAGGCCATCGTCAGGTCATCCGCTGAGCAGTCGTTCTCGTTGTCTCCTAATCCAGGAGGCATAGGGTTCTCTTGGCAGCGCACCACATCGGGCAAGGACATCATGATCGTCGACCACAAGCCGCTGAGCCAGAAGACGGACTACACGGTGACGTACTCCACGACGATACGCGACGTTAGCGACCCCGGCAAACATCCCGCCAGCGCCCTCACGATACATTTCAGCACCAAGCCCCCGCCACCGGTGAACCCGCCCGTGGCAAAGGCGGTCGGGCATAACCAGATAGCTGTCGGAGAGGAGACCACATTCGACGGCAGCCAGTCGACAGGCAACATCACCAAGTACGTCTGGACAATCACCGACAACCAGAACAACATCGTCGAGGTGCTCGAGGGGAAGGTGGTGACCTACACCTTCAGCCAGAACGGGCGGTACAGGGTCACGCTCCGGGTGATAGACGAACCCAGCGGCGTCTGGGACGAGGACTACATCGAGATCAACGTCACCAGCAGCGTGAATGCGGGCGCGATCATCCTGCTGAGCTCGGCCCTCATCGCCGCAGCTGCGATAGGCGGCACCGAGGTAGGCCGCGTCGCACTCTTTATGCTCCTGGCGGTCCCTGTGTACAAGCGGAAGATGAAAGGGAAGGACGACGTCGAGACTCGCGGCATGGTCATAGGGTACGTCAGAGTCCATCCTGGAGACACCTTCACTGACATCAAGACCAACCTCGGGCTGCACAACGGCTCTGCAACCTGGCACCTGATGAAGCTCGAGAAGGATGGCATCATCAAGTCACAGATCCGGGGTTCGAAGAGGCTCTACTTCCCGGCGAACATGCCGCTGCCCTTCGAGGACGGTGGGGATCTGCACGAGATAGAGAAGCGGATGCTGCAGATGGTGAAGACAGACCCAGGAATGACCGTGAAGGTGCTGGCGGAGGAACTCGGGGTGTCGAGTCAGCTGGCGCTCTACCACATGAGGAAGCTTTCGCAGAAGGGGCTGGTCTCACTTGAGAGGCGGGGGCTGCGTCTCAAGGTCTATCCCCCGCCACCGCGCAACGCCTAGATACATTGAAATAACCGTAAAAGGCGCGTACAGCAATTTACTTCTATTCAGCGCACCGTGTGTGCACCGGGATTGTCTTGAGGAAAGCGGGAGCGCTCGAGATGGTCAGCATCGTCCTGGCGGTGCAGCTAGTGCTGCTGCTCCCTTCTCCGCGCGTCATGGGATGGATACCTGAGCCGTACGAGCTATACGGGACCGCACACGATGAGGTCGGGGTCGTTCTTCTCGACGGTGAGCCGATAAGGACGTTCATCGACGGCGTCGAGTACTCCAATAAGACCT
>Ga0315285_10007849_pt1 | contig 10964 bp, 11 predicted proteins | sample YL17G09_36_MG_FD_203698 | JGI IMG/M metagenome (GOLD analysis project Ga0315285, IMG submission 203698) | Sediment microbial communities from Yellowstone Lake, YNP, Wyoming, USA - YL17G09_36 | ecosystem: Environmental > Aquatic > Freshwater > Lake > Sediment | place: USA: Wyoming | collected... | reverse complement strand
GAATCAGTAGGTCGGGTGTTCGAGTCACCCCGGGCGCGCTCCCCTATTCACCATGTAAATCATCAATTTAGCCCGATTTTGTGATTAAGCCGTTTTAAGTCATTTTAAGCCTTTTTCAGCAAGAAAGCGGACACAAAGAGGACACTGTTTTTGAATGGTCTATCGGAATTGTAGGGATTGAAGCAGGCGGATCGATCCCCGGGGCGATAAAAAATATTTATAAAAAAGTGGCCTCAGCCTATTGACAAAGCGCGTTAATAATTTAATAATATATTGACGAGGTTAACAATGAAACAAAAAAATGAAACGCTCACTCTTCGGGAAGCCAGGATCAAAGCCGGGCTCACGATTCACGAACTCGCGGATAAGTCGGGCCTGACCTGGGCAACAGTTCAAGCTATCGAAGCAGGCCGGACGCCCGGAATTCTCATGGCAAAAATGAAGTTAATCGACGGCCTGAATAGGAATCTGCCGGGCCTGACGCTCAAGAACATTTGGCCGGAGACTTATTCCGAATGGGCCAAGCGCATCGCAACGCCGGGATGGGCGAAGCAAAATCGGCCGCGCCATCATCGATGGGCGACCTTCAGGGAGTTTTTTCCGGATCTGGAATTTCAAAATGAACTGGTCGTTGAAAAAATATTAATCGCCATGACGCCGGAAGAAATCACTGAGCATATTTTTCATTCCGCCCCGATTAAAGAAGAAGCGCTTAAAGATCTTAATGCGGCCGCGAAGAAGTATGGCCTCGGAGCGCCCAGGGTGAAGTAAGAATCCTACCCGGCGAGATGATTCGTGGAAAAAAGATTTTTGCGAGTGAAGGAAGCGGCAGCCCTGCTTTCACTTAGCGTACAGGGTTTATATGATGCACTTCTCACCGGAAAAATTCCCGGCGCAAAACTCGCCGGTCTGGGCTGGCGAGTCGATATTAAGGCCGTTAACGAGATGATCGAGCGGCAAATCGTGGAGAGGAAATGTCAGAGATAGGCCAGGCCGTGATGCACGTGGGCGGTCCAAAGGGATATTCATGAGAAAGTTTGAGCCGGCGGGATCTTGGGGATTACCCCTTCAGTCCCCGGGGTTCCGTCCGGCCCTTTTTTCTAGAAGGGGATCGGATGAAAAAGGCGAAACGTGATGTTCATAGTTCATTTGTCGCGCTGGATCGCTCGCTCTTGTTCAAGTGCGATAGCTGGAAGGCCCTCACCCCGGGTGCGAAACTCTTTTATGTTTATCTCCGGGCAAAGTTCAACGGCGGCAATAACGGCCAAATTAAACTCCATTACTCCGAGCTTAAAGGAATCCGGGGCTTCTCGTCCAGTGAGGCAATCAGCCGGGCCATCCGGGAGCTCGAAACCGCCGGGTGGATCGAGCGCTCGCGAAGAGGTGGTCTTTATCGGTTCCAAACAGACTTCAAACTCACGGGGAGATACGATGGCCGCGTATAGGGAGATGGTAGATTGTAAAAAGGGTTCGGAATCCGGTGCGTCAAAAAGGGGCTCGACTGTTCGGAATCCGGTGAGTCGGCAAGGGGGTCCAGGGGAGAGTCACGTGGGGTTAAAAGTGCGACTGTTCGGAATCCGGTGCGTCACTGTTCGGAATCCGAAGCTGAGTTTGATTTTCAATGGTGGCATGGAGGCAACCGCGCCTTTGCCCTTCCCATACTTCAGAACCAGGCCAGGTGCGCCCCGAGAAGTGTGTCGCATAAGAACAATTAGGTAAACTACGATTATGATGTAAGGCGCAGATAATGAACTATTTACAGGGAACCGCGATATTATGCGATTTTATCCCGTCGTTATTGACCCCCAATGGGGATGAAAAGGGCCTTTTTACCTTCATTTTGTGGGGCGAATGGGCGAAAGGGGCTTATTTTAAGGGCAAAACGGGATAAGAAAAATGCCGAAACTGAGAAAAGATAGGGATAAAGTGACGGGGCGCTGGCTGCCTGGGCACGCTTCGACGGTCCGTCACGGGGGATACAGCGTCATCACTAAGAACATACCGCTCGCCGTCCGCCGCCGGGTGCAGGGCGTCCGGGACCAGCTTGTCAGGGACATAGGGGGCGCGGAACTGGCGTTGACGGCGGCCCAGACGATCTTGATAGACAAGACGATAAACCTTTACCAGATCACGCTTTGCCTTGAGGCATATGTCAGACGGGAGGGTCCGTTCAGGGGCAAGAAACTTGACCCCGTTCTCGGTCAAAACTATCTGGCATACGTGAACACGATCCGTTTGAACCTCCGGGAACTCGGGATTAAGACACGTGCCGGGGAGAAGTTTCTTGGCCCTCTTGAGATCGCGGCTGAGATCGATAGAGAACGGGCGGAAGAAGACGCCCTGACCGCCGAGAAGCGGGCTGAGGTGCCCCAGGATCGATTATCTCCCGAGGATTCGCCCGATACCACGGACAATCCAGACGACTGGAAATTTGACGCCTCCTATGCCCGCGTAGTTGAACAGACCCGGAGAGCGGATGGGGGACGATAACATGAAAACATTTGGCAAGATCATCGGGACCGTCATCGCCATCATCAAGACAATTGCCGCGGCCGATAAAAACAAATTTCCGGATATCCAAACGAGAACTCGAGTGAAGCTGGATCGGGTCAGGCACTTTAGGCTGACGCCCTATTCATTTCAGAGAGCAGAAGAGATATTCGGAAAGCCAGCGCAACGATTCAACGACTGGTTGGGTAGGCTACCCAATACCGCCGAAACACTTGTCATCAGGGCATGGCTTCTCCTGGTCGATGAGGATCGGGACCTCACTCCGGAAAAGATGAGCCAGATCCTGAACGAATATCTGGCGGGCGGATGGAAAGGTTTTAGGGAACGGCGCTTCATGCAGGCTCTGAACCAATGGACAAGAAAATATCAGTCCATAAATGACAAAAAGGAGAACCAAAATGTTTGATGTCGGGGCGATTACTGCGCGGTTGGAGCTTTCCATCGCGGGCTGGCAGAAGTCTGTCGAGGCGGTGAAGGCGGACCAGACCAGTCTGTCCGGATTGGTCAAGGGGTATGAGGATCAGATTAAGAGTCTCGGGAAAACCTTCACGGTCGCTGGCGCGGCGATTACGGCGTCTCTCGGCGCAATGGTTAAGAAGACGGCCGACTATGGTGATGAGATGGACGAGATGAGCCAGCGGACCGGGGCCAGCGTGGAGCTCCTGACCGGGCTGGATGGGGCGCTGAGAAAGAATGGGGCATCGGCCCAGGATTTAGCCGTCGGGATGAAATTCCTTTCCGGGAAGATGGTTGATGCGAACAATGGAAATAAAGATGCCATTAAGTTATTCGAGGATCTGGGAATTTCCATTCACGATACTTCTACCGGGGAACTTCGGCCTATGACCGATGTCTTATTCGACGTTGCCACAAAATTTAAGGGGATGGAAGACGGGGCCAAAAAGACGACGTTCTCGGTTGATCTTCTCGGGAAAGGTGGAATGAAGCTTATCCCGACACTGAACCTTGGGGCCGATGGACTGAAAAAAGAGGCGGATCAAGCGACGAGGCTCGGAAAAGTATTGACGGCAGAGGCCGCGAAGGCTTGCTCCGATTTTAATGACGCCCTGGTGGATTTGGGGGGCGGGGTACAAGGCGTTTTCATGCAGATCGGCATGAGCCTCATTCCGTCGCTTCAGGGACTTATCAAGGGGGTCACGGAGATCGTCGTCAAAGTGATAGCATGGGGGAAAGAGCACCCCGGATTGGTGAAGGGATTAAGTGAGGTCACGCTCGGAATTGGCGTTTTCCTATCCATTCTGGGGCCACTCATGTTGGGCATGGTGGCGGTCATAAAAAACATGGCCGCCATAAAGATTGCCCTTGGGATACTCCAGGGCGGGTTCGCGGCGCTCATTTCACCCGTTGGCTTGGCGACGGCGGGGGTCATAGCCCTATTGATAGCCATCGCTCCAGGGAAGACGATTGCCGAGAAGTTCGGGGCCGTTCTCGAAGCGGTGACCCAGACGATTAAGGTTTGGACTCAGGCCGTTAGGGAAGCCAATGAAATCATAGGTGGGTCTTGGTTTGCCAAGTCGTTCAAGATGGAAATAGCCCAGCAGATGGCGGAAGCCAAGAAAAAGGCCGTAGAGTTTGCCGCGTCGCTCAAGGTCCTCAAGCCATCGATGGATGCCATCCAGCAGACAATGGAGCGGGGTCCGGCGGTCTGGAAGGAATGGAGCACTTCGGTTAAAGCGACCGATGCCATCCTTGCCGCAAACAAAGAAACAATTATTAAGTGGATCGATAAGGGTGCAGTCTGGCTGGGTCTTGCAAAAGACATGGGAACGGGTGGGTACAATTTAGGAGAAGTTCTTAAAGCACTTGGCGTTAAGACAAAAACGGAACTCACCAAAGAACTCGATGCGGCCGAGAAAGCATTGGAAGAATTTAAGAGAACGACTGAAGCCACGCCTGGCCAGGTCAAGGTGCTCCAGGATAAGATCATCGGGCTCAAGGACGGGATGAGCGGGTTGAAGAGCGAAACCAAGTCGCTCGCCGAACAGCTCGGCATCACATTCCGCGCTGACGCCGAAGCCAGAATCAAGAAACTCAACGACGCCTTGCTCCTCTATCGCGGGCTGATGACCGAAGAGCAAATCGCAAAGATTCGTTCGGAAATTGAATCGCTCAGTAGTTCCATGAAATTATCCCTTATTCCGGCGGCAGATGCCGTGAGCCAGCACATGGATATCGCGTTGTCCAAGTTGGAAGAAGTGGCACTCGCCGCGATGAGGGAAATTGAGGAGGTTGGCGATTATACCGTTGATCAGATGGCATCCGATCTGGACGAGATCGCCAAGGGATGGAAAAAAATCCCCGACGGGGCCAAAAAACCCCTGCAGGATACCACGGACTATTTCGCCGGGATGCTGAATGATATTGCCCGGGGATTCGGCGACGCTATATCTAAGTGGTGTCAGGGCCTGACTACATTCAGGGATTTCATGGCGGAAATATGGGGCAATATCAAAGATGCTTTCTTCCGCGTGATCGGACAGATGATCGCAGAATGGATGGTAAAATTTATCACGGCACTTCTAGTCTCTATTGGAATTATCAATCCCGCCATTGCGAGCATAGGAGCCACGGCGGCAGCGTCGGCGACGGTAGCGACTGCATCCTTCGCTACGATGGCCGCGGCTGCGGGTGCGTTCCTAACAACCCTCGCGGCTATTGCGATTGCGGTAACAGCCTTATTGGGTTTATTTGGATTACTGGGGGACTCTTTTCCCTACATACCCGGCGCACCGACGATAGGTAATGGATATCCGGCTCCCGGTCGCGGTAGAGGGGGTGAAGGGGAGAGGCCGGGCGGCAGGGAACCCAGGGAGCCTAGAACACCCAGGGGCGATAACTTTGCCGCGGGCGGTATCGCATGGACCCCGCAATGGGCTAGCCTGGGCGAGCGCAAACCCGAGATCATCGGGGGACTCGATGACTACCTAGCCGGACGTCCGCTCGCGGGGATCCCGCAACCCGGTCTTAGCGGTGGGCGGGGTCCGGGCGCAGGCGGGCCGGTTGTGAATAATTACCACATATCTATTCAAGCGATCGACGGTCCGAGCGTTGAACGGCTATTTAAAACGCAGGGACGTGAAATAATTGATGAGATGTTCCGGCAAAATAGGGGCGGCCTGACGCGGAACGTCAATAGATACCTTGAGGCGATCGCATGAAAAATCTAACGTACTTCACCCTGATCGATGATTTGATTGAGCCACTCGCGGCGGCCGATATTACAATCACGGGTGCGATCGCGGATTATCCGGCCTCAAATATCCGGACGATCGAAATGGGGGAGACGGCAAGGGGTGCAATCGGGGGGAAAATCCAGATTACTTTCGGAGCAGGAGTCAGTCCGAGATTCTGGGCGCTTTTGAATACGAACCTTCGTGCCGGCGATGTGACGATTCGGACGTACACGACGGACTTCTTATCGTCCGGCGGGCCAACGCCCAGCGGAGAATCACGGGTCATCCCGTGGCGAGCATTGGACATGAAATCCTACTTTGCCATACCCATGAGTGCTCAGCGATACTGGGAAATAGATTTCAACGGATGTTACTGCAATATCGGTGATTCATTTTTAGAGGTCGGCAAGGTCGTTGCCGGTCTGGGCGTCCACACGTTCCTTGATGATTTTTCGGACTTTCAAACCGGGGTCGATTACCGGAATATTTACAACGAGACGCAGGGTGGCGTCTGTTATGCCCATAAGCTGGAGCAAAGGCGCAGGAGTTTCTCGCTCTCATGGAACGCTTCCTTGGTAGCCCATGCCATCCCGGACATCCTGGAACTTCTGGAGTATACGCGCGGCGGAGCCTATCCGTTCGTTTTGATTCCGAACAACGACGCGGTGGATCTCTATTATGTCCGGTCGGCGGATAGAACCTCGTGGACAGAACAATATGCCAGGGCGTTTTTGACGGGGCTCATGCTCGAATTCAGGGAATTATCGCGGGGTCGAATACAGATCGAGACATGAGAGGCGGGACATGAGCTGGCAAACAGAAGCCGATAAATTCGTCAACGAGCCGGTCATCCTCGTCGATATCTTCCTCGATAACGGGACGAAAAGGCTGGCAATCGATTTTATCCGCCCGGAAAATAGCGCGCCTTTCGCCGGACGGATTTTATCGCTTCCGAATATTGCGACTTCCATCGGAGACTTAAGCCGAACGTATGAGGCCGCCGATATTGAGATCATCATTGCGGATCCGGACCGGGATCTTCGAACGGCGATGCTTGAGGAGGGATTGAAGAATCGGAATCTGATTGTCTCAGTGGCATTCCCAAACGAAGATTTAGCCGACGCTCTGGTTATTTTTTCGGGAAGAATATATAAATACCAACCCCTTGATGACATGAGGTTTGCGGTCTGGGCCGAACAATACGTCAAAAACTTCTCTGAGAAATATCCCGATAAAAGAATCACGGCGACGGATTATCCCAACGCGGCAGGCGGGATGACTGGCTTGATTATCCCGATCATTTGGGGAACAGTCTCATCGGCGACGGGACCGCTCAAGGCGTTCATGGTCGATGCAACCGTGGATGCGGAAAAGCACTTGATCGGCTTGCAACATGGGACGGCCCTGACCGTGACGAATGTCAGGATCAACGGAACGCTCAAGGCCGTCGATACGCACTATACAATCGCTGGCACAACGATTGACGGGAAAGTCCATAGTGTCATCGCCTGGAAGCCCGGCGTCAACCCGACGATCTCGGATCTCGTGACATGCGATGCGGCATTCATAACAGGATCTGAGCCGATGGGGCCGGTTGCGGCGTTCAAGTCCTTCGCCGAGAATTTCTGCGGCTATGTATCCGGAGACTTTGACCCGATGAGCTACGCGGACGCGATCGCGGAGGAGGCTCAGCGCGGCTACACCCTTGATGGGATCATGGCGGAGGAAAAAACGCTCGCCGCTTGGAAGGATGAAATTTCAAACGAATTCGAGCTTGATATCTGGTATGACACGGCGACGGGATTGATAAAATTTCAATACCTGGGCGGAACGCTCGATCTTGCCGCGGCGCCGCATTATTATGACTATAAAGACATCTTGAAATATGCGCCGAATCAGCGGGTCGACCTCATCGGGAACTGGTGCCGGCCGGGGTATAACTATGATTACGCCGTGCAGAATTTCAAGAATTATCATTTTTATGAGGACGAGGCGAGTCAGACGCTTTACGATGGAGTCTATAAATTAAATCCGACGCTCTATTTCGTGCGAAGCGCAGCCACGGCCTATGACCTTGCCAGCCGGAAAGTCGTCCGACAACGACAACCGATTGCCCTTGAAACATTCGTCCTGCCGCTCAAGATGTTTTCTCTATCATTGGGTACAATCGTTCGCATGACCCACTATGACGGGCCGGGGCCGCTCGGATATGTGGGGGCATTTTTTCAGCTGAGGAGGATGGAACTTGATCCCAATAATTTCGTCCTCTATGGACAGTTTGAATGCGTTTCCAATTTCTACGGATATGAATTCATTTTGGGCGGCGAGGGATCCGTGGATGAGTCTTGGACCGACGTTGGCGCGGATCACTTTTACGGATATCTATGCGATGAGATTACGGGAAAGTTCTCAAATGGCGATATCGGGAAGTCGATGAATGACGAATAAGGAGATGGACCATGAGCTTAGCGCAAGGTAGCGATGCCGTCCTCAATGATAAACTTGCTTATCAAGCTTATAACCGGCTGAAGAATCATTTTGCAAAGACGACGAATCCGGGCGATCTCCAGGAGGGAATGATCTGGTTCGACAAGACGAATCAGAAGATGATACTTCAGAAACTTGCCGGGCCAGTCGATCTTGTGCCTGCCATCTCTGTTTTCCCCGAAGGGATGATCATTCCCTGGAGCGGCGGATATTTTACCAATGGCGCAAACGCCGGATATACCAGGGTCCTCGGCGCGTCAAACGATGCCGCCGGGATCAACGCGCTATTGAATGGGAAGGGTTGGTATGTCTGTGATGGAGCGGCGCTCAACATACCGGGGTCGACGATATACAACGGGCCCGGCCGGTACTTGCCGAATCTGACGGATGATAGATTTTTAATGGGGGGTAATACCGTCGGGGGAATAGGGGGATCGAGCTCAAGCGCGCATACGCATGTGGTGGGGTCATTAGTAAACGCGGCGGAGGCGAGCCACACGCACGCGGCGGGAGCGGTGACGGTCAACGCGGAGGCGAGCCACACGCACGCGGCGGGAGCGGTGACGGTCAACGCGGAGGCGAGCCACACGCACGCGGCGGGAGCGGTGACGGTCAACGCGGAGGCGAGCCACACGCACGGGGCTACGGGGCTATCCAATGCGGCGGAGGCGAGCCACGCGCACGCGGGCGGGACGTTGGCGGCGGAGGCGGAGGCGGCGCATACGCATGGCCCGGGGTCGTTTTCGACAAATAACGAGGGGGCGCACGTCCATACGGTCAACCCGCCGAGCACCGAATCTACAGGACCGACATCGAGCAGTTACGTTAAAAGCGGAACAGGTGCTAACTACCCAGGAGAGCATACACACGACACCAATATCGCGGCGTTCGATTCGGGTTCTGCTGGCGTGCACTATCATAATATTTATACGGGCACGAGCGGAGCGGGGTCGTCGCACGGGCACGCCCTGAGCGGATCGACGGCGGCAGGCTCATCGCACAACCATGCGATATCAGGATCGACGGCGGCCGGATCGTCCCATGCCCATACCGCTTCGGGCGCGGCGACGGGCGCCGGATCGTCCCATGCCCATACCGCCTCGGGCGCGGCGACGGGCGCCGGATCGTCCCATGCCCATACCGCCTCGGGCGCGGCGACAGGCGCCGGATCGTCCCACAACCACACAATTTCGGGCAGTACTGGCGCGGCAAGCGCGACGGAAAACAGACCGTCATTTTTGGCCGTGATGTTCTTGCAATATGTTTTGGCGGCATAATTTCAGGAAGGAGACAAAGAAATGTATAGCGTGAAAATCAGGAAGCCGGGATCAATCTTCTCAAGGACGTTCCGGAACGTGAAGGGCGACGGACTTATCTGGTTCGAGGATAGGAACCGGAATCAGCAGGCGATTCAGGCGCGATATTTGATTCTGGAGGACGGACGGCGGATCGAGATCCCCTTCAACGTCGTCATCGAATTCTCGAAGGAGCGCGAGGACGTCATCCGGGAGAACATGTCAAAAGAGGCGGGCCAGGCGATTAACGTAGCAAGCAAGAAAAAGAAATAGCGGCCATGCCGAACGGGAACGAACTCAGCTATCTTGCCGGGATAGTCGCGGCGCTTCAGAAGCAAGTCGGCGCACTCTACGCCGGCGGCGGTGCGCCGGCGGACGCAAGATATATTGTTCAAGAAGCGCACGCGACGCTGACAAACGAACAATCTTTAGGTGCGCTCACAACGGGGCTTTTGATGAACACGGTTACGGCTGGCGTCGGGGTGCTCTCGAAAGCCGTTGCCGGGACGGACTACGAGGCCGCACTGGCCGCCGGAACATCGGCTCAGTATTATCGCGGAGATAAGCTTTGGGCCACGCTGAACCAGGCGGCGGTGGCGGGCCTGACGACGGCGGACGGGCCGACGTTTGCGGGCCTTTCTGTTTTCAATGCTGGCGGCATCTCTTCTTATCTGACAGTTGAGGCAGGGGCAACGGGACAAGAAGTCCGATACAATATCCACGTTCCCAATGCGGCATCGGGTAGCCGATGGTGGAGATTTGGGGCTGGCTCAACTGGGCCTACGGCTAATAAATTCAATATTGATGTCTTATCCGACGACGGGTTAAGCGTACTCGGTACCCCATTTTCGGCCATTGCGTCCGGTGCTGTCACGTTGGCCGGGTCCACGACCATAACCGATGGAGACGTTATTGTAACGTCGGGACACGGGATAGACTTCTCGGCCGCGCATAGTGCAGCTACCCACACCAGTCTCTTGCTTAACGCCTATGAGGAAGGGACCTGGACGCCCGGAATTGCCTTTGGCGGAGGGGCGACGGGAATAACATATAATGCCTCTTACCTAGGCGGTTATTATACAAAAATAGGAAACATTGTTCACGTTTCTGGGATTGTCTTCTTGACCTCTAAGGGAAGTTCGACGGGTCCGGCTACAATTACCGGCCTTCCATTCACTGTGGCTAATAATGTCGCGGCATATTCTCCGGCAACTTTGCAATTTCGCAACATAACTTTTGCAAATCAGTTTGACGGCATTTGTCTGATAAATACTAAAACCATTGGATTGGAAGAGGTTACAGGAGCCGGGGCATTGACAGATTTGAGCAATGCCGATTTTGCTAACAATTCCGGGATAATCGTAAGTGCCACTTATCGAGTAGAGTAAAAATGATCCAAGACGACAAAATCGGGATAGGGTGGGGACGGTTTGTCCCGGATTTAGACCTAAGAGCGGGCGATATTATTGTCATCTGG